>Ga0209253_10002116_pt1 | contig 17543 bp, 14 predicted proteins | sample FrelakmetBRP12BR_FD_187145 | JGI IMG/M metagenome (GOLD analysis project Ga0209253, IMG submission 187145) | Freshwater lake sediment microbial communities from the University of Notre Dame, USA, for methane emissions studies - BRP12 BR (SPAdes)... | ecosystem: Environmental > Aquatic >...
CCAAGCAACGGGTCGATCATGCTTGGGGCTATCCAGGTCTCCCCGAACCGGTCGATCTCAACGAAACTCTGAAGTGTCCCGATCGCAAGCTTGATGTTTCGGATGATTTTCCCGAGCGTGGGATCCGCTTCGTTATACATCCGGAAGAGGGCTTGATTCGTTTTGGAGAACACTAATCGCCTGAGATGCGAAAGCAGTGCCGAGTCCGAAAGGCCGCTGAACTCGATCCCCTCGAAGTACGACTTCACTTGAACAATATCACCGTTGTCATCCCGACGGAATAGATCTGCAACGGAATCATACGCCATGTCCTGCAGGGAGAGCCCGATGAGTGCCGTCCCAACCTGTCCCGTTGAAATCCTGGATCTAAGCAGGGGGAGTGCCAGGGCGTGGCTCACCGCAACGAGCCGACTGACCTGTTCGTTCGAGTAGGAGCCCTCAACGACAGCAGCGAGTATCTCGCGAAGGCCGTCCTCGAGCATTGATGGTATGTTCGGAGGGGCAGTCAGACCAGTGCCGAAATGGGAAATCCGGGGGAGTGATACACTAATTCAGCAAATTACGACATCTAAATCAAGTGCCAAGCAGCATTCGGGGAGACAAGTCGGGATAGGGCGGGGCGGGCGAGCAGAGTGAGGATCTGATAGTGGGAAACGACTTTGCCGATCATTCCGGCACCTCAAAATGCTCCCACTCGTGTTTTGCCCGTTCCAACAGCTTCTTGTGGCGCAATTCACCTCTAACGTTGTCGAAGAATGGATCGCATTGCAGATACGGGTAGTTTATGAAGCCGCGATTGACTGCATTCTCCAGCCAATCCAACGCCTCCTTTTTGGCCCCGAGGAGGGCTAACCTATTTGCTATCCAGTACGACCATTCGAGGTCCCTACGGCACGTCTTCTGAAATTCAGGTGTCATTAATCGCAGTCCGCTCTCCCTGTCTTTGAGGACGGCGCATTTTAGAAGAAGAGAAAGGATAACCTGTACGTTGTTTGCGCTTTCCTTCGTCATCCGATCGATAACGGCGAGAGCCTCCTTGCGCTTGCCATTGTAGACAAGCATCCATGCATAGGACGACTGTGCCAGCGGGCTTGACGAATCGGCTCGATAGTACCTCCGGAACTCTTCCAGTGCAGGTCCGAACTGACATTCGTATTGATACGTCGTTCCTCGCCTGCGAGGCACCCCATCGTCTAACGGATCAACCCGCTCAAGTCTCTCTATCAACGCAGCGGCCTCGGAAGGCTTGCCCAGCGTTTGGTAGCTGAGTGCCAGACTGCTGAGGGCTCTGGTATAGTTCGGATCCGCGTTCAATGCTTTCTTGAGATAGTGGATCTTGTCGCGCAGATTCTCCGGATAGTCTTCAAATTCACAGAGCGAGGCGCGCACCGTGAGGGCGCTCGGCAAATCGGGTTTCAGAGCAAGAGCCTTCTTCGCGTACTCTTCTGCCCGCTTGAGATAGTCCTCCTGTGTGATCCCCAGGTTGGCATACTGCCAGCATGCGAACGCCATGCCCGAATAGAGCAGGGCGTTATCACCCATGATGTCGATGCCACGCTGAAGATGCACGAAGGCACTGTCGAGAGACCTCTCGTCATAGCGATAGATCTGACGTATGGCTTTGAGATAGAGGTCGTAGGCTGTGACATTGTCAATCGGGTGTTCCGATATTCTCTCAATCTCTTGAGACGTCAGCTTCAGCTTGAGGGCTTTCACGATTGCGGAAGAGATCTCGTCCTGAATTGCAAATACATCTTGTAGCTCACGGTCGTACGTTGAGGACCAGAGATGAAAGCCATCGGCGACATTGATGAGCTGTGCGGTGATTCGGAGAGCGTTGCCCGCCTTCCGCACGCTGCCCTCAAGTACCGTTCGTACATTGAGCTTGGCACCGATGTCACGAATATCTTCCGTCTTCCCTTTGAACGTGAAGGCGGAGGTCCTCGCCGGCACTCTCAGGTCCTGGACTTGGCTTAGGCGATTGATGAGCTCCTCAGTCATTCCATCACAGAAGTAGTCCTGATCCTTCTGAGGGCTCATGTCAACGAAGGGTATCACGGCGACCGATTGCTCAACGGGCGGAGCAGGCTTCGGCGGAAGGAAGAAGGAGACGAGAATCGCGAGGGCAGCAAATGCGATCCCGGCCCCGATTAACAGTGAGAGTTTTCTTCCCCTTTTTTTCGGTTTTGCTGCAGCGGGAGATTCCTGCTGCGCTTTCCGCAAATCGACCAGCATCTCGTCAACGTGCTGATAGCGGTCAGACCTCTCCTTTGCCAGCGACTTATCAATCACCTGCTGCAACTCGTTGGGGACGTCGGCTTTGTATCTTGCCAGCGGCTCAGGTGTCTCGTTCATAAGCGAGTACATGATTGCTGCTTCATGCTCTCCCTTGAACGGCCGGTGGCCGGTAATCATCTCATAGAGCACCACACCGAGAGAGAAGATGTCCGAGCGCCGGTCAACATCTTCTCCCCTTGCCTGTTCAGGGGAAACATACGCCGCAGTGCCGACCGTGCTGCCCGTCTTCGTCAGGACCGCTTGCCCAGCCAGCTTCGCCAGTCCGAAATCAAGAATCTTGGCCTCCCCTTTGGCCGTCACGATGATATTCGCCGGCTTGATATCCCGGTGAACCATCCCGGCCTCATGGGCGGCCTCAAGCCCCCGGGCGACCTGCAGGGCAATATCGATCACATCACTCAGCGGAAGCGGGCCCCGTTCGATCTTCTTCTTTAGCGTCGCCCCCTCGTAGCAGGCCATGCAGATGAAGATCTGCCCATCGGCTGTCTCGTCGATATCGTGCACGTTACAGATATTGGGATGGTCGAGGGCTGAAGCCGCCTCGGCTTCGTGCTTGAAGCGGGCTTTTGCGTCGGGATCGAGACTGAACGCAGCAGGGAGAAACTTGAGCGCTACAGTGCGTTTCAGGCGAGTGTCCTCGGCCTTATAGACAACGCCCATGCCTCCTCCGCCGAGGCGTTCAAGAATCTTGTAGTGGGAAATTGTCCGACCGATCATCGAGAACTCCTGCCAGTCAGGCTGCATCCCCCGAAATCAGCGGAGGCGTGGAAGACTTGATTGGAAGTCGGCGGCACTCGGAATTTGAGCTGGAACCCGCGGGAGAGGTGGGAGTACACGTGCGCTTCCAGGTCTGGCACGGGAGGCCCCGCATTTGCCCTCTATCAGCTTGGGCGCAATATGGTATTCGGATTCAAGAAAGTCAACGTGATTCCGAAGAGGCCCTATCCCATTATCACCTGAAAGTGGATGTAATTCCAGACACAGAGGTAAGCGGCCCAACATTATCCAGCGTGGATGCGTTCAGCTCCCTCAAAACCCGACTGATCTTCTCGTGGGTTTTGTCACCTGTCCCTTCGGTCGTCTTCTGCACGATAGAATCGATATCGGGGGGCCTATCGTACGGTCTCGAGGACCTCTGACATTACCCATGCAGAGCGGTCATCTAGCAGAATCAGAAGACTTGCGGACTCCGATCCCTTGCTCAAAACCTGCTTTGAACTCTTTCCAATTTGTCCCGATATCTACGGCCGTGGTCACCACAAAAAGAACGAGGCCAGCCCAGAGAAAGACTCTTCCGTTTCTCACTCTCGGTGAATCACTCCACTTCATGATTGCCCCTGCAATCATCAGCCCGAACGCTATTCCATAGACAGTATCCACCATATAGTCTCCTCCGTTGAGAGTTTTGAAAGGTCCTTTCAACGCGCGGATTACGCTTAATGGCTATGCGAATTGGATTGCGACGAAGCCTCGATTTTTCGACCGATTGTAATTAGTTCCCCCAAGAGGTCGTAAATTCCGACAAGGAGAAAAGCGACCAATCCGACGCACGTGAGAATCGCCTCGTTAATCATTCCCCTCAAGACAAAGAAAACTATCAAAACGAGGGCGACAAAACAGAAAACCATCGCAAGCGGGGCTACGTATTTCGGTGGTGTGACCCACCATACTTTGTCTGGGGACTGGCTCATCGTGTTCATCTCCTCTTGTCATAGTATCGTTGGGGGATTGCTGAATTGGGTTACGATTCGAGAAAGACTCGTATGAACGAGGCACCGTTACGGAAAAGCGATACAAAGAATCATATACCGACTGCAAATGTATGTGGCATTCATATCCCCCGCCTTAAAGAACGGTCCCAATCCCAGCATTTGGTCCATGCCCCGCTTCGGCACAAGTCCAGTGAATGCGCCACATAGCCTACCCCCGCGTTTCAACGGAATGCTTACGTTCCCATCTGAGCACGACTCAGTATGTCATCATGAGGGCCGCTAACACTTGGCGGCACACTGAATCCTGCATCGAGTCAGAACGCCCATATTCACAGTTTTACTTTAACAGCAGCAATTTCTTCACGGACGCGAAATCGCCTGCATGGATGCGATAGACGTACATCCCGCTGGAGAGGTTCGGCGCATTGAACTGCACATCGTATGTGCCAGCGGGTCTTTCCTCATCGACAAGTGTAGCGACTTCCTGACCAAGAACGTTGTACACCTTCAGCGTCACCTTTGACGCATGGGGGAGGTCAAAGCGGATAGTCGTACTCGGGTTGAACGGATTGGGATAGTTCTGGCACAGCTTAAATTCCCTCGGAACCTCGCTTCGTTCGGCAACGGACGTCACCACCGTGCGGAAGAGGGTATCCACCAGAAACCCGGTCTCGATGATGGTGTTCGCTCCTGTCATCATCCCCACAAACCCCTGCCCGACAACTGATTTCACCATGGTCGTGGGCGAGGACGAGATCACAAAGCCCATGTCGACTGCCGACCATGGGATGATGCTTTGTGCCGGGCTCTGTATGGGGAGGAGAAGGTAGGCCGCAGCCGCAAGCAATGCAATTGTCGTCTTCATCGTTCACCTCGCAGCTTAACCTCGAGGATTCTGATATCTCTCTTACCTTGGCCTCGTTCGAATATCTTCTTTCGATGTTCTGGAATTCACGTCTTTTAGCTATCTGGCCTTTTCGGCACCAATCCCCATCTCACGCGCAAGACCAAATTCTTGTGGATGCAGATACTTCCCTGACTCCGTGCCGGCTTTGGCCACTTCTACCTGGATCGGGTGAGCGGCAGCATAGGCATCCTGTCGGATACCCGTCACTTGCCATGATACCTTCATCCCTGATGAACCGCCGGCAATTCGGAAACGGTTGCCGGAGATCTCGTCAGCAATATACACCGGCGCAAAACCACCGATGCAGGTGAGTTGGTACCGGAACTCTTTGTTCAAAGCACCAAACCAATCCGGCAGTGCCACGACTGCTTCACCCCCGGCATCAAGGGTGACATTCCCGTTGTAGATGTTCATCATGTCGGGGGACTCTACAAAGGAGTGGTAGAGGAACTTGTTGGCGGGATCCAGCGGATGATCAATCACAAAACCGCCGCCGGCTTTTGTGAGATAACCTGAAACACGGACTTTTCCGTCAAAGTATCCGGCCCAGCCATTAGTGCTCCTGCCCCAAATTCCCCTCGCGTCAATGCCATTATCGGCCTCTCCAAGGACGCCATTACCGGTGGCCCCGGTGCAGTACCCGGTTACCCCCGTCCCCGATCCCTCACTTTCCCCGTAGACGCCGGTTTGTCCGTGGCCCTCGACTCCTCTGAAGGATGTGCTCCTCCCCACGACTCCCGAATTAGACTCGCTCCCGCCGTATACCCCAATGCTGCCGACTCCGAAAGCGTCACCGCGGACGGCGTTGCCACCACCATTGTTATAACCCCAGATGGCGGGGCCATTGCCGTTGTTGTCCACGATGAACATACCTGACGACCAGCCGACGCTTCCCTTGAGGTATAGACCGTTACCTGAGGTCCAGCCGGACCAGAATTGTCCCAAATGATCATGCGTGCCCGGGGCAAATTCATTAGCATGTTTGCTATCCACCATATCAGCGTTAAGTCCACTCCCGCTGCCTTGGTTGGTCGATGTCCAGGCCGTACCGCTGATCTTGCCTGGGTCAATTGCCGCACTGGCGGAAATATCAGCGTTCGTTACCTGGCCATCCATGATCTTTGCACTCGTCACGGCATTGTCAGCCAGCTTCGCCGTCGTGATTCCGAGATCATTAAGCGAAATGGGAACATTCCCCGACGTTCCCCCCCCAGAGAGTGGAGCAACCGGCGTTACTCCCGTAATCGTGCCACTGTTGCCGCTGGCCGATATTGTCAGCGTGTTCCCGCTCGCCCCGATTGATACATTTGTCCCTGCCTGAAGCGTAACGTCGTCCTTCAGTGTGTTGATGCTTTTCACCACCTGAGCGCTTCCAATCTTCGCGTTGCTAACAGCACCGTCAGCCAACTGGTCTGCATTCACACCTTGATTGGCTATGGACAGGGTGACACTCCCTGACATTCCACCCCCTGAGAGACCTGTACCTGGTTTAACTTCTGTAATAGTCCCTCCGGGACCAGAGGCGGCTGCTATCGTCAATGCGTTGGTACTCGGAGTGATTGTTATGTTCGCCCCGGCGACCAGCGTCACACTGTCCTTGAGTGTATTGATGCTCTTCACAACTTGCCCCGATGCTACCTTCCCCGCAGTGATCGCAGCATCGGCTATGTTCCCTGTCGTTACCGCACCATCTTTGACCTTTGCAGCATAGGCGGCCGTATCTGCGTTAACGGCGCTGAAGCTGTATCCCACCGACGAGAGGGAGATACGTGGAAGCAACTCGCTGCTCTCGCCCTGCACCTGGATACCTAACCAGTAAGGTTTGTTGAATTTCAGTGTGGCATCAAACGGGCCCAGCTGCACAGTGAAGAGACCGCGTGTCAGCGTCACGGTCTTCTCACCAGTCCAAATTGCCGCCCCACCGGACTCTGCTTCATACAGGCGGAACGTCATCTGATACGAATTGTCGGCTTTCGGTTTTCCTGTCGCATCGCACAGAACCCCTTGATAAGAAATCGTGCGAGGAATTTGCCCGTGGAGCTGGACTGTCAAGGCCAGCAGACCAGCGAGTACACAAAGTGATCGTCGCATGACTGGCTCCTGGAAGTGGGGGGGGGAACGTCTGTTTGCGATGGCTCGCATAGCCAGGGGGTCGTCGTGGTGGGCTCAACATCTGAGGAACAAAACAGGGTCCGGAGCGGCGGCCCAGTGGATCGGGCCATACTTGCATATGTTATGCAGGATGGTACTGAAGGACTTAGCGAAGGTCAATCCCATGAACATGGGATGCCACTGTGGCAGAATTCACCACAGTCGATCCGCTTTCACTCCGACTGACGCGGATTCCCCCAAACGCGAACCGTGCGGCGCGAAAAGGCCCGGAATCCCGAGCCCTTTGATTCACTTCTTCAATCTTCCCTAATGCCAACTCCCGAACATCGCCAGCGTAACCGTGCGGCGCGAAAGGCCCGGTGGAGGATGCCCGAGCCTTAGATTCACTTCAACAATGATCGCTAACGTCTACTCGTGGACATCGCTGCCCGGGCTGCAATACTTGCAGTTGCACATCCATACGCAATCGTCTCTCACCTTTTCAACTCATAGCCGTTATCGGCAACAATGAGCCACTTATCACCTTGTTTCACAAAGACGTCGGTGTACACTGTTTGTGATTCAGCTTCTTTTCCCTCGAGTGGTTTCATCGTCATTGTCACGATGTAATGCACAATGGCAGTGTTCCCGAAGACCTGAATTGCAGTAGGCTGCATGAACATTTGCCCTACCTTGTAGGTCTTGATCATCTGTTCAACCTGCTTCCGGAGAATGCTCTTGTCGATAGGTACAGGACTGCCATGACCAGACCCACGATAGTCTGGGTGGACGAAGCTCATAAGTTTCTCAACGTCGCCCTTCTCATAGGCTGATACGGTTTCCTCCTCAACCTTCCAGATTTCCTTTTGTGCCGCTGACCATTCTTGCGCAATGAGTTGCGCAGAAGGGAGCATGATAACGACCGCAATCGCTAGGCATAACCTATTCATCTTGACCTCCCTGAGTGTGGTTACAGGTAGATACTGACTTGAAGTACGACTCGGCGGTCGTTCGACCCTGAGCGACTTCATTGCCGCACGTAAGAGGAGTCGAAGGGGTCGTCGGGCAGGACGGTAACACTCGGCGGCTCGCTATGTTCTACATCGAGCCATTGAAGTTTTGTTATAACAAGGCGTCACTGTACTTGTAGGCTTACAGCCAGGGGGTCGTTGAAGAGGGCTCTACAGCAGAAATACCAGAACGGGGTCCAGAGCAGCGGCTCGATGGCTGTGGAAGCCATAGGGCGCCAATGTGTGTGGGGAAAGGTATCTCCTGCCTTCGCCAATGTCAATCCCATAAACATGGGATGCCACTGTGGCAGAATTCACCACAGTCGATTGTGATGCCAAGGAGAGTGCAACCCGAACTGGGGCCAGGGCAGGTGTCCGACCCTAGGGTCTTCAGCCCTACCCCCATACCACCCTGGTGAGATCAACGACATGCTGCCGGTGAGGGGCGTCATTCTGCGGAGTGGCTTCGAGCGCTCATGGTTCCTCGCAGTGGTCACCTTCCCTCACAGCGGGCTCAAGCCGTATCTTGTTGACAGCCCCATGCAGGTCGCTGGCTGCCAGGTGGGCGTAGATCTGGAGTGTGGTTTTGTGGCGGAGGCAGAAGATCCGTTACTCGTTTGCTAGATGTGATGGCGAGAAACACAACGGGGGTCTCCTCGGCCCCCGAGCCCCTTGGTTACTTCAACACTAGCATTCTCATAGTTGAGACGAAATCCTCCGCCTGAATTCTGTAGAAGTAGACACCGCTTGAGAGGGCAGATGCGTCGAAGCGAACTTCGTGGTCGCCTACTTCTTGTTCTCCGTGGACGAGCGTCGCCACTTGCTGGCCCAGAGTGTTGATCACCGTCAACTGGACAGCTGACTTGTGCGGCAAGCCGTAGCGTATGGTCGTGCTCGGGTTGAAGGGATTAGGATAGTTCTGCTGGAGCACAAATGCTGTCGGCAATTCGTTCGGTACTTGCTCCACAGCGGTTGTAGGCTGCACGCTGCGGAAAACGCCGCAGTTGGGTTTGCCAACCCAACCACCTGTCCCGGCAAAGAGGTACCCGCGAGAGTCCAGCACAAGAGCGCTGACACATAACGTGGACAAGCCGGCGTTTACAGGAATTCCGTTGCGATAAACTCCCATCGTGTCCGTTGCCACAAAGAGGTTACCTGCAGCATCGCCAACCATTGCCTGGATCCCCGTTGAGACAGAGTAAAGGCTCTGCCAGCTTTCTCCATTGTCGGTGGATCGAAATATGGTTTCTACATCGGCATAATAGTCAGTTCCCAGAAAGACATCTCCAGACGGGCTTGTTGAAAGATGCACAACTGTTCCCGGTAGACTGTTGTTCACTTGAGTCCAGAATTCGCCATTATCGGTCGATCTATAGATATCGCCCTTAGCTGTCCCCACGAACAACCCACCCTGCGAAGTGATGACGAGAGAGTAGCAATTTTGATCGGGCAAGCCAGTACTGGCAAGCTTCCAGCTGTCACCGTTGTCAGTTGAACGATAGACAGCAGGCGACCCCCACCCCATCGAGACTCCAAAAATGTTGCCTTTGTTGTCAAAGACGGGAGGAATACTCCACAATCCAATCGGTAGCGCCACCCAGTTCTTCCCGTGATCAGTAGAACGATAACACTGCGAACCCAGATCGCGTGAAAACGATACAAAGAGATGTCCGCGAGCATTGACTGCCACGAATCCTACACCTTCTCCGGAACGATAGCTCACAAGAAGGATTTCCTTCCAGCTGTCGCCATGGTCTGTCGAACAGAAAAGCCCTTGACGCCAGCTCCCCGCATAAAGGGTGTCCCCCCGGTTTACGGTTAAATTGGTTATCGGGATTTCCTGCCAGCTGGGGACATTGAGCCTGGTCCAGTGGTCTCCATAATCGCTTGAGCGATAAACAGAGGCCCTTCCCGCATAGAGAGCTCCACGGGGATCTGCCGCCAGAATGCTCACTGGACTGCCCAAGGAGGTCGGTGCCCATGTCTGGCCGTTGTTGATGGAACGGAAAACGCCATCCAAATATGTCGCGGCAAAGAGTGTATCCCCGGATGCGAGCGCGAGATCCTCGACCGTGCATCCGGGTACGGCTTCATCGAATGTGCGGTACGGCAGGCCGATGCTAGCGGAATCCCACGTCGCTCCATTATCGGTTGAACGAAAGATGCCACACCTCTCTGTGCCCACAAAGACGTGCCCCCGGGAGTTGACCAAGAGTCGCGTGACCGAATAGAATTTGCCCAGATCAGTCCAAACCCAGGACTTCGCGTTATCGGTCGAACGGCCTATGATCCCGCCCCACCTGTAGCCTGCAAACATGTCTCCGCTTTCGTTCAAGGCGACCATGCATGGACAGGGAGGTGATGCCACCAGGGTCCAGTGATCACCATAATCGGACGAGAGGTAAATTCCGCTCTGGCCATACTCATACTCCCACCCCACCCTCTTCATATCCGCGACAAGTCTGCCGGATGCGTTAGTGGCCAATGAGACGACTGAGCGTATCAGCAGGCCGGTGTTGACGGAGTCCCAGGAAAGTCCATTGTCCCCGGAACGGAGGATGCCCGCACTGTCTGTTCCCGCAAAGATGTAGCCGTTCGGCGTGACGACAAGAGCATGCACATCCACATTCGACAGACTGGTGATTTCCCAGGTCTCTCCTCCATCGGTCGATCGGAGAACGCCTCGTTCTGTACCACCGAAGATGGTCTCATCGGACTTAATCACAAGAGACGTCACGTAAGAACTCCGTGGTCCGCCGGTCTGCTCCCAGAAATTGGCCTGGCCCAGGCCGCCATGTACAATTGCAGACAGCAGGAAGGATAGTAACAGAATGTTAATCAGTTTATGCATGGGGTCTCTCCTTTCTGACCAACGACATTGAAGACCTCATCCAGGGTGTTGACTTCATTGTCGCTGATACAGTTACCGCATCAATGCCTCCTCCCCTACCCTCATACCCGCGATCACTTTATACTATTTCAGAACCAGCATCCTCTTCGTTGACACAAAATCTCCCGCCTGAATTCTGTAGAAATACACTCCGCTCGAGCAACAGGACCCATCGAACTTGACCTCGTGAAACCCCGCATCCCTCCTCTCATTCTCCAACACGGATACCTCACGTCCCAGAATGTCGAACACGCTTAACCTCACGACCGATGCTCTCGGCAGTTCGAACTTGATGGTCGTGGTCGGGTTGAAGGGGTTGGGGTAGTTCTGCCGCAATGCGTACGTTGTTGGCACTGCCGGCTCGCTTTCCGCATCCGTTGTCGTCACGTCGACAAGCACAGGCTCAGAGACGTGGACGGTATTATCGATGTCAATCTGTTTCAGCCGATAAGCCCATTTCCCGGATCTGACACTGCTATCGATGAATGTGTACGTGTGCGGCACGAGTGTCGTTCCGTGTCCAGGAGTGAAACTCCCGGGAATTGCAGCAAACATTGGTGGAACCCTTGCTGTATCCTTCTCGACTATGAAACCATAATTGTTAATCTCAGAAAGTGTCTTCCATTCAATCATGACATGACAACTGTGAGACACCTGCACGGCAGAGAAACTGCACAAAGTAACGGGCACCAGATCCGAAAGAGGATGCTGCCAGACGCCCCCCCACAAAGTCCCGGCGAAGAGACTCGTTCCACAGACGGCGAGGGAACTGACCTTTGTGTAGGTCAGACCTGAGCTCGCAACAGTCCAGCCTGTGCCGTTGTTGGTCGAAAGAAAAATGCCGCCCCCCCAAGTCCCTGCCAGGAGATTGGTCCCGGAGACGGCAAGAGCAGTGACATCAGTGTTCGTCAAGCCCGTCTTCACCTCAGTCCAGCTTGTACCGTTGTTGGTGGAAAGAAAGACGCCGCCGGAAGTCGCCGCAAAGAGATTGGCGCCGGAGACGACGAATGACCGAACATCGAGATTTGTCAAGTCAGCGCTCGCGGCCATCCAGCTTGTGCCGTTGTTGGTCGAAAGAAAGACGCCGCCGTCGTAGGTCCCGGCAAAGAGATTCGTGCCCGATACGGCGAGTGCTAGAACACCAGTGTTCGGCAGGCCGGCATTGACGGCAGTCCAGCTTGTACCGTTGTTGGTGGAGAGAAAAACGCCGTCGGAAGTCCCGGCAAAGACCTTAGTGCCGGAAAAGGCAAAAGTCTGATACATTGTACCAGTCAAACCGGCATTGACGGCAGTCCAGTTTGCGCCGTTGTTGGTGGAAAGAAAGACGCCGTTGGCCTCGGTCCCGGCGAAGAGATTGGCGCCAGAGATGGCGAGAGCGAGGACCTCAGTGTTCGTCAACCCCGTATTCACCGCAGTCCACTTTGCGCCGCTGTTGGTGGAAAGAAAAACGCCGCCGCCGAAAGTCCCCGCGAAGAGATTGGCGCCAGAGACGGCGAGTGACCCAACACGAGCATTTGTCAAGCCCGCATTCGCCTCAGTCCAGCTCATGCCGTTGTTGGCGGAAAGAAAAACGCCGCTGACAGTCCCGGCAAAGAGATTCGCGCCGGAGATGGAAAGAGCGATGACGGGAGTGTTCGGCAACCCCGGAAGCATCTCGCTCCAGCTTGTGCCGTTGTCGGTGGAAACAAGAACTCCGGCGGTAGTCCCCGCAAAGAGATATGTGCCCGAAACGGCAAGTGACGCAACGGAAGCATTGATCGGGCCGGGATCGACGGCACTCCAGCTTGCGCCATTGTTGGTCGAGCGGTAGACGCCGTTGGAAGTCCCCGCAAAGAGATTGGCGCCATTGACGGCGAATGACCAGACTTCAGTATTTGTCAAGCCGGTATTGACGGCAGTCCAGCTTGTGCCATTGTTCGAGGAAACAAAGACGCCGCCGCCGTAGGTCCCGGCGAAGAGATTCGCGCCAGAGACGGCGAGCGCGCTAACAGCAGCGTTCGTCAAGCCCGTACTGACGGCAGTCCAGCTTGTGCCGTTATTGGTGGAAAGAAAAACGCCACCCCACCAAGTCCCGGCGAAGAGATTGGTGCCGGAAAAGACGAGCGCCTCAACATCAGTCTTTGTCAAGCCGGCATTGACCGCAGTCCAGCTTGTGCCGTTGTCCGTGGAAAGAAAAACGCCACCTCCGTACGTCCCGGCAAAGAGATTCGTGCCAGAGACGACAAGAGCCTTTACTTCCCTGTGGAAACCCGTATTCACCGCAGTCCACTTTCTGCCGTCATTCGTGGAAAGGAAAACGCCGTCGAACGTCCCCGCAAAGAGACTCGTGCGTTTGAGAGCAAAGCAAAGGACGGCACCGGCAGGACCATTCGTTTGCACCCATTGGGCGGACGCAAACGGACAGAGCAGAACGATGGCAAGTGCGAGACAGATGGTGTGAGTTCTCATCTTGTTCTCCTTTCAACGCAAACGCTGCAGGAAACTACTGCCTTGAGGTGGACTCGGCGGTCACTCGACCCTGAGCGACTTCATTGCCGCACGTAAGAGGAGTCGAAGGGTGCACCGACTCCTGCATCGAGTCAGAACTCGCGATGTGTGTCGGGACAAACTCCCTCTGCTGCGAGGCTCGCAGTCAGGGAGTCGTTGAAGAGGGCTCTACAGCGGAGGAACAGGAGCGGGGTCCAGACCAGCGGCTCGATGGCTGTCGAAGCCATCGTGCTTGTCTTTGGCGGAAAGTAACATCACCGCTGAACCAAAGTCAAATGCAGATAGAAATGCCAAGTGTTTTGGGGGTCTGCGAGCACTGCCTCCTTCGGAACTCTCTCGGAATCGAGAATCGGAGGAAGCAACCATCGGGAGTGCGTAGCCCCCCACTTCCCGACGAATTCCAGACGATTCCCCACTGATTCCAGTTGTAGCTCGACAGGTTAGCCGATACTTTGAGGCAATCGGAGTGACGAAGGAAGAAGTGTATACAGAATTGTTGACAAAGGAGATGCGAAGGCGGGATAAGGGAAGGGGAAGAAGAAACCCCGGCGAGGACCGGGGCTGATTGAGAATCGAAGATGGAAACTCGAAGAGTACTAAACTATTTCTTCGTGTTATCTGCGCTGGTTGGGAACTGATATTCATAAGTGTGACCAGCAATACCCCCCCAGATTCCCCCAATCACACCTCCTGGCACTCCGCCGAAAAGAAGAACGGCCCAGACCACCGAATCATCGTCAATCTCGACCCCGGGGGAAGCCGCGAGTAATACCGAAGCGGTCGCGGAACCTATGAGGGCTCCCCACCCGAATCCCTCGAGAAACCCGACACCGTGATTCGCAAGAACAACCTTCTTGATTGTGTGAGTCGGCACAACGGTTGTCACATCGGTTGTCTCATTCAGAAAGCGTGTGGAGTCTGGAGAGGCTACAATATTCCGTGCATCCAACTCTCTACCATCTTGAAACACAATTGTAGCCCTCCTATCATGCGCCTCAACATTGAATGTCTTGAACGAGGGGTCGGTATTCGGGGACGAAGATACTTCGTACGACGAACTGCACCCAATCCAGAACAATAGAGACACAAGAAGAACACAAGAAACTACCTTCATTGTTCTCTTCCTTTCGTCAAGGGAAATTCGTACTCGTAACTGTGACCGGCAATCACCCCCCAAATTCCACCAATGAATCCTCCTACCGCGCCTCCTACCGCGCCGAGGGTCAGAGTGGCCCAAGCAACGTCCTCACCAGTAGAGCCCGAGTACTTGCTGGTACTCCCTATTAGGCCGAGTGTGGCGCCGCTGACGATACCGATTCCAGCTCCCCATCCCAAGCCCTCAAGAAACCCGACACCGTGGTTCGTGACGACAACCTTCTTGATTGTGTGAGTCGGTACAACGCTTGCTGCTTCGGTCTTCTCATTCAGAAATCGTGTGGAGTCTTGAGAGGCCATAATGTTTCTTGCGTCTAACTCTCTACCATCCTGGAACATAATTGTAGCACTCCTATCATACGCATCGACATTGAATGTACTGAACGAGGGGTCTGTGTCCGGGGACGAAGATACTACGTATGACGAGCTGCACCCAATGGAAGACAAAAGGGTCGAAACAAGAAGACACAACACTATCTTCCTATTCATTTCAATGTCTTTCTTTTGTCTGATAGGCCGAGGCATTGGGGCAAAGCAGAACAATGAGGATTGCGGTACAGATAGGTTGGGTGGTCATCCGTCCCTCCTTTAGACGTCTGTGTGGTTTGCACCACTGACGGGAGGGAGGATTCAGTGGCTCGACGGGCAGGACGGCATTGCAGGAACACCCTTCGACTCCCCCTCGACGCCTGCCGACACGAATAGTCGGCACTTGCTCGGCGTCGCTCAGGGTAGACTCCGCAGCCGAAGGCCCTGAGCCCCTCGGCTCACTTCGTTCGCTCAGGGCCTCCGGCGAGTGTCGCGAAGGCGCAGAGACGAAGGGCCGAAGGGCCGAAGGCCCCGAACCCGCCGTCAGGCGGGTCGAAGGGCGCACTGACTCCTGCATCAAGTCAGGTCGAACTTATAGGTGCAACCAACCTAGTGTTTACGTGAGCTAATGTCAATTGAATCTTTGATGCCAGGGACAGTCTGACGTACTGTGGACTCTTTCCCTTTGAGCCGAAGTATCGGTAGACAATAAGCAGTCGTTTGAAACTAGTCGAAATAACACCTCTCGGCCGGTGGTTGGCCGCGCCTCCCGATGCGTTGTCTCCCAATTCTCACCGATTCCAGTTGTAGCTAATCAGGATAGCTGTTACTGTGTTTTCAGTAGGAATGACGAGAGATGTTGCACGGGTCGGCGAACTTCGGCGGGCCTCACAGATGGCAGAGAAATCGTACTGGTATATCCAGGAGATCCTTCGACACCAAATAGAGTCAGAATTCGGCCCCTTCGTCCGTTTCCATCGGAAAATGGATGGACAGCCTCACATTGGCAGTGAATGACAGCCAACGTGATGAGTGGATTCGTGCCATTGTCGGCATGGGTGTATTCCTCGAGGCTCTTCAGCTTCTCCCGAATTACTGATTCCCCAGCAGGGGGAGTAAAGACCGTTGCCCCGGTGCGGGCATTCTGAATGACTGTTCCGGGGAGCTTTCGTATGCAAGCAGTGTCCTCCTTGATGATCTGAACGAGTTCCACAAAGAGATTCGTGCTCAACAGTCCGCGTTTCTTCAGCTCCGAGTATCCATCCCACAACGCCTCTCCGTACCGAAGTACCTCCTTTGTCGCGGGATCGGTTCGAGCAGAGTTTTTCGACATTCAAGCCTAACGCATTTCACTCCCATTTCTCTACAACCTGCCCCAAGAATTGCCGGCTATCCTGAGCCGTCTGCTCGTTTGTATCTTCCAGCAAAATGCTGATGCCTGGCTTTTGTTGAACGGCAAACTTCATCACCAGATCATGCCGCAGCATTCCAAGACCCGCGCTTGCATACTTGATCTGGCCGTTTTCGACAACGAAATCCTTCGCATGAATGATCGCAATCCGGTCGCCAAACAGTTCGAGCGATTCGCCGATGGCCCGCTCCTGCTCGTGATAATTGTAGAGCGAAAGCAAATTCACCGGATCGAAGACGACTTGCAGGTTGTTCGACGCGACGGCATCCAGCATCCGCCTCATTTTTTGCGGCGTCGAAACGACGTGCGATGCGACCGCCTCGATGCCGACGATGACGCCGAATTTTTCAGCCTCCGCGACCAGCTCTGCGATGCTCGCGAGCGATTGTTGAAAAGCGGTCTCGCCGTGGTTCTCGGGATGAGGCGAATAGTCCGCATTGACCGAGCCGGTTTCGAGCGCGACGAGTCCGTTGCCGAAATCGCGAGCGTAGCGCAGGTGTTCCTTGAAAAGTCCGAGCAGCGCTTTTCGCGTCGCGGGATCGGGGTGAATCGGATTCACGTAGCAGCCGAGCACCGCGATTTGGACGCCATGTTTCTGAAAGGCCTCTCCGATTTCAAACGCGAGACCAGGATTCAAAACGCCGGGTTTCAAATTGAGTCCGGCGATGGCCTTCCCGGGTGCGAGCTGCGTGCAGACCAGTTTTTTCGCCGCGATTTTCGCGGCGAGTTCGCCGGCTGACAAGCAACCGAAATCGTGAGCACGAACGCCGATGCGAATGGGGAGAGAGGAACTCAAGTCGCTGCCTCAATCTTATTATGTGTGAGTACGAGTGCGTCAGTCATTCCGGCCAGTGCAATCGCATGTATGTTCGGAGTGATGACTGAGATGTTAACCTGCGTTATTCCAAGTGATTCCCTTTTATGCGAGCCTTTTCTTGAAAAAGGTATTCACTAAGCATCAGAAGTGTCAGACCCTGACCGTAAAGCGTCGGATAGCGAGTCAATTTGCCATATGCATCAATCGTGGGCATGATTGGCGTACCTCCCGATACACCTTCGACTGCGCCTTCAGGATTGATTTTTGTGATCACTCCCTCCATGGCTTTGAGGGCACTTGCCATACTGCCGGGCTCCAGCATATGGAGACGTACCGCTTTCATAATACCTCCTGCAGTGCCTGCACTGCCGGATGTCTCCTGATAGAAATCAGGTCTGTCCATAACGGTGTGCCATAGACCATTTTCTGCCTGGTATTTCAAAATACCATCCACCA
>Ga0209253_10002117_pt1 | contig 17538 bp, 15 predicted proteins | sample FrelakmetBRP12BR_FD_187145 | JGI IMG/M metagenome (GOLD analysis project Ga0209253, IMG submission 187145) | Freshwater lake sediment microbial communities from the University of Notre Dame, USA, for methane emissions studies - BRP12 BR (SPAdes)... | ecosystem: Environmental > Aquatic >...
GGTTGAAGGGCTGGGCATACCCTCTGATCCTCAGGGTCCCGTTGTAGCGCGGCGTCTCGCCGGGGGCCTGCCCCCCCCGCGGGCCCGGAAAGGCCAGCAGGCAGGCCAGGGCGGAAGCGCCCAGGACAGAAACGGCCAGGAAACGCGAGCGACGGCCGGTGGTCATGGGGATTCTCTCATCATAACGGAAAAGGCCTCAAAATGCACTCCCGGGGGCGGCCATATGGGAAGCAAGGATCATGCCACCGGAAAAATCAAATATCATAAGCAATATCAATTATTTAGATGTAAAACGGGGGCACAAATGTAAAATATTTTTACGCCGCAGGAATGGTCCTTGGCCCTATTTGCCGGCCAGGGCGATGACCTTCTCGAAGACCCGGAAGAAGTTCGCTCCCCAGATCTTCTCGATCCCCCGGTCGGTGTAGCCGCGCCGGATAAGCTCCTCGGTCACGTGGATCATCCCGCTGACGTCGTCGCAGCCGACGACGCCGCCGCCGCCGTCGAAATCGGTGCCGATGCCGACGTGGTCGATGCCGACGACTTTGCGGACGTGGTCGATGTGGTCGACGAGGTCCTGGACGTTGGGCCGGGATTGCGGGTACTTCTGATTGACCGTCTCGCGCGCGGCCATGGCCTCTTTCCGGAGCGCTTCGTCGCGGATCTCGCGGACGCTGCCGTACTTCGCCTCGAGCTCCTTGAGGGCCTTCTCCCGCTCGGGCGAGACGGGCATCGTCTTGACGTAGGCGCCGAGGAAGCAGATCTGGATGACGCCGCCATTCTTGGCCAGGGCCCGGAGCTGGTCGTCGGTGAGGTTGCGCGGGCTGTCGCAGACGGCCCGGGCGCTCGAGTGCGAGGCGATGATCGGGGCCCGGCTCGCGGCGATGACATCGGTGAAGGATTTCTCCGAGGCATGGGAGATGTCGATGATCATGCCCAGGCGGTTGCACTCGGCCACGACGTCGCGCCCGAACGCGCTCAGGCCCTTGTCTTCGGGAGCGCGACGGTCGGTCGAGGAGTCGCAGATGTCGTTGTCCGAGGAGTGGCAGAGGGTGATATAGCGGACACCCCGGTCGTAAAAGAGCTTGATCAGGGCGAGGTCCCGGCCGATGGGATAGCCGTTCTCGAGGCCGATGAAGGCCGTGAGCTTGGCCTCTTTCTTGAGGCGGAGGGCGCCCGCGGGATCGACGGCCAGGCCGATCGTCGCGGCGTATTCCGCGGTCATCTTGCGGACGGCCTCGACGGCCCGGAGGGCGCTCGCCTTGGCCTTCTCGTAGGCCTCCGGGGTCAAGGGGCCCTGGCCGACGAAGGCGGCGAAGAACTCGGCGTCAAGCCCTCCCTCCTTCATCCGGGGGAGATCGATCTTGCCGCTCGCCCGCAGGCCGGGATCGTGCCGCTCGCCGATCTTCCAGTCCGGGGCCAACAGGCGCATCGCCGTATCGCAGTGGGTGTCGACCGTCAGGATCTTCCGGTGGAGCTCCCGGGCCTTCTGCTCCACGGTCGGCGGCGTCTTGGCGACCGTGCAGGCGGCGAGGACGATGGCGGCGATCAGGACGGTTCCGAGGAACGGCTTCTTCATATCTGCTCCTTTATGTCAATCATGGCGGAGGGCGACGACGGGATCGACGCGGGCCGCCCGCCGCGCCGGGTAGATGCCGGAGACGAGGCTGACCAGGAGAGAGAAGCCCATCGCCCCCAGGAAGATCCAGAGCGGGAAGGCGAAGTACTCGACATAGGGCACGCCCTGCCGGGCCAGGTAGATGTTGACGATCCGGTTGATGAGCAGGCTCGTGGCCCAGCCGAGGAGGCAGCCCGCGGCGCCGCCAAGCAGGCCGATCGCGCCCGACTCGAAGAAGAAGATCCCCCTGATGTCCCCGTCCCCTGCCCCGACGGCCTTCATGACCCCGATCTCGCGGAACCTCTCCAGGATGGACATGACCATGGTGTTGACGATGCCGAGGGCGGCGACCACGATCGCGATCATGCCCACGGCGGCCAGGATCATGTCCATGAAGAAAAAGGCCTTGGTGATCTCGTCGAACTGGTCGGCGAGAGCGAAGGTCGAGAAGCCCATCTCCCGGACCTTCGACTTGACCGCCTCGAGCTCGCGAAGAGACCCGAGCTTGACGCTCACGGCCGAGTGGCCGGGCCCGCCTTCGGCCATCCGGAAAACATCCCAAACGCTCGTGATGGGCAGCTTCTTGATGCCGCGGGCAGGTCCCGGCGGCAGGAAGACGTCGTTCTGGCCGAGGCCGGGCCCGCCCTCGCCGAAGACCGTCATCTCGGTCACGCCGAGGACGGGGAAATCGTAATGTTCCTGGGCCACGGGCAGGCCCCCGCCGGCGAATAGCTTGGTGAGGTCGAGCGAGACGAGCTTCCCGAGATCGAACGAGACCGAGGTGATCCGCAGGGTCTTGCCGACGGCGGCCGCGGGATCCTTCGCCCCGAGCCGGCGGAGGAACGAGCTGCTGACGATGACGCCGGCCTCATCGTCCGTCGTGTAAGTCCGCCCCCATTTGATCCGGACGGCCGGCGAGGCCGCGACCGCGGCCGGCACGACCTGGACCAGCCGGAACTCCTCCTCGCCCTCGAGCCCGACCAGGGCGGGGAAGTTGACGTCCGGATAGGCCGAGACGACCCCGGGGATCCGGGCGATCGCGGCCACCGCCGCGTCGTCGAGGACGGCGCCGGACCGGGCGGCGCGGACGGCGCGCCGGGCCCCCGGCTCGTCCGGGTCCGCCGCCGGCTCGGACGGCCCGCCGGGCATGACCATAATGCTGTTGAAGAGATCCGCGGACTCGAAGGCCCTGGTGACGTTCTTCTGCATGCCCTTGCCGAAGGAGATCATGCACACCAGCGCCCCGATGCCGATCGTCACGCCCGAGGCGGTGAGGAAGGTCCGCAGACGCCTTTTCCGGAGGCTGGCCAGAGCGAAACCGGCGGCGTCGCTGAACCTCATCGGACGCCCTCCGTGGCGACGATCCGGCCGTCCCGGAGCCGCACGACGTCGTGGGCGAATTCCCGGGCGAGGCCCTCCTCGTGGGTGACCATGATCACAGTCAGGTTGCGGACGCGGTTGAGCTCGGCGAGCAGGCCGACGATCTCCCGCGACGTCCGGCTGTCGAGGTTGCCGGTCGGCTCGTCCGCGAGCAGGAGCCGCGGGCCGTTGGCCAGGGCCCGGGCGACGGCGACGCGCTGCTGTTCACCGCCGGAGAGCTCCGCAGGGCGGTGCCCGGCCCGGGCCGCCAGCCCGACCCGGTCGAGGAGCTCGGCGGCCCGCCGCTTCCGCTCCGCCCGGTCGACATCGGCGAAGATGAGCGGCAGCTCGACGTTCTCGAGGGCCGTTCTCGACGGGACGAGATTGAAGGATTGGAAGATCATGCCCGCGCCGTGCCTCCGGTACCGGGCCAGCGCCTCCCGGTCCATCGACGAGATGAGGGCGCCGTCGACCTCGATCGTCCCGGCGGTCGGCGTGTCGAGGCCGCCGAGGAGGTTGAGCAGGGTCGATTTCCCGGAGCCCGAGGCGCCGATGACGGCGACGAAGCGGCCCTCCCCGACGGCCAGCGTGACGTCCTCGAGCGCGCCGACGCGGACGCCGCCGACGACGTACGTCTTCGAAAGCGACCGGGTCTGGACAACGGGCATCGCGCTCACGGGCCCGTCCGGGCGGCACGGGCCAGGACGTAGGCGTTGGCGGCGAAGCGTTCGTCGGCCTTGCGGAAGTCGACGACCCTGTAGCCGCGAGCGAAGAGGGCCAGGAAGACATCGCGTGTGGCCATCCTCCAATCGACGGGGATCCGCCGGACCTCCGAATCGGTCACGTCCGTTTCCTGGAGCATGAGGCAAAAATCGAGCGGGATGGGGACGAGCAGAGGGTCCGCCGCGACGGCCGCGTCGGTTCCCGTGACGGTCTCGAGCTCGAGCTCGGACGTCTTCCCTGCGACCCGGCACGCCGCCGTCAGGATGGTCGGGGGGGCGGCCAGGGCCGCCTCGAGATCGTAGGCCGGCCGGCCGCCGGTCCTTTCGAGGTCCCAGGACATGAGAAAACGGTCGGTGGCGACGTCCGGGCGGTTGAGAAGGCCGCCGTACTCGCCGTAGGTGGCGACGCGGTATTCGAGGACGTCCATGCCGAAACGGCGGACGTTGCGGTTGGCGTTGACCCCGGTCAGCGGATCGTACGTGCAGATGATGGTCGAGACGCCCAGGAGGCCGAGGACCATCTCGCGCTGGTACTCCTTGAGGAGGACGCCCAGCCCGTAGCTCCGGAAGGCCTCCCGGACCCCGGTGTACTGGGCGTAGAAGCGCAGGTTCTTCGGGTCGCGGAACCCGACCGCCTTGTCGCGGGTCCCGACGAAGCCGTAGCAGAAGCCGACGAGGCGATCCCCGCCGGTCTCGAAGCCGCCGGCCTCCGCCTCGACGAAGGCCCCGAGGAAGAGGCTCCCGCCCTCATGGAAGATGTTCTCGCACATCATATTCCGTGTACTGGACATGTGATCGTCGGGATAGCCCCAGATCTCCTCGCGGAGGTCGTCGTACTTCTGATAATCCGCGGACTCGTGGGAGGTCTCGACGCGCAGGAGGAAGCGCTTGTCCCGGACGGCGACCGTTCTCTCGAGGGCTCGCATGGCGTTCTGCCGGGCCATTTTATCCTAACGCTCCGGGCCGTTCAATCTCCGGACCGGTTTTGACGGCCCCAGGGACATGCGCTACAATGAGGGGGATCCCCCGAGCGGACAAGGAACCATCCGTACGATGACGACAACGATCCGGACCCTCAAGACCGCCTGCCTCATCAATCCCCGGGCGGCCAACTCCAAGTGGATGAGGCGGAGGTTCCTCCGCGCCTACCTGCAGAAGAAGCTCCCGGGCGAGATCTACGACGGCCTCGGCGACACGCGGACGACCATCGAGAAGGCCGCCTCCGCGTGCCGGGATGCCGACGTCATCGTCGCCATGGGCGGGGACGGGACGATCGCGGACACGCTCCAGGGGATCTTCGAGGCCGGGAAACAGGCCCAGGTCCTCTTCGGGGTCATCCCGTTCGGCAGCGGCAACGCCTTCCGCAAGACCTTCGCCATCCCCAAGAACCCTCTGCGGGCCATCGACCGTCTCGCCGAAGGGATCGCCCGGCCCATCGACCTCATGGAGGTCGAAGGCCGTATCGCCGCGTTCGCCAGCATCGGGGCCACGGCCCGGGTCACGGATGAGAAGCTCAGCGGCAGGATCCACGGGCTCTGGGGCCATCTCCTGGCTGGCCGGCGCTTGTTCGACACGCCCACGGAGCCGAAGACGATCGAGCTCTTCGAAGGCCACGACGCCTCCGGCCCCTTCGCGGCGAAGACCGTCACCTCGCGCTTCTTCGACTGCATCGTCAACAAGACGAACCACTTCGGCTACAGCTGGAGGATCGCCCCCGAGGCCGTCGTCGACGACGGCTACCTCGACGTGACCTTGTTCGAGATGAAGCCGCTCAAGTACGCCATTCTCTTTCCGCTCATCTACTTCGGCCTCTACCAGCGCCGCCTGCGGCATTTCAAGGCCAAGCGGGTCGTCATCAGCGGCCGAAACATGCCCATCCAGTTCAACGGCGAGGTGTTGGGCTTCAAGGACCGCATCGAGTTCCGGGTCCTGCCGCGGGCCATCCGCATGGTCGTCCCGCCCACCCGGCGTGCCCGGAAGAGCTTCCAGGAAGATCCCGCCTGAGGAGGCCCCATGAAGAAAGCCGCCCTGCTGGTGTCCGTCCTTGCGGCCGCGCTCGCCGCCTGCTCTCCCCAGATCCGCCTCGACCTGCTCGGCGAGGATAGGCTCCAGGAGGTCGTTCTTCTTCCGAGCGCCGCCCGGGAGAAGGTCCTGATGATCGACATCGACGGAACCATCTCCTCCGCCCTCGAGACGGGATTCCTCGCCCGGGAGAAGAGCGTCGTCGCCCGCGTCTTCGAACGCCTCGAACGGGCCGCCGCGGACCCCCTGGTGAAGGCGATCATCCTCAGGCTCGACACGCCGGGCGGCGAGGTCACGGCGAGCGACATCGTCTACCACGAGGTCCTCCGCTTCAAGGAGCGGACGGGCCGGCCCGTCGTCGGACTGATGATGAGCGTCGCCGCGTCGGGCGGCTATTACATCGCCTCGGCCTGCGACACCATCGTGGCCCACCCCTCCTCGCTGACGGGGTCGATCGGCGTCATCTCCATCTTCCCCAGCCTCGAGTCGTTGATGTCCAAGGTCGGGGTCAAGGTCAACGTCATCAAATCCGGCCCGTCCAAGGACTCTGGCTCGCCGTTCCGGGAGATGACCGAAGAGGACAGAAAGCTCTTCCAGGTGATCATCGACGAATATTATGAGGGCTTCCTCGAGGTCGTCGCCCGGGGCCGCAAGGGCAAGGTGCCGGCGGCGGACCTCCGGACGATCGCCGACGGCCGCATCTATACGGCCCCCCAGGCCCTCAAGCTCGGCCTCATCGACGCCATCGGGTACTTCGACGATGCCTTCGGCAAGGCCAAGGACCTCGCCTCGCTCAAGAGCGCCAGGCTCGTGTCCTATACCTACTTCCCGAAATCGAAGTCGAACATCTACGCCGGCCGGCTCGGCGACTTCTCTCCTCTCGACGCGAAGGTCCTCGAGTCGATGCTGGCGGTCCTCAAAGCGGGCTTTTATTATCTCTGGCTGCCCCAGACCCCCTGACCGCCCGCCGCCGTTAGGGCCGGGTGACGACCTCGAACTGCGGCGCCCGCTGGATGTGGGCCTTGACCGTGCAGTGGTCGACGGCTTTAACGATCGCGGCCCGGTATTTCTCGGGAAATCCCGCCGGCAGGTCGACCGCGATCGTCACCTTGTCGATCATCTTGGAGACCTCGCCGCGCTCGGTCGTCATGACGACGCCCAGGCCGTCCGTGGGGATCTTCCGCTCCCGGCAGAAGGCCAGGGCGTAGTAGCCGGCGCAGGCGGCCAGCGAGACCAGGAAATAATCGAAGGGCGACGGCGCCGTCCCGTCGCCGCCGTCGCGGACCGGCTGATCCGTCTTGACGGTGAAACCCTTGACCTCGACGTCGATCCTATAATTGTCTCCGAAGACGACCTTCAGCTCTTTCGGGTTCATGGAAGCTCCTTTTCCTTTTTGTGACGACGCGGCCGGTGTTCCCGCGGGCCCTCCAGGGCTTTGCGGAACATGGCCAGGACGATGTCCCGGTCTTTGGCCGTAAGGGCCATCCGGAAGAAGATGTCCTGGACCTTTTCGGAGATGAACGCCCGGTTCGTGGCGCGCATGAAGCCGAGGCTGTCGAGCATGGCCCGGAAGCGGCGGCCGGCCTCGGCCTGCTCCTCGTGGTTGAGGGGCAGGCCCCTCGGGGCGGCCGGCGGAGGAGCGTCCCCGAAGGCGACGGCGTGGAGGGTCAGAGTGACGGCGACGCCGAGGTTGTAGGACGGCTGGCGGGCGGCCTGGGGAATGTGGAAGCGGACGTTGGCCAGGCCGAGCTCCTCCTGGGTCAGACCCGTCCTCTCGTTGCCGAAGACGAAGGCGACGCGCGTCTCCTGCGGATACTCGCGGACCCGTCGGACCGCCTCGGTGAGCGTGACCAGCGGGAAGTCATGACGGACGCGGGCCGTCGAGCCGAGGACGAGCTCCCTGTCCGTAACGGCCGCCGCGAGCGTCCGGAAGAACCGGGCCGATTCGAGGACCGGCTCGGCGTGGATGGCCGTTCGCCAGGCCGCCGCCTCGAACCGGTCCAGGCCGACGACGCGGAGGTCGCCGAACCCGGTATTGGCCATGCCCCGGGCGGCCAGGCCGATATTCTCCGGGCTGTCGGGCCGGACGAGGACGACGGCCGTCCGCGCGCCGTTCGGCGTTTCGCTCATCGGGCCGATTATAGCGAAGGACGGCGCCCGGAGGAAGCCCTGGCGGGACGTTGACAGCCGCGGAACGACGGTGTTATAACCCGACGGGACCGGCCGCCTCGGCCGGCCAGGAGGTCGCGCGATGCCGCAGAAGAAAAGAGCCCGCTCCCAATCGCCCGCCCGGAGGAAGCCGGCGGGCCCTCCGGACCGAAAAGCCCTCGAGGCCCTCTTCGTCAAGCGAGGCTTCGCTGACTTCCGCTGGCTCGATCCGCGGGAGATCGTCGTCGCCGAATGGGTCCGGATGAAGTGCCTCTACGGCTGCCGGGAATACGGCCGGAACGCCGCCTGCCCGCCCAACGCTCCTCCGGTCGACGCCTGCGCCCGCTTCTTCCGGGAATACCGGCGCGCCGCGGTCTTTCACTTCGCCAGGACGGTCGACCGCCCCGAAGACCGGCACCCCTGGAGCCGCAAGCTCAGTCTCGAGCTCCTCAAGCTCGAACAGGAGGTGTTCAAGGCCGGCTTCGTCAAGGCCTTCCTGCTCTTCTTCGACAGCTGCGGCGTTTGCCTCGAGTGCGCCGCCGCGCGGACGGCCTGCAAGGAGCCCAAGCTCTCCCGTCCGACGGCCGACGCCATGGCCGTGGACGTCTTCAGCACGGTGCGCAAGATCGGCTATCCCATCGAAGTCCTGTCCGAGTACGATCAGGAGATGAACCGCTACGCCTTCCTCCTCGTGGACTAGCAGCGGGCGAAGGCCCTCGATCGGGACGACCTGGCCGGCGCCTTCGATTGACAACGGGCCGCGGCCCGGCTATAAAGGAACAGCGCCGGGACCGCACGAACGGCCATCGACGAGGAGGGATGAAATGCTCACTGTCAAGGACATGCTCGACCGGAAGGGTCACACCACATGGACGATCGGGCCAGACGCCTCGGTCCTCGAGGCCCTGCAGATCATGGCCAAGAAGGGGGTCGGCGCCCTGATCATCGTCGACAAGGATGACGAGATCATCGGGATCCTGTCCGAGCGGGACTATGCCCGGAAGATCATCCTCATGGGCCGCCAATCCCAGGACACGCCGGTCAAGGACATCATGACCAAGGAGGTCTACGGGGTCCACTTCGAGACGACCGCCGACGAGTGCATGGCGCTCATGACGGACAAGCATTTCCGCCACCTGCCCGTGTGCAAGGACGGCAAACTCGCCGGCGTCATCTCCATCGGCGACGTCGTCAAGGCCATCATCACCGACCAGAAGGTGACGATCGAGAACCTCGAGAATTACATCATGGGGAAGTATCAATAGTCCATTAGGCGCATCTCACGCAGGGCGAGATAGGCCGCGCCGAGCACCCCGGCGGAATCCCCCAGCACGGCTTTGAGGATGGGGACCTTGCGCCCGGGGATCCCGAAGAGGGCCTTGTTCATGACTGGCGGGACGTGCTCGTACCAGAGGGGGATATTGGAGACGCCGCCCCCGAGGATGATGGCCTCGAGGTCGAGGGCGTTGACGCAATTGGCGAAGAGCTCGCCCATGATCCGGAAGGACTCCTCGAAGACGCGGCGGGCGGGGGCGTCCCCGCGCTCATAGCGCTCAAGGATCGCGTCGGGCGGCAGGCAGGGCCCCGCGAGCTCGGCGTAGCGCCGGCCCAGGCTCGGGCCCGAAAGGTAGGCTTCGCCGCAGCCCCGGCGGCCGCATTCGCAGACGCGCCCGTCGATGGCGATCGAGGTGTGCCCGATCTCCCCGGCGTTCCCGTTCGGGCCGCGATGGAGCCTGTTGCCGAGGATGAGCCCCGAGCCCATGCCCGTGCCCAGGATGACGGCCATCACCGTGCTGAAGCGGCCGTGGCACTGGGCGAAGAACTCGGCCAGGGCCAGGCAATTGGCGTCGTTCTCGATGACGAGCGGGACGGCCAGCTTCGACCGGAGCAGGCTGACGAGGCCGGGCTTTTCGTAGAGCGGCGTATGCGGCGCGCCGTGCATGATGTCGTCCGCGGCGCTGTAGGTCCCGGGCGTGCCCATGCCCACGGCCTCGTATGCGGCGCCTGCGGCGGTCTCGGCGACGAGCTCCAGGATGTTGGCGACGACGCGCTCGCGGCCGAGCCCCGGCTCGGACGGCCGGCGCTTGCGGGCCCTGACCTGGCGGTCCTCGTCGACGAGGCAGGCCTCGACCTTGGTCCCTCCCAGATCGATCCCGACGGCGTACCGGCTCATCGCTTGTCTCCGCCGCTATTCTATGCCCCAGGGGGGCCGGAGGCAACTCCCGCGGCCCGGGGCGCCGCCGGGGCTATCTCTTCCATGTGAAGGGGCTCGCGAGCCGCTTCTCGACCCAGGCCTTGTCGATCCTCAGCTGGTACTGGTCGTGCTGCATGGTCCGGCCGGTGTCGTTCTTCAGGGCCTCGGCATAGCAGGCCACGGCCTCGTCCCTGTTCCCGAGGAGGTCGTTGAGGTGACCCATCCAGGCCAGGGCGCTGAAAAGATCGATCTTTGACTCGGAGAGGTCGCGGCATTTCCGGAAAGCCTCCAAGGATTCGGGGTAGGACCCGCCGTCGAAGAGGAGAAGCCCGAGCTTGAACCAGACTCGGTGGGTCGTGACCCCCGCGGTCCCTGGCAGGCGAAAATACTCGAGAGCGGCTTCGCCCGTCCCGGTCCAATCCAGGGCCCCGACGGCCTCCTCGATCGCGGCGGCCGACTTCGGGGCCGCCTCCGCGATGAGCCCGAGGCGGCCGCCGGGATCGAGGACGGCCTCCTTGAGCGGCGAGCGGCTGACGAAGCGCAGGACGCTCGTCCGGGCCAGCCTGTCGGTCTTCGCCTCCTGGATCGTCCCATCATCGAAAACGGCCCGGACAGGGACCGGCATGCGAACGGCGTTCCTACCGTACTCGGTCCGGACCTCCGAAGCGAATCCTCCCTCGGACGGGACCGAAGACTGCGAGACGATCCGGCATTCGAGGGCCTTGCCGGTCCTGACCCAGTCCTCGAAGAACCAGGCGAGGCTTCCTCCGGTCTCCGCTTCGGCGAGGCGCTGGAGCTCCCGCCAGCCGAGGCGCCGGCCGGCACATTCCCGGACCACCCGGCGATAGAGCCGGTCGAACGCTTCGGGGCCCAAGACCGTTTCGAGGGCGCTCAAGACGGCGAATCCCTTGCCGTGGATGAGGACGTTGTTGCGGTCGAACTTCTGCGCGCTGACGAGAGAGGGAGGCGCGTCCATGGTCGTGTCGTTCCCGGCCTTGACCCCCTGGAGATAGGTGTCGATGAAGCCGCGGTGCCTGTCCCAGCCGTAGCCCTTCCGGAGCATGTATTCCTTGTCGGCGCATATTCCCAGGCCGATCATCAGCCAGGATTCGGTGTAGTCCCCGAGGACGTCGCCCGACATGACCGATTCGCCCCAGTACTGGTGTCCGATCTCGTGGGCGGTGATCCAGGTCCACCACCCGCTGGCTTTCGCCCCTTTGGCCGGGTCGAACGTCTCCTGGCCATGGATGACGACAACGCCGGACGCATAAGGATAACCTCCCATGGGGCGCGAGCCGCCGGGCAGGATGGCCAGCGACGCGTGGGGAGTGAAGCCGAGCCATTCCTTATAAAAGGAGATGATGTCGGCCGCGGCGTCGAGGCAGAACAGGGCGCAGTCCCGGCCCTTGTCCGTGAAGAGGGCCGTGAGCTCGACACCGCCGGCCTCGCGGCGTTCAACCTTCATGCCGTCGGCGAGGAAGATCGCGAAATGGGTGGTGACGCAGCCGTTCTCATAAGCGCCCGAGGTCTTGTTGAGCCGGCCGCTCGTCGCCAGGGCCAAGCCGGACGGCGCGCCGAGCCGGACCTTGAACGAGTCCCTCGTCCGGAGCCCGTCCCACCACAGCCGCGGATACCATACGCCGAAGTGGACTTGGCCTCTGCTCAGGGCGGCCCCGGCCGAGAACCGGACGTCGAGCTTGACCCGTCCGCCCGGCCGCACGGGCTCCGGGAGGGCCAGGAGCAAGGGCGTCGCGAGCGGCATGTTCTTTTCAGGATTGAGGACCTTGAGCGGCCGCCCTCCGGCGCTCGCGGAGAGCTCCCTCCCCGGCCGGACCGTCCACTCGAAGGCGAGGACGGAGAGCGGCCGGCCCGTGGAGTTCGTCAGCGAGATCGTGCCTTCCGCGGCCAGGGAAACGCTCTCTTCCTCGATCCCGATCCTCGCGTCGAAGACATATTCGGCCGCGGGCGGGTCCGGGGGTGTCCAGAAGCCCGCAGCGGTCGCGGATCCCCCGCCCGGCGGGGCGCAGGCCGCAAGGACCAGAAGAGGGACGAGGCTGAGAGAAGACAGCGCCGACAGGAACGCTCGCATTCGCATGGGCCGACCTCCCGCCGGACATTATACCCCGTTTTGCCTTTCCCCCGGCCTCTGTTATATTGGGCTTCATCGAAAGAGCGGTCGAGCCATGAGCGTTCCTGCAGAAAAGGTTCCGTTCGGCTACAGGACGGTCGGAGCCGAGGAGAAGAAGCGGCTCGTCCACGACCAGTTCACGCCGATCGCCGGGACGTACGACCGGGCCGACGCCCTGCTCAGCCTGGGCCTCCACTTTCTCTGGAAACGGGCCGCGGTCCGGAGGCTCGGGCTCCGGCCCGGCCAGAGCGTTCTCGACGTCTGCGGCGGCACGGCCGACCTGGCCCTACGGGCCGCGAGGCGCCTCGGAAGTGCGGGCCGGGCGGTCGTCTGCGACTTCAACCGCCCCATGATGGAGACCGGACGGAAGAAGAGCGGGCGGGCCCGGAACGGCGGGATCATCGCGTTCGTCCAGGGCGACGCCGAGCGTCTCGCATTCCCCGATGCGTCGTTCGACGCGGCCACGGTCGGCTTCGGCCTGCGCAATCTCGTCGACCTCGACCGGGGGCTCGATGAGATCTTCCGCGTCCTCAGGCCGGGCGGCCGGCTCTCCGCCCTCGAATTCTCCCTGCCCCGCCGCCGCTGGCAAAGATCGCTTTACGCGTTCTACTCCTTCCGGATCATGCTTCCGGCCGCTCGCGTCATCACCGGGACCGACGGCCCCTTCCGCTATCTCGCCGAATCGATCAGGGTCTTCGACCCGCCCGAGGAGGTCGCCTCACGGATCGGCCGGGCCGGCTTCACCGACGTCGCCGTCCGGCCCCTCTCCCTCGGGATCGCCAGCATCTACTCCGGGAGAAAGCCCGAGGAGACCGACCATGCCCAAGATCGATCCTGAAGCCCTGGCCAGCGCCTCCCAATGCCGTCACTACGCCATGTGCAAGATCGACTACCTCGCGACCGGTCTCTGCCCGTCGGGCCCGGAAAAGCGCTTCGTCACCTATTACCCCCAGGGCCGCATGGACCTCTACCGGGGACTCGCCGAGGCCCGGATCCCGGTCACGGAAGCCCTGCTGGAGGCGGCCGACACATGCACGCTCTGCGGCGTTTGCGATCCCCAGTGCCACTTCGCGACGGGCCTGCAGCCGACCTCGGTCATGAGGGCGCTGAAGGATTACGTCGAGGATTACCGGCGCGAGAACGGGCCGGTCGTCCCGACGGCCGAGGACGAGGGCCTGCGGAGGATCCGCGAGATCGTCGGCCGGGACTGGGCGTCCAATGACCCGGCCGTGCTCTGGACCTATGCCGACGACCCCTTCCCGCTCGCCGCTCCGCAGCTGCCGCGCTACGTCGTCCTTCCCGGGACCCGGGAGGAGGTCGCGGCGGTCGTCCGCCTGGCCGGCGAGCTCGGCCTGGACATCGCCATCCGGGGCAACGGCGGCAGCGTCTTCGGCTTCGTCTTCACGGACGGGATCGTCCTCGACATGGGCCGGATGAGGAGAATCGAGCTCGACCTCGACAATTGGGTCGCCGCGGTCGAGCCCGGAGTGACCTCGTTCGAGCTCCAGCAGGAAGCCTGCCGGCGCGGTCTCCGGGTCAACGCCGCCGAGCCGGCGGCCACGGTCTGCGGCAACATTGTCTGCACGGGGACGTTCTCGACCTGGTCGAACGTCTACGGCACGGCCGCGGACAACTTCGTCGACATGGAGTTCGTCGGCCGCGACGGGCGGATCTTCCGGCTCAACGACAAGCGCGGACCGAACCATTTCGCCTTCGAGCACCGCGTCGCGCCCTCGCCGGGCGTCTGCACCAAGGCCTTCGTCAAGCTCCACCCGATGACCGACGACGAGGAGGGGCTGCTCGTGCCCTTCGAGGGCCTCGACGAGGCCGTCCGTTTCGCCCGCGAGCTCGGGCAGAGGCGGATCGGGCTTGCGCTGGCCGTCCTGGGAGCGCATTACATTGCGACCTTCCTCGCCCCCGACGAGGGATTGGCGGGCCGCCTCAAGGCCGCGCTGCCGGAGGTCCTGGGGATCAACTACGTCGTCTTCACGATCGCCGACAAGTTCGGCCGGGAGGCCATCCGGAAGATGGCCCCGGCCGTCATCGATTCCTCCCTGCTGAAGCTCCTGATGCTCGGCTTGCCGCGGCTCGTCGAGCCGCGCTGGCTCGATCTCATCCGGGAATACGAGGGCGCCGGGCGCCCCTTCGAGCTCCTTTGCCGGCCCGAGATGCGCCCGGTCGTCGAGGCCGTCCTCCAGCCCTCGCCGGAGACGATCAGCGCCTCCGTCCCCGAAAGCCTCCGGTCTTTCTACCGGGAGCTCTATGCCCGCCCCGAGATGACGGACCTGGTCTGGCTCAACATGCACCGGATCGTCAGCGCGCGCATGTCGCGGCGGAAGCACATGATCGCCTTCCTCATCTACGTCCCGCCCGACCGGCTCGACGTCATCCACGAGATCCTCGACGGGTTCGCCCGTGTGGCTGAAGAGCACGGCATCGACCACGACTTCGGCTTCCTGACGCCCATGGATCTCGGCAAGCGGGCCATCCTCGAATACGACTATTACATCGACCACCCCGACCCGGAGGAGAAGGAGAAGATCGCCCGGGCCATGCCCGCGCTCGACCCCTGGCTCGACGCCCTCGCCGCGCGCGTTCCGGGGGTCCTGTCGCTGAAATACGTCTTCTCCCAAGGCTGCTCGCGGAAGGACAATTTCCTCTACCGGATCTGAGGCGGCCAGGATGAGGATGAGGATCGGGATCGGCGCGCTCCGGGAAAAGAGGGCGGCGCGCGCGAGCCGGATCCTGGTCACGGGGGGGGCGGGATTCCTCGGGAGCCACATCGCCATGGCCCTGCTGCAGTCCGGCTATCGGGTGACGGTCCTGGCCCGTCCGGCCAAGGGTCTCAGCGCCCGGGCCAGGGTCGATCGCCTCGCCGAATGGTTCGCCCTGGAGGATGAGGTCCGGCGCCGGCTCGCGGTAGCCGAGGGGGACATCCTCGACGCGGGGTGGGCGGCCGCGGCGGCCGAAGGCCGCGGAAACTTCGGCGCAATCGACGAGATCGTCCACTGCGCCTCGAACACGGCTTTCGCCGAACGCAAGCGGGCCGAGGTCGAGGCGACGAACGTCGACGGCCTCGAGAACGTCCTCGATTATGCCGCCCGCGCCGGCTGCGGCTTCTTCCACCATGTCAGCACGGCCTACGTCGCGGGCCGTCGAACCGGCGCCTGCCCGGAGGACTGGGTGGAGGAAGGCCCGTTCACGAACGTCTACGAGGAGACCAAGGCCCGGGGCGAGATCCTGGCCCGGGACGTCTGCCGGGCCGGAGGGATCCGGCTCAACGTCTACAGGCCGGCTATCGTGTACGGCGATTCCCGGACGGGCCGGACATTGCGCTTCAACGCGCTTTACTTCCCCGTCAAGGCGGCGGTCTATCTCCGGGATATCTACCTGGCCGATATCCGCGAACGAGGAGGCCGGAAGGCCGCCGAGCTGGGCGTCCGGCTCGCGGAAGGCGGCGGGCTCGTCATGCCCATCCGGATCGAGGTCGCGCGCGCGGGCGGCATCAACCTCGTCCCGGTCGACCACTGCGTCCGGGCCTTCATGGCCGTCTTTGAGGACGGCCTCGCCGGCGGCATCTATCACATCGCCAATCCCCGGTCGACGAGGATCGAGGACCTCGTCGCCTTCGGCAGGCGCCATTTCCAGCTGGAAGGCATCGAAACGTGCGGGCCGGAGGCCTTCACGGCGCGTCCGAAGAACGCCTTGGAGATCCTCTACGACTCCTACCTCGAGGTCTACCGGCCGTACATGCAGGACACGCGCTCCTTCGACACGGCCCGCACAACGCCCATCCTCGAGAAGCAGGGGCTCGTCTGCCCGGTGTTCGATTATGAGGTCTTCTCCCGCTGCATGGATTACGCGGTCGAGACGGATTGGGGATCGAAGCTCTTGGCCCGCTGAGGGTTGGACGCCGTGCGCCGCGGTGACGACCGCGATGGGGCGCGGGGCGGGAACGGAGGGATGATCATGAAGAGACGGGACGTCCTGAAGATGGCTCCCCTGGCCGCGGCGGGCGCGGTCGCCGGGGGGAATATCGGTGATGTCCTCCTGCCGGCCATGGGCGAGGCACCCAAATCCGCTAGGGGGCAGACGAAGTCCGGGGTCGCCGCGGCCGAGGTCCGGCCGCACAACGGCAGCCCGGCTCTTTTCCTCGATGGAAAGCCCGTCTTCCCCGCGATCAACTGGGTCTCGGGGCCGACGCCGGACAAATGGGATTTCGAGGAGCAGGCCCGGAAGAGCGCCGCGACCGGCATCCACATCTACGCCTTCGACGTCGGCAAAGGGACCGAATGGATCGGGCCCGGACCGGGCCGGACTGGCGATCACGATTTTTCGACCGTCGAAGCTCGCTTCGCGCGTATCATCAAGGCCGATCCGGCAGCCCTCTTCCATCTCCGCGTCTATCTTGAACCGGGCCACGGCGACTGGTGGGAGAAGGCCCACCCCGGTGAATGCGAGATCCTGTCGGACGGACGGAGGAACGGCATGTCGTTCGCCTCGCGGATCTGGCTCGACGGGGCCAAGGATTTCCTCCGGTCCTATATCGCCCACTTCCGCAGGGTCGGGCTCTACGACCGGGTCGTCGCCTACCAGGTCGGGGCCGGCCACACCGGCGAGTGGGTCAAGGGCGAGTCGTCCATGCACGCGCCCTGCGGCGACTACAGCGAGCCCATGCGCCGGTATTTCCGCGAATGGCTGGCCGGGCGCTATCGGGGCGACGTCGCCGCGATCCGGGCGGCCTGGCGGCACGCCCCGTCCGTGACGTTCGAGACGGCCGCCGTGCCCGCGGCCGACCGCCAGCTCGAGGCTCGGCTGTATACGTTCCGCGACCCGGCCGCGGAACAGGATGTCATCGACTACTTCACGGCCCTGGCCGAGCTTTGCGCCGACGCGGTCATCGATCTCTGCCAGACCGTCAAGAAGGCGACCGGCGGGAAGCGCCTGGCCGGCGCTTTCTACGGCTATCTCCTCGACCTCGCCTGGAACGGCGGCTTCTTCAAGGAGCGGCCGGATTCCGACTACTCGACCTACCAGCGGTCGGGCCACCTCGGTCTCAAGAAGGTCCTGGCCTCCCCTCAGGTCGATTTCCTGGTCAGCCCCTATTCCTACGGCTTCCGCGGCATGGGCGGGGACTCGCCGAGCATGCTCCCGGCCGAGTCCGTCCGCCGCCACGGCAAGCTCCTGCTCATCGAGGACGACACGCGGACCCACTCGGACAGCCAGGACCCGAACTACGGCCAGGTGAAGACGTTCGAGGACAGCCGGGCGATCCTCCGGCGTAACCTGGCCCATTTCCTGACCCACGGCGAAGGCGCCTGGTGGGCCCTCTGGAAGGTCGATCCGG
>Ga0209253_10002118_pt1 | contig 17538 bp, 18 predicted proteins | sample FrelakmetBRP12BR_FD_187145 | JGI IMG/M metagenome (GOLD analysis project Ga0209253, IMG submission 187145) | Freshwater lake sediment microbial communities from the University of Notre Dame, USA, for methane emissions studies - BRP12 BR (SPAdes)... | ecosystem: Environmental > Aquatic >...
GTCGTTCTGATCTCATAGGTGCTGCACAGATGTCTCAAGACAACCAGAGACGGTCCTGGAAACTTGGATGCTTCTTTTAGGACTTTTTCAGTCTCTTGGAGATTGTAGGGATCGACAACTCTGACGTATTTGATTCCGCAACCCTTGGCGACTTCCTCAACGGCGACTTTGCTCCCTCTCCTCTTCGAGTCGATTGATCCAGGGTGAGGCTGAAAACCAGTCATTGCCGTAGTCATATTGTCTAAAACGGCTACAACTATTCGATGATTATTGTTAACTGCGTTAATGAGAGCGGGAATTGCAGCGTGGAAAAATGTGGAATCTCCAATTATCGAAAGGACTGGTTGGTCCTGAACCTCGCTTATGCCTCCTGCGACGCCGACGCTTGCCCCCATGCACATCAGGATGTCTCCAACGGCTAATGGAGGATTGACCCCCAGCGCGTAACATCCAATGTCGGTGCAGTAAACGGTCTCCATCTTCAAGTTCGTTTTCATTATGTAGAATGAGGCGCGGTGTGGACAACCTGGACAAAGCACGGGTGGTCGGGACGGTATCTCGAAAGAGAGTCTGAAATTTTCGCCATCAACTACTTGAGCTGGAAGTTTCTTGCCTAGCTCTTTCGCAAGAGCTTCACAAACAATCTTGGTTGAGTATTCACGGTTTCTTGGTAAGTGGCCAGTCAATTTTCCAAGAACCGCCGGTCTGTTCGGAATCTCGAAGGCTATGCTACGGACAGCGTTCTCAAGAACCGGTTCAAGCTCCTCCAGTATGAACACCTTCTTGAATCGCTTCATGAAATCGAGAATCAACTTCGAAGGAATGGGATGAGTCATCCCAAGTTTGAGAACAGACGCCTTGATGTTCAACAGGTCTATGGCTTCGAGACCATAGTCGACCGATGATCCTATTGCGATTACTCCAATATCTGCACCGTTTCTGACAGTTTTGTTAAATGGTGATTTTTCGCTAATCTCCTTTGCCTGTTCGAGCTTCTTCAAAAGTATTTCATGTCTGGGAAGGGCGTTGCTGGGAATCATGACAAAGCGTTTCGAGTCTTTGACAAATCTTGATTTGGCAGGTCTCTTTTCGATTTCTCCGAGCACCACGGGAGTAAGCGTATGATTGACACGCGTCGTTGTCCGGAGAAGAATTGGAAGTTCCAGCTTTTCTGAGAGCCTGAAAGCTTCAAGAGTCATATCCTTGGCTTCTTGAGCATCGGAAGGTTCTAGGCATGGAATTCCTGCAATCTGGGCGTAGTATCGGTTGTCCTGTTCGTTCTGCGAACTCCAGCATTCTGGATCATCGGCGGATACCACGACACATCCAGCTCTAACTCCTATGTAGGCGAGAGCAACCAACGCATCTGCAGCCACATTCAATCCAACACTCTTCATGCTTGCAATTGATCTCACACCAGTCACAGCGGCGCCAGCGGCGAGTTCAACTGCCACCTTCTCATTCGTTGAATACTCCACGTACATGTCGGTCTTGTCAGCGATATCGTAGAGTGTATCGGTAATTTCGGAGGAGGGGGTTCCAGGATAGCAGCCGGAAACTTTCACCCCTGCCTCAATGCATCCGCGAGCTATGGCTTCGTTACCCGAGATCAACACTCGGCTACCGGGTTTCTGTAACAATGTTTCTGCGCTAACCATTATCAGCCCAACCCTCAAAGAGAAAGAACAGGTGAACCTATCCTTTATGTTGTTTACTCTTTCTCTCCGAAAGCAAAGCGAGATACCTTGACACGTCTACACTTATCCATGATTCTGATAACGCACTTGTCGACAATCTGCCAAAGCGTTCTGGATTAGTCGGTCCTTATGGGAGTCCCAACATGGTAGTATTTCCCATCAGTCAATTTTGGCCAACTTGAACGCTTGACAAAGACGTGACCCAGCCTTACTTCAAGAAAACAGTACAATTGCAGAGCTCCGTCCACAATGAAATAGGGAAGAACGTAAGGAATCAACTTGGTTTTTCCAACTTTTTTCAAACCTATCGCCAACAGGATGTTGCCAAGAATAAATGCAGAAAACAAGAGTAACCTACCCCAATCAATTTCCATGTTCAAACCTGAAATCAATAGTCCAACTGAGTAAGGAATGTAAAGAAATGATAGGAACATGGCTGACTGTAGAGTCAAGGGCAACAAGCCTAAGAAACGTTCAATTCTATGGGTCTTTCCAATCAGATCATTTGTGAATTGATACCATCTTCTGCGCTGCCTTAGGTATTCCTTTGGACCTTCAACTTCTTCCTGCCAGAGATTCGCATTCGCTGATTCTATGATCCACTTTTTTCCATATAGCCTGACACCCATCTGGATGTCTTCGACAATGCTCTCTCCATGGCTTTTCCCAACGCTTTCCCAAGCGGTTCTTCGCAGCGCGTAATTTGCCCCGCTAATCAAATTAAGGCGAGAGAGTCTGATTGTTCCATTTCTCCCAAATACGACTATGTTGGTTGCCCATTCATCTTCTATTGCTCGAAACCGTGTGAAGATATTCCTGTAGTAATTGCCACAATGTATTGCCCCTACGACAGCTCCAACCTTGTTGTCTGCGAAAGGTTGAATCATCTTTCTCGCCCATGTTCTCTCGCAGACCCCATCAGGATCCGTAAAAAGTATGAAATCACCTGTGGAAACAGCGTCAATAGCTTCGTCGAGGACGGGCGCCTTGAACTCGAAATGTCTCTCGGTTCTAAAGTACTTGATTAGCCCCTTCTTCTCATATTCTCTGCAGATCTTCTCCGTCTCATCTATGGAATTGTTGTCATAGACTATGATCTCCATCCTGTCTTTGGGGTACTCTTGTTCTAGGAAGTTGCAGATTTTTCTCTCTATCACATTGCCTGATTGCCAGGCGTATGTCATCAGACTGATCTTCGGAAGAAAGTTGTTGTCTACACCCTTGTTCTTGTAATTCAATACAATGAGAAAAGACCACAGCACTATTGCCCATAGCAGTGCTGTCGCTAGATACCTTAATAGACTCAGAATCGGTGAGGCCAGTTCCATGACTGTCAAGTCAGCATATACCTCGGTGGATTCACCGAAATCTTCGCGGTGGAGTGGTTAGGTTAACCACAACTTGATTTTCAATAGTCGTTCGGCTTTCCTTATAAGAAAGATGGAGATTGACCCAAGAGGATTGAACACATGGTTGGGGGAAATCCCGCTCAGAATACGTTAATCATTCAGCAAAGTCGAGATTCGAGTGAGCCGATAATGTACAATGAAAAGGTTCTGGATCACTATCGTAATCCTAGGAACATTGGAGAGATTCAGGATGCAGACGGTCTTGGTATCTACGTAAGCGAATCTTGTGGCGATATTACAAAGTTTTGGATTAAGGTGAAAGAAAATAGAATTGTCGACGCGAAGTTCAAGACTCAAGGTTGTGCAGCGTCGATTGCCAGCGGGAGCATGCTCACAGAGATAGTCATAGGAAAGACTCTGGAAGAAGCTCAGAAGATAACAAGAGATAATGTTGTATCGGCATTGGGTGGACTACCCGAATTCAAGATTCATTGTTCTCTCCTCGCAACCGACGCTCTCAAAGACGCCATATATGATTGCCTTAGGAAGAGAGATCTGCCAGTGCCAAATGACCTGCAGAAGAAACATGAGGAAATAGAATCTCAGATTGAAAAACTGAAGACTATGGGATACATAATGATCTAGACCTGAGAGAACTGGTTCGCCAATTGATATTGGCCGACGTCTAGATCAATCCTTTTCGCTTGAACAGATTTCTCACTGTTCGCGTAAGTCTGTATTTCTTCAAATCTTTGATCTTGACCCACCGGACATCGAGATTTTCTGGTGAGGATTTCAACCGACCCGAAACAGGCCGTCCAAGGAAATCAACAATCACATAGTGATATTGAATCTTTTCGTTTACGTCGCAACTTATGTAATCAACAACGTCAAATATACTCTCGATTCGAACCCTTAGTCCAGTCTCCTCCTTCACCTCGCGTATAGCAGCATCCTGAACTTTCTCACCCAACATTACCAGTCCACCGGGGATTCCCCACAAACCTCTCCCCGGTTCAGTCGCTCTCCTGACGAGAAGTAAACGATCCCTGCTACGAACGACAATACTTGCTCCTACCAGCGGATGAACTGGGTACTCCCGGCCCAAACCAAGCCCTCCTTCTCTTGCCAATCACCAGTCTTCTGCTGAAAGTGTTTTCGACGTTCTTCTTGCTGCGCTGACGAAGGAGGCAATGTAGTCGTTTGCAAACTTCGTCGCGTACTTTTCAGTTCCTCTATGTCTTCCGCTTGTAGACCTTAAGTGATGATAGAACTCGTGAAGAATGACGTGAGGATCATTCAATCGATCGCTTGACGACACATAGATGATGTTGCTAGAATGCACATACACACCCAGACTTTTGCTTGCCCTCTTGACTGTTCCAACCTTCAACGATGGACATCTTATTGAGTATTTTCTGCTCAGGATTTCCAGGGCGATCTCAGGTTTCTTCTGGAGAATAAGCGACACGATCTTTGCCTTGAACTCATCTTCGAACGACAAACAATCCGTCCTCTTGAGCAACTTTCAATTCAGTGTATCTTGAGACTCATCAACTCTTATAGGACACACTATTTCTCAGACCTCAAAGGTGTTGTATCGTGAATATTGTTACGAGCCGGATTAACTTGGAAACAAGAGGAGAGCCGGATATGGTCGATATAACCGGTCAGCTTGCAGGGAGTATTAGAAACACTCGTCTGAAGGACGGAATCGCAACAGTATTTGTGCCAGGAGCTACTGGTGCGCTTACAACTATTGAATATGAACCGGGTTTGCTTGAGGATTTCCCAACCATGCTTGACCGGATCGCGCCAAGAAATGGCACATATGAACATGAACGGAGGTGGCATGACGGAAATGGGCATTCCCATGTTCGCGCTTCGCTCATAGGTCCAAGCATAACAATTCCTTTCGAGAACGGTAGGCCAACCCTCGGGACCTGGCAGCAGGTGGTCTTTGTTGAACTTGATACTCGAGCTAGGTCCAGACAACTTGTGATTCAGATAATGGGTAAGTAAATAGGATCCTTTGACTGTTTACGCAAGACGAAATGGGCCACCTGCTCGCAGAGTGTGTACTGGCAAGAGTCTCCTTGTTCAAGGAGTTCTCGGTTGGAACGCGTAGGCGTTGACTCCTCTAAGAAAGCGTCCTATACGTGGTATTATTCCAGGCGCGTCAGTTCCCAATTTGCAGGTAAGAACGTGGGCTGCTAAACCGAGTGATTCAATATCTACAATATCTCGTCTGAGATTGGCAGACTCCACAGCGTTTTTCAAGACTGTCTTTGAACAACCTATCAGAACTACTCTATCGAATGGGAAGCGTTCCCAGTTCTTGAAGTATGTAGCTTGTTCATCACTGAGTTCGACGTCAATTTTCTGACCGATCGAGTCTACATTGGTGACGCGAGTCTTCAAGGGAAACCCTACGTGTAGACAGAAGCGCTTGGATATTTCACGCACAGATAGTTTGTTTCCTTCAACTAGCTGACTTCGCATAACGTGGAGCGGATACAGTGCATCTGCCTTCTTAGATGATCTCAGGCAGATGTCCACGTACACTCCATATCCTACGGTGGAATCTACAATGACTCCACGGGTGAGGTCACCTTTCTGAAGCGAGTTAATGTCCTTTGAGGCAATTCCATATATTCTTCCAACGATTTCTGTCAATACTTCGGCGTCTGGGCCTGAGAAATCCGCGTGCACCCACCCTCTTTCATCCAAACCCACAGATTCGATGTTGACAGACAGACCAGTTTTGAGACTGGCAAATTCTTCTTTGACTAGCTCGATCGCCGTCCCTCCACCGACCCGATGCAGATTCTCAAGTAAGTGAATCATGAAAGGTCTGAACCCATCATCGTCGATATCTCTTGGTGAAGTCTCCTGAACCTTTCAACGGCTGGGTGATTGTCTCCCAGGTTCATTGCTAGGTCATGTGCAGCCTCTTCAAAACTCGTTCTTCGTCGATCCTTGGTTATCTTATCAGCATAGGCCACGATCTTCTCTTCCAGACTGGTTTGGAGGTAATCCTTTGAAGGAAGGTTCAGTTTCTCGGCTTCTCCCCTGGGTATACCCGCGCCGACATGGGTTTCAATAATTCTCACCAGGCTGTCAGGTAGGTTTTTTTCGCGTGCTATCTGCCCCCCCACAACTCCATGTCGTATTCCATGCGTCTTTGAGCGACCAATATCGTGGAGCAACCCGCCTATCTCTACTAGGGTCATGTTGACTTTTCCGCCATTATGTTCGATTCTTGAAGCTATCTCCAACGCAACGTCTGAAACAAAAGAAGCGTGTTCTATTACCTTTTCAGAGCAACCGACCCTTCGAAGGAGATTCAGAGCTTCGTCATGTGACGGAGCCTCACACATTCAGCTCTTCCTCAATCTGTTTTATGCGGGTCGCAAGGAACTCAATCATCTTCTCATTACTCACGCTCTTGAGTTGTGCTCCGCAGCGGGTACATCTGAAGGTGGACTCCATCGCGTCCTCGAAAGTCACTCGAATTTCCGGACATTTTGGGCAGACAAAGAATTCGTGAGCTAGCTCGGAATCGTATCTGGACTTCAACTTTTCTCTGGTTCGTCTCTTTCGATTTCGAATAAAAGCGTCAAGTTGATCAGGTTGAAGTTTCCAATAGAAAATGTACCATCCGGTTTTCTCATCCTGCACTCTTTTGGCTGATACCAGCGCGTGGTCGTAAAGCTTGTACAGCACTTTTCTTATGGTGTTGAGTCTGATGGTTGATTCATTCGCTATCTGTTCGTCTGTCGCTTCATTGAGTTTCATAAGAGTCTTTACGATGGTGAGTGCTTCTTCGCCCCCGAAGAAGGGGGCCATCTTGATGAATTCCTCGTCTAGAATCGACAAAAGACTGCGACCTCTACATTGAATCTCTCGAGAGAACTATCACTAACACATTTGAATATTCCTACCGATATTGGTCCTAAAAGCTTTTGGAGTACTTTCACGTAACCTCTTACTATGGGCCGGAGGCGCACTTTTCACAGCTTTTCTCATTCTCGATAACTCTCTTTCCACGTCGGGATGGCATAACACTGAGTTTCGCATCCTCAAATTTCCGCTTCAGTTCCTTTCCTTTGTATAGCCTATCAAGAAAGACTGCGAGAGCAGCTACCTCCGAGTGAGGTTGGCTTCCGACCGCGACATTGAAGTCGGAAATATCTCTGGAATAGAATTCTGCTGGAACTTTTTGGCTACCTACCAGCAGAAGAATGTTCTTTGATGATTTCCTTATTCTATCGAGGACATCACTGGTTTCAAGATTCTCTCCATACATGGTAAGGTGGACTATCGCTCCTCTATTCTTCTTCCACTCTTGAACTGTCTCTTTCCACGGTCTTCCAACTTGAACAAAAAATGACCCTCCCCAGTTCTTCACAACATTCAATATGTTCCGTTGAAGATCGAAATCTTGGATGTCAGACAATATGAGCCCACTTGCTCCCAGAGCTCGTGCCGTTAGGCCAACGTGGGCGGTAACTCTGAAATCCCTGGGTCTATGTCCCCATCGTAGTACAACAATCTCAGGAACCAATTCTACCATTGATTTGAGCGCTCGCATGCAGCCCTTCGCATTCGTCACTAGGCACTAAACAGTCAGAGTTTCGCCGCGTCCTTTTTCTTGAATTGGATTACGTCTCCAATAGTGAGTTCTTGTGTCTCGGCGGTAACAGATTTGGGCGGTTCGGGTTCAACCGTTGGTACCAAGAGCTTTGTCTTGAGAACATGCTCCAGCGTCTTGGTAAGTTGGAGGTTAGGAGCCATCTTTCCCAGTTCGATCTTCTGTATTATGGAAAGTCTCTCCTTAGCCTGCTTTGCCAAATCATCCTGGGTAAGACCAAGTCTTTCTCGGGTTTTTCGAATCTTGGCACCGAAGTCCTCTCGAAGCTCAAGTTCACCAAGTTCTTTTCTCGGGGTCGCTGGAAGTGGTCTGCGTTTCGTCTTCACTGGTCTAGGAAGCGGTCGCTCTGGCGCCTTTGAGGGAGACGCGGGTTGCCAGTAGTCCTCTCCATAAGTCGAACATTTGACGCAGACAACAAGACGAGCCCCTTCAACGACAATACGATTTGGAGGCCCCCTAATTGGATCGCCGCAGATTTCACAGTTCATAGTATTCGGTCCACCATTACCGATCGACCGGTACTCGACACTGACTGGTAAACGCTTAGCTAGTCGAACCGTTTAAACTTCATCTAATACGTCCTCGGAGTAATCTTGCCATGAAGACCGCAGATCAAAGCGAACTCACCAAACTCAGAAGTATTGGAAACTATCAATTTGGAAAAAGCGCTGGAAACGCACTTTTCCCCAGCAGAATTGCAATCGTGCACTCCAGAAAAACAGGCAAGATTCGATTCATATACCTTAATGGAAGACTGTTAGCAACTCTTCGACCTCGTGATGGTCAACTGGCTCTAACCCTGCAAGGTGCACGACTCTTATTGAAAAAACGGAAACGACTCCCGGCATATGTCACCATCAGAAAGGATGTGAGCGACTTCATAAAGCAAGGTAGAAACGTCTTCGCAAAGCATGTGGTTCATACAGATGCGAACCTAAGACCAGAAGATGAAGTGATTATTGTGGACGAGGATAGAAACCTGCTGGCTGTTGGAAGAGCTGCCTTAAGCGGAGAGGAGATGATGGCGTTCAAGTCTGGAATCGGAGTTCATGTGAGGCGGGGATTAGAAGAAGAGAATGAATCTTGTCGATCATAGGTTTCTGAATTGACGAGGGATTGAGGGATCGGTATGAGAGTCGGTTTCATTCAGACTAATCCAGAGATGCTTGAAATAGAAGAGAACGTCGACAGAACGCTCCGAATCCTTGAAAGAATGAGAGCGGATTTGATAGTTCTACCAGAACTGTTCAACACAGGCTACAACTTCTCAAACAGAAAAGAAGTCGAAAAAGTGTCAGAACCGATTCCGAACGGTTTCACAACAGAGAGATTGCTTGAGATCTCACGCAGATCTGGAATGATTATTGTCGCAGGACTCGCTGAGAAATCTGGTGAAGACTACTACAATTCCGCAGTGATTGTTGGCAACAAGTACATCGGAAAGTACAGGAAGGTCCATCTCTTTTCCAAGGAAAAGAAATTCTTTAGGAGCGGAAGCGAATTCAAGGTCTTCGGAAAAATCGGCATCATGATATGCTTTGACTGGGTCTTTCCAGAGAGCGCTAGAGTGCTGATGTTGAAAGGCGCTGAGATAATTACCCATCCGGCAGCTTTAGTGCTCCCATATTGTCCAGATGCAATGAGAACTCGAAGCTTAGAGAATAGAGTCTTTTCTGTAACTGCTAACAGAATCGGAAAAGAGAAAGATTTGAAATTCATTGGTCAATCACAAATCGTCGACACTAGGGGGAAGATACTTTACAGGGCCAAGGAGACAGGTGAGGAGGCTGTGGTTAAGACAATAGACTTGAAGACGTCAAAGAACAAGAGATTCTCAGCTCATAACAATATTCTCGAAGACCGTGCCCCCGGCGCTTATCGGATTCTAACCGAACGCAAAGAATCATCGTCGGGCTAAGATCGAGTTGTACGAACCAGCAGAGGAAGAGACCTCTCAAAGAAGTTTCGTCTCGAACCATTTTCGATAGCCTTTTCTCTATCATGAAAGCTCCAGTAAAGAAGCGTTGATGCTGAGATGGCTCACAAGGCAATGAGGTCAATTCGTGGCATGCCAACAGGCAGGCAAGCTGCACGTATGATGGAACGAATGGGCATGGATTTCAAGGAGATAGCGGGAGTCACACGTGTTATCATAGAGACCACAGACAAGCAGATAGTAATTGAAGAACCCAACGTTGTCGGCATCAATATGCAAGGACAGACGATGTATCAAGTTGCTGGTGGAACCATGAGAGAAGAGAGTCTCGCACAGAAACCTGTATCTCCGGTCATCCCGGATGCAGATGTGAAGCTCGTATGCGAACAAACTGGGAAGACTCTCGACGAAGCTCGCAAAGCTCTCGCAGAGGCAAATGGTGACCTGGCAAAGGCCATACTGTCACTCAAAAGCGAGACACAATGAGCTCAGTTTTTCTATCGTCATGTGAGCTGCTTCCATTCTGGCCGGACCGTTTGAGATAGTGAAACCTATCTGCAATAACCTTATTTTGACTGCTACAGATGATCATACTTCGAGCGGAGAATCGACACTTGACCTATCTTATTGGTGAAGCTTTGGTCGGAACAGCGCCTGAGATTGCGCACATAGATCTTATAGTTGGAGAGAGAGAGGGACCCGTTGGTCAGGCTTTCGCAACCGGACTAGCCAATCTATCTGCCGGCCATACGCCTTTACTGGCCGTCATTCGACCGAATCTTCCGTCCAAACCTTACACATTGATCGTTCCTAAGGTTACAGTGAAAGATTTCGATCAGATTGGAAAAATCTTCGGTCCGGCGCAGGCGGCTGTGGCTAAGGCTATTGCAGATGCGGTTGAGGAGGGTATTGTGCCGAAGAAGGGAGTGGAGGACTGGGTTGTCATATGTAGCGTCTTTGTTCATCCTGATGCGAAAGACTTCAGGAAAATATACCATTACAATTATGGGGCAACCAAACTTGCGCTTAAGAGAGCCATGACCAACTATCCAAGCCTTGAGAAGATCATTTACGAGAAAGACAGAGCGAAACATCCGATAATGGATTTCAGAGTGCCGCGGCTCTGGATGCCGCCGTATCTTCAGATAGCGCTAGACGTCCCCGACATAGACAGAGTCAAAAAAATCGTGAGTGAGCTTCCGTCCAGCGACAGAATTATCTTGGAAGCTGGGACGCCACTTATCAAGAAATACGGAGCTAAAGTGATTCGTGACATAAGGGAACTCGCTAAAGACGTCTTCATCGTAGCTGACCTCAAGACGCTGGACGTTGGGCAGGTTGAAGTCGACTTAGCTCATGACGAGACCGCAGATGCAGTGGTTGCTTCAGGACTGGCATCGAAGGACACGTTGGACAAGTTCAATTATGAAGCTAGGAGACTGGGTATCTACCCTGTAATGGACATGATGGGTGTGTCAAACCCAGTCGAGGTCCTGAAAAGCCTCACCGAGAAGCCTGACGTGATAATACTGCACAGAGGAATAGACGAGGAGAAAAGTGGAAAGACTCGATGGGATCTTATCAAGGAAATCAAGGAGATCTCAAAAGAGAGAAAGATACTCGTAGCGGTCGCGGGAGGAATCGAACCTAGTAGTGTTCATGAGGCACTCGAAGCAGGTTCAGACATACTGGTTGTGGGGAGATACATCACCCAGTCGAAAGACGTGGAAAGATCAGCGAGAGACTTCTTGGACCATATGGGTCCAGACATGGATCTATTCAGGGTGCACGTAGAATAGTGGGCATCGGATGACTAGTCCGATGTCATATCTTATCGACGATTCTGCAGTATGGGAAAGTGGGCGTTTTGGTGTTCTGAATGAACAAACCTAGGTTTTTCTTTAGTTCTTTGAATCTATTCCTTCGTGTGGGTTGCCACGAGCTCTAGATCATGCCTTTCTTCGCCTTGGCAGAGTTGCCCAACCGACCTTGGTGGAAATTTGAGAACCGCCATACCGAGGAGCAACCAGTCCAGCTTGTGCAAGATGATCTCCAGCGACATGGGGATCTCGCTCGCGATATTTGCAGTGTCGGTTGCGCTAAGGATAAGTTACCTCGTTCTTTCCGTTCCTAATGGATCGCCAACCGGCGGTCATGTTGACATCTGGGGAGATGGAGTTCATATGTGGCTCTTATCATATCTCACAGCTAAGAACAACTTCCTCTACACTGACCTGCGTCCAAACGGACTTCAGTTAATCTGGCTACCATTGCACCCGATGATAACCGCCTTCACCATGAAGTTGACAGGCATCTACTCACTAGAGGTCATTCGCACACTAGGCCTGTTCTACGGTAGCATGACTGCTGTCGTGGTGTATCATACTGCAAAACTCATCTTCAACGAGAAAAAACATATCGCACTCGCAGCAGGATTGGGCTTAGCCTTCAACGCGTGGTGGATAGCGACAAACTCTGAAGGCGTGGTCGAATCGCTACTCGCCCTCGTCCTCTCACTATTGGTATACTACTGGATCAAAGGAAACCGTGTTGCAGCAGCCTTTTTCACATTGGTGGCGGGGTTCGTGAAGTACGAGGGCTGGGTCATAACGTTCATGCTCATACTTGGAGATCTCGTGATTCATAGATCATCAAAAAAGACGAAAGCTGCACTAATCATCGCGTGGGTCATTCCCATCCTTGTTTGGTCTGGATGGAGCTACTACCTAACCGGCGATCCTATCGCATGGTACATAAACCAGAAGCAATTCTTGGATTGGGATATCGCAATCATTGGGAAACCGTCAGACCTCATGGCGATCTTCTACTATCCAAGGTTGATGCTTGTGATGACTGGCGGACTGTTCGCGGTCTCATGCTTTTTGGCAGTCAAAAGGTCTGGCCATGTGAGAGTCCTTGTCGCCATCGCGTTGGCTTATCTGATCATTAGATCCATAGCATATACTTTAGGTCAAAGCCTTCCTCTCGAGAGATACATTGTAATCCTCATTCCACTCACCTATCTGCTGGCTGTATGGCCTTTTCCTGCAACTAGGCAGACTCGCAGGCATAGAATCGCTTACGCCGGCGCCTTGCTCATTATCATGGTTCTTCCATTTGTGACTGAAATCACGAGGTTTCAGAATATGAGTTACATATACAATCCTGAGATGAGAGCGGGAATATGGCTTCAGAATCACTATGAGGGTGGCGTTGTTGTGAGCGACCTTCCGACAACGATTGGATACGCGTATCCTGACCCCTCTCCTGAAAGATTCTTGTCCGCAGCCGTTGTTTACGACGAGTTCACAAAGCATGGTTCAAGTTTGACCTGGCTTTATGAGTACTTCTCCAAGCAGCAGGTTACCTATTTCGTATTGTATAATGTTCCATACTCTGCCAGTGGGCATCTTGAGAATGTACCCAGATCGATGCTCAGAATCAACGAAGGATCAGACTCGTACTACTTCAAACTCGTTTACTCAGACACGGCGCAGAATCCGAAATACTGGGAGCATCAATATGGGATTCCAGACCTCTTTATCTACACCGTAGACTACAGCGATTACTGGCTTAAGCCGGGAAGCTTACCATCATAAGACCCCAACGGCGATTCTTCGTGTCCGACCATTCTCCTTTGCCATCTACAGAACGATTGTTCTCTGTCCAAATAATTGGCCCCAGGATCACGCTACAATTCTTAAATAGAATTTGTGACAATGTTAGGCGTCGTCCCATGTTGAACCATGGAAAAGGATTGATTCTTGGCGTTCTCCGTGCGATCAATTCTAGCGGAAGCCGTGCACTACGCGACGGCTTGGTTGATATGGAAAACAAAGGATCTAAAGATAAAGGTAGAATGGACTATGCCCGGATGCAAAGCGTCCTATGTGCCTTTTTCGTTTTTTTTGTCGCGTTGGTTATCAGGCTTCATCATCTGGGAGAACTGCCAGTAGATAGGCTGCCAGACAGCTATGGTCGTTGGCTAGTAGTTCAAATGACCACAGCCAATGGTTGGTCCTACACTGATTTCAAACCAATCCCGAACAATACGATTGTCTATCTTCCTCTGTTCCAGTACATTGTCGCAATAGCGATGTACAGTGCAGCGAACAGTTCAATAGTTGTCGCGAGGTTGACCAACGTACTGTTTGGATCGTTAACGTGTGCAGTTGTCTATTTCCTTTGCATGAAGATCTATGGGCGAAAATGGTTTGCCCTCGTTGGAGGTATGTTAATAGCTTTCCAGCCATGGCACGTCGACTTTTCAACGATTGGAGTTGCAGAGAGCCTCTCAAGTTTCCTGGTGATCCTGACAACGTACAGCCTTGTAGTTAACAAACCGAGACAATTTGGGATAGCATCATTGCTTGCCTCACTTTGCAGCTACGAAGCTTGGATCGTAGTTTTTGCCGAGTTGATTCTTGGACGTTTCAAGAAAGGTTGGAAAGGCACTAAACTCTCGTACGCCGCGGTTCCGTTGCCGTTGACTATTCTGGGCTGGTCGGTTTGGAGCTACTTTTCGACAGGCAACCCCGTTACCTGGGTTACACAGACGTTGTATGCCATGTATCCCTTAGGCTGGAAGATTCATTTGGTCAACCCCTCAGTCCTTCTATTCTACGTCAATAACCTCTTAGTGATGACTTTCTTCATGTTCTTCATTGGTGTCGTATTCGGACTGTTGAAAGGAGGAGACACGAGAGCCATCGTGATAGCGATGGTTGTACCGATAGTTGTCTTTACTTTTGCACACTATGTAGGATTGGATTTTGGAGATCAGGCCCGAGTCATTCTACTTATGCCTCTGTTGTCGGTGATAGTTCCATCAGCGTTTCCAAAGTTCAACGGTGGCAAGGTAAAACGTACACTCATAGTAGCATCACTCTTGTTGATTCTGTTGATACCTTACTTTTCCCAGATTTGGATATTCTCGAAGAAGGTCTACATCTTGGCACCGGAATACAGGACAGGAGAGACACTGGGAGAAACGTACGATGGTGGGAGTGTGCTCTCAGACTCCCCAGTAGTTATCTATAGTTCGAAGCTTGACCCCAGCAAATTCAAAAGCTATGAAAACCTGCGCTGGTTTCTGACAGACAGAAATGATACGCAACTGACTGAGTGGCTAAAGAACAACAAAGTGAAGTACCTTGTGTGGCAAAAGAACAATTTTACGCTAGCCCATCAGATTCTTCCATTTCTTGGAGACGGAATGATACATTCGGTTGAAGGCGCGTCATTTACACCCGTCTATGAAGATTCATTGCGGAAAGGATACTGGGAACACGATTACGGTGTTCCAGATGTCTTTGTATACAGAATCGATTATACGTGAACCTGCTGCAACACCGTACTTCGTGGCGATGTTTGAATGAACAAACCTAGAGGTTTCCTTGTTTCTTACAGTTGAATTGTATTACGTCATGAATACCTTGGCTTTTTGTTTGATGTCTCCACATGCTGACCCTATTTCTTGGATTCGTGTCAATTTTGAATGATTCTAGGTGGTCCGTATCTGTTTGCAAGTTTGGCAGGTATCACGAACTTTCGATAGGGCTTGTCTTGTTCCTTCCATAGGTATTTGCGGATTGCGTCGAATGGAATTTCTATTTCGAGAATGGTGTCGCCCTCGTCTCCTTCATTGGAGTTGAGAGGACGATCTGAAAACCAAACACCCGTCCATTCATGGATCGTCAAAAATTGACCTCTACCGTCTTTGAAACCTTCCCTCATTGTTTCCTCTGCGTTGCGCGTTCTGTGATATAGTTTCATTTCTGACCCTTCTTTTCCATGATGGAGTTCTAGAATCGGTATTTAAAGCACAAAAAAAGAGAGGGTTAGGTTATCTGGTTACTTTCTCAATTTCACTGGCCCTTCTTTCCAAAGATTGGAAAGACTGCTTTCAGATGATCTTGATAGGCTGAGAATCTTGGGCAACGCTGGAAATCAGCTCTGCAATACTGCTTCTTCTCATCCTCACTCGGTTTGTAGAAGTTCTTCTTCTCTCCTAGATGCTGTTTAGGTTGTGCTCTACACTCACCGTCGTTAAGGTAGATACAGTCCACTAATATTCCCTTAGGTTCAACTTCCGTGTAGAAAAATAAGAATCTTTTCAAAATCGAAATTGCGGGGTTGTCACAGCCTTCACGGCTTCGGCTTCGTCAAATCAATCACGTATTGAAGCAATATCTGGATTCGTCGTTCACACCATACTCTCATAGTCTTTCTCAAGAAAGCATGCGTTGGCTACCTTCGCGTACACTCATTAAGATTCATGTTTCACGTACACGCGTATTCACATTCTTTCATCCGTATTTATACTGCGGCCTACCTCTTCTGTAAATTGGAGAGATTGTTCATGGGGAGAGAAGAGAAGAAAGAGGTAGATTGGTTACGGGAGCTATGTCGAGGCGATACAAAATTATATGATGTTCTCGCGAGGACCCTATATTTAGATCCTAAGTCTGCTATATCCAAAGAGGACCTCGGAATCCTCATCGAGGAAGCAGAGAAGAGTGTCAAGGATGACAAATTCAAGGAAGCAGTCGAGAAGTATGGACTTGCACTGGACAAAGCCATCTTCGAAGCTACGCAACACCAAGAGGAAAAGGAAAGGTACATGAAAACTATCCAAGACCTCGTTTCGAAGAGCACACAAGCGACGCAGAAACTGAAGGAAAAGGAAGAGAAGGAAGGGCTCGTATCTTACACTGCTGGCCTAGAGAGGCGTATTGAACGTTATGGATTTGTGAGCGAAAGAATCAAAGATGTTTTGGAAGTAGCTTCTCACTACTACAATGAGGCACTAGAGAGACTTGGGGACAAGGAGAGAGGAGAAGCGAGAAGATCGGTGAGAATAGAAGAGAGAAGCAAAGAGGATAGAGAGGAGAAGGGAGAAGAGAAGCGAGACAAGAAGCGAGACAAGGAAAGAAGAGAAGAGAGACTGGAAGAGGATAGAGAAGAGGAGCGAGAAAAGAAGAGAGAGAAGGAGACAGGAGAAGCGAGAAGAGAAAAAATACTAGAAGAGCGAAGAGATGGCTAACGAAATCTTAGCCACTGCGATTTCGCGCTTGGTTATTGGATAGATTGTTTAGAAAGCGCAAGGCGTAGCAAGAGAAATTAGAAAATGTATCTGCCAATTCACCTTTTCGTGTTCTTTTTTCAGCCTTTCCCAGCGGTTGGCTTCTTTCAAGGATCATTCACGGCTGCCCAAACTAAGTCGTATATTCCTCTTCGAAGTACCAGAAGAACTAGGATGAAGAGGGCAGGAGGGCCGTATTGAATGAATGGAACTCAAGAGCAAATACGAGTATTCTTCGAACCGAGATCGGTCGCAATCATAGGCGCTTCGAGAGATATCGCGAAAGCAGGTCATGTGATATTCAAGAACTTTGTTGAAAATAAGAAACGTGGGCTCTTCAAGGGAGAACTGTACGGAGTAAATCCAGGTGAACAGAGCATCCTAGGTTATCCATGCTATCCGACGGTTCTTGACGTTCCAGGTCAAGTAGACCTAGTAACAATTGTTGTGCCGGCGAGGATAGTTCCCAAAGTCATGGAGGAGGCCGCAAAGAAACATGTGAAAGCGGCCGTGATAATCTCCTCTGGGTTCGGTGAGATTGGACAAAAAGGTCTCGAGGAGCAAGTCAAGAGGATAGCCTCTGAAGCTCAAATGAGGCTGATCGGTCCAAACTGTCTGGGAGTATTCGACTCCTACACCGGAGTTGATATGCTCTTTCTGCCAGAGACAAAGGTTCTCTCCACCGGCGACGAAGTGGTCGCAACGCCCCGTCCAATGCCCGGTTATATCACGCTTATGACCCAGAGTGGTGCCTTCGGACCCGCTGCCCTAGACTTCCTCACAGGGAGAAACTTAGGCATCAGCAAGATGATAAGCCT
>Ga0209253_10002119_pt1 | contig 17537 bp, 14 predicted proteins | sample FrelakmetBRP12BR_FD_187145 | JGI IMG/M metagenome (GOLD analysis project Ga0209253, IMG submission 187145) | Freshwater lake sediment microbial communities from the University of Notre Dame, USA, for methane emissions studies - BRP12 BR (SPAdes)... | ecosystem: Environmental > Aquatic >...
ATGCCTCTGTGATTGGATGCCCTAACATGAGGCTCAAAAATATCTAACCCTACCGCATAAAAATTCTGACTTTTGATAAGTTGTGAGAGAGCGCTATATCGGCCGCAGCCTATATCCAGTATTTTGGCACCTGTCCTATTTCTAAACGCCTTCCAGATGGCCACATTTCGCCCAAATGTGTTAAGGCAGAACAAAACCAGCCAATTTATCAACCTGCGTAACTGTATATCTCTCATGGTCCAACCTGGACCGCATCTTCAACAAACGAATCCACTTCAGAAAACTCTCAAAGGCTTTCAGCTTTACTATAAGCAGCAGCCACGGCTTCAAGAAGGAGAGAACGGAATCTCCCCTTTTCTAACTCAAGCAGAGCCTCGGTAGCGGTCCCCCCCGGCGATGTAACCATGTTCTTCAGCTCGGCAGGGTGCTTGCCTGTCTTCTCAACAGTACGAGTAGATCCAAGTACAGTTTGTGTCACCAATTCTTGGGCCATATCCCGAGGTAAGCCAATATGCACGCCGGCATCGACAAGTGCCTCGATAAAAAGAAAAACATAAGCCGGACCACTCCCACTCAAAGCAGTAGCCATATTCAAATATTTCTCATCATCGACGTAAATCTCTTTACCAAGAGCACCCAACACAGTCCGAGCCAACTTCTTTTGCCTTTGATCAGTTTCGGTAGTTGCTGTCCATATAGTCATTCCTTCGCCAATTTGCGCCGGCATGTTGGGCATAGCTCGAATTACAGAGGAATGGTTTAGACCCCGGCATAAACCGGACAGAGTAGCACCAGCCACTATAGACAGCACTAATTGTTCGGGCGCTATACCTTCCATCTTTTCCATTACCTGTAGCAGATTTTGAGGCTTCACTGCCAGAACAATCAAATCAGCCTTCGTCACCGCCTTTTTGTTATCAGCTACGGTGCTAACTCCATATTCCCTACTCAATAATTCACGCCGCACCGGACTGATATCGCTAACCGTCACATCTTGTGGCGCAGCCACCTTTTCAATCAAAAGACATTTGACCATCGCTTCGCCCATAGCCCCACCACCAATAAACGCTATTCTTGTTCTTTCTGTTCTTGGTTTCTTCATGTTTCTATCACTATGTCACTACAATATTCACTACTCGATTAGGGACATAAATGACCCTGGTAAGCTTCTTGCTATCAATATAACCCTTCACTCGCTCCCGACCCAGCGCCAGCGCCTTGGCCTCGACTTCACTTATCGAAGCAGGTACAATTACCTTATCGCGAAGCTTGCCATTTACCTGAATGACTAGTGTAATCTCGTCTTCCCTGGCCAGCTCTTCGGCGTACTCGGGCCATGATTGGTTATGAATACTATAAGGATGGCCTATCCTGTTCCATAACTCCTCGGCAACATGAGGAGCAGTGGGTGCAAGGAGACACAGGAAATACCCAACAGCTTCCCTCCATAGAGCGCCGGATACCAGTCCCCCTTCTTTAATCCTGGACAGGTAGTTGCTGAATTCCATAAGGCTAGACAGCATGGTGTTGAAGTGAAGCCTCTCCAGATCAGCAGTAACCTCTTTGATTGTCTTGTGAGTCAGATGAAGTAATTCCTTCTCGGTGTCAGGATCGAGAACATGGCTAGTATATTCCGTAGCCACCAGGCTCCAGACCCGGTTTAGCCACCGACTGATGCCTACAATGCCCCGGTCATTCCATTCCCCTCCCAGCTCCCACGGACCAATAAACATGAGATACCCGCGAACGGCGTCGGCTCCTAACTTAGCCACATATTCGTCGGGGGCAATTACGTTACCTCTAGATTTGCTCATCTTATCACCACGATAGACTATGGTCCCTTGGTTGAATAGGCGAGCAAATGGCTCGTTGAAGTTAACGAGTCCCATATCCTTTAATGCTTTGATGAAAAAACGAGCGTAGAAGAGGTGCATGACTGCATGCTCGGCACCCCCGGTATACAAATCCACAGGCAACCAATGTTTCACTTTAGCGGCATTAAAAGAAGCACTCCTGGTTCTGGGACTGGTGTACCTCAAGAAATACCAGGAGGAACACATGAAAGTATCCATAGTATCAGTCTCTCTTCGTGCAGGTCCGGAACATTTAGGGCAGGCGGTATTGACGAATGACAGGCAGTATTTTAAGGGAGATTCGCCAGTTGGTTTGAATTCCGCATTGGGAGGAAGCAGGACAGGCAAATCCTCTTCGGGCACAGGGACTGTGCCACACCTATCACAATAAATAATGGGGATGGGTGCCCCCCAATACCTCTGTCTGGAGATGAGCCAATCGCGAAGGCGGTAAACAACTGTTCGCTTGCCCAATCCCTTGCCCTCCAGCCAGGTGCAGATAGCCTCATAACCTCGTTCACTGGACAGACCGCTGAACTCTCCGGAATTCACCATTGTACCTGACCCGGCATATGCCTCCGCCAATTCTTCACCCGTACAGCCTGGAGGAGCAATAACTGTTCGCACAGGTAGCTTGAATTTCTTAGCAAATTCCAGGTCTCGTTCGTCATGAGCAGGCACTGCCATCACCGCTCCCGTGCCATAAGTTGGCAATACATAATCAGCAATCCAAATAGACAGTCTCTCTCCATTTATTGGATTAATAACGTAGCTTCCTAAAAAGACGCCTGTTTTCTCTCTCCCCAACGCCACCCGTTCGTACTCAGTTTGCCGCCGGCACCAGGCAATATACTCGTCCACTTCAGCCTTGTGTTCAGACCTCGTCAATCGAGAAACCAAAGGATGCTCTGGAGCTAGAAGGAAGAAGGTCACCCCAAAAATAGTATCCGGCCGAGTAGTGAATACTCTTATCTCCTTCTGTTCTATCCTTTCGTCTTCTAGACGGAAGGAAATTTCTGCGCCCTCGCTCTTGCCCACCCAGTTCTTCTGCATTGTCTTTATGCGCTCCGGCCAGTCCAGACGACTATGGTCGAGCAGTTCGTCGGCGTATTTGGTAATTCTGAAAAACCATTGCTCCAGTTCTTTTTTGGTCACTGGTGTGCTGCACCTCTCACAGACACCTTCGCCAATCACTTGTTCATTAGCCAGCACTGTCTGACATCTGGGACACCAGTTAACGGGCGCCTTGGCTCGATAGGCGAGACCAGCGTGATAGAACTTGAGGAAAAACCACTGTGTCCATTTGTAATAGCTAGGCAGACAGGTGATTACTTCACGGTTCCAGTCATATATTGCCCCCATGCTTTTGAGTTGGCGACGCATATTATCTATGTTTTTCATCGTCCAGTCATAAGGGTGAATTCCATGGCTGATGGCTGCATTTTCGGCAGGTAACCCGAAGGCATCAAATCCCATGGGATGCAGCACGTTATAGCCCTGCATCCTCTTGAATCTGGCATAAGCATCTGAAGGCGCCATAGCGTACCAATGGCCAATGTGAAGGTCCCCTGAGGTATACGGAAACATGGTCAAGGCGTAGAATTCTGGGCGGCTGTCATCTTGCAATACCTTGTAGATATGATCAGCTGCCCACCTCAGTTGCCATTTTTTTTCGATTTCTTGAGGGGTATACTGTTCGTTCATATTCGCTAAAGTTTAACCTAAGTCAGCGTGAATTAAAAGTCCCTCTTTGGTATGGAAATCGACGCGCAATATGGCAAAGAGGAAAGGCGCAAAAAGAAACCGGCCTCCTGTACTGAAGAATAAAAGGAGGATTCTTCCAGGAGAGTGGCAACAAAACCGAGAAGGAATTCAAGACCCAGGAATTGGATTATATGCTTTGCGGCCGAACTGAACTACCCCACGTGTCCTTGTCTCGAGACCATAAGCATTTCCCCAAGAAGCCCCCACATCCCAAACGGGGTATCGAATCTAACATACGGAGGCAATCAAGCTTTGAACAACAACCTTTGAGAGATAACAAGCTCCCAGCTCGTCACTTCTGGGATTGGTTCCAGACGCACAGCACACCTACCAGGATACAACCATCCTGTCAGGACACTCTTTCTCTTGCCAGCGGAATTCACGCACCCATCAACCAGACCACGGCCGGTGCGTGACCCCTCAACACCCGGTGACCGTCGGAGATATTCAGCGTTTCTCTATCCTGAATACTTTTGTGCCGCACACGGGACAGACACCCTGGGTGGCCGGTCTGCGATTCTTGAGCATGACCCGCCGCGGGCTGCTTATCTCCCTCTTTCTCCTACACTTCATGCAATAAGCTGTTGCCATCGTACCCTCCTTTTGTTTCTGCTATTGCTATATTGTTACTATAAGAGCAAAGCTTTGTCAATACCTTTTGAGCTTTCGCAGCAAAGATTGCAGCATTCCTGCAAACAAAACAGGAGCCAAAGGGTATTTGATGTCTTGCTACTGGGTCACATGTGCCGTTTTAGTTGAGGCAAGCTGGTAGCAACTCCAATGTCATTCTGCATCGTTTCAGGCATTTCTCTCTTCCCAATACTGCCATGGTCTGAAATAGCGGTGGTGCCGCGGTACGTCCTGTGATAGCTATCCTTAGCAAGCCGAATAATTCACCAGTGGGCAGGTTCAACTCTGTGGACAGAGAGCGCAAGATACCCTCTAGTGTAGCGGCATCCCAAGTTGCGGCCTGTTCTAATTTCTGCGAACCAATCGTAATAGCTCTAGTCGCCGATTTGGCATCCAGTTTGCCTTTCAGAAGCAGGCCTGTATCATATCGCAGCTCGTCAAGGAAGAAGAAATCAGCAAGCTGAGGAATTTCGGCCAGAGTCTTGGCCCGTTCTTGAATGAGTGATAGAACCTGGCTGACATAGCTTTCGTCCAATGGCCGCGTCACCGACTCTGGCAAATCCTTATCTAGAAATGGCATAGCTCGATGGACAAATTCTCCGAGGCTTAGCCTGCGCAGATAGACTCCGTTCATCCATTCCAGCTTCTCCTTGTTAAAGATAGCCCCCGTCTTGCCTACCCTTTCAAGAGAAAATTGTCTTATCAATTCTTCTCGAGATAATAACTCGGTTCGGTCATCGAGCGACCACCCTAAGAGTGCCAGAAAATTGACCATGGCATCCGGCAAATATCCTTGTCGTTGATATTCGTTGATATTGGTCGCACCGTGTCTCTTGGAGAGTTTCGCACGGTCGGGCCCTAAAATCATGGGCAAGTGGGCAAATTGCGGAGCCTGCCAGTCAAGAGTCTGGTAAAGCAAAACATGGCGAGGAGTGCTGGATAGCCACTCCTCGGCTCTGAGAACGTGTGATACCCTCATCAAATGGTCATCTACTATGTTCGCCAGGTGATACGTGGGATAACCATCGGACTTAAGCAAGACAAAGTCGTCTAAGGTATCATGCTTGAAAGCCACCCGGCCATAAGTCAAATCATGGAAAGTGGTTTCGCCTTCAAGAGGTGTTTTGAAGCGAATCACTGGAGCAGTACCTGTTGCCTTTAGCTGAATCTTTTCCTGTTCAGTCAGATTTCGACAACGTCGATCATACTTCGGTGGCTGCTTGCGTTTCATCTGTTCTTGCCGCATCGCCTCCAATCGTTCTGGAGAACAATAGCACAAATATGCATGATCCTCATCAACCAACCTTTGTGCCGCTTCATGATAAAGAGACAACCGCTGTGATTGGAAATAAGGCCCTTCATCCCAGTCTAATCCCAGCCAACGCAAGCTATCTTGTATTATCTCCACTGCCCCCTCGACCCTACGAGCGACATCGGTGTCTTCAATTCGTAGGATGAAGATGCCGCCCTGGTGGCGGGCAAAAAGCCAGTTGAATAGAGCTGTCCTTATGTTGCCTAAGTGTGGATACCCGGTGGGACTGGGGGCAAAACGAACTCTAACCGATGTTTGTGACTCAGACTGCATTGGGCTGTATTCTAAATCTGGGGCTGACCCTATTTAGAGAGTGTTTGATATATATTTCTTAACCGATCCAGGTATTTCCTCAGTCTCTGAGCAAGTTGCTCAACCTGATTGAGGGCGTTCTTGGTATCCTCCATCTCGGTAGTTATCTTGAACAAAATCTCGTCTCGCCTCTGACCCAAATCAGCCTCAAAGTCAGACAACTCCCCCACATCAGATAAGAAACTACTTTCCCTTGTCTTCTGTTCTCTAGCAAGTTCGTCGTAGGACTTCATGTTATCAACTCCCTTCCTTCTACATAGAGGATACCGAATTCTAACACGGGTCAACATCTCAAACAAGGCCTTGATTCGACACGACAGCTGCAGATATTGCCCATTCCTCAATTGGTCATGCAAAATTTCATTCTTTCTTATATATTATTAGGAGTTGTTGTTTTTTGTTGCAGCTGGAGAACCCGGTGCGCCAGTTTAAAATAGTTTCCGATTTTCGCCTTACCGGCGACCAGCCTCAGGCCGTAGACAGACTGGTCGAGGGTTTGAACAAAGGTTGCCGAGAACAGACACTGCTTGGAGTCACCGGCAGCGGCAAAACCTTCACCATGGCTAACGTCATCGAGAGAATGCAGAGGCCAACCCTGGTTATCTGTCACAACAAGACTTTGGCTGCTCAGCTAGCAACCGAGTTCAAGGAATTTCTCCCCGAAAATGCCGTAGGGTATTTTGTGAGCTACTATGACTATTATCAGCCGGAGGCTTACATCCCCAGCACTGACCTATACATTGAAAAGGAAACCGACATAAATGAGGAGATTGACAAACTGCGGCATGCCGCTACCATGTCCCTCTTCACCCGCCGAGATGTAGTTATTGTCGCTTCAGTGTCCTGTATCTACAGTCTCGGTGCGCCTGAGGAGTACCATGGGTTTGCCCTTACTATTGAGAAGGACAAACAATACAAACGAGATAAACTGGTGCGCCATTTAGTGGATATGCAATATGAAAGAAATGATTATGATTTCACCAGAGGCAAATTCCGGATCCGAGGCGATACCCTGGAAATTCAGCCCGCATATCAGGAGACAGCTCTCAGAATCGAATTGTGGGGGGACAAGGTTGAGCGCATTGTAGAGGTTGACCCCTTGACCGGTGAAGTGCTGGCTCACTCTGAGCAAGTAGATATTTACCCTGCAAAGCACTTTGTTACCTCTCAAGAAAAGTTGCTGGCGGCAATCAAGGATATTAAGGTCGAGCTAGACGAAAGATTAAGGGAGCTAAGGGCTCAAGGAAAGCTGCTGGAGGCCGAGAGGCTTGAAGCACGTACCAATTACGATATTGAAATGCTTCAGGAAGTGGGGTACTGCACTGGAGTGGAGAATTACTCCCGGCATCTCCAGCGGCGGGCACCGGGGAGCACCCCCTGGACCTTGCTGGATTATTTTCCCGACGACTTCTTGTTGTTCATCGACGAATCGCATATGACCCTGCCGCAGGTTAGGGGCATGTATCATGGTGATATTTCTCGCAAGCACACACTAGTTGATTACGGCTTTCGCCTCCGTTCAGCCCTGGATAACCGCCCATTGAATTTTGAGGAGTTCAACCAGCACATCAACCAGGTTATTTACGTCTCGGCTACACCCAAGCCCTATGAATATGAGCGTAGCCAGCAAGTAGTGGAGCAATTGGTCCGCCCCACTGGTTTGCTAGAGCCAACTGTGGAGGTTAAGCCAGTCAAGGGGCAAATTGATGACCTCATTTATCAGATAAAGAGGCGGGTCGCCAGCGGAGAGCGTTGTCTGGTAACTACGCTGACCAAGCGAATGGCTGAGGAATTGAGCGACTACCTGATGGAAATGGAGATTAAGACTCATTACCTGCATTCGGAGGTAGAGACTCTAGAGCGAGTGGAGATTCTCCGTGATTTACGCCTCGGTGTCTACGATGTCGTAGTGGGTATTAATCTCCTTCGTGAGGGATTGGATTTACCTGAAGTGAGTCTGGTGGCCATACTCGATGCCGACAAGGAAGGCTACCTCAGGTCTGAGGAGGCGCTTATTCAGACCATGGGACGTGCTGCCAGACACATAAATGCCCATGTCATAATGTACGCCGATGCGGTTACGGAATCCATGCACAAGGCGATAGAAGAAACTGGGCGGCGGCGCCAGATTCAGGAAGCTTATAACAAAGAGCACGGCATCACTCCCCAGGGAATAAGAAAGGCGGTTAAAGACATAACCGAGAGAGTCCAGGCGGTCGCCGAGACAAGGACTCCCTATACGGTCACTTCTATTTCCAGGGAAGAAATGCTTCAACTCATCAAGCAACTGGAATCGGAGATGAAAGCAGCGGCTAGGAATCTGGAATTTGAGAGAGCCGCTATGATTCGCGATCGGATTATCGAATTGAGAAAAGACGAACGCCCAGTTTCACTGTGACGAAATAATGGTCGGCCATAATTCAGGAGAGATTTGGCCGGCTTCAACCTGGTCTAGCTTGTCCCTCTTATTCCAGGAATCATCTGGCCTCAGATCCGCATAGTCTGGAACCATGAATGTGGCGATCTTGTACCCACGGGATTCAGCGATGGTAGTGAGTTGTGAAAACAGCGCCGGCGCCTTGCAGGAAACCTCTAGCAGACAGGAGCAGCCCAAAACGCTAGGACTAAAGTAACGGGGGTAATGGGTACAAATGGGTGATTGACGCTTTTGAATACACACGCCTATATTAATAGCATGCTTTGGCATAGTTGAGTATTCTCACGAGAGGAAGATATGCCTGTTGTTATTAATGACCGGACTTACTATAGGACGGCCGATGTATGCCGGACGGTAGGCATCAGTAGAAATACTCTCTTCAGGTGGCTGAAGGAAGGAGTGGTCTCCGATGTCGAGTATCGGGACTGCCGAGGTTGGAGGCTATTTACCCCAGCTCAAGTGGAGGCCATCAGAACCAAGACTAATCATGTGTTCGCGATAAGTCGGAGTGACTGAGGAGCTAAACAAATGAAACCAGTGATATCGACGGTCAAATGCAGGGACGAGGATGAGTTGTTCAAGACTCTGAGCGAGGAATTGCCGGTTGGGGTCTGCATCATGCAGAACGGGAAATTCTGCTACGTCAATAGTACCTTCCCAATTGCCATCGGTTACACAGTGGATGAATTGGTGGGCAAAGGCTCTTTGGAGATTGTTGTCCCTGAAGATAGAGAGATGGTGAAGGAAAACACGATGAAGATGTTGAAGGGAGAGCTGCGTTCGCCATATCAATTCAGGGTGACCTGTAAGGACGGTAGTATTGTTTGGGTCATGGCGACGGTTAAACCGATCCAGTACCATAGGAAGCAGGCAACCCTGGGGAATTACATGGAAATCACCGGACGCAAGCTCATCGAGGAGGCAGTAAAAGAGAGTGAAGAGAGGTACAAGGAGCTTGCCAACAGCGTCACAGATGTCTTTTTCGCAGCGGACGAGAATCTGAGATACACCTATTGGAACAAGGCATCGGAGATTCTGACAGGGGTTCGGATGGAGGATGCGATTGGGAAATCCATCCAGCAGGTGTTCCCGGACAGGCCTTGGCGGGAAAAGGCAGAGAAGATGTATCGTAAGGTACTGGAAACACAGCAACTCCAGACCTTTCTGAACGATTATGATATTCATGGTAGGCATTACATCCTGGAAATCAGCGCTTATCCTTCCCGAAGCGGCATCTCAGTTTTTGTCAAGGACATCACCGAGCATAAGCAGGCAGAGGAAAAGCTGAAAGAGTCTGAACAGAAATACCGCCTGCTATTCGAGACCTCTCCGGATTGCATCGCCCAGCTAGATAGAGAGGGAAGGCATCTCGCTGCCAATTCTGCTGTGGTAAAAAGCCTGGGGGTTCCCTTGGAAAAACTGATTGGCAAGACAGTGTTAGAAGTGGCGCCACAAGAGGTTGGGCAGCGCCGATTGGAAATGGTGAGGAAGGCTCTGGATGAGTGGCAACCCCAAATTTTGGAGGACGAAAGAGCGGGAAGATACTTCCACCACATAATTATCCCCACGAAAACTTCAGAACAAAAAGAGACTGTCCAGGTGATTACGAGAGATATCACGGAGCGGAAGCAGGCGGAAGAAGCGCTTCAAAAGTCCGAAGAACGTTATCGCGTACTTGCAGAGAACGCTGGTGAGGCTATCTTCGTCGTCCAGGACGACGTGGTCAAGTTCATTAATCCCAAGGGAGTCGAGCTTTCCGGCTATTCAGCAGAAGAATTGGCCTCCAGACCATTTGCTAAGTTTATCTATGCCGATGACCTTCATATGGTGGCTGACCGCTACCTCAGGAGGCTCCGAGGGGAGCCGGTCCCCCAAACATATGACTTCAGGATTATTAGGAAAGATGGTGATGTCAGATGGGGTGAGCTTAATGCTGTGCCGATTTCATGGGAAGACAGACCAGCGGTGCTGTGTTTCATGAGCGACATCACTGAGCGCAAGCAGGCAGTGGAAGAGCTGAGACGGTCTGAGGAGAGATACCGGACTATTCTTGAGGAGACGGGCGATGGCTACTTCGAGACTGACCTCGCCGGCAATCTTACTTTTGTTAATGATGCAATGATTCGTCTCTTAGGCTATTCCAGGGAAGAGATGATCGGGATGAATTTCAGAGCCTTTACACCCCAAGAGAAGGTGAGCACTGTCTTCGAGGCTTACAACCGCATATATAGGACAGATCAACCATTATGCGACTTCCCCACTGAGGTTATTCGCAAAGATGGAGGACACAGATTTGCCGAATCCTCGGCTTTCCCGATAAAAAACGATAGAGGCGAAATCGTCGGCTTCCGGGGAGTGCGCCGCGACATCACAGCACGCAAACAGATGGAGGAAGCGCTGCAGCACTCAGAGGAGAAGTACCGTACCATACTGGAGGAGATGGAAGATAGCTATTTCGAGGTCGATCTCGGTGGCCACCTCACCTTCGTGAATAATTCGGTGTGCCGTGACTTGAGATACTCAGGGGAAGAGCTGATGGGGAAGAGCTATAAGGCTTTTGTAGTTGAGGAAGATATCGAATCAGTATTTCAGGTTTTCAACGAAGTGTATCGGACTGGTGTACCGAACAAGGGCTTCCCTTGGAAAACTATCCGCAAAGACGGCACCCATGGGTTTGCCGAGACATCAATCTCTATTCTAAGAAGTGGCAAGGGTGAGACTATCGGATTCCGTGGCGTGGGGCGTGATATCACCGAGCGCAGACAGGCAGAGCAGAGACTGCGACAAAGCGAGGAAAATTATCGGGCCTTGTTTGATAGCTCGGTCATCGGCACGATTGTTCTGGACGCAGAGACTATGAGAGTGGTGATGGCCAATCAAGCCGCTGCGAAAATACTGGACTTTGGTTCCGTAGAACAGGGCATTGGAGTGAATCCAGTTGACTTCATTCCTCCGGATGACAAGGAAAGGGTCCTTGAGCTTATTATGAAGGAGATGTTTGAACAGGATCTGCGGCGGACCAGCGACTTTCGGGTAACAACCAAAAATGGCAGACAGATATGGATAAGTGCAACGGGTGCCAGGATTAAGCATGAGGGCAGAGTAGCGGGCTTAATTTCCTTTACGGATATTACTGAGCAGAAGCTACAACACGAGAAGCTTATGATAACTGACCGGCTGGCTTCTATCGGTGAACTGGCAGCTGGCGCCGCCCATGAACTTAACAACCCGCTTGCAAGCATAATCGGCCTTTCCGAATTGCTCATGGAGAGGAACACCCCTGACTATATCCGCAAGGATCTGGCTATGATCCGCGACGAGGCTCGGAGGGCTGCCAATGTGACGAGCAATCTCCTAACATTTGCCCGGAAGCACAGACCAGTGCAGCAGCTCACTCAGATCAACGACGTCATTGAGGACCTGCTCAAATTACGAGCTTACGCGCACAAATCCAGTCGTATCAAGGTTGAGAGACATCTTGCCTCTGATCTTCCTGCAATGCTGGTTGACCCTTTCCAGATGCAGCAGGTCTTTCTCAACATCGTTATCAACGCCGAATATTTCATGATGCAGGCACATAACAGGGGAACGCTAACCATTACCACCAAAAGACAGAACGGGAGTGTGACGGTTTCATTCGCTGATGATGGTCCGGGTATCCCACCGGAAAATCTTGGGCGGATATTCGATCCCTTCTTCACCACGAAAGAAGCAGGCAAGGGGACCGGGCTTGGATTGAGCATCTGCCACGGGATAGTTGCCGCGCACGGCGGGCAGATATATGCCAGAAGCCAGCTAGGCAAGGGAGCCACTATTTTCATCGAATTGCCCACTAACGGCAGCAACCATGTCGAGGTTATGCTATGAAACAAATGGATCACACCCGGAATAGTACTTCAATGCGAGAAACATTGCTTCTCGTCGATGATGAAGATGCAGTCAGGAGAGTCCTTTACCTGAAACTATCCAGGGAAGGCTACACGTGCCAGGAAGCGAATAATGCTGAGCAAGCTCTCCATGTCCTGGAAACTACTCCAATCGCTCTGGTTATTCTCGACATAAAGATGCCCGGGAAATCAGGAATGGAACTCTTGCCCGAAATAAAAGAGGGCTACCCTGACACAGCTGTTATTATGGCTACGGCTGTTAATGACGTCAACATTGCCGTTCAGTGCGTGAAGCTGGGGGCTGGTGATTACCTCTGCAAGCCGTTCAACCTAGACGACGTTTCCCTGGCTGTCCAAAGAGTTCTCGATAACAGGCGCCTGCAGCTCGAGCTCAGAGAGTACCAGCAATTTCTGGAGGAAAAGGTTGAGGAGCAGATGGTGGAGATGAGAAGACTCTTCCTGGGCGCTATTGAGGCATTGGTCTCCGCCCTCGAAGCTAAGGATAAATACACCGGTGGACATTCCCGCCGGGTGACCGAAATAGCACTGGCCATAGGCAAAGAACTCGGCCTATCCGCGCAGGACATGGAAAACCTGCGCTGGGGAAGTCTGCTTCACGACGTCGGGAAGATTGCCATTCATGAGGTCATCCAGAACAAGCCCGGCAGGCTGACACCCGAAGAATACGAGCATATCATGACTCACCCCCAGATCGGCGGCCGCATTGTGCGTCCGGTGGTTAATGGGAAAATAACTGAGATTATCGAGCACCATCACGACCATTATGATAGCAGCGGACTTCATCAAGTTGTAGCCGGTCGCGACGTACCCTTGGGAGCGAGGGTCATCGCTGTGGCCGATGCCTTTGATGCCATGACTTCCGACCGACCATATCGCGCTGCAATGTCCGTCGCGGAAGCTGTAGCGGAGATTAAGCGCTGCGCTGATAGTCAGTTTGATCCCGTTATAGTCGCTGCGTTCCTTAAAACGGTCGAGACTGTGACGGTACAGGCTTCACAACCTCCAAGTGGTACCCCTGACCGTGAGCTCTAGGAATATCGAGACGCTACGACGTATGATGACACCTATCGCGTCATTGGCAAAAGCCCCGATGAATGCCCACATATCCTCACGAAGTGATTTCCTACGGAACAATGGTTGCCTCGCTTCACCAGCGTGGAATCACAGCTTTTGCGTCTTGACACCTAAGCCGACTCTTGGGGATAATTGCGGTGCATGGCAAGTAGCTTCTACGAAGACGTAGAGAGATTAAGACGAAGTCTTAATGGCTTACCTCAACCCCGAGTAGGGCCTCCGCTGATAGTCGTCAGTGGGTTGCCGGGCACGGGCAAGTCCTTTTTGTGTCGCAAGCTGGCTGAAAAATCGCCTTTTCTCATATTACCAAGCGATGCTTTGCGAAAAGTCCTATTTCCGACCCCTCAGTATAACGAACAGGAGAACAAGCGACTTTTTTCTGCTTGCCATGTTCTCATTGAAGAGCTTCTAAACAAGGGCATACCTGTCATTTTTGACGCTACAAATCTTTTGGAGCATCATCGAGAATATCTCTACCGCGCCGCCGAAAGAGCCGGAGCTAAACTGATCCTGGTCTGGGTTGAAGCTCCCCCGGAAGTGGTGCGGCAACGTCTTTTGGCTCGAGAAAGAACACTTGCGCCTCAGTGTGATTCGCAAGCCGGGTGGGAAGTCTATAATAAGATGAAACCTCGCAGGGAGAAGATTTCCCGCAATCACCTTGTGGTCGACACCTCACAGGACATTACTGCCGCAGTCGATAAGATCATCCGAGCAACAAGTAGATAAACTGCAAGGATTCCCTCGCCAACCCCTTCAATTCTTCATCCAAATGAAGTAAAATGAGTGTTCCAGAATCTATACATCTAAATGACCCTGAGAAAGGTCTTTGAATCTCCAGGGACTGAGGGTAGATTAGGGCTGGATTAGCCGGGTGCCCACGAAAGCGGGCAGATTTTCGCGGGGTGCTTCAAGGAGACGAGTTGTGGACATTAAAGTCATAGTTGGAGACATAGCCCAAATTGAGGCTGACGCCGTTGTGGTCAACATTTTTGAAGGTGTGGAGAAACCAAGCGGCGCTACCGCTGCTGTGGATAGGGCTTTGGACGGAGCTATTAGCTCTCTCATCAGTCGTGGTGAGATTAGAGGTAAGTTTGGAGAAGTCAGCATCGTCCATACGTTTGGGAAACTGCCAGCAAGGATTGTCGCTGTTGCAGGGTTGGGTAGGCGCGAGGATTTCAATGCGGATAAGATCCGTGGGGTGACTGGGGAGTTTTGTCGGTCTTTGCGTAAATTGAACTGCCACAGGATAACTACAATACTGCATGGTGCTGGCATGGGTGGCATTGAGCTTGAGACCTCGGCTCAAGCAATAACTGAGGGCGCTCTTCTAGGGCTTTATAGCTTCACCAAATATAAGAAGCCTGAATATCAAAATGTCGAAGAAATAATGATAGCGGTAACAGAAAAGGAAAGCGTCCCAATCTTGGAGTCGGCCATTGCCAAGGGAAAGGTAGTCGCTGAAGCTACCAATCTGGCGCGAGATATGGTCAATGAACCAGCTAACTACATGACACCCAGCCGAATGGCTGAAGTAGCCGAAGACATAGCTAGCAAATATAACTTAGAGTGCAAAGTCTTTGATCGAGAGGATATGGAGGCGATGGGCATGGAAGCGCTGCTGGGGGTGGCGAAAGGAAGCAACCAGCCCCCCAAGCTAATAACTCTCGCTTATAAGGGAGATGAACGTTCGGAAAAAGCAATGGGATTTCTGGGCAAGGGCATCACTTTTGATTCCGGAGGAATCTCCATTAAACCATCCGAGGGAATGGAGGATATGAAGGGTGACATGGCCGGTGCTGCAGCAGTCATGACGGCAGTTGGGGCTATTGCCCAGTTGAAACCGAACATTAATGTCACCGCCACCATTCCCGCTACAGAGAACTTACCCAGCGGCACCGCCTTGAAACCGGGAGATGTGCTGAGGGCGATGAACGGCAAGACCATAGAAGTGATTAGCACCGATGCCGAAGGAAGGCTCATCCTCGCTGACGCCCTGAGTTATGCCGTGAAACAAGGCTTGTCCCCCTTGATAGATTTGGCTACTCTGACCGGGGCTTGCCGTGTCGCTTTAGGTCTCCTTTATAGTGGCGTCTTTGGTAATGACCGGGATTTGATAGATAAAGTCCTCAAAGCCGGGGAAAGAACCGGCGAGAAGATGTGGCAAATGCCCATGGCCGAGGAGTATAAGGAGCAAATCAAAAGCGAAATTGCCGATATTAAGAATACTGGCAATAGATATGGTGGAGCCATTACCGCTGCCCTTTTCTTGGCTGAATTTGTGGGTAACACTCCCTGGATTCATCTCGACATAGCTGGCCCCCGTCTCTCAAGCAAGGACAGTGGATATCTAGTGAAAGGAGCCACTGGATTCGGAGTTAGAACCTTGATCGAATTAGCTTTAGGCGAGGCAAGGAATCGGGAGGCTATATGAGAATCAAGTGGTTGGGCCATGCTTGTTTCTTGATTACGTCCAAAGGTGGTCTCAGAGTGATTACTGATCCTTATCTTGTGGGTGGGGGTATTGATTACTCTCCCATAGAGGAAACTGCCGATGTCGTTGTGGTGAGTCATGACCATGGCGACCACAGTAACGTTTCAGCGGTGCAGGGGAAACCAGAAGTGGTCAAAGGGAGCGGTACAAAGACTGCCAAAGGTATTCGGTTTAAAGGCGTCGCCACTTCTCACGATGCCTCTCAGGGCACGCAGAGAGGATCTAACACTGTCTTCTGTTTCAGCACAGATGGCCTGAACCTTTGCCACCTGGGTGATCTAGGCCATGTGCTTAGCCCAGGACAGATCACTGAAATTGGCGTGGTGGATATACTATTTGTTCCTGTGGGGGGATTCTTCACTATTGATGCCACTGTCGCTCGCCAGGTATGTGGCCAATTAAAGCCAAGAATAGCCATTCCTATGCATTTCAAGACGCCTAAGTGTGCCTATCCTATAGCCGGTGTCGAGGATTTCCTCAAGGGCAAAAAAGGTGTGAGAAAGGTAGTTGGAAGTGAAGTGGAATTCGAGCGCGAAGACCTCCCGACTGGCACTGAAATTGTGCTATTGCAGCCAGCCTTATAACTATTGAAATTTGGTCGCTGATATGAAGTCCATGATTGTCAAAGATTCAGATTTTGTGTTTGCCCCGCCTCCACAGCTGGCGTGGGCAAGACGAGTTTTGATCAAACCCTGTGCCGGCTATCCCTTGCCATACCCCATAACCACAAGTCCCAGACTGCTGAACGCTATTATCAGGGGCATCAGAAGAATCAGTAATGCAGACATTCTCATTGCCGATGGCACCCCGAGCGGCGAATCCATTTATCCAATATATCAAACTTTAGGATACAACTTTCATCACGTGCTTATGCTTGATATCAGGGACTCAATTTTTATAGAGGTTCAAAATCCTTTGAGTGAATTCTACGCTGTTGAGAGTTTCTGGGTGCCCAATGTGGTGCTGCGCAGCGATTTCTTAATCAGCGTTACGCCCTTCAAGGTGTCTGGCAGCTCCGGGCACTTCAGTGTGGCAAACCTTTTGAGTCTGTTGCCAGTGAGCAAGTACGGAAAGGGCAGGTCGGGTGGCTGGGGAACTCTGTACGAATTAGGCATTGAAAAAGTCCTTGCCGACCTCTACTTCACATTGCCTTTCGATTTGGGCATTATCGAAGCCCGTCAGAAGTTCTCCTATACCGATGATCCCAAGAAAGGGGAAGCGGATGATTATGGGAAGGTCCTGATGGGCGAACCTCACGAAATTGACCTTAAGGCTTCTCAAATAGCCGGAGTTGACTGCGAGCACTTGAAACTGATTAACGAAGGCAGAGTCCAACTTGAGGACTGAGAAAATCTGAGTCTTGAGTTGCGATTTTGATTTTCCAGTGTCTCTCAATATCTTATGCCGAAATTGTCGAACTGCCCGGTGTAATCCGACCAGTCTATATCCACCTTCTCAACCCGGGCCCCCGGCGGGCCTGTTTTGAGTTGCCCAAGTAGTCTATGCAACCGTGGCTTTTCTCCTTCAGCTTTAATCTCCACGGCATCCCCCCTGGCAAGGTTGCGAACATAGCCTTTCAAACCTAGTTCCCTGGCCACATTACGAACAAAGTAGCGGAAAGAAACACCTTGGACCCGTCCGTGAACTGTAACGGAAAGCTGTGCCACATCGGGCATTTCTACATGAGTCACTTTTTCGTTCTCTGTTGCCCCTCTCATTCTGACCCATTCTTGTCATTCTGCCGGAATGGGAAGGA
>Ga0209253_10002120_pt1 | contig 17534 bp, 9 predicted proteins | sample FrelakmetBRP12BR_FD_187145 | JGI IMG/M metagenome (GOLD analysis project Ga0209253, IMG submission 187145) | Freshwater lake sediment microbial communities from the University of Notre Dame, USA, for methane emissions studies - BRP12 BR (SPAdes)... | ecosystem: Environmental > Aquatic >...
GCCCAGGCCGCCGACAGGGTTTCGAGCTTCTCCATCGCCCAGGGCTATCCGGTCATCCACGAGGCCGGCGACCGCCTGCGGTGGACGGCGCTCCTGTACGGGATGCGGAACATGGCCCCGACGGCCGGCCCGGCCGGCGGCTTCGACGCCGTGCTCGCCGCGGCCCGATCGTGGGCGCGGCCGCCCGCGATGAGGAGCATTGGAGGAGGATTCCAGGCGGTCGGGTACGACCCGTCGCAGCGGGCCTATGTTTGGCGACGCACGGCCTCGGGCGGAACGGTCCTCAAGGCCGAGATCGACGCCTCGGAGCTCTCCCCGACGGAGAATCTCAGCCTGATCATCGAGGGCTGGAAGGAGGCGGATGCCCGCGTTCTGATCGACGGACGTCCCGCAGAGGACAGCCGTATGGGGCTGGTCCGCGGTTTGGATGGGGACCGCCTAGTGATCTGGGTTGAATGGCGCGCGACGAAACCGTTCGTGCTCGAGGTCCGGGTCGGAGAGAGGGGCGAAGGCCTTAGCGCCCCCCGCCCTCGAGGCGGCTGAAATGAGTATCAACAGGAGGCAGTTCCTTCGAGCCGCCGGGCTCGGAGCGGCTACGGCGTGGTGCGGCGGTCTGGCGTCATGCCGGGGGTCCGGTCCTCCGAACATCGTCGTCATCCTGGCGGACGACCTGGGCTATGGCGATGCGGGCTGTTACAATCCCGCTTCGCGCATCCCCACCCCCAACATCGACCTGTTGGCTGCCCGGGGCGCCCGTTTTTCCGACGCCCATTCGCCCTCGGCCGTGTGCACCCCTACCCGTTACGGTCTCCTGACCGGCCGGTATGCCTGGCGGACATGGCTCCAACGTGGCGTGATCGGCGGCTATACACCCCCGCTGATCGAACCGACACGTCCGACCCTAGCCTCCATCCTAGGGAGCCGGGGCTATGGGACGGGCTTCTTCGGAAAATGGCATCTCGGGCTGGGCTGGACGCGCGCCAACGGCTTTGTCCCCACCTTCGAGGACGCCGGGCGCATGTTCCGCGGTTCTTGGCAGGACGCCGATCCTTCGACAGGGCTGAACGTCGATTTCACTAAGCCGATCCACGGCGGACCGACGGCGCTCGGGTTCGACGAGACTTTCTTCACGGCCGCCTGCTCGACCATCGACGGGCCGTTCACGTTCATCGCCAATGACCGCGTGACCGCGGTCCCCAACCGCCAGGTGTCCGAGTTCTACGATCTCTCGAAAGGGGAGGAGGGCAGCCCCCGCCGCGGCTGGATGGCGCCGGGCTTCAAGCTGGAGGAGGTCGATCTCCGTTTCACCGAACGGGCGATCCGATTCCTGGAGAGGAGCCTCGCCGTCGCGCCCCGCCGGCCTATCTTCGTCGAACTGGCCCTCTCGTCCCCGCACACGCCGTGGCTCGTCCCCGATCTGGTCCAGGGCCGGAGCGGCGACGGCCCGCGTGGCGATCTGGTCGCGCTGGCCGACCTCTGCGTCGGCCGCATCATGGAGGCCCTGGAGCGTTTGGGTGCGGCCGAACGGACCCTGCTCATCTTCACTAGCGACAACGGCCCCCACCCCGGCACCAATGGCCATGCCTCGGCCGGCGCGCTCCGCGGGCTCAAGTCGCACATCTGGGAAGGCGGGCACCGGGTGCCGTTCATCGCTCGCTGGCCGGGCCGGATCGAACCGGGCGCGGTTGTCGATGAACCCATCTGTCTCACGGATCTAATGGCCACCTTCGCCGCTGTGACCGGCGCGGACCTGCCGCCCGACGCCGGCCCGGACAGCGTCGATATTTCTCCGGCGCTGTTCCGGCGCGGACGAGCCGGCTCGCTCGCGGGACCGGCCGGGGGACGGGGAGTCGGATCCGGGCAGCCTTTGCGGGAGGCGATCGTCTCGCATTCCGAGGACGGGACCTTCGCCATCCGGCGTGACGCCTGGAAGCTCATCCTCGATAACCGCACGTCGGGCGGCTGGATGGTCCCCGAGGGTGCGCCGCCGGTGCCGGGCACGCCAGGCCAGCTCTACGACCTCGCTGACGATCCTGGGGAAAAGCGCGACCTCTGGGCCGAGCGCCCGGACATCGTCGCGGAGCTGACCGCGCTCCTTGAAAGATACAAACGGGAAGGCCGGAGCGTCCCGCCGCGGCCGCGGCGCTGAGGCGAGAGACGGGTCAGGGAGGGAGCGCACCCCGCTGGGCCGAGCGGAGCCGGCGCCGGCCTCACCGCTCCATCTTCCAGCGAGGGCCGGCTCCGGAGACGAGAAGGACGTTGCCCCAGGCCGTGAAATCGCCGGTGCGGACGATCGTCTTGACCTCCCGGCTCCGCTTTTTCAATTCGGCGTGTGGGATGACTTCGACCTCGATCCCCTTCCCGAACGCGGCCGCGGCCTTCTCGAAATGCGTCGGGTTGTGCTCCCGGGTCTCGTGAGCGAGGACGACCTTCTCGACCGAGTGAACGGCGGCGATCTCGGCCAGCACCTCGAGGACCGAGGGCTTTCCGTGAGACAGGGCGATGTCGATCAGCTCCACGTCGTCGGGACACGGGAAGCCCGCGTCGACGACCATGAGCTCGTCCATGTGTCCCTGCCGGTTCAAGGCCGAATCGATCTGCCTGTTGAGCATGCCGATCTCTTTCATCGTCCTGACCTCGCCTTTCATGCGAATGGGGCCGTTGATCCGGAGGCCGGCGGCCGCTCGCCGTCCCACCCGGCGGGCGGGACGAAGAGGGAGATTATGGCGATTTCGGCCCCCGGCGTCAAATGCGCCGCCGGCACGGTCCTCTCGGCTCTCTCAGCCAGCCGAAAAAAGAAAAAAAAATGTTGCATTTCCTAATCTTTTTGGTTACTTTGTTACCAAACGAAACTATTGATATGAAGGCTCTGCGATGTTCAAAGAGATAGCCCACCGGAAGACGCAGACACGGGCTGGGAACGCCAAGCTCATCAGCGAGCTCAACAAGGTCAAGGTCATCAATCTCGTCAGGGACAACGACGGGATCTCCCGCGCGGACCTCGCCAAACGGAGCGGGCTGAGCGCCCCGACCATTTCCCGCATCATTGACGGGCTCATCCGCGAAGGCCTGGTGACGGAGATCGGGGCCGGCGTTTCCCACGGAGGGCGCAAGCCGACCCTGCTGAGGTTCTCCGGGATCGACAGCTTCATCATCGGCATCGATCTCGGGACGACGAATATCTACGGCGTCCTGACCGACCTCGACGCCAATGTCATCGCCGAGATCAAGACGCCGACCTTCGTCGAGAAGGGATTCGACCGGGTCATGGAGCGGACATCCGAAGTCATCGGCGATCTCCGTGGCCATCTCGGGAATCGGAAAGGCCGGATCTGCGGCATCGGCCTGGCCATCGCCGGGCTCATCAACAGGGAACGGGAGATCGTCGAATTCTCCCCGGATTTCCACTGGCACGATGTCGACGTCCGGGCGGTCCTCCGCCGCGCCCACCCCGAGATCCCGATCATCTTCGACAACGTGACCCGCGTCATGGCGTTAGGCGAGATCTGGTACGGCGCCGGGCGGAATTACCAGGATTTCGTCATGGTCAACATCGGCTACGGCATCGGGGCGGGCGTAATTATCCGCGGGACGCCGCTCTACGGGAGCCTGGGAATGGCCGGCGAGTTCGGGCACGTCACATTCGGGAAGGACTCGGATGCCCAGTGCGAGTGCGGCAATTTCGGCTGCCTCGAGGCCCTGGCCTCCGGCAACGCCATCGCAAAGGCCGCGCGGAAAGAGCTCGAGCGCGGCGCCGAGTCCGACCTGCTCAAGGCCTGCGACGGAGATCCGTCACGGCTGACCGCCGAGATGGTGGCTCAGAGCGCCAAGCGGGGGGACCGCGTCGCCTGGCGGGTCTTCGACCTGGCGGCCGAGTATATCGGTGTCGGGATCGCGGGCTTGATCAACCTGTACAATCCCGAAGCCGTCTTCATCGGCGGCGGGGTGGCCCAGGCGGGGGACATCCTCTTCGATCGGGTCCGAAAAACGGTCCAGGCCCGGGCGCTGAAGAAGACTTCGGGCGCCGTTTCCATCCTGCCCGCGACGTTCGGCCTGAAATCGGCCGTGATGGGGGCCGTGTCGCTCATTCTCAGCAGTGTCGTCAACCTCAATTTCGAACGCCATACCGATACCGGGAAGAACTGACATGTCGACCTTGAGGACTCGGAGGCTCAGCTAGGATCATGATCGGGAAGAGATCGGCATGAAACAGCCGCATGGTTACTTATTTATAGTAAGGAAGTATCTTTTAAAATCGATATACCAAAAAACGACTCTATCCAAGGAGGTGTGAACACGAAATACACAGCAGTCATAACAAAGTGGACTTGAGCGGAATCCGAAGGTATCGCAGAAAGGAGAGAAAGGAATGAGCGGAAAGAAGATCTTCTTGCTCATCGTGGCCTGCTTCGCTCTGACGGCGATGGCGACGTCTCAAGAGCTGCAGTCCGGCTCGATCAGAGGGCGGGTCACAGATGACATGGGACAGCCCCTTCCGGGGGTCTCCATCACGATTTCAGGGCCCGCCCTGATCGGCAAGATCACCGCGGTGACCAACGCCGATGGGATGTTCAGGGCCCCCGCCGTGACTCCGGGGACCGGCTACGAGGTCCGGGCCGAGCTGAACGGATTCGAGACGACCGTTCAGAAGGGGCTTATCGTCAACCTCAATAAGACCATCACGATCGAGATCGCGATGAAACCGTCGACCCTCCAGCAGGAGGTCACGATCGTCGCGCAGACGCCGACCGTCGACGTCGTCCGGTCTTCGACGTCCCAGACCATCACGAGCGACGTCCTGGCGTCCCTCCCGCTGGGACGCAACGTCGGCAACGTCGTGGCCTTGGCGCCGGGCGCCGTCGGCGGCAGCATCCACGGCGACGGACGCGGCGAGATCGGCGCCGTCATGGACGGCATCCAGATGGCGGAACCCGACGTCGGCGGCGTGGCTTTCGGCTACGACGTCGGCATCGCGTGGGACATGGTCGAGGAGTACGAGCTCGTAACGGCCGGCGCCAATGCGCAGTTCTTCAACAGCACCAGCGGCCTGACCAACGTTCTCATGAAGTCGGGCGGCAACAGGTTCTCCGGCTCGGCCACCGTCTATTACACGGACAAGAACCTGGTCCAGATCCGGCTCCCGGAGCCTGACCTCCAAGCCCTCAACCTGGCCAAGCCCTCGATCCCCGTGTACTCGGTCGATACGTCGTTTTCACTGGGCGGGCCCATCCTGAAGGACAAGCTCTGGTTCATGGTCGAAGCCCGCATGATCAACAGCAAGAACACCGGCGACTTCCGGCCCACCGTCATCAACGGGGTTAGCTACGAGAACTATGACCGCAAGTTCCCCAATTATGTCGGCTTCTTGAAGCTCTCGTCCCAGCTGGCCAAGAACGTCCGTGCGTCGGCGATGGCGCACTACTCGGTACAGGACGTTCCCTATTATTACAGCGGCTGGGGCCTGACGAACGAGGCCAACTATAATAACAAGCCCATCCGCTTCAATTACGGCGCCACGGTCTCCTGGACCGTCAACAGCAGCACGATCCTCGACCTCCGCGCCGGCGGCCTGTACTTCAAATGGACGGGGAGCACCACCGCGGAGGGCAACCCCGACGGGCCCGCCTACTATGACGAATTCACCGGCTACAGCTGGGGCAACGGCGGCGGAGAGCAGTATACCTATAAGCCCAAGGCCAACGTCTCCCTGACCGCCACGAAGTTCCTGGACAACGTCCTCGGCGGCAGCCACGAGCTCAAGGCCGGCTTCGAGTGGGAGCGTAACCGCGGCGACTGGGGCTTCTACATGCCGCAGCCCCTGTTCTGGACCTACTACGACGGCAGCCCCTATTATTATGCCGCTCAGAACGGCGGTGTGACCGATCCGGAATACGGCGATGGGCTTCTCACCTACGCCGCCATCGGCGCGACCTACGGGGCCAGCGCCGAGATCGGCATCACCCGCCGGTTAGGCGGCTTCATCCAGGATTCCTTCACCATCAAGCGCCTGACCTTGAACCTGGGCCTGCGGGCCGATCATATGAATGCCTGGAGCCCGGGCCGCTCCAAGGGCGCGACGGCGGATCCTGTGGCCTTGGCTCTCGGCGCGACCTACTTCCAGCCGACCTACGGCCTCAATCCCTACGGCGAGGTCGCCTACGACACCTGGGAAAACGCGTTCCCCTACGGCCTGTTCCTCTCGCCCCGCCTCGGCCTCACCTACGATCTCTTCGGCAACGGCAAGACGGCCTTGAAGGCCTCGTTCACCCGCCAACAGGAAGCGTTCCCGACGGGTTCGTTCTCGTCCAATTATCCCTTGACGTGGCGCTCGTTCACCTGGAACTGGTGGGACACCAACAAGAACTTCCAGCCGGACGTGCCCGGCACCGATTACTATGAAGAGGCCTACGGGGAATCGCCCTTGCCCATGATCTCCACCGCCTACCTCGACTCTATCGATCCCGACGTCAAGGTGCCGTACGTGAACGAGATCACCCTGGGCGTCGAGCACGAGCTGGTCAAGGACCTCCGCGTCAGCGCCCGCTTCATCCACAAGGACCGGAAGCGCATCATGGCCAGCGTCCTCTGGGACAAGGATTCCGACAGGTATTGGTACACACAGGACCTGGCCCCCGAGTGGTGGATCCCCTTCAGGACAACGGTCCCCGAGACCGGCTCCTATCCGGCCCAGGACGTGACGATGTACTTCCGCTCCAACGACGCGCCCGAACAGTTCCGCCGCCTGACGAACGTCCCTGAGCTCAATCTGAAATACAACTCCCTCGAGATCGGATTCGACAAGCGGCTGGCCAAGGGCTGGCAGCTCGGCGGCTCCGTCAACTACACGAAGCTCAAGGGCAACTACTCCTTGGGCTACGCCTCGTGGGCCTCGGCGTACAATACCTCGACCCCGAACTCGTTCGTCAACGCCTATGGCGAGCAGGGGTACAGCCGGCCCATCATCATCAAGCTCTACGGCACGTTCGACATGCCCTACGGCTTCCTCTTCTCCTTCTTCTACACGCACTACGACGGCTCTCCGTGGGGACAGACGGTCTCGGTCCGGCCGCCGGCCGACTGGGCCACGGAGAATAACGCCGCCACCACGAGCTATTCGATCTATGTCAACCCGCCCGGCACCTACCGGAACGAGGCGTCCGACAATCTCGACCTGAGGCTCGGCAAGGACTTCAAGCTCGGTCCCGGAACGGTCGATGCTTACGTGAACATCTTCAATCTCCTCGGGTCCTACACTCTGACGGTCGCTAAGAACCCCGGTGGGACTTGGCGGCCCGTTGACGAGAACACGTCGGAAGGGACCTATACCGTCGGGTCCACCGGGCTCCGCGGTTTCGCCGGATCCCGTCAATTCCGGTTCTCCCTGTCCTACAAGTTCTAGACGTTGTAAAATGACGGCGGACGGGGGAGGCCGAACGGCCTCCCCCGTCCTGTCCTGCCGGACCTCCGTGGTCCGGCGACCGAAAAAGTGGTCAAGGGCCGGCCTCCCGGCCTCAGGGCGGAGCGCAGAAGCGACCACAGGAGCTAACGATGACCCCATCCTCGCTCGGCATTCCCGTCGTCGACCTCGTCATCATCGTCGTCTACATGCTCGGCATCTTGGCCATCGGCGTCCTCTCGACCCGGGGCATGGGGCGCACGGCCAGCGGCTACTTTCTGGCCGGCCGGTCCCTGCGCTGGGGCATGGTCGGCTCGGCCATGTTCGCGGCCAACATCTCGACGATCCACCTCGTCGGGCTGGCCGCCTCGGGCTACTCGGACGGCCTCGTCTGGGGCAACTTCGAATGGATGGCGACCTTCACCCTCGTCCTCCTCGGCCTCGTCTTCGCCCCCTTCTATTTCCGGAGCCGCATCTCGACCCTGCCCGAGTTCCTGGAGAAGCGCTACGGCCCGGGGGCCCGGGTCATGCTGGCCTTCATGGCCATCCTGGCGGCGCTGTTCATCCACATCGGGATGAGCCTCTACGCCGGGGCGGCGGTCTTCCGGCAGTTCTTCGGCATCGACGTCGTGACCTCGATCGTCATCATTTCCGTCGTCACCGGGATCTACACCATCCTGGGCGGGCTCAAAGCGGTGGTCGTGACGGAGTCCATCCAGGCCGTGATCCTCATCCTTGGCGCGATCGTCGTCACGGTCTTCGCCGTCCTGGCCCTGCCGTCCCACGGCATCCACACCCTGGCCGAGTTCAAGGCGGCCGTCAAACCCGATCAGCTCAGCATGCTGCAGACACAAAGCTCGGCGGGGCTCAACTGGTACGCGATCTTCCTCGGCTATCCCATCCTCGGGATTTGGTACTGGTGCACCGACCAGACGATCGTCCAGCGGGTGCTCGGCTCCCGGACGGAGAAGGACGCCCAATACGGGGCGCTTTTCGCCGGGCTGCTCAAGATCCTGCCCGTCTTCATCCTTGTCCTCCCCGGCGTTCTCGGCTACGTCCTGTTCAGCGACGTCATCGGGGCGGACGCCAACCAGACCCTGCCGGTGCTGCTCGTCCGCCTCATCCCGACCGGGCTCAAGGGGGTCATCGCCGCCGGGCTTCTGGCGGCCCTCATGAGCACCATCGCCGCCGCCCTCAACAGCTCGGCGACTCTCGTGGCCGTCGACATCGTCAAGCGGATCAAGCCGGAGACCTCGGACCGGGCCCAGATCCGGATCGGGCAGATCTGCGCCGTCGCCGTCATGCTCCTGGCCATGGCCTGGTCGACCCAGGGCGGGCGGTATACGAGCATCTTCGAGGCCATCAATACCATCGCCAGCTACCTGGCCCCGCCGATCACGGCCGTCTTCCTGTGGGGCGTCTTCTGGAAGCGCGGCACGCGCCAGGCCGCCCTGACGACCCTCGTCGCGGGCTTCCTCATCGGAGTCGCCTCCTTCTTGATCGACCTCCCGGTCTTCGGCACCGAGAAGGTCATCACGGACGGGCTCGGCATCCCCTTCATGATGCAGGCCTGGTGGATGTTCTGTCTGTGCAGCGTGATCCTCGTCGTCGTCAGCCTGCTGACGCCGCGACCGGATCCCGAGAAGATCGCCGCCTTGACCTGGAGAAGCCCGGCCGCCGTCCTGACCCAAGGCAGGATCCAGGGGCTCGGCGACCCGCGGATCCTGGCCGGAGGGCTCTTGACTCTCCTGGCCGTCCTTTATCTAATCTTCCATTGAGGCCGCGTCGCGCGGCCGGGGAGTTGATGCATGAAGCAAGCCGTCATGACCAGCCCGGGAGTGATCGAGTTCCGGGACGTCCCCGTTCCGAAACCCGGGCCCGAAGAGGTCCTGATCCGGGTCCGGAGGATCGGGGTCTGCGGTTCCGATATCCATGTCCGCCACGGGCGTCATCCCTTCACGTCGTATCCGGTCGTGCAGGGCCACGAATTCTCGGGAGTAATTGAAGCGGTCGGCAAACGTGTCAAGGGCTTGCGGACGGGCCAGAAGGTCACGGCCACCCCCCAGATCGTCTGCGGCCGATGCGCCCCCTGCCGGCGCGGGGATTACCATATCTGCGACGTTCTCCGGGTCCAAGGATTCCAGGCTCCGGGGTGCGCCCAGGAGTTCTTCCTGGCCCGGGGCGATCAGATCGTGCCCCTGCCCGCCTCGTTCAGCTTCGAACAGGGGGCCTTGGTCGAGCCGGCCGCGGTGGGTGTCCACACCGTCTCCCGGGCCGGAACGATGGCCGGGCTGAACGTCGTTGTGCTCGGAGCCGGGCCCATCGGCAATCTCGTCGGGCAGGCCGCCCGGGCCGCGGGCGCCAAGGTCCTCATGACGGACATCAGCGGATACCGTCTCGAGATCGCGCAAAGGTGCGGCCTCCGGTCCGTCTCGCTCGCCGGCCGGGAGACCCTGAAGGAGGCCTCGAAGCGCGTCTTCGGCGCCAAGGGATTCCAGAAGGCCTTCGAGTGCGCCGGGGCCGAGGCGGCCATCAACGAGGCCATCGACGCCGTCCAGAAGGGCGGGACCATCGTGGCGGTCGGCGTCTACGGCGACCGGCCCCGGGTCAATATGGGCCTCGTTCAGGACCGCGAGCTGACCCTGACCGGCACGCTCATGTATCAGAAGCGGGATTTCGTTAAGGCCGTCCGGCTCATGCGGTCGGGCGCGCTGGTCACCGCGCCGCTCGAGACCACGCATTTCCCCTTCGCGGAGTACCGGGCCGCCTACGACTACGCCGACCGGGAAGGGGAGAAGTCGATGAAGATCTTCGTCGACCTCGAGACCACCTGACAGGAGCACACCCCATGAAGACGTTCCAATACTTCCAGCCCACGGAGATCCGTTTCGGTCGCGGCCGCTTCGCCGAGCTGGGCCCCGTCGCGGCCCGTTTCGGGCGTCGCGCCCTGCTCGTCTCCGTGGCCGAGGAGCCGTGCTTTCACGGCCTCTTCACGCGGGCCAAGGCCCACCTGGCCAAGGCGGGGCTGGCCGTCGCCCGCTTCGACGAGGTCATCCCCAATCCGACGACAGAAGTGGTCACCCGCGGGGCCCGCATGGCCCGGGACTTTAAGGCCGATGTCGTCGTCGCGGTCGGCGGCGGCTCGAGCATGGACACGGCCAAGGCCATCGCCGTCGAAGCGACGCATCCCGGCGGCGCCTGGGATTACCTGTTCTTCCGGGATACCCAACCTACGGCCAAGACGCTTCCGGTCGTCGCGGTCACGACGACATCGGGCACGGGCTCCCACGTGACCCAGGTGGCGGTCGTGACCAACCCGGCCGAGAAGAACAAGTCGGCCCTCTATCATCCTCTCCTCTATCCCCGGGCCGCCCTGGTCGATCCGGAGCTCATGATGACGCTCCCGGCCAAGGTCACCGCAGCCACCGGATTCGACGTGTTCGCGCACGCCTTCGAGAGCTACATCCATCCGGGCGGATCCCCATACACGGACATGATGGCCCTCGAGGCGCTCCGGCTCGTCGCCAGATTCCTGCCGGTCGCAATCAAGAACGGGAAGGACCTGGACGCCCGCGAAGGCATGGCTTGGGCCGACACCCTAGCAGGGCTCTGCATCGCCAACGCCGGGGTGACCCTGCCGCACGGCATCGGCATGGCCATCGGCGGGCTCTATCCGCACGTGTCCCATGGCGAGGCCTTGGCCGTCGTCTATCCGGCCATCCTCGATTACACTTGTCACGGCGCGCCCGGGAAGTTCGCTGCGGTCGGCCGGATCCTCGATCCCCGGCTGGCGGGAGCCAAAGGGGTCCGCGCGGCCGAGGGCGCCAGCGCCGTTATCAAGCGATTCATCAAAAAGATCGGGATGGGGATCCGGCTCCGCGATCTGCGGGTGCCCAAGGAGGAGCTCGAGGCCTTGGCCCAGCAATCCCTGGTCCTGCCCGATTTCAAGAATCATCCGCGCCTGGCTACACTGGCCGACGTCGAGGCCATCCTCGAACAAAGCCATTGAGGGGTGCGTGCCCGGCCGCCCGGGCGCCGAGCCGTGTCACGGCGAGCGGTGTCCGGTGGAAAGCCCATCGTGCGCGCGGCGCGGTGAGCGCCCGCGAAGGAGGACGATTTGGTCAGTCCCGCTAACCGTTCCGGCTTCCCCCTCGCCCTGATCGCGGCGGCGCTCCTGGCTTTGGCCGCCCGGGACCTCGCGGCCCTGCCGGCGGGCCCTGCCCCCTCGCCCGGCCAGGCGCCTCGGGCCCTGGTCTCCCCCGAGCGCGGATTCATCAGCTCCGAGCCGGGCAAGACCTGGGAGCAGGGCCTTCTCAGTGGCAACGGGACCGTCGGGGCGAGCGTTCTCGGGCGCCCCCTCGACGAGATCATCGTCTTCAGCCACAAACGCATGTTCGTTCCCGAGCGGGATCCGCTCCTTCCCCCGGCCACGGCGACCCGGCTCTTCGAGGTTCGCCGCCTCATCGACCGCGGGCTCTACGCCCAGGCCGGCCAATTGGCCGTCGACGCCTCCATTCAAAAGGAGTTCCTCTATCCGGACGCCCTCATGCCCGCGTTCGATCTGCGCCTCAAGATGACGGCCGACGGCGAGGCCGGCGGCTACGCGCGCGCGACCGATTTCTCGACCGGCGAGACGATCGTCCATTGGGCGGACCGGCGGGGCGCCTTCGAGCGCCGCCTTTTCGTCTCGAGGGCGGACGGCGTCGCCGTCCTCAGGATCTCCGGTCCTAGGCCCGGCGCCGTGGACTGCCGTCTCGAGCTCTCGCCGCGGGAGCCCGATAACCGGCGTTTCAAGGCCGCTGTCACGAACCTGGCGCTCACGACCGACCTCACGACGTTGACCTTCCGCCACGGCTTCGCCCATGCCTATGCCGGCAGCATCCAGGGCCTCGAAGGCGTAGCCCGGATCGTGGCCCGGGGCGGGGCCACATCCACGGACGGCCCGGCCCTCGTGGTCCGCGGCGCGGACGAGGTGCTCGTTCTCGTCGATATCCAGGTGCTCGACGACCTCGACAAGCCGCAGATCGAGGGGACGAAACGGGCCCTGGCCGGTTTGCCCGCCGATTATCCGGCTCTCCTCGGCCGGCATGCGAAGCTCCACGGCGAGCTCTTCGGCCGGATGCGCCTCGACCTCGGTGGCGGCGCCGACCGGGGCCTGACCTCCGAGGAGCTGCTGGCCAAGACGACGGATGCCGAGCCCTCCCGGGCCCTCCTCGAAAAGGTCTTCGACGCGGGTCGCTACAACATCATCTCCAGCATCAGCGACCTGCCGCCGACGCTCCAGGGCGTCTGGGCCGGGACCTACAATCCGCCGTGGTCGAGCGACTTCACTCACAACGGGAACGTACCCTCGGCCATCGCCTCCCTGCTCATGGGCCACTTGCCCGAGCTCATGACGGCCTATACGTACTATATGGAGTGGCTGGTGCCCTACCTCGAGGTCAACGCGCGAATGATCTTCGGCGCGCGCGGCATCGAGCTGCCCTCCCGGTCGACGACCAACGGTTACAACAACGCCTTCGAGGCGGACTTCCCCGGCCAGTTCTGGGTGGCCGGGGCCGCCTGGGCGGCCCACTTCTTCTACGATTACTGGCTTTACACGGGCGACCGGGACTTCCTGGCCCGTCACGCGCTGCCGTTCATGGAGAAAGCGGCCCTGTTCTTCGAGGATTACCTTTATGAGGGCCCGGACGGGCGGTACGTGTTCAGTCCGACGCAATCTCCCGAGAACGCGCCGTCCAATACCAAGTCGCAGATGACCTTCAACGCCACCATGGACGTGGCGGCGGCCAGGGAGCTTCTTCAAAACACCATCGCGGCCTCGCGGGAACTCGGCCTCAACCGCGACAGGATCCTGGTCTGGGAAAAGATGCTGGCCAAGATGCCGGACTACCTCATCAACGAGGACGGGGCGGTCCGGGAATGGCTGACACCGAAGCTCGCCGACAACTACAACCACCGCCACAACTCCCAGCTCTATGCCCTTTTCGACGGGCGGCCCGACGAGATCGTCGCGGACGCGAAGCTCCGGGCGGCCTTCAAGCGCCTGATCGAGCTCAAGATCGAGCGCCACTGGGCGAACTGGCAAAGGCAGGGCGGTTTCATGTCCTTTGGCTTGGTCCAGCTCGGGCAAGCCTCGGCCAACCTGGGCGAGGCGGAGCTCGCCTACCGCTGCCTGGTCCCTCTGCTCAACCGGTACTGGCTCCACAACCTGGCCTCCACCCATAACGCCAAGCAGCTCTTCAACATGGACATCAGCGGCGGGATGCCCGCCGTGCTCATCACCATGCTCGTGGCCTCGGACCCCGGGGTCGTCCGTCTGCTGCCGGCGTGTCCCCCGGCCTGGCCGGCGGGGACGATCGAAGGCGTGCTCTGTCGCGGCCAGATCGAGATCCAACGGCTGTCCTGGAACGGCAAGACCGTCTCGGCCGTGCTCGAGAGCGCCAAGGCCCAGTCCGTGTCGGTGTTCGCGCCCGCCGAGATCGCGTCCATCCGGATCCCCAAGGGGGGCGCCGCCGTCACGGCCCTGAAGGATCCGCGCGGCCGCCGGTTGGCGCTTCAGGCCGGACGGGCGGTCGAGGTCGAGATCGAGATGAAGTGAACCGGGCCGAGACGGCGCCCCGAGCGGCGAGTCCGGCCGGCGAAAGGAGTCCTTCATGATGGCCATAACTTCGAGACGGGCGCTGACCCTGGCGGCCGCGCTGGCGGTGGTCTTGAGCTTGGCGACAGGGGCCCGGGCCCAGGAGAAGGCCAAGACCGGAATCGATCCTGCGACCCGGCTGTGGTACAACCACCCCGCCGACAAATGGGAGAACGCCCTTCCCGTCGGCAACGGCCGGCTCGGGGCCATGGTCTTCGGCAAGACCGATGAGGAGGAGATCCAGCTCAACGAGGAGACCTACTGGTCCGGCGGGCCGTATTCCACGGTCGTCAAGGGCGGATCCAAGGCCCTGCCCGAGATCCGGAAGCTCGTCTTCGACGGCAACTACAAACTCGCTCATATCCTCTTCGGCCGAAACCTGATGGGTTCTCCGGTCGAGCAGATGAAATACCAATCCCTCGGCCGGCTGGTGCTCCGGTTCCCGTCGAAAGACCCCGTAACGGATTACCGGCACGAGCTCGACCTGGACACGGCCGTGGTCCGGACGGAATACTCTCAGGGGGGCGTCCGCTTCACCCGGGAGGTCTTCTCGAGCCCCGTGGACCAGGTCGTCGTCGTCCGGCTCACGGCCGACCGGCCTGGGCAGGTCTCCTTCAGGGCCCAACTCCAGGGCGAGCGGAACGAGGCCCACTCCAACTACGCGACCGACTATTTCCGTATGGACGGCCTCGCTCCGGACGGCCTCGTCGTGCGCGGGAAATCGGCGGACTACATGGGCGTGACGGGCGCGCTCCGCTACGAGAGCCGCCTCAAGGCCCTGCCCGAGGGAGGATCGATGAGCCTGGACTGGGACGAGCTCGTCGTGACCGGCGCCGACTCCGTGACCTTGCTCGTCGCCGCGGCCACGAACTTCGTCAGCTATAAGGATGTCAGCGGCGATCCGCGCGCCCGCGTCGAGGCGGTCCTGGCGCCCGCGGCCGGGAGGTCCTTCGAAGCCCTCAAGGCCGCCCACCTCGGCGAGCACCGGCGCCTGTTCCGCCGCGTGACCATGACCCTGCCGGAGACGCCGAATTCCCTTCTCCCGACCGACGAGCGGCTCAAGAGCTTCGACGGAGCGAACGATCCCTCCCTCGGCGCCCTCATCTTCCAGTTCGGCCGCTATCTCCTCATTTCCTCTTCGCGTCCGGGGACCCAACCGGCCAACCTGCAGGGGATCTGGAACAAGGACATGAATCCCATGTGGGATTCGAAGTATACGACGAACATCAACACCGAGATGAACTACTGGCCGGCCGAGGTCGGCAACCTCGCCGAGTGCGCCGAGCCGCTCTTCCGCATGATCCGCGAGCTCACCGACCAGGGGAGCCAGGTGGCCCGGGAGAACTACGGCGCCGGCGGCTGGGTCTTCCATCAGAACACGGACCTGTGGCGGGTCGCCGCGCCCATGGACGGGCCGAGCTGGGGGACGTTCGTGACGGGCGGGGCCTGGCTGGCGACGCACCTGTGGGAGCATTATCTCTATACGGGCGACAAGGCCTTCCTCGCGGAGGCCTATCCCATCCTCAAGGGCAGCGCCGAATTCTTCCTGGATTTCCTCGTCCCGCACCCGCGATACGGCTGGCTCGTGACCAACCCCTCGACCTCGCCGGAGAATTTCCCGGCCGTCCCCGGCCAGGAGCGGTTCTTCGACGAGATCACGACCTTCCGGACGACGACCTCGATCTGCGCCGGCTCGACCATCGACATGGCCATCCTCAACGACCTCTTCGGCGCCGTCGCCGAGGCCGCCGATGTCCTCGGCGTCGATCGGGACTTCAAGGCCAGGCTCTTGACGGCCAAGTCCAAGCTGGCGCCGATGCAGATCGGGCGGAAGGGCAACCTTCAAGAATGGCTCGAGGATTGGGACGAGACCGAGAAGAGCCACCGCCATATCTCAGGGCTATGGGGCCTTTACCCCGGCCGCCAGATCTCCCCGCGGCGGACGCCGAAGTTCGCCGAGGGCAGCAAGGTCGTCCTGGAGCAGCGCGGACTCCCGGGGAACGGCTGGGCCTCGGCCTGGAAGGCCGCCTGCTGGGCCCGGCTCGGGGACGGGGCTAAGGCCCTGGAGAATTTCACTTACGCCATGCACCAATACACGACGAACAGCCTGTTCTCGATCTGCTCGCGCGCGATGCAGGTCGACGGGTCGTTCGGCATGTCCGCGGCCGTGGCCGAGATGCTGCTCCAATCCCACGAGGATGAGCTGGCCTTCCTGCCGGCCCTGCCGGCCGCCTGGAAGGACGGCGAGGTCAAGGGCCTCGTCGCCCGAGGGGGCTTCGAGGCCGGCCTGCGCTGGAAAGACGGGCGGATCTCGCAAGCGACTCTCCATTCGAAGCTCGGCCGGCCATGCCGGGTGCGCTCCGCCGTTCCTTTGAAGGTGACGAGCCGGGGGCGGTCCGTGTCCGTCCGCCGGCCGGAGCCGGGCCTCATCGAGTTCAAGACCGAGCCGGGCGCCACGTACGTGTTGACGCCCGCGGGGCGCTGAGAGCCATGGACAGGCGTGAATTCATGAAGAAGGCCGGGGCCGGGCTCGTCGCCGCCGGGGCCCTGCCGGGGCCGGGCCCGCGTCCGGCCGGTCCGACCGCTCCGATGGCCGCGAAGCCCCTCGAGGGACGGAGGATCCTGACCTTCAATTCCGTCATCCGCGTCAACCAGATCGAGGTCACCCGGACGCAGAACGAAGGCTTCGACGAGGCCGATCGCCACTCGCCCGAGAACGTCCGGGCGCTCCGCGAAGCGTTCGCCGCCGGCTGGCCCGGCGCGCCGATGACCTGGGCTTTCAGCTGGCGGGCCCTGTTCGACGAGCGGGAGAACTACCGCCGGATCCGAGAGATCATTCCGGGATTCCATGAAAAATACGGCGACGACGTGACCTTCATACCCGGGGCCTACTTCGCCAACGCCTACAACTCGCGGGACCAGGTCGACCGCGATCTCCATGACGGCCTGGCCCGCGTCTCGGAGATCATGGGCGGCGGCTTCCGGCCCAAGAGCGTGATCGCCGGCTTCCTGGCCGCGGCCAACCAGAAGTATCTGGCCGAGAAGGAGGGGATCCGCGTTTGCCAGGGGAATATCTGGAGCCAGTACGCCATCGACAACCAGGACGGCGAGGGTTCGATCTCCTATCCTTATTATCCGTCGACCGAGCACTTCTGCAAGCCGGCCCAGAGCCGCGAGGATTTCATCGACTGCGTCAACCTGGACGGCTGGACCTGCGATTTCCTGGCCGCCCGGCGCCAGGGCCAGAGCTGGGCCGCCTCCCAGCGCAGCCGCATGGGGGTCGGGCCCATCGAGACGATCGAGTGGTTCGGGCCCGAGGTCGGGCTGGCCCAGATCGTCCAGACCACGGCGGCCCACTTCGACACGGGCTTCGCCCTCAACGGCTGGGCCTGGGTCACGAACTGCTGGGAGATCTCGCTCGTCCCGCAGATCGGGCACCTGGAGGTCCTGACGCGGTGGACCAAGCGCATCCGCGAGCGCTGGCCCTCGGCCGAATGC
>Ga0209253_10002121_pt1 | contig 17527 bp, 14 predicted proteins | sample FrelakmetBRP12BR_FD_187145 | JGI IMG/M metagenome (GOLD analysis project Ga0209253, IMG submission 187145) | Freshwater lake sediment microbial communities from the University of Notre Dame, USA, for methane emissions studies - BRP12 BR (SPAdes)... | ecosystem: Environmental > Aquatic >...
GTGGATCCCCGCGACCCCGACGTCGAAGAGGCGATCGACGCGGTTGCCGAGGAATTCGGCGGTCACGGCCGCCTCTTCCGCCACCGGGATGTCCGAGGTTCCCGCCGTCACAACAAGGACGGTTCCCTTCCCGAGGATCTTCGGGGCGCCGTCCCGGACCACCAGGCAGCGGGCCTTCGGATGGGCCTGCGACCCCCGCAGCCGTTTCCGGAGGGCCCGCATCTTTTCGTCGGACAGGCGCGTGATGAGAACCCCCGTCCCCGCCTTTCGCATCGACCGGGCGATCGTCACGATCTGCTCGGCCGTCTTCCCTTCGCCGAAGATCACCTCGGGGACGCCCTGGCGGATCCCCCGGTGATGGTCGACGTGAGCCTCCCCCACCTTCTCGTACGGAAGCGCGCGCAGGCGCTCGAACGCCTCCTCCACCGTGACGGCGCCGCCGGCCACCCCGGCGAGCAGTTTTTTCAGCCGATCTTTCGTCATCGTCTTCCCTTCCGGGTTCCTTACCGTTTCGGTTCCCCGCCGGCTTCCCCGGTCTCCCCCTCCGGAACGCGCCGGACCCGGATCTCGAGAACCGCCCGTTCCGACGCGGAAGTGACGGTGAGGTGCGCTCCCGGAAGCGGGTACGTCTCCCCCGCCGCCGGGATCCGGCCCGCAAGGAAGATCAGGTACCCCCCGACCGTGGTGTAATCCCCCTCGGGCAGACGGATTCCGATCTCCTCCGCGAACCGCCCGACCTCCATCCGGCCCGGAACGAGAAATTCGCCCTCGGAAACCTTCGTATGATATTCCATGCGCCGGTCGTATTCATCCTCGATCTCCCCCACCACCTCCTCCACCACGTCCTCCGCGGTCACGATCCCGATGACGCCGCCGAACTCGTCCACCACCACGGCGAAGGAGGTCCGCGCCTCCCGGAACGCCCGCAGCAGCTCGTCCAGCGGCATCAGCTCCGGGACGAAGAGCGGCTTCCGCAACAGCGGCGCGACGGGGGCGTCGGGCGCGAGACCCGCGACGTCGAGGACATGGAGGTACCCGACCACCTGGTCGACCCGCTCCCGATACACGGGGTAGCGCGAATAGCCGCTCCGGTCGGATAACAGCGCGGCGTCCCGGCAGGTGGCGTCCTCGGGGAGCGCCACCACCTGCGCGAGGGGGCGGAAGACATCGGCCACCCTCTTCTCCCCGAAGTGGAACGCCCGCCGCACCATCACCCGCTCGTGGGGCTCGACGTCCGACCCTCCGCCACGGCTCGCCTGCAGCAGCAGCGCCAGCTCCTCCCGGGTCACGAGCGCCCGCATCGGGGAGATTCCGCCGAACGGCGCCGAAAGCGTCCGCGCCACCCAGGAGACCGCCGCAACCAGCGGATAGAGGGAAATCTCCCCCATGCGGACGATTCGCGCGGCGGCGGAGACGAGCCGGTCCGCCCGGGGCCGCACGAAGCTCTTCGGGACGATCGAGCCGAGGACGATGACGAGTGGTGTGACCAGGCAGACGGCGACGAGCGACGCGTACTCGCCGAACCGGGGCAGGAGCCGCGAGGTGACGACCACCGAGGAGAGGACCACGAAGACGTTCGTCGCCGTGAGGGTGGTGGCAAGGGCGCGCTCCGGCTTCGACAGGAGGGCGAGCGCGAGGACGGCGCCCCGGTCCCCCCGGCGGGACCGCTCGGTGAGCTTGTGCCGGTCGGCCGAGACCAGCACCATTTCGGAACCGGTGAAGAGCGCCTGCATCAGGAGGCAGAAGGCGACGAGAAGGACGATCTCCAATCTATTCCTCCCTCTCCGGACTCTCCGGCAAGGCGGGGCGCACACCGACCTCGACGATCCGCAGCCCCTTCATCCGCTCCACCGTGAAGGAGATCCCCTCCCAAGAGGTCTTCTCCCCCGGGGCCGGCATCCTGCCGAACTCGTGGAGGAGGAAACCGGCGACCGTGTCGAATTCCAGGTCCGGGATCTCGGTCCCGAACGACTCGTTGAAATGGCGGATCGCCGTCTTCCCGAGGACGAGGGAGGAGCCGTCGGTGCGCTGCACGATCTCCCTCTCCTCCCGGTCGCGCTCCTCCCGGATCTCCCCGAACAGCTCCTCGAGGACGTCCTCCAGCGTCACGATCCCGGACGTCTCCCCGTACTCGTCCACGACGACGGCGATGTGCACCTTCCGCCGCTGGAACTCGCGCAACAGCGGCGGAAGTTTCTGCACCTCGGGGACGACGTAGGGAGGCCGGACGAGATCCTGCCACACCGGCGGCTCCCCCCCCTCGGCCATCGGACGGAGCAGCTGCTTGAAATGGAGGACGCCGACGACGTTGTGGCGCCCGCCCTCGTAGACCGGAATCCGGGACCGGCGGTAGCGGCGGTACCGGGCGACCAGCTCCTCGTACGGAAGATCCTTCGGGATCATGAAGACGTCGGGCAGGGGGGTCATGATCTCCCCGGCGCGCCGATCGCTCATATCGAAGATGTTGTGGATGAGCTCCTTCTCTTCCGAGTCGAGGGTGCCGGTCTCCTCCCCGGCGTCGACCAGCGCGCGGAACTCCGCCTCGGAGATCATCTCGCGGGACTTCGGCCCGCCCCGCTCACCAAGGAGGAAAAGGAACCCGCCGGCGATCTTCTCGAGAACGAACCGGACGGGAGCGACCACCCGCGAGAAGGCGTGGAGGGGCGCGGCGGCCGCCAGCGAGAAGCCGCGGGCCCGCGGCCACACGAGGCACTTCGGCATCACGTCCCCGATCAGGAGGATCCCGACCGTACCCACGAGAAGAGCGAGGCCCTCACCGAGCCCGGCCGGAAGATGCGGCAGGAGCAGGGCGGCGATGACGGAGGAGATCGCCACGTTGACGATCTCGTTCCCGAGGTCGATCGTGGCGATCAGCCGGTTGGGCTTCGAGAGCATCCGCTCGATCCGCTCCGCCCGGCGGTTCCCCTCCTCCTTCCACCGCAGGAGGTCGACCCGGCGCAGCGCGAAGAGGGCCGTCTCCGTCGCCGAGAAGAAGGCGGAGGCGAGGAACAGGAAGGGGAGGAGGATCGCTTTCACGGCGGTGTCAGCAGGCCCGTCGCTTCGACGCCGGGAAGTGCTCGAATCCGGTCGGGAGCCCCGGCCCTTCGACCCACGAGCCGTCCGCCCGTCGCACGCGGATCCCCGGCGCCTTCGTCACCACGCCGATCGCGGTCGCGCCCGAAGGGAAGGCCCGTGCGGCGCGCAGGAAGCTCCCCCGGCGCCCGGGCCGGACGGCCATGAGCAGTTCGTAATCCTCCCCGCCCCCGAGGAAGGCGGCCAGCGGGTCGACCCCGAGGGCGGCGGACGCCGCGCGGAACGGCCCGGAAAAGGGAAACGACTCCTCGGCGAGGACGGCCCCGAGCCCGTCGCGCTCGAGGAGGTGCGAGAGGTCCGCCAGGACGCCGTCGCTCACGTCGATCATCGCCGCGACCGCGCCGGAGCGCGCCGCCGCCTGCCCCTCGCGCCAGCGGGCCTCGGGGCGAAGGTGCGCCCGCATCGCCTCCCGCCGCCACCCGGACGGCCTCGAAGGGCGCCCCCGGCGAAACAGCCGCAGCCCGAGGCCGGACCACCCCGGCGCGCCCGTGACGTAGAGGAGATCCCCCGGCCGGGCGCCGGCGCGGGGGACGGGTCTGCCGCGCCGCACGGCACCGACGACCGTCAGGCAGAGGGTGAGCCGGTCGCCCCGGCACGTGTCTCCACCCATCAGGCGGATCCCGGAGGGCGCGGCGGCGGCGGCCATGCCGCGGAAGATCGCGTCGACCGTGGCCACGGGCGTGCCCGGGGGCGCGGCCAGCGCGACCAGGTAGCAGACCGGATCGGCCCCCATCGCCGCCAGGTCGGAGAGGTTTGCGGAGAGGGCCCGCCACCCCGCCTCTTCCGGAAGGAAGTACGCGAGGGAGAAGTGCGTCCCCTCGATCAGCAGGTCGGTGGAGAGGACCGCCCTCCCGCCGGGAACGCGGACCACCGCGGCGTCGTCCCCGATGGGGAGCTCTCCCGGGCGCGCGGCCCCGCCGTACTTCCGCCGAAGGAGTTCGATCACGCCGGATTCGCCCACGTCCCGCAGGAGAACGCCGCGGCGCGCGGGCCCTGTTCCGTCGGGAGCGTCCCTGGAAGCCCGCTTCACCGCGTCCCCTTCGCCCGGGGAGCCCGTTTCGGCGTCGCCGACGCCCTCCCCGGCGCGGCTTTCCCCCGACCGGCCTTCGGTTTCCCCTTCCCCGCGGAGAACGGGTCCCGCGTCAGGGCGACGGAAAGCACCTCGTCCATGCTGTTCACCAGCGTGAAGCGGACCTGCCGCGCCTCGTGGCGCGGGATCTCCTCGAGATCCTTCCCGTTCCGGCCCGGGGCGATCACATGGTTGATCCCGGCGCGAAGCGCCGCAAGCGCCTTCTCCTTCAGGCCGCCGATGGGAAGGACGCGGCCGCGGAGGGTGACCTCGCCGGTCATCGCGACGTCCCTGCGCACGGGGATCCCGGTGAGCGAGGAGACCAGCGCCGTCGCGATCGTGATCCCGGCGGAGGGGCCGTCCTTCGGGATTCCCCCCGAAGGGACGTGGATGTGGATGTCGTGCTTCGCGTGGAAATTCCGGGGGAGCCCGAGCCGCGCGGCGCGCGAACGGACGTAGGTGATCGCCGCCTGGGCGCTCTCCTTCATCACGTCGCCGAGGTACCCGGTGATCTGCACGTTTCCCTTTCCGTCGACGAGGGACACCTCGACGAAGAGGATATCCCCCCCCGTCGGGGTCCAGGCAAGACCCGTCGCCACTCCGACCTCGTCCTCCTCCCCCTCCGTTTCCGGAAGGTGCCGGGGGGCCCCGAGGTACTTCGCGAGGCCCTTCGGCGTGATGACGAACGGTCCCTTCTCCCCCTCGGCGATCTTCCGGGCCACCTTCCGGCACACCTGGCCGATCTCCCGCTCGAGATTGCGCAGCCCCGCCTCCCGCGTGTATTCGTGGACGATCGCGAGGATCGCCTTGTCCCCCATCGCGATTTTCCCCCGCCGGATCCCGTTCTCCTCGAGTTGGCGCGGCAGCAGGTACTTTTTCGCGATCGCCAGCTTGTCGACGTCGGTGTATCCCGACAGGGGGATGATCTCCATCCGGTCTTTAAGGGCCGGCGGGACGGGATCGATGATGTTCGCCGTGGCGATGAACAGAACCTTCGACAGGTCGAAGGGGACGTTCAGGTAATTGTCGCTGAACGCGAAGTTCTGCTCGGGGTCCAGCACCTCGAGCAGCGCCGCGGACGGGTCGCCCCGGAAGTCGGCCCCGACCTTGTCGATCTCGTCCAGCATGAAGACCGGGTTGCGCGTACCCGCCTGCTTCATCCCCTGGATGACACGCCCGGGGAGCGCCCCCACGTACGTCCGCCGGTGGCCGCGGATCTCCGCCTCGTCCCGGATGCCGCCCAGGGACATGCGGATGAACTTCCGCCCCATCGCGCGCGCGATCGACTTTCCGAGGGACGTTTTCCCCACGCCCGGAGGACCGACGAAACAGAGGATCGGCCCCTTCATCTTGTCCTTCAATTTGCGCACGGACAGGTACTCGAGGATCCGCTCCTTGACCTTCTCCAGGTCGTGGTGGTCCTCGTCGAGGATCTCCTTCGCCTTGCCGATGCGAATGTTGTCCTTCGTCTCCTTCTTCCAGGGGAGCTCCACCATCCAGTCGAGGTAGGTTCGCACCACGGACGACTCGGCCGAGTCGGGGTGCATCCCCTCCAGGCGGCGGAGCTGCTTCTCCGCCTCCTTTTGCACCTCCTCGGGCATTCCGGCGGCCTCGACCTTCCCCTTCAGGTCGTCGACCTCCTCGGACTTCCCGTCGATGTCGCCCAGCTCCTGCTTGATCGCCTTCATCTGCTCCCGAAGGAAATACTCCCGCTGGCTCTTCGACATCTCCTCCTTCGCCTGGTTCTGGATCTTGGCCTGCATCTCCGCCAGCTGCAGCTCCCGGGAGAGGAGATTGTTGACCAGGGTCAGCCGCGCTACGGGATCTTCCTCCTCGAGGACCGATTGCGCCTCCTCGATCTTCAGGCGCAGGTTCGACGCCACGAGGTCGGCCAGCACCCCCGGATTGTTGATGTTCTCGGTGACCATCAGGATCTCGACCGGCATGTTCTTCAGCGAGAGGATCTTCTCGATCTTCTCCCGCGAAGCGCGCATCAGCGCCTCGACCTCGAGGGACCCCTCTTTCATCGGGGACTCGACGATCCGGTCGATCCGGACGCGCGCCGCGGGCTTCGCCTCGATGAACTCGACGATCTTCGCTTTCACCACGCCCTGGATGAGGATCTTCAACCGGCCGTCGGGGAGCTTCAGCATCCGCATGATCATCGCCACCGTCCCGGTGCGGTACAGGTCCGATTCCTTCGGGTCTTCCACGGACGGGTCCCTCTGGGTCGCCAGGAAGATGTACCGGTCCCTCGCGAGCGCCTCGTCCACCGCGGCGACGGACCCTTCCCTTCCCACGAACAGCGGCAAGGTCATGTACGGGAAGATGACGATGTCGCGCACCGGCAGCAGGGGGAGAACCTCGGGGATCTCCGCCCCGCTCTCCTTCTCCTCCGCCGGACGTTCGGTCGCGGGGATCTCCGCGTTCGGGGCCTCCGCGCCCGGTTCCGCGGGAGCGTCCGCGTCTTCCGGCCGATTCGTCTTCTTCACCTCGTCGGTCATGTCGTCGTTTCCCCCTCCGCCCTTCCCCTCATCCGGTCGTCACCGGGATCCGGCGCTCCCGGCCTCGCCGCTCCGCGATCTTCGGGATCGTGATCACGAGGATCCCGTTCGTCAGCCGTGCAGAAATCTCCCCGAGGTTCACCGAGCCCCTGACTTCGAAGGCCCGCCGGAATTTCCCGAAGATCCGTTCCAGGCAGAGGAAGGAGGCCTCGCCGACGGGGAAATCGGGGCCCTTCTCCCCGGTCACCTCGATCCGGTCCCCCAGCACCCGCACCTGGACGGACTCCACCGGGACACCCGGAATCTCCAGCAGGACCCGGACGGCGTCGTCCACCTCCGTGACGTCGGACGGAGGCTGGTACGCGGATTCCACCGGGAGGTCGATCAGAAGGACGTGCCCGGTGCGGCCGCCGGCCCTGCCCTCCTCCCGGACGTCGTCGGGAGCCTTTTGCCGCTCGTGGGAGAATTCGATCTTCCGGCTCACGCCCGTATCTCCTTCTTCATCGTCTTCTTCAGGAACGCCCGCAACCCGGGGCCGAGTTCGGCGTCTTTCAGGGCGAAAGCGACGTTCGCCATCAGGAAGCCGAGCTTCGTCCCCGCGTCATACCGGACCCCGTCGAATTCGAAACCGATGACCCGCTCCTTTCCGATCAGGGATCGGATGGCGTCGGTCAACTGGATCTCCCCCCCCGCCCCGGGCTTCGTCTCCTGGAGCGCCGGAAAGATCGACGGGGGCAGGATGTACCGGCCGATGATCGCCAGGTCCGACGGCGCCTCCGCGGGTTTCGGTTTCTCCACCATCCCCTTCACATCGTACACCCCGTCCGCGATCCGCTTCCCCCGGATGATCCCGTACCGGGAGACCGCCTCCTTCGGGACGCGCTGGATCGCGAGGACCGCGCCCGCGCTGTACTTCTCGTACGCCCCGATCATCTGCTTCAGCACGGGGACTTCGGCGTCGATCACGTCGTCGGAAAGGACGACGGCGAACGGCTCCTGGCCGACGAGATCCATCGACCGGAGCACCGCGTGGCCCAGCCCCAGGGGAAGGTTCTGCCGGACGTAGAAGAAGTCCGCCCCGTCGGTGACGCGGCGGACGGCGGAGAGGAGGGCGCCGTCCTCCTTCTTCCGCAGCATCGCCTCCAGCTCGAACGAGACGTCGAAGTGGTCTTCGATGGCATTCTTTCCTCGTCCGGTCACGATGATCATGTCCCGCACCCCGGCGGCCTTCGCCTCTTCGACCCCGTGCTGGATGAGGGGCTTGTCCACGAGGGGGAGCATCTCCTTGGGGGAGGCCTTCGTCGCCGGCAGAAACCGCGTCCCGAAGCCCGCCGCGGGGAATACCGCCTTCCGGATCATTCCTTTTCCCCCTTGCCGTCAGATTCCGGGCCGCCGTGAAAGCGGCGGAAGAACGCCGCCACCTCGGTCCGGTCGTCCGTCCATCGCGCCGGGGGAAGGTTCGCCCGGAAGAGTTCTCCGTACCCCCGTGTCGATACCCTCCGGTCGAGCAGTGCCACCACCCCATAATCGTCCCCGCGTCGGAGAAGTCTCCCGACGCCTTGCCGCAGCGAAAGGACCGCCTCCGGAAGCTGGTACTCCATGAACGGGTCCGCGCCGCGGTCGCGCAGCGCCCGGATGCGCGCGGAGGTCACGGGGTCGGACGGGGAGGCGAACGGCAGCTTGTCGATGACGACGCACCGCAGGGAAGCCCCGGGGACGTCGACTCCCTCCCAGAACGTCCCCGTGCCGATCAGCACCGTATCCTCGCCCTCCCGGAACGCCCGCAGAAGGTGCGCCCGCGGGGCGTCCCCCTGGACGTACAGGGTGTACGGCAACGTCCCCCGCAACGCCTCCGTCAGCGCCGAGAGCGTCCGGTAGCTCGTGCACAGGACCAGCGCCCCGCCGCCGGAGCACGACAGGATCTCCCGCGTCTCTTCCGCCGCCGCCGCCGGAAACGCGGGGTCCGACGGGTCGGGCAACCCCCCCGGAACGTAGAAAAGCGCCCGTCCCTCGAAGTCGAACTCATTATCCACGATGATTTCCCGGGCATCAACCTGCGCAAGCCCGACCCGCTCACGGAAATACGTCAGGTCGCCCGAGACGGAGAGGGTCGCCGAGGTGAGCAGAAAGGGGATCGGCTCACCCCACAGGGCTCCGGAAAGGACCGGCGAGACCTCGACGGGGGTCCGGTGCAGGGAGACGGATGCGCCGCGGCGCTCCGCCCACGCCACGGCCGAGGCGGAGTCCGTAGAGAGGACCGAACCAAGGTCGTCGAGGAAGGAACGGACCCGGCGGAGCAGGGGGTCCCGGTCCGGCCCCGGATCCGCGCCCGGCGCGCCGGGGCGTCCCTCACCACGGGGGACGCCGTCCGAGAGCGACAAGGCGAGTTCCTCCCCCGCGCGGAGCAGGGCCGCCGACTTCTCCCCGAACGGCGTCCCGGGGGAAGGCGCGGGGAGGGGAAAACGGGCATCCCCGTCCCCCACCGCGTCGAAGGCGGATTCGGCGACGACGCGGAACCGCTCGGTCATCGGCAGCAGGCGGTCCCACGCGCCGCCCGCCCTCGCCGCGGACCGCTTCACGTCGCGCACGAGCTCCCGGGCCCGACCGAGAGAGACGGTCACCCCGAAGAAGACGGAGGCGGTCTCCTCGACGCCGTGCGCCTCGTCGAACACCACGGCGTCGACCCGCGGAAGCACCTCTCCAAACCGTCCCTCCTCCCCCCCGCGGGCGGGGCCGAGCCGCTCCCGCAGCGCGAGGTCCGCGAAGAACAGGTGATGGTTCACCACCACGAGATCGGCGTCCGCCGCCCGGCGCCGGGCCGCCGCGAGATGGCACCGCTCGGTATCCCCGCACGCCGACGGGTCGCACATCTCGCTGCGGGCGTTGACCTCTGCCCAGACGCGCGCGTCCTCGGGAACCCCGACGCACTCGGAGACGTCCCCCGTCCGGGAGGTCTCCGCGAACGCCTGCATCGCGTGGAAGTAGCCGGCCTCCCTGGCGAACTCGAACTGCGGCTCGGAACGGAACCGCTTCCATCGGCGCAGGCAGAGGTAGTTGCCGCGCCCTTTCAGGATGGCACACGAAAATGGGTACTGGAGGACGTCCCGCACAAGGGGGATGTCGTTTTCCATCAACTGCTGCTGGAGGGTGCGCGTGCCGGTGGAGACGATCGTTTTCCGTCCGGAGAGGATCGCGGGGACGAGGTAGGCCAGCGTCTTGCCGATTCCGGTGGCCGCCTCGGCAACCAGGACGCGCGGCGATTCGAGCGCGTCCGCCCACGCGAGCGCCATCCTGAGCTGCCCCGGCCGCGCCTCGAACCCCCGCATCGCCCGCGCGATCGGTCCGCCGGGGGAAAGGGAGATCCCCACTTTCCGGGCGAGGTCGCCGGGCATCCCGTCGTCCCTACGGAGCCGGCACGGGCACGAAGTTCCCAAGCTCGACCTGAAGGAGGGACACCTTCCGGCGCATCTCGCCGGAAGGGGAGAACTGGAACGTCCCGGTCACTCCGGGATAATTCTTCAGGCGGGGGATCTTCTCCCGCATCGCCTCCCCGGGGAAACGCCCGGATCCGCCCTCGAGCGAAAACGCTTCGGAGAGGAAGAAGGCGCCGTCGTACCCCATCGCCTCGAAGCGGCTTGGGGGAAACCGCATCGCCTCCTGGAACTCCTTCCGGAACCGGTCGCCCTGGGACCCCGGGATCGCGTCGGAGTAGTCCACCGGAAATACCGCCCCCGAAACGGAACCGACCGCTTTCCGCAACAGTTCCGGGTCGTTCCACCCCGAGAACCCCGCCAGCGGGAGGTAGACGTTGTAGAAGCGCAGTTGCGAGGCAAGGAGGAAGACCCGCTCCCAGTGGTCGGCGATGAGGATCCCCCCGAGCGGAAGTTTCATCGCCTTCCCCTTCTCCTTCGATCGGGACTGGCGCTCGAAGGTCGCGCTGCCGACCGCCTTCTGTATCACCTCCGTGAAGTCTTGCACCGTAGGGGGGTACGACACGGTCTTCGCGATCCGGACCCCCGCCTCCCGCGCGGCCGAGGCCGCCGCGCCGGCGAACCCGGTTCCGTAGCCGTTTTCGGGGTGGAGAAGGAGCAGGTTGGAAATCCCGGTCCGCGCCAGGTACGACAGAAGAGCGCGCGCCTCCTGCGCCGGGGAGAGGCCGAATCCGTAGAGGAACGGCTTCTCCAGGATCGGCTTCTGGCCGAGGTACAAGGTCGGTGGCGATTTCTGCGTGAACGCGGCGCCGATCGACCGACCCTCCTCTCCGGTGACCGGGCCGAGGATGCCGATCACCGTGCGGTCCGCGGCGGCGGCGGAAAACTCCTTCCGCGCCTTTTCCGGCTGCCCCGCCGTGTCCACCCACCGGAGGACCGGCGTCCCGCCGTTCCGCTCGAACGGACGGACCGGACGAAGGGCCACTTCCGCGCCGACGAGGACGGAGTACCCGATATCGGCGAGTTTTCCCGACAGGGGGACGAGACCGACGATTTTCGGTCGCGTGGCGATGATCTTCTCCGCCCGGAACAGGTGCTCCGCGGACTCCCGGGACCATTTCCCCCCGGCCCGGGCCGATCGCTCGAACGCGTGGGCCGCCATCCCGAGGAACCCTTTCCGGTTCGCCGCGGCCCCCATCACAAGATACAGGTGGGCGCGGACCTCCGGGTCCTCCTCCCCTTCGGCCGCCTCCCGAAGCACGGAGAGGTCGGTCGCCCCGTCGATGAGCGTATCCCGCTCGGCGGACAGACGCAGGGACTCCTGCGGATCCGGGGCGGCGGCGATGGCGCGGCGGTACAACCCGAGCGCGCTGCCGAGCTTTCCCGCACCGGCGTCCGCACGCGCCATCAGGGTCAGGAGCGCGGGAGGGTCCGCGCCCACGAACTTCCGGTCGAGGAGGTACGCCGCCATCTGCCGCGCCTCGTTGTTCCACTTCATCCGCTGGTAGATTCGAAGCTTCAGGTCGACGGCCGAGAGAGAGAGGTACGCCGCGCGGGAATGAAGCACCGCCTTGTCGGCCGCCTCCAGCGCCTTGTCGAGATCTCCCCGCACGAGCAGCAGCTCCCCGACCCGCCACCAGATGAATCCCTTCCGCTCGTCGTCCGGGGCGGAGTAGGCGAGGTCGAGGAACCGGGAGAGGGCCTCCTCGCGCTTCCCCGCGGCGTATTCCCGCTCCGCCTGGAGAAAGAGGGCGATCGGGGCCGTCCGGGCGGCCGCCCGGGAACCCGGGCGGGGAACGGGGACCGCATCGGCGCCGGTGTACAGGGGGGGCGGTGCCTCGACGGCCCGGCCGGGAGGGGGGAAAACGAGGAGAACGAGGAGGGCGAACAGGCCCGGGGCGACGCGGAACGCCCGTCCAGGGATCAACCGAAGATCTCCTTCACCTTCTCGAAAAAGCTTCTGGAGATGGGACCCGGGGACTCCTCGGAGAGCTCCTGGTACTCAACGAGGAGCTCTTTCTGGCGCTTTGTAAGCTTCCTGGGGACCTCGATCAGAACGCGGATCACGAGGTTCCCCCGGCGACCGGAGGTGAGCCCGGCGACCCCCTCCCCCCGCATCGTGAAGTCGTGGCCGGACGCCGTCCCGGGGGGGATGGTGAGGTTCTTCTTCCCGGCAAGGGTCGGGACCTCGATCGTCGCTCCCAGCGCCGCCTGCGGGAAGGTGATCGGGACTTCGCAGAAAAGGTCCGCCCCTTCCCGGACGAAGAACGGATGCTCCTTGACGGAGAGCACCACGTACAGGTCGCCCGCCGAACCGCCCGGAGGCCCCGCCTCTCCCTCGCCGCGCAGCTTGAGGCGCGTGCCCCCATCCACGCCCGGCGGGATCTTCACCTTCAGCGTCCGGTTCTCCCGGACGTGCCCCGTGCCGGAGCAGCTTCCGCACGGGTCCTTTACGACCTGCCCCGTCCCCCCGCAGCGGCCGCACGTGCGTCGGATCGCGAAGAACCCCTGCTGCATCGTGACCTGGCCCTGCCCGTTGCAGGCGCCGCAACGCTCCGGCCGGGTCCCTTTCCTCGCGCCCGTCCCCGAGCAGTCGCGGCAGGTCCCCGTCCGGGGGACGACGATCTCCTTCTCCGCACCGAAGACGGCCTCCTCGAAGGTGACCGTCAGGTTGTACCGGAGATCCGAACCGCGGCGGGAGCGGCCGCCCCCGGCGCCCCCCCCGAAGATCCCGCCGAAGAAGTCGTTGATGATGTCCTCGACGCCGAACCCGGAAAAATCCCCGAATCCCTGTCCCGCCGGCCCCGCGTGCCCGAACCGGTCGTACTGTTGCCGCTTTTCGGGATCGGAGAGGATCGAGTACGCTTCGTTGATCTCCTTGAACCGCTCCTCCGCCGACGGGTCGTCGGAGTTGCGATCCGGGTGATACTGGAGGGCAAGCTGGCGGAACGCCTTCTTGAGGTCGTCGGGGCCGCTCTCCCGGGAGACGCCGAGGATCTCGTAGTAATCGCGCTTCGAAGCCACTTACATTCCCGCCCCTTCGGCGCCGATCCCCGCACCGTCGCCCGGCAAGGCGGCGGCCACCGTCACCTGGGCCGGGCGCAGCAGCCGACCGTGGAGCAGGTACCCCTTGCGTACCTCGTTGAGGATCGTCCCCTCGGGCTTCCCCGCGTTCGGAACGGACGCGATCGCTTCGTGCAGCGACGGGTCGAAGGGCCCGCCTTCCGCGGAGAGCTGCTCGAGCCCGAACTTCCGGAGCTCGGCGAGGAACTGGCCGTACGTCATCCGGACACCCGAGAGGAGCGCCCCCGCGGAGGTCCCTTCCTGCCCGATCGCCCGCTCGAGGTTGTCGAGGAACGGGAGGACGACGCGCAGCAGCTGCTCGTTCGCGAACGCCGCCTGTGCCTCCCGCTCGCGAGCGACGCGCTTCCGGAAATTATCGAAATCCGCCGCGAGGTACGCCAGCTGGCTTTTCAGCTGCGCCGCATCGTCCGTCCCGCCGGGCTGCCCGGGACCGGCCGGGTCCGCCGGAAGGACCTCCCCGGGGGACGCTTCCGTGACGGCTTCCCCCGATGACGATTCTTTCTCCCTGTCGTCCATCCCATTCCTCTCCTGGTGAAGTTTCGCGGGAAAAATCCGGGCGGGTCAACGATCCTCGAACATGGTGGTGAGCAGGCTCGCGGCGTACTCGACCAGCGGGATGACCCGGGAGTAGTCCATCCGGACGGGACCGATGAGGCCGATGCTCCCGACGGCGGAAACCCCCTGCCGGTACCCCGAGGCGACCACCGAGAGGTCCGAAAGCTCCGCCACCGTGTTCTCGAGCCCGACCGACACCTGGATCGCACGGCTGTCCATCGCCCGGTCGAGCAGGCGGAAGATCACGCTCTTCTCCTCGAACGCGCGCAGGATCCGCTTCAGGCGGTGGACGTCCTCGGCGAACTCCGGCTGTTCGAGGATGTTGGCGCGCCCCTCGATGAACACCTCGCCGGGAGCGGTGTCGGCGAGCGCCCGCGCGCCCATCGTCAGCGCACGCCCCATCACGCGGTCGTACCGGGCCTTCTCGTGCCGGAGCTCGGAGAGGATCCTTGCGCGCAGCTGCGGCAGCGTACGGCCCTCGGCCAGCTCGTTGATGTATGCGCTGATCTTCTCGAGCTCGTCGCCCGTGAGGTCCGGCTCCCCTTCGATCAGCCGGTGCTGTACCCACCCCCCGTGCATCACGGCGACCAGCAGGATTCTCTCCACCCCCGCCCGCATGAGGCTCACGGAGCGCAGGACCTGCTGTTCCGGGGAGGAGACGACGACCACGCTCGCCTGGTGGGCGAGGTTCGACAGCAGGCGGCTGACCTGCCGCACCAGTTCGTCCGCCGGGGCGTTCCCTTCCCCCGCCGCGCGGTGCAGCTGGTCGATCTCTCCGGGCGCGAGGGTTTGCCGCGACAGGAGGTGGTCGATGTAGTACCGGAACCCCGCCCCCGTGGGGACGCGTCCCGCGGAGGTGTGCGGCTGGGCGAGGAACCCGCTCTCCTCGAGGTCCGCCATGATGTTCCGGATGGTAGCGGGCGAGAGGGCTTGTCCCATCATCTTGGAGATGGTTCTCGACCCCACCGGCTCCGCCGTCGCGATGTAATCCTCGACGATGTAGCGCAGGACCCGGGTCGCGCGATCGTCCAGCCCGGAAGCCATTTCACCTTCCCCGCAAACGAGTTAGCACTCCGGCAAGGAGAGTGCTAAGACAATGTAGCAGTCGCGGGTTCATCGTGTCAAGCGGGCCGCCCCCCTCGAACTCCAGCCGGTCGCCGGGTGCCGTTCCGGTGGCGACAACGGTTCCCACGGGAAGTTCCAGCGCTCCGGCGGCCCCACGAAAAACGGGACCGATCCGGTTCGGCGGCAGCCCCGCAAGGATCCCCACGACGACCCCTCCCGCGTCGAGGAACGCCACGTCGATCGGGTATCGCATCCCCAACGTGTGCACGCTCCGGCAGGGGACGATCCACAGCCCCTCCCCTTCCCCGATCTCCGCCGTGCCCAGCAGGCCGGCGAGGCGCGACAGGAACGTGTTCGCCGTCCGCACCTTCCCTCCCAGGAGGATCCCCCGCGTCCGGTTGACGACCCGCACGGTGCTTCCCACCGGGCTCCCTCCTATTTCACGAAGAGGAAAAAACCGTTCATGAAATAGACCAGCCCCGCGACCCCCGAGAGGAGCCCGGTCACCCAGACCGCCTTCTTCTTCATCAGGGCGGCGATCGAGGAGAGGAGTATCGCGATCTGCAGAAAGATGACGGCGATCCCGAAAATCCGCGCATGGAGCGTGGCGTCGTCCCGGACCGCCTCGAACCGCTTCGCCTCGGCCGCGATGGTCTTCTTCTCCCCGTCGTACCTCGCCACGTTCTTTCCGTACTCCTCGATCTTCCTCTCCAGATCGGGCAATGCAGACCGGGGCGACCGGCGCCTGGTCGCGGCGAGCTCCCGCTCCAGCTCCTCCTTCTGGAGTTCGTAGAGGTACCCCTTGATGCTCTTGGCCTGGTAGTAGGCCCACTGGTCCGACGCCTGGGTCTGGGTCAACACCGACCGGGTCGAATACCCCCCCGCCTTGAAGGTCGACAAGGTCGCGACCACGGCAAGGATCACCGTGGTCAGCGCGAGATAGTTCAGCCAGGGCTCTTTCTTCTCGTCCATCATTGCCCCCCTCCGCGTGATCGGGCATAAGGATAACAGACCCGGTGCGGGGGACAACCCCCCGCTCCCCGCTTGACGGTTCCTCCCGCGCCTGCGAGGATTGGTCGATGAACTTCGTATACCTCTCTCCGCACTTCCCACCGAACTACTACCGGTTCTGCGTCCGCCTCCGGGAGGAGGGGGTGAACGTCCTCGGGCTGGCCGATGCCCCGTACGGAGCGCTCCGGCCGGAGCTCCGCCAGGCGCTCGCCGAATATTTCCGCGTGGACGACATGAACTCGTACGACGCGCTGGTCCGGGCGCTCGGGCACTTCACCCACCGGCACGGCAAGCTCGACCGGATCGACTCCCTCAGCGAACACTGGCTGGAGACCGAAGCGCGTCTGCGGACCGATTTCAACATTGCCGGGCTACGGCAGGACCGGATCGCGGACGTCAAGCGCAAATCCGCGATGAAGGAGATCTACCGGACCGCGGGGGTCCGCGTCGCCCTTGGCGCCGTGGTCCGCACCCTGGCGGATGCGCGGCGGCTGGTGGCGGAGACCGGATATCCGGTCGTCGCCAAGCCCGACGTGGGCGTGGGCGCGTCGTCGACGTTCAAGATCCGCGACGAAGGGGAACTGTGCGCCTTCTTCGACCGGAAGCCTCCGGTCGACTACATCATCGAGGAGTTCATCCAGGGGAAGATCTTCTCCTTCGACGGCTTGGCGGACCGCGACGGGAACCTCGTCTTTTTCACCGCGCACGCCTTCAGCCAGGGGATCATGGAGACGGTGAACGAGGACGACCACCTTTTCTACTACTCCCTCCGGGAAATCCCGGAGGACCTCGAGGAGGCGGGGCGCCGCACGGCGCGCGCCTTCGACGTCCGCGAGCGGTTCTTCCATTTCGAGTTCTTCCGCGCCGACAGGGACGGCGGAATCGTCGCCCTCGAGGTGAACCTGCGTCCGCCGGGGGGCTTGACCACGGACATGTTCAACTATGCGAACGACATCGACATCTACCGGGAGTGGGCGCGCGTCGTGGCGCACAACCGGTTCACGGCGGCGTGGTCACGTCCGTATCATGTCGGCTATGTAGGACGGAAGCGGAACAAGCGGTACGTTCACGGGCACGGAGAGATCCTCTCGTCCTTCGGGGGGCTCCTGGTCCACCACGAGGAGATCCACTCGATTTTCCGCGCGGCGATCGGCGACTACGGGTACCTGCTCCGGTCGAAGGAACCGGGCGAGGTGGTCGCCGCCGCCCGGTACATTCAGGAGACCTCGTAACGCGGGAGGGGGAAGGGACCTTCGATGAACGTCGAGTACCACCGGTGGTGGAGCGGGAACCTCGGGCAGGAGATGGAGCTCAAGGTGTACGGCCACGCGGGGAAGCCGGTGGTGGTCTTCCCCTCCTCCGGCGGACGATTCTTCGAATACGAGGATTTCGGGATGGTCGAGGCGTGCCGGCCCTTCATCGCCGCGGGTGCGGTCACCCTGTTCACTCTCGACAGCGTCGACCGCCAGTCGTGGCTGAACGAGAGCGAGCACCCCGCGGCGCGCGCCCGGCGGCACAACGATTACGACCGGTACGTGGTGGAGGAAGCGGCCCCCTTCATCCGCGGGCTGTTCCCCGGCTCCTCCGGCTTCCTCGCCACCGGGTGCAGCATGGGGGGATACCACTCCGCGAACTTCTTCTTCCGGCACCCCGACGTCTTCGACGCCCTGATCGCCCTCTCCGGCGTGTACAGGCTCAACCGGTTCATCGGGGAG
>Ga0209253_10002122_pt1 | contig 17527 bp, 13 predicted proteins | sample FrelakmetBRP12BR_FD_187145 | JGI IMG/M metagenome (GOLD analysis project Ga0209253, IMG submission 187145) | Freshwater lake sediment microbial communities from the University of Notre Dame, USA, for methane emissions studies - BRP12 BR (SPAdes)... | ecosystem: Environmental > Aquatic >...
CCCGGCACACGATATGCCAGAGAGTGGTCAAGAAACCATTTCCGAGGACATAGAATCGGATACGGCATCGAGGTCGCCAGGCAAGGCCGAAGACATCATACTGAAGGGGAAACCCTTCCTTGTCGACAAGAACATGGAGCCAGCTCAGCAGCCGCACCAGATACACGGTCATCGTCAAATCAGTGGCGGTCATGCTCGGTCTTAGCCCGGCTTGTTGCAACGATTTAAACCATTGAACGGTTGAGACTCCCGATGAGACAGCGACGTCTAAGAAGGTCTTGGGCGCTACACCGAGCTTCTGGAACTCAGTGATCAAGAGTTGATCCACGTCATTCAATCGATCGTAGTAGGTTCTCTTGTAGACGCCGTTGCTCATGCATATAGTGAAGAAAAACTTCTCCTCCTGTAAATCACGGGTGGATGCATGCTCGGCCACCCGTGGATTGCTTTCCAAAAATAGTTGTTTCGCAGTAGGAAGCATATATCCCTCCTGAGCAAACCTCGGACTTTTTCTAGCCCACGTGTTACAAATCCTGCCGCTCCTGTTCCACCCAGGCTTGGAACAGGCGCACGTCCCACAAGGGAGGGGGGGGGTCAAAATTCATCGTCCCGGAGAGATGGTACCGCCCAGTTGATGCCTCGCTTCTTTTCAGCACGAGGCTGGCCATCGGAATCACGTTGCGCATCCCGTCGCACGCCATGAAAAAAAATGAATGCGGGGAGATTCCACAGTCCCGTCAGGGTTTCTTCTGCTCGTACGTTCCTGTGCCGAAGGGCGAACAGCTGATCCTGGAAGTGCACGGCCGCTGTGCCGTGAGTCTCAACTTGTAGGGGCCGGGGGAATGTTGACGACGATATAGACGTCCCGGCGACCATTAACATTAACTTTCCCCCAATTACTGGTAAAGGCCACATATCGTCCGTCTCGACTCATCGAGGCCTTCGGCTGATCCTCATAAACACTGACGAGACTTCTATGATGAGCAATCCGACGTACTCGGTCACTGCCGTCCGTGGCAATCTGGACGATTTCATTGTCGAACGGGTGCAGGACTGGTCCCCCGCTGACGGAGAAACGACTGCTCAGTGCCCAACCCTCATTGTCGGCCTGCATTGAAAAGTGATCGTCCTGGGTAGCGTACGACCAGAACCCAGGAATCATTTGCTGAAATACCGTCGGTGTAGCGAGCTGGCTGAACACAAGGCCATCGGTCAGGTCGTAGTCATGTAAGAGGGTTCCCCTCCCGCTATCGTAATGGACGAATGAGTTGCGGTCCGCTTTTGTGAGCGTAGCGATCAACTTCGGCTGGAGAGGCGCAAGATCGAAGATTTCGTCATGGCCGTCGACATAGATCACAGTTAGATACCGTCCCGATTTATCGACCTGCAATTCGTTGAGATTGAGATTGGGTACTTCTTCTCGGATAAGGATTTGATCGCGCCCGCGATGCCAGGCGAGATAGCCGGCTGGCGCGCCCTTGGCATCCGTGAGCGTGAAGGCAAATACTTGGTCATCCAGGCTCTTGCTCATTTGGGCCAGATCGCCACCCGGCAGCACGGAGCCGGAAAAGTCTTTGATCATCGTATACTGCTGCGACGCCACATCGTAGGCCCAAAGCCGATGGACCTCGTTATGTCCATAAATGAGGTCTGGACTGATGCCGCTCCAGATCATGTCGGAGCGTTCCAACAGAAAACCCACCGGAGGATCGGTCTGCAGCACGAAGGGAGTACCGGCGGTCAGGGTCGCTGGATCAAAGGTAAAGAACGCGCTACGTGATACGCCCGCATACTTGCCCACCACGTGAATGCGCGAGCAGTTGCCGTTGAATGCGGGCCAGTACGAATATTGAACCCCCATTTCCGTGTTGCCGTCTTTCTCGTCGGTCAACCGTAGGATGGTCGTAGCGAAAGTAAGATCAGTGGCCTTCGCTCCAGCCTGGGGCAATGACGGAAGTGATGGTTCGGTAAAGAGAGTAAAAGGTGTCTTCGGCGTTTCGGTTATCAGTGAAGCTGGAACAGGGGGCGGTCCTCCCGGGCATGCAAGCGCGGTCGCTGTTGGTGCCGGCGCTTGAACTGATGTGCTGTCGGAACTCGAACAGGCCGTGATGACGCACATTACAAAGATCCACGGCAGGGAGCGCGCTGAGAAGTAGTGTGAGATTGGTGTCACAAGATTATTTTCCAACATTATTCATGACGGTTCGTCGCAAAATTGCAGAATACCCACGACAAACGCGAGGAACGAGACTCGAGCGATGCGGGTTAGAGCCTGACCTATCGCGCGGCTTCTCTCTGTGCCTCATACAGCGTCGTCTGTTGCTCATGCTCCAACCAGGCTTGGAACATGAGCGCGTCCCACAATAGGGGTTCCCAATTCATCGTCCCGGAGAGATGCTCGCCCCATTTGCCTCGGATGAGGTCCGGATTGAGGAGTCCTTGGTCTTTCAGCCGCTTCTCGTCCAACAGCGTCTCGGCCCATTCCTTCAGGGGACCGCGGAGCCACGTCCCGATTGGCACCCCGAACCCCATCTTGGGCCGGTCGATCAGCGGGGTGGGAATGTACCGGGAGAGCACTTGCCGGAGAATCCACTTCCCGCGCCCGTCGCGAACTTTCATCGAGACAGGGAGCTGCCAGGCAAACTCGGCCACGCGATGGTCTAGAAGGGGCACGCGCGCTTCGAGACTCACGCCCATGCTGGCCCGATCCACTTTCACGAGGATGTCGTCGGGCAGATACATCATCGCGTCGGTGTACATCATGCGCTGGAGCAGGTCGGGAAGATTTCCCCACTGGGTCCGATCCGTCAACGGGGTCGGAGGCTCCGACGCCCCGATTACCAACGAACCGGGAGCGTCCCAATGGGTGACGACTCCCCGATACAAGGTTTCAGCGCAGTCCGCGGAGAGGAGGTCGGCTAGCTTTTTGAGCCTGAGGCCGAGGTTCCGCTGCCGGAAGTGCTTCGGAAGGATCGGTTCTATCGCCCGAAACAGGGACTCCCAGGACGCCGGCGACAGCATGGTCAATCCTCCCGCCGACAGCGCCCGCAGGGATCGAGGCATCCAGCCGATCAACCTCCAAACGCGCAACCCCCAGAGGTAGGTGGTATAGCCGGCAAACAGTTCATCGCCGGCATCCCCCGACAAGCTTACCGTCACATCCCGGCGAGCCAACTGAGAGACCAAAAATGTCGGTATTTGCGAGGAGTCGGCAAACGGCTCGTCGTAGAGCGTGGGGATGCGGGGGATAACAGCCATGGCTTCTTCGGGCGTCACATACAGCTCGGTGTGAGCCGTCCCGAGATGCTTCGCCACCGCTTTCGCATACTCGGCTTCGTTGTAGGCCGCTTCGTGAAACCCGATGCTGAAGGTTCGCACGGGCTGCGTGCTTTGCGCCTGCATGAGCGCGACGATGGTGGAGGAATCGACCCCACCCGACAGGAACGCGCCCAACGGCACGTCCGCCTCCATCCGGAGCTTGACCGCATCCCTCAGCAACTCATCCAGATGCGCGACGGCCTCCGTCTCGGTGCCGGTGAAAGGATTCGCGCTCCCCTGTTCGGCGATGGCTCGAACGGACCAATAGGGAGTTGATTTTGGAGGGGAGCCCGTTTCGGGAGCGATGGTCAGGACCGTACCAGGCAAGACCTTCGAAATCCCGCGATAGATCGAATAGGGAGCAGGAATGTAGCCGTGACGAAAGTAGAGCGCCAAGACGTCCCGATCGATGTCCGCCTCGAACTCCGGATGCGCTCGCACAGCCTTAAGTTCGGAAGCGAATACGAACGTCTTCCCCATCCACCCGTAGTATAACGGCTTCTCGCCGAACCGGTCGCGAGCCAGGTAGAGCAGCCGCTCTTCACGGTCCCACAAAGCAAACGCGAACATGCCGTTGAAACGCTTCACGGCCTGATGAATGCCCCACTGCGAAAAGCAGGCAAGCATCACCTCGGTATCCGAATGGCCACGAAACGTATGTCCTAGGTCTTCCAATTCGCTGCGTAGGGCCCTGAAATTGTATATCTCGCCGTTGAAACTGAGCGCATAGCGGCCGGAGGCCGAGTGCATCGGCTGATGGCCGAGCGGAGAGAGATCCAAGATCGACAAGCGGCGATGCCCGAGCGCAATGCCGGTTGCCGCATCGACCCATGCGCCGAAGTCGTCAGGCCCCCGGTGGCGGAGACGGTTCGCCATACCGAGTACGATGTCTCGAAGCTCGCCGGTCCCTCTGCGACGCGATGTGTCAAGGAAGCCGCTGATCCCACACATAGGTTGCCACCTCAAAAAATCGCGAAACGTTATTCGTGAATCGTAAAGAGTTTCAAGGAAATTGACGGGTCGCTCTCGGCTATTCGCTGCTTGCCGGAGGCATGAGAGGGATTAGGCCCGCGCACCGAGCGCGAGTTCCTCGAACAGATGTTCGTATCGACCGGTAATCTCCGCGATGTCGAAGCGTTCTTTGATCCGTTGCCGCGCCGCGATGCCCATTGGCCTTCGACCTTCGCAGCCCATCTCCAGCATGGTGCGCCAGGCCGCTGCTAAGGCCTCAGGATTTCTCGGCGGCACGACGATGCCCGTCTGTCCAACAATGAGAGCGGCATCGCCGACGTCGGTCACGACGCAAGGAACGCCGCAGCTCATGGCCTCACTCACCACGTTGGGAAACCCTTCGCCGTAGGCGGACGAGAGCGACGCAATGTCCAGGGCGGCTGTGAGATTGGGAATATCATCATCACGCCGCCCCAACAGATGGCAACGTGTTCGAAGGCCCGCTTCGTCGATCCATCGAGCGAGTTCCTGGTTTTCCCAGGTCATCTCGTTCCCACACAGCAGGAAATACGCATCCGGTCTGTCGCGATGAAGCAATTGCGCAGCCCGAATAAAGGTGTGATGGTCCTTCTGGGGATCGAAACGGGCGACCATGCCGATGACGGGGGCGTCCTCGGAAACGACGAGTTCCTTTCGAACGGGGGCGCGCGCCCCTGAATTCGGCCGGAAGGTTTCCATGTCGCACCCGTTGGGGATCACCACCATTTTTTCGGCGGCATACCCGAGGGCCGTATGAACCTGTCGTGAGGCCTCGGAACAACAGACGATGCGATCGGGCAGCCATCGAGACAGAATGGCGCACGTCTTTACTGTCAGGTGGGTCAGGCTGCTGCTTGTTTCGGAGTTGAGATCGCTGTGCCGGATTCCCCATGCCACCGGAATATTTCCCACCAATTGAGCCGCCAAGCCGCCGACCAGATCGGCGTGGTACATCCATGTTTGCATCATATCCGGCGGATCCTGCCGCAGCCACCCAGCGAGCCGCAGCACGACTGCTGGATTCGGGATTCCTCTCTTCATGCCCAAGGATCGCACGGGGATCCCTAATGCTTGGATCTTCCTGCTGACGGGACCATGATCCAGCAGCGAAACGACCTGGGGTGTGAATCGGGTGCGGTCCAGGCGCGAAAGAAGCCGGTACAACATCAATTCCGCGCCGCCGCGGAACAGCCCGGTGATCACATATAGGACGGAGTGGGGCTTGTTAGTTCTACCAGTAAGGGACATCGGGTCGGTCATGGGCTCCTCCGGAACGCACGAGAGTATTACGAAAAAAGTTCGCACGCAGCTTCATCGCCTTCAGCCTATCTACCTGAGTTGTTACGACCGGTATGGTTCTAGAAAAGAAGGAAGAGCCTGCTACGCCCTCGTAAAAGCCTTGGCGAAGGCCGCTTCGCCCGCCGCCGTGGCCTTCGCTGCCGCACGCACCAGGGATGGCTCTGTCGAAGCCATGGCGGCCAGTAGCGCGAACGGGAGTAGGCAGTGCCCGTAGCTCAGAATCATGTGAGTGAAGAAGGACAGCCACAAGATGGTCGCACCGAAGACGAGTCCGACACGTCTCGTCTCTCCGCGCGCCCCCCAGATGAGGGCCAGGATCAACAATGGCACGATGGCCGCTCCCAAAACGCCATGGTCCAGCATATAGGACAAATACTGATTATGCGGCGGAATGTCGAACGATTCATGCATCGTTCCGGTCCCACTCCCGATCCAAGGGTGATCGGCGAACTTCCTCAAGGCTTGTTGTGCGACGTACTTGCGCGACTCACCGGAATTATCGGACACGTCGAAGGGATTTGTAAGCCATGCGAACCGGTCCTCAGTGTCCTTAGTGATCGCGTGGGACTGGTCCATCACCGCCAGGATAGTGTCCAGCTTCGGCAGGAGAACGATGCCCACAATGAGCAGGCTCAACAAGAACGTCCAAACCAGATCTTTCACTCGCACCCCCTTTGCGACAAAGAGCAAGCCACTCACAGCTATGAACCAGGCCACGATACCGCCGCGAGAGAGCGTCACAAAGATTCCGACTCCTGCCAACAGGAGAAAGGGACCCCGACAGGACGAGGGCAGAACCGTCACGCTGAGAATCATCCCAAGCACCAGCGCTTCGCCTGAAAGGTTTGGATTCATGTAGAGGCCGGCTGAACGGCCCTGAACCTCACTGAAGGTCATCGGCACGAAAAAGTCGTAGATATTGACCGTCACCCCGAACAGCACCGCGAACACGAGTGCCCATCGTGCCGAACGGACCGCGCTGGGACTCGCGAAGATCATCAGACAGGACAGCACCAACATGATGGCCGACAGTCTCAGCCGCACGTCCCGCCATGCGGTCTCGGACTGGGAGGATCCGAGGAACCACAGTATCGTCACAAAGGCGAAACCGAAGCACCAGACGACGAGAGGTACCTTCAGAAAGCTCTGCTTGAACGTCGGTTTGAACAACCATAGGGGCAACGACAACAGGGACAGCCCCAAAATCCAATCCTTTGGTTGCCCAAGAGCCGGGTATGCGAAAGCCTGATACACCGACCATCCTGTGCAAAAAATCGCCACAGCCAGGATCGCAAGCACGTTGCGATAGTAGGCCACTAGCATCGGCATATCCTCCAAACTCTCATGGGCCCCGACCGATCTACCTCTCGCGAGTCACAACGCTCTCGGTCTCGTGTTCCTTCCGGCCGGGAATTCCTCTGGCTCACCTCCACAGTCCGCCCCCACGGCACGCGAGGCGTCCCGACACGGGCCTTGCAGCAACGCGAGAAGCGCGTGCTCAGTATCGGCGACGAGCTTCTCGACTGAGAACTGCTCAACGATGCGCCGGCGGATCTGCATTGGAGTATGCGGTCTTCGATCGAGCAACTTCCCCATCACGTTCTTCAGCGCGACCGGATCGCGGGGCGGAACGACCTCACCTGTGCCCTCCACGACCCATTTCGAATCACCGACGTTCGTCACGACGCACATCACCCCGCAGGCCATGGCTTCTGCGATGACGTTGCTGAATCCCTCGGTGATCGAGCTGCTGACGAGAAGGTCCAGCGCGTTGTAGACGTTGGGCATGTCGCTGCGTCCGTCCGACCAGATCACATGGTCAGTTAACTTCAACGATCGAGTCAGTTGATGGAGCGAATCGCGATACCCCGACGGCCCTTCTCCCACGCACACAAACCGGAGACGATTCCGTTCCTGCGGCAGCAAGCTCGCCGCCTGGAGAAACGTGGGATGATCCTTCATGGGGTCCAGCCGCCCCACGATCCCGATCACCTGTTCATGGTCCTGGATGCCCCACTCAGATCGGACGTGACGACCCGCCTCAGGGTCGGGACAAAACCGCTGCGTGTCGATCCCGTTGGGAATCACGACGACTTTCGCCCGGGGATACCCTTGGGCGATGTGATAGTCGCGCCCTGCTCGGGAATTCGCGATGACGGCATCCGCGAATCGCGACAGCCGGAAGGTCAGTTTGTAGCTGACCCGCGTGAGCCAATCATACCGGCTGAGATCCATGTTCGAGGATCTGATACCCCACACGATCTTCGTCGAAGGGAACCACGGCTTGAGGACCACCGTCACAAGATCGACGAGATAGCTATGCAGGATCTCCGGGCGCTCCTCCCGCATAACCCGGGCGAGTCGGAACAGGAAGGGCAACAGATCCCACCGCCCGCGCTTCTGCAGCGGTCGAATCCGGATTCCCGCTTCCAGCAGTTCCCGCTCCAGCGGTCCGCCGGAGTAGAACGGCGCCACGACGACCTCGTGCCCCCTGGCGTGAAGTCCCTTGGCCAGCACAACGAGTTGTCGCTCTGCGCCGCCGTAGTCGAGCGCGCGAATAAGAAAGAATATTTTCATGGGCCGGCTCGATCGCCCGACGCGCTGAAGAAGGTGGGCCACAGTTTCTTGCAATTCCACGAGTCTCTCTCACCACGGGCCTGCGGAGTCTCACAGGGAACAGTCGTGACTCTGCCGAGAATAGGATGCGCGCTGATCTGCGCACCGAGCGGTCCCTTTGTGCGACGATTCCCTATCAGGGGAGCTTCCCGTCGATCGCCCGGGTTCGGGCGGGACGCCGTATTTCTCTCTGTCCAAACGCCGCGCATAGTCTTCCATGGTCAGGACATCGAGCAGCCCTTTCTCCCGCAGGCGCCGCGCATGGGCGAAGACCGTTTCTAATCCCGAGAACATGGCCTCCGAGTCTGTCAGCAAGTCAAACGGGTGGAACCACATGTGGTAGAGCCGGCCCGTCCTCACGGCCTTGTCGATGCATCGTTTCGCTCGGAGCGCCTGCCCCCCTCGTGGAAGAATCTTGCGGATACCTTTCCGAGGCAGGAAGAAATGGTTTCCGGGAATGTTCCAGAGTCCTGGCAGGATCTCTTCCGGTCGAACCGGCTTCATCGGAAGAGCCAGGATCTGTCTCAGCAAGTTCACTGGCTTCAGAACAAGCCCATATCCCTTGCCGACTGCCGGTGCATCCTCCCCTCGATAGGCCGATATCCCCAACCGTCTCAGCGTCGCCAGGTGGCCGACCTGGTTCCGAGGAAAGACGAAGCTGTTCAGCGTAATCCCCTTACAGGCCGCGGCTTCCATAGCTGCCTTGAGGTCGGCCTCAGCCGCGGAGACGCTACATTCCGGATCTCCAAACAGAATGTGCGCGAACGAGTGGGACCCGATTTCGTGGCGGACCCTGGCCGCGCGGATCCACTCCAGGATATCGGGGCCGTACCAGCCGGGGGCGAGAGAAACATTCGTACAGGGGTCACAGCTATACCAGTCACGAGGATACCAGGAGTACCGGGCGTGGGGCAGGGTCTCAGCGTGCGCATGGCCTTTAGGATCCCTGGCACAGCCATCCAACATGAGATGCCCGACCATCGCCCAGGTGGCTGGAATCTCGTACTGATCCAGGAGGGCGAGAAAACGCTTGATCTGCTGTCGCTCCGGTAACGACTCAGCCCCGAGAACCTCGACCGGGATTGTGTCGAAACGCCCCCACGATAGTTCCAGATCGAGACTCAGTACCATTGTGCCGCGGGTAGACTCGGCCATGACTTCTCCTTGTGAACCAATATTCTCCAAACTCAAACCGGCTGTCTTCGACGCGAGAGAGCACCTTTTCGCTTATATTCCCCTCCGGTTCCCCTCCGACAGGTATGGGCCACCAACTCGTCCCACTTACTCATGATTTTCTCGACGCTGAACCGTTCAACGACTTCCATCGCATTGGCCCCGAGGCGTTGCCGCTCCATCGGATCGGCCATCAAGCGATCCATGCCCTTGGCCAAGGCATTGACGTCGTCGGGTGGAATCAAGAGACCGTCCACCCCGTCACGGACAATATCCCGTGGGCCGCTAGGACAATCCGTACTAATCACGGCGAGCTTACAGGCCATGGCTTCCATCAGCGCATTCGGGAACCCCTCAAACCGGGAAGACAACACAAACAGATCAGCTTGTCCTAGAACTTGACTCGGGTGTGGCACCTTTCCGGCTAAGCAGACCCTATCGTGCAGACCCATGGCAACGATTAGCGATTCCAGATTTGAGCGCTCCTCGCCCTCCCCAAGGATGACCAGCGACCACTCAGGATGCTGTCCGGCACATCGTGCAAACGCCTCGATCAGGAGATCGAACCCCTTTTGCCTCACCAATCGTCCCATAGCGACGACGGTGTGGCCGCTCCTTCGACGGCCTGCTTCCTTCGCTGAGCCGTTGAACACCGGATTGAGAGGGTTCGGGATGATATGCACGCGCGCGTCTCCCGCAACCTCCCTGGCCCAGTCTCGCAAGTCGGGCGATTGGACCACCAGGGCATCGGCGCGTCGATAGAGAAGGGATCGCAGTTTATTCCAGGCCAAACCGATGGCATGCCGGCGGGGATCGATACGTTCTGAAATGATCACGGGAATACCCAGACCACGGCTTGCCAGGATTGTGAGCACATTGGTCGTGTCCATAAAGCTGATGACGACGTCCGGCCGCAATCTTCTCAATTCGTCACGAAGGCGCAGGACTCGCAGCGCGTTTTGAGACAGCGCTTGGCCGAGATGCGCCGAAACGGACATGAGATTGAGCGAAACGCGCTTGACAAGATGATGAAGCTCAAACCAGTCCTCGGATTGCTGACTCAGAGAGACCAGCGTGATGTCACGGCCATGCGCAGCCCAGTGGTTCGCCATGAGCGCCATCACCCGTTGCGCGCCGCCGATGGTAAAAGTCGATATCACCAGAGTGATACGCATGGTTTAATGCCTATCCTCGCTCGACGGTTTGTTTCTTCAACAGCTGCAATGAGACACACAACAGAAAAACACCTGAAATGAGATACATGAGGCTGGACGCCAACGCGATCCCGAAGACTCCGAACCGCTGCATCAAGACATAGGTCAGGAGAATGCATATAGAGAGATTGATCGCGTTACCCCACATGAACACATGGTTGGCCTTTAAGGCTGATATAAGCCTCACGAACAGCATGCTCACGACATACAGCGGGACTTGCAGCAAATACATCGCCTGGACCTGACCCACGAGATGGGTATCCGCAGCCGAAAAAGCGCCCCGCTGAAAAACTAATGCAACCACAGGCTCGGAGTAGTAGATCAGCGCAACCGTCACAGGAAGCGTGCCAATAAGAAGCCATCGCGAGTATGTAAGGAGGGTATGTCGCAGACCACGCCAATCCCTCACGGCGACCATGCGGGAGAAATGGGGGAGGACTGCCGTGCTCACCGCCAGAGCCCCTATCCCGAGCATGAGATTCGTGACCTTGCTCCCATAGGACAGAGCAGCCACGCTGCCGGGGCTCAACATGGCAGCCATGGACTGGCTCACCAAATTGACACCGCCCATCAAGAACGCGCCGGCCACCATGGGAACATATTGTCCCAGCACCTGTTTCACAGCGGGTGACGCACCGTGCCACTGAGGTACCAACGACACCCCTTCCCGTGACAACCCCCAGCCGAGGACGGCAGTTTCGACGAGCGCTCCGACAACCATCCCCAGGGCAATGGTATAGCTGTCCCACTGTTCGGCCATGCCGACCACAATCAAAACCGTCACGAGTGAGGTCGCCACTGGAACGATCGCCGCCAAGGCAAAGCGGTCACATGCGTTGAGCAGAGAGCTCCAGATCGTCGCTATCCCGCTGAGGATGAGCGTGGGGAGCATCATGTAATACAGGGATTGAACCAGCGCCAGTTTGTCGTCGGTAAATCCCGATCCCATCAAGGGAAGCAGATACGGCGAGGTGAGGGCCAACACGACCGACAACGCCACGAGGACGCCGATGGTCCAGACCATGACACTCGATAGGAGATGCTGCGCAGCCTGAGTGCCCTCTTGTTCCTGCACTTGAATGTAGGTCGGAATCAGCGCGGCGTTCAACGACCCTCCGATGAGATTGATGGCAAAGGCCGGCAGCACAAAAGCGATGAGGAATGCGTCCAACGCATCGCTGGTGCCGAACTGCATGGCGATGACCACATCTTTGACGACTGCGGCCAGCTTCACACACATGGTGATGCCGCCGACGGTCACCATCGCCGCAAAAATGCTCGCATTCACCGAACGTTTCTGCCACGCGTCCCACCAGTCCAGACCGCCTTGAACGGTGCTCTTCATAATGCCAAAGTATCCAACCATATGAGAGATACCTGAATTTGAGCATCCCGACCGACTGACCCTGCGTATAGAACTATCACTCAGGTGTTTAGGTTGAAGCCCAACCCCTAAAAGCCTTCAGCCTATCTACCTGCGTAGTTATTTAGAACTTCGAAGAGGAAGTCCATTGGTCGCCTTCCTGAGCCACCCCAGTCTCTTCAGGCTCCTCATCCACATAACAGTAATACGGGTTATCGGGGACTCGGACTTTCTGTAGAACGATACCCAGTATTTTCCCTCCCGCAGCCGTCAGACGTTGGATCGCCAATCGACAGGCTTCCTTGGTTGTCTGGCCGACACTGGCAACTAAGAGCACGCCATCGACCTGGCCTGCGAGAATCACAGGGTCGGTGACGGGGAGTACCGGTGGAGCATCTAGAATGACGTGATACCCTTTCTCCCGGCATTGATTTAGCAGCAAGCTCATCTGATTGGAGAGGAGCAGTTCCGAAGGATTGGATGGGCGCCTCCCTCGAGGAATCACCGACAGATTGGCAATGTTGGTGCGATGAATAATGTCATCCAGTTCGATCCTTCCAGCCAGGAAACCGGCGAGTCCTTTTGTCTGACCTCCATCGCGTTGGATACCATGGATGAACCTGTGAGCAGTTTTCCGAAGATCCGCATCGATCAGTAGAACCTGCGTATTTTTCAACTGAGCCATCGCGATCGCCAAATTCACTGAAAGCGTGGTTTTCCCCTCGCTTTCCCCCGGGCTCGTTATGAGAACACAGGCCGGCAACTTGTTGGGATTGGAGAACAACACGCTGGTCCTGATGATACGTATACTTTCAGCCGTGGCGCCGGAGGATTGGTCAGAGGTGACTTGTGCGCTCTCTCCCGTTTGAGCTTTTGGCAAGAGCGGTAACACACCTAACAAGGAGACTCTGGGCAGATACCGCTCCAAATCGTCCGGTCCCTTCAGGGTCTGGTCGCGAGTTTCCAGGAAAATTGCGAGGCCAACCCCCGTCATGAGCCCCAGCAGAAGCCCCAAAAGGGTATTTAACTGTTTCTTGGGTTTTACTGGAATGGAGCTTGGCACCGCTGGGTCGGCGAGATACACATTGGCGCTTCCCAATCCGGCCACGAGGTCGGCTTCTTTCGTCTTTTTCAGAAAGATGTCGTAGAGATGCTGCGTGCTTTCTACTTCCCGTTCGAGGATTCCGTACTCGATTTCATACCGCTCGAGGTTGATTTTCTCATGTCTATGGCGACCCGCTGCTTCCTTAATGACGCGCACCCGGCCAAACGCCGCGTCATATTCGTGCTTCACCGAGTCGAAAATTTTCTGTACCTCTTGCCGGATCCGTTCACGAAGATCCTGCATCTCCGCCTTTGCGCGAGCCAGTTTGGGATGAAGCGGACCGTACTTATCCGCCAGCTCGGCGACCTGTCCTGAAACCCTGATGTCCTGCGCCCGCAGAGTTTGAATCAGCGGCGAGCTCAGCACTTCGGTCGAGGCATCCAAGCTCGACCAGTCTATCTCGATCGCTCCATTCTGGTCTGTTCGGTTACGCAAAACCGATTGAATTTGCTCCAACCGCGATTGGGCCTCAGCTCGTTTCATTTCTGCCCTGACAAGCTCCGTGTCCAATTCGGTGTTCGTCTGAGCGGTCATCGATTGCCGTTCCCGCCCTCCCAACAGCCCATGCTTCACACGAAAGAGATAGAGCGCCTGTTGCGCCGCTTCGGCTTTCTTGCGCAGCCCATCGAGATTGTTGGTAAACCACTGAGCGGCTTTTTCCTTCGACGCCGCGTTCAGCTCCTGGGTGCGATCGATGTAGACCGAAGCCAGCGTATTGGCGATCAGGGCGGCAAATTTTGGATCCTCAGAGGTCGCGATCACATGAGCCAGTCTTGCGCCCCGAATAGGCACGATCTCGATAGTCTCAGTAAACCGCCTGATCAATCGATCTTCAACTTCTTCCGGAGACAATTCGGCCGCTCCATTTTTCGGCGCGGCAGGCATTATCCCGCCCAACATCGACCACAGCGCAGATGGTTTGGGTTTGTATTCCGGCTGCTCGGACAGATACAGGAGCTGCGCCGTTCGTTGAAACACATGATGGCTTTTCATCAGTTCAAACTGAGTCTGGAAGTATTCCGGGGTAAGGTCGGATTTGTAACCCCGGTCTTTATCCAACGCGCTCGGTCCCTCTTGCTCGACGACCACTGTGGCTTTAGCCTGATACAGCGGTATCTGCATCAGTGACCAGACCGCCGCAACCCCTGCAAACCCCACCGCCAACGCGACGATGAGCCATGCCCGCCTCCGACAGGCACCGGCATAGTCAGCAAGGGCGGTCTCCGGTCCATCACCTTGGGCTGATTGGAATGGAAGAAAATCTGCATTGCGATCCATTGTAGATAGTCCCCGTTTTAGCAGGTTGAGAAAGAACTCTGTTTGGTTCAACAAGCCGGCGTCATCTTCAGCGTAGCGACGGTGCCAGAACAGCTCGCAGGATAGCTGCGCGCGACAAGCGCGAGGAGGGCTCATGTGACGTGTGAGGCGGCCTGTAGGCTGAAGTGCTCGGAACTCCGAACCCCGACCTTCAGCCTTCGGACTTCAGCCTTCTGATCCCGCCAGATTCGCCCGTCTCCCTTGAGTCAGGCATCGGCGATTGCGGTAGAAGCGATTATGAATAGTGCGGGCTAGAAGAGCGTCTCAGCAGACAGCATAAAGGTGTTTGCTTGGTAGGTAAACGGAGTTTGAGTGGAGTGTCGGTCCTCAAACATATATTGGGCACTCAGTCCCACCCATTTGACCGCTTGGTAGGTCACTCCGACAGCGACATTCTTTAAGTCGTCGGTCCTGTCGGCCCCGCTTGCTATGCCGACAGAACTAGAACTTTGAAATTGGTCCTGCTCGTACCCCAGATTGAGATTTAATGTCGTCCTGTCGGTCAATGCATGCCTGGCTGTAAGATTCACGCCGGTCACAGTATAGAACAGGGTGCCGTTTGTTACCGACTGTTGAATGGTCCTATAGGGCTGCAGAGTTATCTTCAGCAGCGGTGTCGCCTGCCAATTGAGCCTTCCCATGAAATAGAAATTGGAGTAGGAATCTTTGTCCCTCGAAAATTGGCTCAACGGAGGAGGCTGATTGACCGACCCGCGAGAAAATTGCACATTCTGATATCCGAGCAGAAGGTCTCCGGAAGTCATATCGCTCACATTCCACGTCCCTCCTCCGCTGATGGTATACATAACATTATCAAGATTCTTATTCTGGTCATAAATTGATTGAAACGCACCAAAGTTGGCCAGCAGAGACGTTTTGCCTGTGACGTTACGAGAGAACGTCAGGCCGGCATAATTTGTTAGTCTGTCTCGCACAGGACTCTGGTTATTGTTCAGGTAGTCCCAGCGAAGCGTTTGCACATACAGCCTCACACTGGACTGCGCCCCAAGGTATTCAGCCTGACCGGTGAAACTATTGGCCGTCCATTTATTCACCCCGAAATTCCGAGTAGTCACATCATCCACGGCAGAACCTCTGGGATCATGTCCGAGCTTGTGCTCGCCTTGGAGATCGACTTTGAGACCGCCGGGAAAATCGAATTTGAAGGTTCCTGACGCGGTCTGATCCTGCACATCGTTTGACGAAGTGCGTGAATAGGATTGAAGATTGGTACGATAATCGATGAGGAAGGAGTGGAATCCGGCAAACGGCAATTGGGCCTGGATGCCTGGTGCAAATGTGGTCATAAAGTCGCTGGTTTTGTTGCTGTTGGTCCTGAACACATTATCGGTGTACATTTGGGCCACCCCCATGTGGGGGTGCAAGCGGAGCGGCCCCACCAAAACCCCATCGCCGTGAATGACAGGAGACCAGCTTCCCGGGAAGATGGGATAATAACCGGTCATAGGCCACTGAGGGGTCAAGTACAGAGATCCCAGAAGCGCCGGATTGGCGAATTGAGACAAGTACATCGCCGTCCCTGCTCCACCAAAGGTGGGCGTCGGGCTTAGGGGAGAGGCGCTTGGTAGCACTGGTTGCGCCAACGTCATTTCGGCCGTCGCCAAAATTGCGAGGATGCCTATGGCACATGCAGTTATCTGAACAAAACGAATCATGGATGCCTGAGGAGAGTCCTCTGCTTGAATCCGCGCATTGGAAAGCCCACGATAATTGTTGTCTCTCACGTAATTCGAGTCTTACTGTCAAGACCATAGCAAACAGCCCTGCATTGTCAAGAATATTAAGACCTTGTCTTCATTTCCACATTTGATTGCATCGGCAATGCATGAGATCTACAGGCATTCCGTCGGCGCTTGCTCCGACTTCTTTCCAGGATGTTGAGCAACCCCGCCTGTGCAGAAAGTACCAACCTGGTCGATACATTTCTTGGCGGGTTGTCTCTGGACGGCAGCGGGGTCAGTGAGGACTTTTCGAAATGGCGACTTTAATCGTACGCATATCGAGAGAAAGATCCACTACAGTTTGTTTGAGACGAATATTCTCCAGTTCAAGGTTGCGTAACCGTACAACAATCATGCCGCTGTGGTTTTTGAACAGCGCTTTCCACCGGTAGAAGGTCTGCACGGAAATCCCGTGTGACTGACACACTACGCTTGGCTTCAGCCCTCCTTCAACCTCTCTCAATATGTTTTTTATTTCATCATCGGAAAAGCGCGATCGTCTCATATTTGGCCTGTCCCCATGAGTTCGGTGCGTTTGTCTTTATCCATCTGCCGAGCCACTCCACGCATAGACGACATCTCGGAGCATCCCGGGGTCGCACCCACCGGTGGTCTGACCTGTTTCAACGGGGCAACGAGAATGCGTTGAAATGGATAAAGCGTCGAGCGCCATTGCCGATATCAGCCGCTTCACGCTCGTGTGGTCATCGGCGAGTTGATAGGGGAAGCAATGTGGAATGCGGCCGATGACGCAGCGACAATGTTCTCCGACATCGCAGTGGCGCGGCTATCTGATGGTACTTTGCCGAGCAGGCAATGACTAATCCTGACCTGCCGATCATCAGATCATGCGCAAACATACGGCTCGACCAGTGAGAGGTCGTTTGTATTGAGTACCGGTCTGATATTACTGCGCACAACCTGTACTGAGGCAGATTGGTGGATCAGTCGCACCTGGACCACAACATGATCATGGCCGGTTTTCCGAATAAGGATTCCCCTTACTCCTGCGAGCGGACCTTCAATCACTTCGACAAGCATTCCTTCTTCACAATACTGATGGGGCTCGTAATCCAGCCCGCTGACGGCCAGCTTTTGGAGGGAAACCATTTCTTCATCCGGAATCGATTCAGGGCCATTGCATCCCACAATTCTCACAACGCCTGGCAGTGTGAGCACCGCCAACTGGTCATGGAGTGAAAATCTTGCAAAACAAAAACCGGAAAATAGCGGCGCGTCGATCCAAGTTTTCCGGTCTGACCACTGACTCAGACGCCTGCTCAGAGGGAGTAGTTGCTCAAACCCTCTGCCGGCAAGACGATCTCGAACCAGTTTTTCCTGCCGCGAACGTGTCGCAAGCGCGTACCAAGAAACGGCTGGGTATTCGTGC
>Ga0209253_10002124_pt1 | contig 17509 bp, 16 predicted proteins | sample FrelakmetBRP12BR_FD_187145 | JGI IMG/M metagenome (GOLD analysis project Ga0209253, IMG submission 187145) | Freshwater lake sediment microbial communities from the University of Notre Dame, USA, for methane emissions studies - BRP12 BR (SPAdes)... | ecosystem: Environmental > Aquatic >...
CCCACTCCTTCAAGTTTGCCGCGACCCTCCAGGAAAAACAGGGCTGCAAGAAGCCTGTCCTGATCAGGGTCGAGACGCGTTCCGGGCACGGGGCCAGCAGTATCACTAAGAACATTGACCTGCTCACAGATACTTTTTCTTTTATGTTCTACAATATGGGAGTTGAACCAAAGTAGGAATTCTCAAAGTCATTGACGGTTTGTGCGAGATTACTAGCGCGTCCAGCCGATTGCAAAAAGGCCCTGCTTAATGTAGAATTCCCTGGTTAAAAAGCACTCTTTTATCGGACAGGAACGCCCAATTATTTTTATGAAATGAACCATGAGATATAAAATAGCTCTATTGGCTGCGCTTCTGGCCGCTTCGGTGGCCTGCTCGCTGAATAAGATGGCCATGAACAAAGTCGCCGGGATGCTTTCTGCTCCCTCGGGGAGCAACGTCTTTACCCAGGACAACGATCCTGACCTGGTGGGTGATGCCCTGCCTTTTGCGATCAAGCTATACGAATCCTTGCTGGCTTCCGTCCCCGATAACGAGGGCCTGCGGCTGCGCACGGGAAGCCTCTACATCATGTATGCCAACGCTTTTCTCCAGACCCCGGCTAACATGATGCCCCGGCAGGAGCTGGATCAAAAAGAGTTCATGCTCGGGCGGGCGAAGAACCTCTATCTCCGCGGCAGAGATATGCTCATCGTGGGCCTGGAAAAGAAAAATCCCAGTCTGCTACAGCAGCTGAAGGACCGAAAATATAAGGAAGCGCTTGCGCCCTACATCAAAAAAGACGTCCCCACCCTTTATTGGGCAGCAGCCGGCTGGGTAGGAGCGTTTGGCATCGACCCCTTTGATATGAAACTCGGGTTGACCCTCCCCGAGGCGGCGGCGATGATGGAGCGCGTCATTGAACTCGACCCCGGGTTCAATAGGGGAGCCGTTCACAATTTTTACATTCTCTATTACGGTTCGCTTCCCGAATACATGGGTGGCGACCCAAAAAAGGCGCGCGAGCATTTCGAGCTGGCCATAGCCGCGTCGGGAAATCGCGACACATCGCCTTTCCTCTCGCTGGCCGCCACCGTGGACGTCAAGGAGCAGAATGTGGAAGAATTCAAATCGCTCCTGCAAAGGGTTCTGGAGTTTGACCCGAACTCTGACCTGGACAACCGGCTGGTCAACATCCTCAATCAGAGAAAGGCGCGCTGGCTGCTTGATCATCTGGATGATTATTTTCTGCTGGAGGATTCCAAATGACTGACCGGCGAATGTTGCCTCTCGCTTTGCTGATGTTGCTGCTGTGTGGCGCCAGCCTCCGAGCCATCACGGTTATCAAGATCGGGAGCATCGCCCCCAGCCGTTCTCCCTGGGACAAAGCCTTGAATGAGGTTGCCGCGGATTGGGAAAGGATATCCAACGGGGCCATCCAGGTCAAAATCTATGCCGGCGGCATCACCGGCACCGAGCTGGACATGATCCGCAAGATGCGTCTGGGAACACTCAACGGGGCCGTTCTCAGCAACATGGGCATGATCAAGATCAACCGCGACCTGTTTGTGCTGTCCATTCCTTTCCTGACCGACTCGGACCAGGAATATCAATATCTTTTCGATCAATTGAGGCCGGTCTTCCAAAAGCAGATTGAAGAAAAAGGGTTCAAGGTCCTGCTCTGGACGCAGGCAGGCTGGAACTATTTTTTCGCCAAGGGCAAAATTGCCTATCCCGAGGACTTGAAAAAATACAAGGTCTCTTTTACCTCCGATGAACCGGAGATGGAACAGGCCTGGAAGAAAATGGGCTACCAGGTTGTCCCCGGTCAGGCCAAGGATTTCATGATGTCACTGCAAAGCGGCATGGTCGATGCCGCCTACATGCCGCCGATTTTGGCCGGCTCGGGCCAATATTTCGCTTTGGTTCCTCACATGCTTAACCTGCGCATGGCTCCCCTGATCGGCGGACTGGTCCTGACCACCACCGTCTGGGAGAGCATTCCCCAGCAATACCACGAGCCGATGATTCAAGCCGTCCTTAAAGCGGCCGAAAGGCTTCACCAAAGCACCAAGGACTTGGAGAAAGAGGCCCTCAGTGCGATGCAAGAGCACGGGCTGATCATCGATGATCCTCCGGCCGATGCTATGGCCAGGTTTCGAGAAGTCGCCTCCAAGGGAATGGACGAGCTCACGGAGAAAGCGTTTTCCAAGGAAATCTATGATCGAGTCCTCTCCCTTCTCAGGGAATACAGGCAAAAGAGTGGCCGATAAGTCCGCTCGCGCCATTCATATCCTCGAAGATTCGCTCGCCTATTTTTCCCTCTTTTTCCTGGGTTTTGTTCCCTTTATGGAGGTCATCGCCCGCGAGTTTTTCAAGAGCGGCCTTCCCAACTCAACGATCTATCTTCAACATCTGGTGCTCGTGGCCACATTTTTGGCCGGCGCCATTACCTCCCGACAAAGTAAACATCTGTCGCTGGCGTTAGATATCCCGATCAAGGAACCGCTGAAACAGATTGTCTACACTGCCGTTCACGTTCTTTGCGCCGCGATGACGATCGCGTTCGCCTGGAGTTCGATCAGTTTCGCCTTTAATGGTTTTGACGCCACCCAGAAGATGGGCATTTTTCCCCTCCGCTTGGTTACCCTAGTCATGTTTTTAGGCTACCTTGCGATGGGCCTTCGGTTCGTGAGCGGCATGGATTACAAGAAGCGGAGAGGCCTCTGGCTTTTGCTGGCTTTCCTTTTCGGGACTTTCTTGGCTTTCACTTCTGTTGTCCAGGTGTTCAAAGCTTTTTCCGTTTCGTTGCCGGCATTCCTTGCTTCGCTGGAGCAGCCTTTCCAGGCTGGTCTGGCTCAGGCCGCTTCTCCCTTGATCATCCTCATTATCGTTTCGGCGTTTTTCGGCACGCCGATTTTTGTAGTCTTGGGCGGCATCGGCTATCTTCTTTTTGCCCGCCAAGCGCTCCCTCTCGAGGTGATTCCCAATCAGGCCTACTCTATGCTCACCGGTTTTTCGATTGCCGCCATTCCTCTTTTTACTTTGACAGGATTCTTTCTCTCAGAGAGCAAAGCAGGGGAGAGGCTGGTCAAGCTTTTCCAAGCATTTTTTTCCTGGTTTCCCGGCGGCCTGGCCGTGATGGCCGTTTTTGTTTGCGCCTTCTTCACGACCTTTACCGGCGCCTCCGGTGTGACTATCGTGGCCTTGGGGGGTCTCCTTTACTACATTTTGGTCAACAGCGGCTACGGCAAAGTCTTTTCCGTGGGTCTCCTGACCGCTTCGGGAAGCATCGGCCTGCTTTTCCCGCCCAGCCTGCCCGTAATCATCTACGGGGTGACCGCCCAGGTCAACATCAAGGAGATGTTCAAGGGCGGAATCCTCCCGGGAGGGGCTATGGTGTTAACCATGGTCGTCATCGGGATCGTCTATGCCGCCAAGAGCAAAGTTGAACGTCTCCCGTTTAGTCTGAAGGAAACGTTTTCGGCCATTCGCCAATCCATCTGGGAGCTTCTTCTGCCTCTCGTTATTTTTATCGGATATTTTGGAATTCCGGGCACTCTCGTCAGACGATTTGCCGTGGCGGTTGTTTATGTCCTGGTCATCGAAGTCATAATCCGCCAGGACTCGAGGTCGAGGGGCCTACCCGGAATTCTGGCCACCTACATCCCCGTCAGTGCGGCCTTTATCGCGCTGTTCTTTTTTTTCAAGGTCGCCTGGCTCGGGATCGTCATCGCGGCCGCCGTTTCAGCTGTCTATGGCTTTTTCGTGATTCATCTGAGTCGCCCGGGTCTGGACACAAAAAAATTAGCCCCTGTTTTTTTCCGGTTCATTCTGCTTGTTGCGGGGGTGTCGGCTGCGCTGGCCCTGGCGGCCCGCGTGAGCCTCACAATCGTGGAAAGCGCGGCCGTCGCCGCGATTTATGCGCTTATTGTCGAGGTTTTCATCCATCGTGACCTGAAGGTCAAAGACCTGCTCAATTCTCTGAACAAGAGCATTCCTATTATCGGCGGGGTGCTAACCATCCTGGCCCTGGCCAACGGTCTTTCCTACTTTATTATCGACGCTGAAATTCCGATGAAACTGGCTGCCTGGGTGCAGGCTACGATTTCTTCCAAGTATATCTTTCTTCTGATCCTCAACCTGGCCCTTCTGGTTGTCGGCTGCTTCCTGGACATTTATTCTGCCATCCTGGTGGTTGTTCCCCTGATTATTCCGTTGGGGAACCTTTTCCAGATCCATCCCGTCCATCTCGGAGTCATTTTCCTGGCCAACCTGGAATTGGGCTATCTCACGCCGCCTGTAGGCCTCAATCTTTATTTGGCTTCTTACCGTTTTAATGAGCCGATGGTCAAAATCTTCAAGGACGTCCAGGTCTTTCTGTTCCTGAGATTAGGCACTGTTCTGCTGATTACCTATGTCCCTTTGCTGACTACGGCTCTTTTGCAGAAGTAGGACTGGAAAGGAGGACCATCGTGAAGAAAAAATGTCTTGTCTTGGTTTTGGCGTGTTTCTTGAGCGCCGGTTATTTTTACGCTCAGGAGAATATCTCGAAGAATAATGTCCTTGGGAGCGATGTGATTACCCAGATCGCCGTAGTGGTGAAAGATATCGAGAAATCGTCTCGAGCTTATGCAGAATTGCTGGGCCTGGACGTGCCAAATTGGGAACTGACCGATCCAGTTGAAAAATCGCACACCGAATACAAAGGGAAGCCGTCGCAAGCCCGGGCGAAGCTGGCTTTTTTCCAACTGGGCAATATCGTGATCGAGCTCATCGAGCCCGTGGGCGGGCCCAGCACCTGGCAGGAGTATCTGGAGACCAAAGGGGAAGGCGTGCATCACATTGCTTTTGAGGTCAAGGACATGGAGAAGAGGATCGCAGGCCTAAAGGCGATCGGCATTCCCTTGATCCAGCGGGGCGATTATGCCGGCGGATGTTATAGCTATCTGGACGGCGGCCCTAAACTGGGAGTCATTCTGGAGCTTCTGGAGAATTTTCCAGAAAAAGAATAGGAGGAAGGAGAAAAAAGATGAAGCCCAAAAAGAATCCGTTGCTTCTGGCTCTTGTTGCTTGTTTTTTTGTGGTGCAGCCCGGGTTCTCTCAAAGGGCCAAAATCCTGACGAACCAGGTCGGCTATGGAGCCTCCGGGCCAAAACATGCCGTCATCCTGGGCCACCAGGGCGATGCTTTTGCCGGGTTCAAAATTCTGGAGCTGGCGACGGGGAAAGAAATCCTGCAAGGAATTCCGAAGTCCGTCGGCCCCGTCCAAAAATGGAAAGACTGGGTTTTCTGGACCATCGATTTCAGCGCTGTCGGGCAGGAAGGGAACTTTGTTATCGAATGTTCGTCGGCGGGCGGTGTCGTCCGGTCCCATCCGATTTCGGTCCAGAAGAATGTTCTGGAGAGAAACACGCTTTCCGATGTCATCTATTATTTCAAGGGACAGAGGTGTTCCGGCCAGCTGGACAAGGCGGACCGAAATGTAAAACTCGAGGGGAGCCCGGGAACGGTCGACATGCATGGCGGCTGGTTTGACGCCACCGGAGATTACGGAAAGCACCTTTCCCACCTTTCTTTCTCGACCTATTTCAGCCCCCAGCAAATTTCGCTCACCGCCTGGAGCCTGTTCAAGACTTACCAGGAGCTGGAGAGGCGCAATGAGCCGAACTTCAGCCAATATAAGAGGAGGCTTCTGGATGAAGCCATGTTCGGCGCAGATTACCTGGTTCGGAGCAAGGACCCCTCCGGGTCTTTCTATATCAGTGTGTCGGGCCGCGGCCCGGAAAAAAAACCTGAGGACCGGCTGATCTCCCCCAAAGCGCAGCGGCATATCATCCTGACCCCGGAAACAAAAGACAAGTTCCGCGACTACGGCAAAGAAAACATCCAGGGGGATGCGGCTTACGAGGCCGCCTACAGGGAGGGCGCTGGCCTGTGCATCGCCGCGCTGGCCATGGCTTCGACCTATGAGGTCTCCGGCGATTTTACGAATCTCGATTATCTCAAAGCTGCCGAGGATGCCTTTGCCTTCCTTGAAAAAAACAACCTGCTCTTTACCAATGACGGTAAGGATAACATCATCGATGATTATTGCGCCCTGGTCGCCGCGACCGAGCTTTACCGGGCGACGAAGAAGCCCGCATACAAAGCGGCTGCGGACAAGAGGGCCTCGAGCCTGATGGCCAGGCTGACGACGAGCGGGCCTTACAAGGACTATTGGCGGGCCGACGATGCCGGCCGGCCGTTCTTCCATCCCGTAGATGCCGGCCTGCCGGTCGTGAGCCTGATGGAGTATTACGGAATTGCCGATGCGGAAACGCAAAAAATAGTGCTTGAGACCGTGAAAAAATCATTCGGTTTTGAGATCTGGGTGACCGAGGAAGCGGCCAACCCGTTCGGCTACAGCCGGCAGCTCGTCCAGAGCAAGAGCGGTGTCCGGCGGACGAGCTTTTTCTTCCCCCACGACACCGAAACCGCTCCGTGGTGGCAGGGAGAGAATGCCAGGCTGGGCTCGATGGCCGCAGCGGCCAGATTGGCCTCGAGATATTTTGTCAAGGATAAGGCTTTTCACGACAGGCTGCAGGTTTTCGCCCGCGATCAATTGAACTGGATCCTGGGTCTGAATCCCTACGACAGCTGTATGCTTCAGGACAAAGGACGCAACAATCCGGCCTACATGTTTTTTAATTCTTATGAATACACGAACGCTCCGGGAGGCATCTGCAACGGGATCACGGCCGGCTACCAGGATGAAAAGGATATCGATTTCAATTTACATTTCGCCCAAACGGGCAAGGACGACGACTGGAGATGGACTGAACAATGGCTGCCTCATGCGGCCTGGTACCTTTACGCCATCTCCCTTGGAGTAGAATAGGGGGACACAATACCTATTTCCTAATTTTCATTGGGGACGTGATGCCTGATTTCGGGAATTGAGTATAGTGTCCCCCTTTTTTGACTGAGCAAATGTCCTCTGGGGGATCAATCGTTGGGCAGGCAGGAGGAACCGGTGAGCGATAAACTGGACGGGGTGATTGCGAGCGGGAACGCTCCGGGTCTCCAATATATTGCCGCAGACTCCCAAAAGATCCTCGCGGAATACGCCGGCGGATGGGCTAGCCTTCAAGGAAAACGGCGGATGGATCTGGACACGACGATGATGCTCTATTCAATGACCAAGACCTTTACTGCCGCCGCGGTCTTGCAGCTTGTGGAGCAGGGAAAGGTGAGGCTGGAGGACCCGGCGGTTAACTCCGTTCCCGATATTCCATATGGCAGCGCCGTGTTGATACGGCACCTCCTATCCCAGACATCCGGAATTCCCCACCCCCTCCCTCTCAGATGGGTGCATCCCGCAGATGAGCACGGGGAGTTTGATGAACACGCCGCGCTTGCCGCGGTGCTGAGGAAGAACAGCCGGTTGGATTTCCCCCCGGGAGAAAAGTATCGCTATTCCAATATTTCTTACTGGCTGCTGGGCCGGGTAATTGAGCAGGCGAGCGGGACATCATATGAAGACTATATGCGCCGGAATATCTTCGGCCGGCTGGGAATCCCTCCGGCTGACATGGACTTTGTGATCCCGTCCCGGTCCCGTCATGCTAAAGGCTATATTCCAAAGTATTCCTTCCTGAACCTCTTCAAATCCCTTCTGTTTGATTCCCGGTATTTCGGCTCCTCCGAAGGCCGGTGGCTGCATATCAGAGACCATTATCTGAACGGTCCGGCGTACGGCGGGATTGTCGCTTCAGGCCGCGCGGTCGCGGCTTTCCTCCAGGACCAACTGAGAGAAACCACAGTCCTGTTCACGAGCGAGACCAGGGCCTTGTCCTATAAACAGCAGAAGAGCAACGGCGGGACCCTCTTGCCCATGACGCTCGGCTGGCACATCGGATCTCAGAACGGGAGACGGTACTATTACAAAGAGGGCGGAGGCGGCGGATACCACAGCGAGATGCGGATTTATCCGGACAAAGGAGTCGGCACCGCGGTGATTGGAAACAGCGCGGCGTTCAAAGCAGGGGAGCTCTTGTACATGGCCGATAGGGCGTTTCTCTAAAGACTGATTTATTTTCTGCTCAGCCGGGTCTTTTCTATCCTGGCTTCGTCCCGATCACGAGGGAAGAATCAAAGCGTTTGCCCCTCCTTGAAATTCTCGTCAGGCCGGCCTCCTTCATGGACGCGCTGATTTCTCGTTCGGTATAAGTATCCCCGGCTCTTGTGTTTACCAGCATATTCAGGGCGAAGATGGCTCCGTAGGCCGGCCTGGTTCTGTCCTCGCTCATGATGTGGTCGCTGATGACGAGCCGGCCGCCCGGGACCAAAGCCCGGACGCACTTGCGGAAGAGTCTGAGGTTCTCCGGCAGGGAATTCATGTGGATGATCGCTGATAAAAGAATGAGGTCGTAGCCCGAGCCGATGTCGTCGCGGCTGAAATCGCCCGGCTTGAAGGCGAACCTGGGGGAAAGTCCGGCCTTGGCCACATACTTTCGCGTAAACGGGATGACCTCCGGCAGGTCGAAGACCGTGGCCCGGATATCCCTTTTTGCTCTTGCGAATTCTATGGAGAAGGCGCCCGACCCGGCGCCGATATCGAGAGTTCTTCTAACGCCGGACAGGTTGATCATTCGGACGACCTGCGGAGCCTGGGCCGATGCCCGCTGGTGCATGGAGGCAATAAATCCTTCGATTCTCCTCTTTTCTTCTATTTTGCTCTCTATCGGATACTCAAGAACTCTTCCTCCCCTGCGGACGGCTTGAGTGAGTGTCCCCCAGCGATGCCAAAGGCCAGCCAAATGTCCAAGGCCAGCAAGGTATTCCGGCTTTCCCTTGCTGAGATAGTGAGCTGAGAAGGACGTGTTGGAGAAAAAACCGCCGCTCTTCCGGAGAAGTCCGAGGGCACACAGGGCATTCATCAGTCTGTCCGTCCCCCTTGGATTGAGCCCGAGTGCCCGGGCAAGTTCTGCTGACGTCTTCCGCTCGTCGCCGAGAGCGGAGAAAACCCCGAGCTCGAAACCAGAGAGCACGATCCTGCTCTGCCGGAACCCCATGACGACATTCATCAGGTCATCCGGCGAGGCGATTTTTTTAAAGGCATTCTTTTTCATGATCCAGCCTCCTTTTCCAGGATAGCTGAACAGGCGAAAGAGTTCAATTTTGCTTTTTGGCAGGTTTTGAAATTGCCGTATTTCCCATAAAATACTTTTTGTGCTATAAACCGGTATGAACGGAATGAGGATGAGACCCGCGAACCATCCCTGGAAACAAGGAGTTCCGATGAAACGCAAGGATTTTTTGAAGGCATCTCTCGAGATGGGGTTGGCCTCGGGCGGACTGATGGTCTTGGGCGGACGGGCGGTCCGGGCGCAATCCGCCGAGAAACCTCAGGAAAAGAAATCGAAAGACGAGCTCCAGCTCTTCAAGGAAGCGTGGGTCACCGTGCTGATGACGAACATGGAAACCCAGATGGACGAGGCATCGCGACAAAAGCTCATGGAAGCCTGCGGCCGCGACTGTGCCCGCCGCAGCGGGATTCTCAAGGTTGCCGCAAGCTGCCAGGGCGATATGTCCAAGCTCATCAGTTCCCTGGCCAAGGCGCTGGGAGAAGAGGGAAATTTCATCGAGGGCAACGTCGTTCATCTGAACTATCCCAAGTGCTACTGTGATCTCGTGGCCGCAGGCCCGGAACGGTTGCCCGCGACCTACTGCCAGTGTTCGCGGGGTTGGGTTCTTCAGGTCTTCGAAGCGGCTGCGCAAAAGCCGGTCAAAGTGGAGATGGTTCAGACGATCAAGCAGGGTGCTTCTTCCTGCAAGTTTCTGGTGACGGTCTGAGAAAGCGGGCGGTCAGACATTGGTGTTTTTGAGGAACTCCGCGCAGTGTTCCGGGTAGGTGACGTTGATATAGATCCCCGTTCCGATTTCAAACCCGGCCTGAGTAGTAAGTCTCGGGATGATCAGCATGTACCAGTGGAAATATCTGGCGTTTTCGTCCCCGACCGGCGCCGACCGGATGATGAAATTATAATCGGGGTCGTTCAAGCCCTTATGAATCCTGGCCAGGATGTTTTTTAAAAAAGCGGCGAAGTCTGAGACCTCCTTGCTCCCGATATCCGCAAAGGAGGCCTGATGCTTTTTCGGCATGATCCTGACCTCGAACGGCGTCCGCGAAGCATAGGGGGCATAGGCGACGAAATAATCTGTTTCGGCAATCAGCCGCTCTTCCCGCCGGATCTCTTCGGCGAGCATGTCACAATAGATGCAACGGCCGTGCGTGTCGTAGTATCGGACCGCCTGCTCGACCGGATTCCGGACATGCGGAGGAATGATTGGAGTGGCGATCAACTGGGAATGCGGATGCTCCAATGATGTTCCGGCGCGAAACCCATGGTTTCGAAAGATGTTGATGAAGCAGATCTGCTTCTCCTTGGCGACGCTCAGATAGCGCAGTTTATAGACCTTGACGACATCTCCGACTGACTCGTTGTCCATTGTTGCCAAGGTCAAGTTGTGCCGCGGCGTTTCGATAATGACCTCCGCAATCCCGTATCCAGTGGCTTTCAAAAACCGGCCCACTCGTTTTGGCTGGAAAGGAATGTCGCCTTGCAACGCGGCGAATTTGTTCGGGACAACCCGGACGGCCCAATTGCCGTTTCTTTTTAGAAGGTGCGTCGCCGGAGGCGTTTGGGCTTCATTCCCGGGACAAAACGGGCAGGGAGCGCTGAACTCGGGCAAGGGCAGTTTTCCCGCTTCCTTTTTCTGGAAATCTTCCGGGCGTTTCGCCCGTTCGGTGGCGATGATCACCCATTCATTAGTCAGCATATTTTGTCTGAATTCCGGCATGATTTCCTTCCTTTTCCGAAGACGGGAAAACGATATCAATTTCAGCAATCGAAGTCAATTTTGCCCGGCACGCGAAAGGCGATAGAAAACAGGGACCGGCAGGTTTTTTCTGTCCTTGACATCGCTCGCGAGCAGCCATATATTCTTGGCGAGATGGGCAGTGCGTTCTCCAATCGGAACGGGGAGCTCAAGGGTTCAGTCCGGAAAACGGCCTGCCTTTCTTTCAAGGGGGTCCCAATGATGCGTCACTTGATTCGGTCACTCTTTTTGGTGTTCTTCATGATGCTCGTCTTTATGAATGCCGCCCGGGCGCAGCAGGCGGCCGAGCCTTCTGATGATCAGATAAAAGAAAGGCTGAGATTCATTCAGAGCGCCCTTCTGTCGGCCCAGCCGCACGCCCAGGTTTGGTTGGACGGCTGGATTGCCGGCTATGGGGCAGGTGCCGTGGCCATGGGGAGCTTAGCCAATTCCCATTGGAATGATGTTAAGCTGGACGAAAACTCTCAGCTGGTCCCGGATAGAGATTTTGCCGAGGACATGTTAGTGGGAGGCTTAACATTCGTTCTGGGAGTGGGCGGGATGGTGATTGATCCTTTTGTTCCGGCCTATGGCCCCGACAGTCTCTGGCTCATGCCGGAGGGCACGCCGCAGGAACGCAGGCTCAAGCTGATCAAAGCCGAGGAGCTCCTCCGAGAGTGCGCCCAGCGGGAAAAAAGGGGGAGAGGCTGGTCAACGCATCTTCTGAACCTCGGCGCTAACGTTGCTGCCGGGCTTGTCACCGTGCTCGCGTTCGACCGGCCCTGGTATGACGGACTCATTACCTTCGCCTCCGGAGAGGCGGTTTCTCTCCTCAACATACTTACCCAGCCGCGCCGGGCGATTCACGATTTGAAGAATTACGAAGTCGGATACCTGGGGAAACGAGGAACCTATATCCAGCCGTCACACGAGGCCAGGGTCTATTTCGGCCTCTACCCGGGCGGGTTCAGCGTGGGGCTGCGGTTTTGATATTGGATCGAGAACGGCCATGGAGGTTGGACTGCGGGAAGAACAACAATTCAAGGCCTACGGCTATCGCTGGGCGGTCCTTTTCTCTTTTGTTGTCATCACCTGTCTGAACCAGGTCCTCTGGATAACTTTTGCCCCCATCACCGGCGTGGCGGCGCAGTTCTATCACACGTCGGACCTGATGATCGGCTTGCTGTCGATGAGCTTCATGGTCGTCTTTATCCTCTTAGCCCTGCCTTCCGCTTATGTGATCGACACCAGGGGCTTCCGGGCGGCCGTCGGCACGGGCGCCGTCCTGACCGCTGTTTTCGGCCTTGCCCGCGGCATATTTGCGTTGAACTATACAATCGTATTGCTTTCTCAGGTCGGAATTGCCGTCGGCCAGCCATTTATCATCGGGTCCGTTACCAAGATTGCCGCCCGCTGGTTTCCGGTCGAGGAACGGGCCACTGCCTCTGGGCTGGGCACGCTGGGGCTCTATCTGGGCCCGCTCATGGCGATGCTCCTTACCCCGTTCCTGGTCCTCCACATAGGAATGCAGCGGATGCTCTTAGTCTATGGCGTCGGCTCAGCTGCCGCTGCCATCCTTTTCCTTCTCGTCGCCCGCGAGCATCCGCCCACACCGGCGGGCCCGGACGAACGCGCCCTGATGTTTGATGGCCTCAAAACGATGATGCGGCAGCGCGACTTTGTTTTTCTCCTGGTTATGTTCTTCATCGGCCTGGGGATGTTCAACGGCATATCCACCTGGATCGAAGACATCGTCCGCCCGCGCGGCTTCACCATCTCGCAGGCTGGAATGCTCGGTGGCCTGATGCTCGGCGGGGGAATCATCGGAGCGGTCATCATCCCTTTGCTTTCCGATCAATCCCGGCGCCGGAAGCCGTTCCTGCTCCTGGCGCTCGTCGGACTGATCCCCGGCCTTGTCGGCATGACCTATTCCACCAGCTACTGGCTGCTGCTTCTTTCGGGTTTCCTCTTCGGGTTCTTCTTGCTCAGCGCGGGTCCGGTCGGGTTCCAGTATGCCGCCGAAATAACCCATCCCGCCCCGGAAGGAACCTCCAACAGCTTGCTCCTGGTGATGGGCCAGATCTCGGGCATCGCCTTTATTTTCGGGATGGACGCGCTCAAAGCGCCCGATACCGGGGCGATGACGACCTCGCTTCTTGCGCTGGCCGCTCTGGTCGTCATTGCCCTTATTCTGGCTGCCATGCTCCGCGAATCGCCGGTGTATAAGACAAACGCACGAAGCTGAGAATAGAGGGGGGATCGAAAATCTGCTATCCGTTTTCCAACGCATTGACAGCCGTTCATGGTGGGGGATATATTTTGCTAGAAGGTTGAACCAGGCTGCTCGAAACAAAAAGGTGAAATCAAGCGCCGGTATGATGAACCGACATCGACTCATCGTTATCCTTGCACTGACATCCCTGCTTCTTTCCCGGCTTCCGGCGGCCGGCCAGGAAAAGATAAGAGAAGGGGAGGCCTACGAGAAAATTCTCTGCCAGGACGATCCCTCCGAGAGTTACTCTCTCTATCTTCCGGCCGGATATTCCCCGGACAAAAAATGGCCGATCCTCTATGCTTATGATCCCGGCGCTCAAGGGAAGATTCCCGTGGAACGATACAAGGCGATCGCGGAGAGATACGGCTATATCGTGGCCGGCTCCAATAATGCCCAAAACGGCCCCTGGGAGCCCATCCTCCGGGCCGTTAACGCGGTCTGGCTCGATACTCACTCCCGGTTTGCGATCGACGAGAAACGGGTCTATGTCACCGGTTTCTCCGGGGGAGCGAGGGTGGCGAGCCGTCTGCCAAAACTCTCCCGATTGGCCATCGCCGGCGTTATCGGCTGCGGGGCCGGGTTGGCCGTTGGAGAAAAGATGGAGGATCTTGGCGGCGCTTATTATTGCGGGGTTGTTGGCCGCATGGACTTCAATTATACGGAGATGAGGAGGCTTTCCGCCGAGATGGAAGCTCGGGCGGTGATCCACCGCCTGCTCGTTTTCGAGGGAGGACATTCCTGGCCTCCGGCCGAGGTCTTTCAGAAGGCCGTGGAATGGATGGAAGTCCTGGCGATAAAGCAGGGCCTCCGGCTCTTGGACAAGAAACTGGCCGGAGAGCTTTTCCTCAAGGAGGTCGCAGAAATCAAGGCGCTGGAGCAGTCGGGCAACCTCATTGATGCCGCCCATTCATATGGATCGGTCATCGGCGCCTTCAAAGGGCTCGTCGATGTCAGCGAGTTAGAGGCCGGGCGGGAGCAGTTGAGAAAAAGCGCTGCCTACCAGCGCGCCCTGCGGGAGGAATCGGCGAGCGCCAAGGAGGAACTCGCCACAAGGACCAAACTGAGCCGGGCAATATCCCGGATTGACCAAGAAAAGTCGGATTCACTAGAGCTTGAAAAGGTCTTGAAAGACCTGGGACTCGAACCCCTCCTAAGGGAGGCCGAAGAGGATAAAAATACCCAGGCGAAACTGGTCGCCTACCGTTGCCTTCTGGCCTTGAGCCTGGACTGCAGGACTAAAGGATTTGCGGCGCTGGATGGCGGGGAAGCGAAGAAGGCCGTTCTCTTTTTTGATATCGCCGTCAGGACAGCCAAGGTCATGCCCGCCCATCTGGGATATCTTTATTTCTACCTGGCCAGCGCCTACGCTCTCGACCGGAACGCAAGCAAAGCCCTTGCTTGTCTTGCCGAGGCCGTCAAAGCGGGGTTTAAGGATGCCGAGAGCCTGGAAAAAGAGCCCAATTTCAACTCGATCCGGAAGAGCAAGGAATTCCAGGACCTCCTTGATGCCCTGAAACGGTAAGCAAGATTTCTTATCGTTTTCTCCCGGACTGCAATAATCCTCCTTTTGTTCATAGTTAATAGATAGGAAAAGTAGGAATCGGCCGGCTTACAATGTCCTCATTGACAACATCTTTCTCTCCTCGATATATTTTGGGCCGGTATCAGTGAGGCCTGAGGACTGGAATGAAGTAAAAAGCGCCAAGAGCAAAACACTGGAAGAAACCGAGCCGTCCTGGATGAAACGCGTTTATATTGGTATTCCTTTTGGTCAGATGAAGTTTTTTTGGGACGGCCAGATGTCCCGCAAAGAGCCCTTCTTAAACGCCCGGCAGATGAAGATCGGACGGTTGTTTTCGTAAGGCATGCAGTATTGGCAGGATGTTGAGGCGGAATGTGTAACTTCTTGAAAATACACGCTTAAATCATCCAGGCTGGCCTGGACATCATTGCTTGTTCCGAAGATGATAGCGACGTCGCCGTTCCAATCGGGCGGTCCCCAGAACCAGTAACTGTTATGTCCGCAGGTCGCTTTCGGCAAACCATATCTTTGGCCGAAGAAATCAACCGCGCCCGCCTCCCCATAGTTTCGGACATAGATGATACATTTGGATTGCTCCTCAGGGGACAGCGTCTTGTAAACCCCGGCCACCGTGGCCGCGAGCTCTTCCCAGCCAAACATATCGGCAAAATGCTGGGGCAGAGCACCCGTCGTCAGCCGTTCCTGACTGCGATTGATTCCCAGCCTGGGAAAGAGGGCGGCGGCTTTTTCAACGGGCAGGATGGGCAGGGTGATAGGACATAAGACCAGGGCTGCGAGAAAAATCGCGCCCGCTAGCAAAGGTTTTAGCCAGAACCTGCTTTTGGGCCTGAGCCAGGTCTCCCACAGGACAGCGCCTCCGGCGAACAGAACTGGATAAGCCGAAGCTAAATAGTAATCCTTGCCGTGCCGGACAAAAAAGAGGGCATACAGTGAAATATACATCAAGCCAAACAGCCTGAATTTTTTGCCCTCCCGGTGGAAAAAGAAATAGAAGAGGCCGGGGAACCAAACAAGAAGCGTGAGAGGGTTGTTATAGCCGAGCTGGTCCCTGAAAAAACCGAGAAAGGTGTTGGCGATATTTTTCGTGCCTTCCGCGTTGCGCATGAATTCGAGCGTCGGCCAGCCCTGGGTGGCGTTCCACAAAATGTAAGGGAGGAAAAGGAATCCGGCGATGATTCCGCCGAGCCATAGGTATTTGTTCAGGAGATATCTTCTGTTCTTGGTGAGGAGGAGGCCCGCGGCTATTCCGAACCCGAGAAAGAGAAGGGAGACCTTGTTTTCGAGGCCAAGCCCGGCGACCGCCCCGAAAAGCAGCCAGTATTTCGGGTTCTCTGTCTTCACCAGACGGATGATGATCAGAATGCAGGCCTGCCAAAACAGAATATCGATAAAGTTCATAGAATAGATATGAAAAGTGAAGATATTTCCGGTGGGAGCAAATCCGGCCATGGCGGCAAGGATCAGGGCGAACCTCTTCCCGCCGAGTTCCCTGGCCATTAAGCCGGTCAGAAAAACTATGGCAGCGCTTCCCAAGGCGGGCAAGACGCGGATGGCTGCAAGCGAATCGCCGAAAGCCATCCGGACCCCTCTCAGGATGACGAGCGAAAGGGCCGGCTGGTCGACATAGCCCAAGGCGAGGTGATTGCTGCAGGCGACGTAATAAAGCTCATCCCGGAAATAGTTGTAGTTCTGGATCACCAGCACATGGAGGGCCAGGCTAACCAGGGCGATCAAACTGATGATCGTCCAATCCGAAAGCCAGCGACTCTTCGAAGGCGCAGAGCTTGGGATTTGCATTTAGAGCAGACCCATTTTTTGGAGAGTGCCTTCCCCCCGGGTCCACTGCGGCTCTTCGCCTGGAATATAGAGCATGACCCCGCGCTTGGTCGGCCTGATGACGATTTTTCCATCTTCGGCCAGCTTGCCCGTGACCAGGACCGGGTTCTCTCCTTCGAAGTACAGCCTGAACGCTTCATTGAACCCGCTGTAGACCGAGTGGATTCCCTTGAAGTTACCCGTCTTCAATTTTTCAATGGCCAGGTTCACAAATTCTTCGTGAGACAGTTTTTTCTTCATTGTTCGCCTCGCGGATGATTTTTCTGATTTGGCTTCAGAAGTGAAAGACGAATCCGCGCGGGATTTGTTCTCACAGAGGAAGAATTCTTAAAAAACGTAGAGGACGCCTAAGGTTATAGTGAAGTTGCTTATATCAAATTCACCGGTCCCGGGGATAAGGACCCTAACGTCATGATATCTTCCCTCGCCAAAGATGCCGAGTCTGCCGATGTTGAACTGGAAGCCGCCCCCGACGTTATAGCCGCCGTTGGAACCTTTGCCAACATTGTCAATATGGACCGAATAAGTGCCGTAGCCCCCCATAATATAGGGCTGGACAACGGGGATCGGAAGAAATACCTTTCCGTTGACTCCCCAGTAAGTGAACCCGGCGCCGGTTGCTTCCCAGGGAGTTCCAACAATCGAAGTGATGTCATGCGAGCTAGTGAGGACATTGCCTTCGATGGCAAAAAAAAGGAATTTTAATCCGGCTTTCGCGCCGTAGAGAAAGGACCTGGTCCCTTCAAAGTCAACATCGATCAGGCTCCGGTACGTGAAATCGGGAGCCGAGGATCCTCCCTCAACACCGATATAGAAACCGGGGGCAGCGGCAGCTCTTCCGGACAGAAAAACGACCGCCGACGCGCATGCTAGAACAAGGGCTAACTTCTTCATCGAGACCTCCTTTTTATATCTTAAACTTCCGCTGGTATAAATGCAAACCCGGGGACATTCCCTGAGGCGGCAGGTTCAGGGTATCATGCCCGAATACACGCGAATCTCTGGAAGCATCT
>Ga0209253_10002126_pt1 | contig 17508 bp, 17 predicted proteins | sample FrelakmetBRP12BR_FD_187145 | JGI IMG/M metagenome (GOLD analysis project Ga0209253, IMG submission 187145) | Freshwater lake sediment microbial communities from the University of Notre Dame, USA, for methane emissions studies - BRP12 BR (SPAdes)... | ecosystem: Environmental > Aquatic >...
CGACCGCTCCCACCCGCTCCTCAAAGGCGCTGGGACGGAGAAGACGATGGCCCGCGGGAAAATGCTGAAAGCCCTGGGGGCCTTCGAACCCATACTCGTGAATGACACGGAGATCGAACGGTTCATTTCGAGTTCCAAGCCCGCGGAAGGGACTCAATCGAAAGGCTTCAATGACACCGTCATCGAAGCACGCCATCCGTCGGGCTTCAAGGGCAGCGTCGGCATCCGCGATGTCATTGGTGGGCCGGCCAACATTCCCGACCTCGGATTCAACAGTGGTTACAATCAGGTTATCCTGGGCGGCTACCTTCCTCTCCTCAAGGGATTGATGATCAACCCAGAAAATGCCGAACTTCAACGATCCGAGCTGGCAGACCCGCGAGCCGACGTCAAAATTGCGCAGACCAGACAGGACCTCTTCCTGGCCGCCGCTACTCAGTTCTGGGACTGGGTCGCCTCCAACAAGCTGGTTGATGTCCAGCGCAGAGCGTTGGCTGTGGCCGAGGACCGCCAGAAACAAGTGGAGGGCAGGGCCAAGGGAGGCGCCGTCGCTCCGCTCGACGTAGTGGAGGCCAGCCAAGAGGTTCAGCGCCGCCGTGAATTGGCGATTGCCGCGCAACGCCTGGTCGAGCAGGAGCAATTCAAGCTCTCGATGTTCCTGTGGGAGAACGGCGTTCCTACCGTACCCCCGCTGGATCGGGCTCCGGATTTTCCCGCACAGGCCCTGTCGCCTACGGTCGAATCGGTCAAGTTCCACAAGCTCCAGGCGAAGCAGGAACGCCCGGAGATCAAGGAAATCGATCTTGAAGCCAAGGTCAACAACATCGATTTGAGTTTGGCCAAGAACAATTTACTTCCGAGCCTGGACGTAGAGGCGGCCCCCGCGAGAAGCCCGGAGAAATTCGTTCTTGGGCTCGGCTATCGATTCGGTCTCGAACTCAGAATCCCGATTCTCCAACGTCGCAGCCGCGGAGAGGTCTTGGAGGCGCAGGCCCAGGCGGACAGGCTTGTGATGGTTCAGAAGTTTCGCGAACAACAAGTGGTGGTGGAAGTCGATAACGCGCTCTCCGCGATCGATCGAGCCAAAGAGCGCGTGGAAGCGGCAGCCCAGTCACTTCGACTGGCCAAGACGCTCGAAGAGGGAGAACGTTTCCGATTCAGCCTCGGCGCGACGAGCGTGCTGTTCGTCAATCTCCGCGAGCGCAATACCGTCGATTCGGAAAATCAGGTTATTCGCGCCAAGACCGACTACCAGAAAGCCCAGGCCCTCTATCAATGGGCCATCGGCGCCTGGGCCAAAAGTAATCCGAGCGCCGTCCCGGTCAATTACAGAGCTCGCGACTAACCTAGTGAAAACATGGCATTTACTCTAAATATTTGCTAGGGTGACGGCATTGACGATAACCTAACGGTGTCATGAGTGCGCCTCGCGCACGGGATGTCCCTCTCGTGCCGCGTCTCGGCAACTTCGTGTAAGGATTTGAAAGACATGGCCCAGGGCCATTCTGATACGAAACCAAACCTCTTCCAGGCTATGCTGGGACACCTGGGACTTCTCTTCCGTTTAGAGAAGAAAGTCCTCGGACTGATCTTTTCCTATTCGCTCGCGATTGGACTGTTCTCGCTGATTGTGCCGTTGACGGTTCAGGAACTGGTCAACACCTTCGCCTTCGCCATCCAGCCCATCACCATCGTCACGCTTGCCACCATCATGGCCAGCGCGCTGGCATTCGTCGGAGTCTTCAAGACCCTCCAGTACTACGCCGTTGAGGTGCTGGAACGACGGGTCTTCGCCCGCGTGACGCTCGCCATGACGCAGCAACTCCCGCTCATGCAATATCAGAAGTTCAAGCCGCGCTACGCCAACTATTTTCTCGAAACGGTGTTGATGCAGCGCGCCCTCTCCGTCCTGCTCGTCGACATGATCAACATTGTCGTTGCCGGCGCCGTGGGAATGTCCATCCTCGTCTTCTACCACCCGTATTTCTTGCTGTACGACGCATTGCTGTTCACAGGGTTCAATGTGGTGTTCTTTCTCCTATCGCATGGCGGGTTACGGACCACCATCGACGTCTCCCACGCGAAGTACGAAACCCTGCACTGGATGCAGGAAATCTCTTATAACCTACTGCATTTCAAGGCCACCGATAGCCAGCCATTGCTCATGCAGAAATCCGATCAGCTGGTCAACAACTATGTCGCAACCAGGCGGGAACGCTTCGCCGTACTCGCGCGCCAATACCTCGGTGCAGTCGGGTGGCAGGCCATTGGGCACAGCAGCCTCATTGCCACCGCCGGGTGGCTTCTCTCGATCGGTCAATTGACGATCGGACAGTTGGTGGCGGCCGAAGTGGTCGTGGCGGGGCTGCTCACTAGCTTCGACGCGGTGGTCAAGCGGATGGGCCACGTCTATTACTTTATGACCGCGTTGACAGAACTAGACGAGTTCTTTGCGCTCCCCAAAGACCAGGAGTCGGCGACGCTGTCCGTTCCGTTGCCTGACCCCACCATTCATGGGATTCGACTCACTTGCAAAGACCTGGCGGTTTCGCATCCTGGAACCCCTTCCATTTTTTCGAACTTTAATCTGGAAGTCATGCCGGGTGAAAAAGTCGGCATCTATGCCAGTACAACGGTCGCGAAAACCGCCCTTGCCCGCGTCCTCGCGGGACTGGAAGCCCCGACGCACGGCGTCATCCGCTACAACGGAGTGGACCTTCGGCATCTGGATCGAACTGCGGTCAATCGCTGCCGGGGATTCATGCTCGACTCCCAACTCACCCTCTTCGAAGGCACGATCGAAGAAAATATCGTATTGGGCCGGTCGTATGTGCCCTACACCGATGTCCGCTGGGCGCTCCGTTTTACGGAGCTGGAGGAAGAAATCGATGCTTTGCCACAGGGCATCAAGTCCCACGTACGCACGCCGGGGAAAGTGCTGGCCCCGACCCACATTATGCGAATCCTTCTGGCACGCGCCATCCTCGCCCGGCCGCAGATTCTCATTTTTGACGGCATCATCCACAACATGCACCCGGCGATGCGGGAGACCATTCTCCGACGCCTCTGCTCGAAAGATGAGCCCTGGTCGGTGGTGTTTGTCTCCAACGATCCCAACCTGACGCCCCACATCGACCGCCGGATCATCATCGATTAACCAAGGACTCTATTGTGGGCCTTCTTGACCGTCTTCCCATTCCCAAGCCGACCGGCGCCCAGCTTCTGATCAGCGTGCTCATTGCCGGTCTTGGCTGGTACAGCGGGCAGGCCCTCAGCCAAGTCGACCAGGACTTGCGCATCATGTACACCGAATACACGCTCGGCGCGGCCGACCTCGCGCATATTTCGGCCGACACCATGCGCTACCGCAATACCATCATTCGGGCCCTGGAGGCTGATAGTCAGAAGGATTTTGAACGGATCACTGAATCGCTGCCCGTTCAACGCGCGAAAATCCAACATGCCATCGACCGATACGCGGCTGCAGGCCTGCGCGTCTCCCGAAGTGGACGGAGCGAACCGGAAGATATTGAATCTGTTCGCCGCAGCCTGGATCAGTATTTTTCAGCGGCAAGCACAACCATCCAGCTCCTGACACAGGAATGGACGGCAAACGCTCCAGCCGAACGCGAAGCGCTCCGGAGAAAAGCAGAAGAACATGCTTCCGACAATGCCGGTCCAAAAATGATACAGGTCAGCCTGGCGCTGGACCATTTGCTGGATACCGTCGCCGATGTGGCAAAGGATATGCGAGACGAGGGAACGAAGACCATTCAGGCGAGCAGCATGACGTTAGTGGCCGGAAGTTTCTTTATTGCGTTGCTCAACCTATACTTGGGCAAACGCAAAAAACCAGTCGATGACGACATCGACGCGGCCGCTGATCTCCCTTCCGATAGGACAGATCGGGAACACATCGGCGGACCATCCGCTTCGCCCCTCCCGATCGATGCCCGCTAATCCGATGTACGCCCGACTGCTCGAAGAAGTTCAGCCCGTTCGTCGGCCGAAAGTTCTTTCCAACTCCCCACTCCCAATCTGTCGATTCCAATGTGCATGATCCTGACTCTGTGCAGCCCTGTCACCCGATAGCCCAGTGCCTGGCACATGCGACGGATCTGGCGGTTTCTCCCTTCAGTCAACACAATGCGAAACCGGTTCGGCCGCACTCGATCCATACGGCAAGGTCTCGTCCGGCTGCCCAGAATGACGACCCCCTCCGCCATGTGTTTGAGAAACGCCTCGTCGAACGGTCGATCAACATCCACCACATATTCCCGTTCATGGCCGAATTCAACCCGCAGGATGTCGTTCACGATGTTTCCGTCGTTCGTCAGTAGAATCAGGCCGGATGAATCCTTGTCCAGTCGTCCGATCGGGAAAATGCGTTCGGGATGGCCGATTTCGGCGATGATATTCCGAGGCACATGCGACTCGCTCGTCGTGGTGACCCCGACCGGTTTGTGGTACTTGATGTAGGTGAACGCCTGTCCCCATGGGATGACGGTCCCATCGCAGGCGACAACATCCGTCCGACTCACCCGGTCACCCAGTGTGGCGACCACCCCATTGATGGTCACCCGGCCGGATTCGATACGGTGATCCGCCGCGCGCCTGGAACAAATACCATGCTCGGTAAAAAACTTATTGATGCGGATGGGAGAAGAAGGCGCGGGCTGAACATCGCGCGACATCGCGGCGAACGCCTTAATGAACCCGGCGACCGGCTTTGATCCGGCCGAGCATGCGATAGATCAAGCGGGCAATCGCAAATTGCGGCGCGACGAATCCTTCGATCGGAGCGATCTCACTGATATCCATGCCGACAATCCCCGGCCCGTTGGCCAGGGCCGTGACCAAATGCAGGGTATCGTACCAGCCGAGTCCGCCAGGTTCCGGGGTCCCCAACGCCGGGATGATGGCGCTATCCAGCCCGTCGCAGTCGAACGTCAGATAAACAGGCCCGGTGCAAGCAGCCACAACCTCAGGAACCCACCGTGCTGCCCGTCCCTCGTACGGACCGGATGGATCGAGAATTGATGAGGCAAAAAATGTCGTGATACGCTTGGTCGTCTTGATCCGCTGGATTTCTTCCGGACAGATCGACCGGATCCCGACCTGGACGAGCCGATGCCCGTCGTCCACGACTCGCGCCATGACACTGGCGTGACTGAACGGATTCCCTCCGTACGCATGACGCAAATCACCATGGGCGTCGATTTGCACCACACAAAGATCGGGATACCGTGTTGCGTGGGCCCGAATCGCCCCGAGCGCACCGGTATGTTCACCCGTCAGAGTGACGAGGAACCGACCGGTTCCGACATGCGGTGCAACAAACGATTGGATGGCATCGACGGCCTTCCCGTCTACACGCCCCTGGAGATCGAGCGTACTCGCAGTCGCGATGCCGCCCCACTCACGGAACGGCTCACTTTCAAGCTGCTCATCGTAGAATTCCACCTGGGCTGACGCTTCAAGAATGGCGGAAGGTCCGCGGTCTGATCCGAGAATATAACTGGAGGTGTGTTCGTATGGAGCGGGCAGGACATAGACACCCGCTTGCCCGGGATGGCACCAGGGTTCATCAATCCCCAGGAAGTTGTGATCCGCGCCTTCCCAACCAGCAGGCAGTGTCATAACTGTTTTTCCGCCACAGACGCCGGCATATGGAATGCTCGCAACTGGACATCGACTCACGCCGATTAGCGGCGAGAACGCTTGGGGATATTTTCTTCGGGAATAAAGACGGCCAACGCGATCACCGTCGTCCATCTATCCGGCTTGCCGACGGCCGACTGGGTGATATTTAATGTGCGCACGATTTTCCCGGCCATCTTGAACACCTGCTCACGCTCTTTCCACGCGATGTTCGGATCGAATTCCACCCCCAACGTCGTGGCGAGCATCTGTGCGGCGAGATCTTCGGTATATTCACCCGTCTCCTCGTCGGTTTCGCCGTGCGCATGGTGCTCAGAGAGATAGCCGTAAGTCTGACGATCGGTCGGGATCGCGAGGCCGATGGACGCAGACACAAGACGATTGCGTTCATTGGTCTCCGATCGGGCCATAACACAGAAGGTGATCTCGCCGGGATTCAGCAGTTTTTCACCCCGTTTGCGCGGGACAATTTTGCAATTCGGCGGAAGAATCGACGAGACCGTCACGAGATTGCAGTAGGCCACACCGGCACTGCGGAGGGCTTGTTCAAAAGAAGCCAGCTTCTCCTTGTGAACCCCCACTCCTCGCGTCAAAAACATCTGCGTAGGTACCATCTTCGTCGTCTCCCTTGTCTATCCGCAGGCTGACCACACTACATCACATCGACAATACATTGTATTGGGCCGCTGTTGTATCAAGATTGTCCGGGGTTCGCAATATCCTCACAGGATTATTTCTACGATCCCGCTGCAGGCTCCTTCAAATTCAGCACCAGCAACCGTGGTTCTGTCATATCTTCAATGGCGGCCCGAACGCCTTCTCGCCCCAATCCTGAATCCTTCACGCCCCCATAGGGCATATGATCCGCTCGAAACGTGGGAATCTCGTTGGCTAACACCGCGCCCACTTCAAGATGACGAAACGCGTGAAACACTTTATTGATATCCTGCGTAAACACCCCCGCCTGCAAGCCGTAGTCGGACTGATTCAAGGTCGCGATCGCATCACTGAATTGTCGATAGGACGAGACGGTGACGACGGGGCCAAACACTTCCTGGCAAGACACTTTCATCTCCGGTTTCACATTCGTGAGCACCGTGGCTTCCAATACCGTTCCCAAGCGCTTTCCCCCGAGCAACACCCGGGCTCCTTGTGACACGGCCTCTTCAATCCATGCCTCGACACGCTGAGTGGCCACAGGATCGATCAATGGACCAACGGTCGTCGTCTCATCCGTCGGATCACCGGCCTTCAGCCTGGCGACTTGCAGCAGCAGTTTGGTCGTAAACGTATCCGCCACCGAGTGATGGACGAGAATCCGCTGGACTGAAATGCAGGTCTGCCCCGCATAGCCAAACCCGCCTGTGGCGCACCGTTGGGCCGCCAGATCAAGATCCGCATCCGGTTCAATGATGACCCCGGCGTTGCCGCCGAGTTCGAGGGTCACCTTCTTCTTGCCGCACTTGGATTTCAACATCCAGCCGACCGGTGCACTGCCGGTAAAGCTCAACAGCTTGAAGCGGGGATCGATCACCAGTCGTTCCGCAGTCGCATTGTCGCAGGGCATGACGTTCAGCCCGCCGGCAGGGAGTCCGGCTTCCAACGCCACTTCACCCAAGAGTAACGCGGTCAGCGGCGTCTGCGGAGCCGGCTTGATGAGGATCGGATTGCCGGCGGCCAGGGCCGGCGCAACTTTGTGGACGACTAAATTGAGTGGAAAATTAAATGGCGTGATGCCGACGATGGGACCCAGTGGAAACCGGCGAACCATCCCGAGATACGATTCAGTCTGGGGTGTCCAATCAAGCGGAACGACTTCGCCAGGGATACGCTTGGCTTCTTCCGCCGCAATCGTCAGGGTCTGCACAGCGCGATTGACCTCGCGCTTCGCATCGGCGATCGGCTTGCCGGCTTCCGCCGTGATCGTCTGGGCGAATTCATCCCGGCGGCGATAGAGCAGCGCCGCCATGTCTTGCAGAATATTATAACGGGCGTGGGATGCCAGCTTCGCCATGGCGGGTGCAGCGGCCACTGAGGAGGCAATGGCCTCTTCGGCATCGCTCTCACCGGCCTGACAGATTTCCGCGATCGCGTTTCCGGTAAACGGATTAGTCACACGTGCCGTAGTGGCGCTGTGCTTCCAGACTCCGTGGACGAGAAAAGGACGTGGTCCCTGCAAACGCGCGATCTCCCCTAGGAAGCGGTAGGAGCCGCTGCAGGTTGAGCCGCCTCAGCAGCCTGCTGTTCCGCAACGGCTTTGCTGATCAATTCATCCGTTCCCCAATCACGCACGGCCTCCAACGTAAAACTTTCGTACGTGGACACCCCGTGGCAAGCCGGGCAGTCAGGCATCGGCACTTTCCGGTAAAACACTTCTCCCAAACAGGACATACAAACCCAAAAGTCAGCCGTCCCCTCATGCTGAGGAACAGACCAAAATGATTGCGTGGAAGCCATAGTCACTCCTACGTTATGGCACGTGAGAATCACGAGCACGCGGCATCGAGCCTTCAACAGACCGCACGGGTCGTATGAGAGACTCACGCTCCGAACCGCCGCGTGAATGCGGGGCACTCGCAAGCAGCCGATCGATTTCTTCGGCAAACATTTCGAACGGAAACGCTCCAGGGATCGCGATTGCAGGTTCTTTCTCCGTAGGGCCGCTCGCCGTCCGCATAAGAATGAACCCGGGGGTCCCGTGAAATCCCCAGCGATTGGCCTCTTCCCGATCTTCAAAAATCGACGCGACGTGAGACTTCTCCTTGAGACAGCGCTCAAACGCCGGCTGGGTCAACCCGATGGCCACGGCATGGCGGAGAATGACGGCTTGATCCAATCGCCCGCCTTCTGCGAACAAGCGATCGTGCATCGGCCAATACTTCCCCTGGACCCCGGCACAGCGCGCTGCCAACGCCGCATCGAGACCAGGGCCCTGGTCGGCACGCGGATAGTCACGGTAGAGAAACTTCACTTTACCGGTATCCACATAACGCGCTTGGATTCTCGGCCAGGTCTCGCGAAAAAATTTCAAACAGTACCCGCAAGTAAAGTCCGAATACTCGATAAGCGTCACCGGCGCGTTGGCCTGGCCTCTCATGCGATTCTCGGCTTGGCCGGACTCGTCCTTGGCGCCAACCTCAGTCGAGAATAGGGCGAAACAGACCATCCCCAGCAAGCCCGCCATTGCCATGCCGCGTCGGGTGTAATTCATGAGTGTTGCTTATCCCGCGCCCGCTGCCGCTCCAACAAACCCATCATCAGCAGAGGCCACACCACCGTAGCGTCGCTTAACACTTCGGCAAACCGTCCACCGTCGGCAGGAGGGACAAACTTGCCCCACGATATTCCTTCTTGATACGTGCAGCCGCTCAGGCCGCCCCAGTAATCCGGTTCGGGGCAGATCCGCACGCCGTACTGGAAACGCGGAGGCTTCACAGTGAGCCCCAACCGATGGTTCCCGATTTCTACATAGGGCCCGACCTGTTGCGCCCAATTTCGCGGCACCCCGCCGCCGATCGTAAAGATCCCGATCCTCTTGGCGGACAAAATCTGACCGGCATAGCTATTGAGGTCAAGGTAGGGATTGAAGGAAGGGAGGGATTGATGGATGCTGCGCAGCACCGCCAGGTCGTCTCCGGGTTTGACTTGAGAACGAGCCTGAGCAATCGCCCTTCCCATGGCCCAGGTTCCTACATCCAATCCCATTTCTGAGTCGGTATACGCGGGGATATAGACCGGCACCTTCTTCAGATAGGCACTCTTAAGAATTCCGTCACCTTCATACTCTTCAGCCAGGGTTTTCCCCAGCTCACGTGTCAGGATTTCAGAAGAAAGTGTCGTGTCATAGTTCATGCGCTTCAGCGTCTGTGAGACCACCTGTTCGACGTAATTGAGATTGGATTCCATCTCCAGCGTATCGTAAACACGATTGTAGCCCTTCTCGAACAATTCCTCATCGGACATCGCGGGATTGACGCGATAATGTGTTTTTCCGATCGACTCGCTCAAGCCGTGTGCGATCAGCGCGCCGGTAGAGATAATGCAGTGCACCATGCCGCGATCCACCATCGTACTGATGATCTTGCCCATCTTGGCGATGGTCATGGCGCCGGAGAGCGTCAGCACGACCTTGCAATCGGCATCCTCGATCATGGCGTTGAGCACTTCGAACGCTTCGCCCAACCGCCGGCCGCCGAACGCCGTCTTGCCCATGGCAACCAGCAGCTCGTTGAACGAACCGATTTTATCCGGATCAAGCGGCTCCAGTGCTTCTAAGCCGTCTTTCCCGCCGTCATGAAATTCACGTGTCGCCATAGCCCAACACCGTCCCCGAAAATAATTACAAAAGGCGCATTCCTTATACACAACCGCCGCTAGAGGCGTCAATGAAGCGCGCGCCGGACGCGACTGCATGCAATTCAAGCCACGCGACACAGATAGAAATTCTGCCCACACAAACAGGGAAGAGCGGCGTGCGGCATGAACGATGGAAGACAGATTCTCTGGCCATGCGATATCCGATCGCCGGCAACGATCAAAACCACCGCCCGATCCGGGCAACCCGCATGCGGTGGAAGGAGTGAGAGATCCCGAAGATGTTCTCCGCGCGCTACTATTTAAGAACCGCGACCGGTGAACATGGGAGAGAAACGCGTAGCGAGAGAAAGGGGGGGAAGAATGTTCAGGATTTCGCGGATCACCGCGAAAAGCGGCTCCCGCCAAGCAAGCTGGGGTTGGTGGTCCCAACGGGATTTGAACCCGTGTTTAAGCCTTGAGAGGGCTCCGTCCTAGGCCAGGCTAGACGATGGGACCATCCGGGACATGTCGACCCTCCTGCCCACTGCTGATAGAGCGCAAGCTTGCAGGACTGCCAAATCGAGGGTGGCACGGTACCACAGGGACTTTCTGGTTTGCAAACGTCCCCAGCGCATCCACGCTCACTTGCCGCCCGATCAAAGTGCCCAGCAGGGGGAATATCCTTCACAGCCGGCTGAGGCATCACCCGATTCGAGCCGAGCCGCCCATATTTCTCCCATTTTCCTATGGAAAGTCTTGACAGAGAGGGCGCCCAGAGCCTAGCCTCAGGCCTTCCTGAACAGAATGCACGCGCGCCCGCTTGAGGACGTACCAGAACGAGGATCACGATGTCAGAATCTCTTGCCCCACAGCGCACAATCGGCGCTACCACTCCCGATCCGGTCGACACAGAATCCTCGAGACAAGGACTCGAACTGCTCATCGGTTCAAATAAATTTCGCAACACCAACGGGGTGGTGCGGATCCAGGGGAAAGAACAGCTTTTTTTGGAGTCGAAACCGGAGCAGGGCTTACTCCTCGTCACGATCGATCTATACAGTGACACAGGCACACACATCGGCCATCTTCGCCGCAACGTACCAGCGTTGAATCCGGCCAATCAATTCAGTGTCGAGGTGCATCGCGCCGACGACACCATTCCTACCGATCTTCCTTGGGTGCGAGTGTCCGATCAATCCACCGGCCAGACCGTGCTGGAAGCCTGCGTCGTGGCTCACAAGAAAATCCAGGTGGTGCTGGGGAAATTCTATTCGCATAAGGGAATGCTCGTGGACATCACCCCCCATTACTGCCGCATCGGCTCCGGCACGACCCTCTTCGGTGACGTCAGCGAAAACAAGGGCGGAACCGTGGTGCTCGGCTGACGTTGCTCCCGAGTCCCCGGTCTAGCCGCTGCGCCCCCGATTGATTCGAAACAACTCTCCTCTCAAAGTTCGGTTCCACTGCGTCCTTTCCGCAAATTGGAAGAGTTCTATGAGAATCCTCTCTCATCTCATAGAATGACTTTCATGCCGGACATCCACACACCCAGCGTCCAAGCCTTTCTGGTTTGCGACCAGGTCATCGAGGACAGCCAGACCAAGAAGAAGAGCCTCATCGGCATCTTCACGCACCTACAGGCCGTCGCCTTCCCCTTTCAGCATAACCAGATGGGGCTCTACTTCTGCCTTACCGACGCAGAAGGCACCTACCACTTTGACATCGACCTCGCCTACATCAACACGGAACAGCTGGTCTGCCGTGCCACCCTCCCCAATATCGTCATCGCCGACCGGTTGCAGATCTCCGACTTCGGCATCAATATCCCCTCGCTCATCTTCCCTGCTCCCGGCCGCTACGAATTCCGCCTTCGGATGGAAGGACACCTCATCGCGCAAAAGGATTTCAACGTCATTCAAATGACCTCGCATCAGACACCGGAAGCCTCCGACCCCCTGTCCTGATCGCCACCATTTCCCCCATTTCTCGCCTGCACCGGACTGTGATACAACTACGCCGCAATCCAACAGCCCTGCGCGCAACGGCGTGAACAATGAGCGACAAGCCCATGACTGACCCAGCATCCACAGGACCGTCTGATTTCATTCGAGAGATCGTGGCAGCGGATCGAGCCGCCGGAAAACATGACGGCCGCGTCGTCACCCGCTTCCCGCCGGAGCCGAACGGCTATCTCCATATCGGTCATGCCAAATCCATTTGCCTCAATTTCGGCCTCGCCAATGAAAATCCGGGCGGAGTCTGCCACCTGCGCTTCGACGACACCAACCCCACGACGGAAAATCCGGAATTCGTCGAGGCCATTCAGGATGACGTACGCTGGCTGGGATTCGACTGGCACGGCAAAATGTTCTACGCGTCGGATTACTTCGAGCGGCTCTACGAGTTTGCCGTCACGTTGATCAAGAAGGACAAGGCCTACGTCGATAGCCTCACGGCCGATCAGATGCGTGAATATCGCGGGACGCTCACCGAGCCAGGCAAGAACAGCCCGGACCGGACCAGGACGGTCGATGAGAATCTGGATCTCTTTCGCCGGATGCGGGCAGGCGAATTCCCCGATGGCTCGCATGTCCTACGGGCAAAGATCGACATGGCTTCGCCGAACATCAATCTGCGCGATCCCGTGCTTTATCGCATCCGCCATGCCGCCCACTACCGGACCGGCACCCAGTGGTGCATCTATCCGGCTTATGACTTCGCACACCCGCTCTCGGACGCCATTGAAGGCATCACCCATTCGATCTGCACCTTAGAGTTTGAAGATCACCGCCCGCTGTACGACTGGGTCGTCGCAGAATCCGGAGCGGCCCACCGGCCGCGCCAAATCGAATTCGCCCGGCTGAACCTGACCTTCGCCGTCATGAGCAAACGAAAGTTACTGGAGCTCGTGACCAAGAAATTGGTCGCAGGCTGGGACGATCCCCGCATCCCGACGATCAAGGGGCTGCGGCGACGCGGCTATACCGCGGAAGCCATTCGCGCCTTTTGCGACCACATCGGCGTGGCCAAGCGCGATGCGATCGTGGAGATGCAACTGCTTGAATTCTTCATTCGCGAAGACTTGAACAAGCGGTCGCCGCGCGTGATGGCCGTCCTGAATCCGCTCAAGGTCGTCATCGAGAACTATCCCGAGGGGACGGTCGAGGAGATGGAGGCCGTCAACAACCCGGAAGATCCGGCAGCGGGGACCCGTCGCGTCCCCTTTTCACGCGTACTGTATATCGAGCAGGACGACTTCCGCGAAGATCCGCCCAAGCAATTCTTTCGTTTGGCTCCCGGCCGAGAAGTCCGCCTGCGTTACGCCTACATTGTGAAATGCACCGGCGTCGTGAAAGATCCGCAGACCGGCGCCATCACAGAGTTGCGCTGCACCTACGATCCCGACACCAGGAGCGGCTCTACACAGGAACAGCGCAAAGTGAAAGCGACGATCCACTGGGTCTCCGCCACACACGCCGTTCCGGCCGAAGTGCGCCTATACAATCCGTTATTGACTACCGACCTGGCGAAAGTTCCCCCGGACCAGGACTGGACACAGTCGCTCAACCCGCAGTCGCTTGAACGAGTGACCGGATGCCTGGTGGAACCCAGCTTGAGGCAGGCATCCATCGGAGCACGCTATCAGTTCGAACGGACCGGCTACTTCTGCGTCGATCCTGACACATCACCCAATGGCCTGGTGTTTAACAGAACCGTGTCGTTAAAGGACGCCTGGGCCAAACTCGAAAAGGCACAGAAGACCGGCTAATCTTCGAATGCAGGATTCACCCTGCGCTTATTACCCTCTGTTCCCGGTCAGTTCCGCTCATCTTTACATCTCACTTTTCCCTGCTACGCTTGGAGGGTGTTGAAGCCCCCCTCAAATGACATCATGATCTGCTCCATGATCAGGCGCCTGCTGATGGCGGTACTGCTCGTGATACCCTGCAGCCTCTGGCAGGCCTATGCAGCAGACGAACCGATAACAACCCCGGTCACCCACTCGGCGACCAACGCAGTCAAAAGCACCATTACGCAACTCCTCCGGACACTCGACGATCCCGCACTGAAACAGCCGGATCGATCAGACGAGCGACGGCAAGCCATCGAGCGTATCATCATGCAACGGGTCTCCTACGAAGAGATGGCCAAGCGCTCCCTCGGCACCCCCTGGGCGGAACTTCCTGAGACCGATCGCCGGGAATTCGTCAAGCTATTCGTCCAGTTGCTTCGGGACAATTTCGCCGGCCGAATCAGCGAACATTCCGCTGCAGCCGTGTCATATCTCAGCGAGCAGCAGGAGGCACACTTCGCCGAAGTCAAAACGCACCTCAAGAATCCGAAGGTCGATACCCAGGTGGATTTTCGCTTATTCCTTCATTCGGGGGAATGGCTGGTCTACGATGTGGTTGTGGATGGAGCCAGTATCGTGAGCAATTACCGCGCGCAGTTCACGAGCATCATTCGCGACGTGTCCTATGTAGGGCTTGTCAAGAAGATGAAGCAGAACGCCGTCTCGGTCAAATTCTTCGAACACCCCTCCACCCGCTAATCCACCACCGGGAGGCCGTCATGATCGAGTGCCGCGAGCATCGTCGCATTCCCGTCGAGCTCCAAGTCTTCTTCTCCACGACGAATCAAACCGAGATCCGCGAAGGCACCATGTTCGACATCTCAGCCGGGGGCTGCGCCGTGACCAGCACGGCCCCGATCAAGCCAGGGTCAGGCGTACGGCTCCTCATTCGCGCCACTGATCTCGGCTCACCGATCACCGTCCATTCGGCCGCCGTCCGCTGGGCGAATCATGGCGAATTCGGCGTCGAGTTCTTGAATCTGTCCGAGCTGGATCGCAGCCGCCTGCAACGTTTTCTGCACGTCGCCAACCCTCAGACCGCCTCCTAAATAATCGGACACTCACCCCTTGCCTGACCGGACCGGGAGAATGGTAGACTTCCGGCATGAAATGCCCGGTCTGCCGCACACCCACCGAGTGGAAAGACAATCACTGGCGTCCGTTCTGTTCAGAACGCTGTCAGCTCACGGACCTGGGCACCTGGGCCACCGGAGGCTATCGCATTCCCGGCACGCCGCTGACGGTAGACCAAGAAGATCCGGCAGACGAAGATCCGGATACGTCACGAACCGGATCCATCACGCAAGACAATTGATCGCCTGATACTCCGGCCCCACGATCGTGGTTCCCGGAATCCCCCACCACAATCGCATCACCGTCGCATACAAACTCCGGTAGTCGACCCGATATTTCAAATCCCCTTCCTGAAGATCGTTCAGCGACGGCATACTTCCGTACAATCCGCCTTTCACAGATCCGCCCAGGAACAGATGCGGAGCCGCAGTTCCATGATCCGTGCCCGCACTGGCGTTTTCACCGACCCGCCGTCCGAATTCTGAATAGGTCATCAGCAGGACGCGGTCCCAGAGCCCGGCTTGAACCATTGCCTGACGAAACGCGACCAGCCCTTCGGCCAGCTCCTTCAGCAACCGTTCATGATGCCCCAGCTGACCGGCATGGGTGTCGAAACCCGTCTGTGAGACTTTGATCACTGCCACCGGCACCTTGGCCGTCAGCAATTGCGCCGCGGTTTCCAACTGATGTCCGATCGGCGACGAAGGGAAGGTCGTCTGCAACGGCGGGACTTGTTGCAAATGCGCAGCCAGGTCGCCGGCTGCATGGGTGAGTTCCCGTTGTACCTGAAGGATGTGAGCCAGCGCGCGATTGGCACTCGATTGTTCCACCGCCTTCACATGACTGGCTTGCTGAAGGAATTGTTGGGTATCGTGCAACGCGATCGTCCGGACCATCTTTCCACTCAACGGCCCGCCATCCCGCTGACCAAGCAGTATCCCGTCGGTGGCAAATGCCTCCGGCAACGGATGGGCCTCAAACAAACGAGCCAGCCAGCCTTCATCCAAGACTTGCTGGCTGGCCGACGCCGTGTCCCAGATTTCGATCGACCGGAAATGCGACCGGTTCGGATCGGGATAGCCCACACCCTGGACGATCGCCAATTGCTGCTTCTCCCACAGAGACATCAACGGCTCCAGCGCATAGTGCAATCCGACCGAGGGCGAAAGCTGCAACACGCGCTCGCGGGGAATCGCCAGATGAGGGCGGGCCTGATAGTACCGATCATCGGAATACGGCACGAGCGTATTCAGGCCGTCGTTGCCTCCATGCAGTTCAACCAGGATCAGAATGCGATCCCAGCGACCCCGGACCGTCGCTGGAGACGCCGCAAAGAGTTCGGACGGCCGTGGAGCCAGCCACCAGAGCGGCAGCATCCCGGCGAATTTCAGCAGGTCTCGACGACGCATCGTTCGCCCCTCACTTCAGCTGGAAAGTCGGATCCATCACCAGGTGATGGACCAGTTGCCACCGATCGACTCCGATCGGAATCGGATTGACCGGTAAGACCGGCACCAAGACCGCCTGTACCGTCTCCGCGTCTTCCTCTGTCACCCAGGGAGCACCATGCATCTCCCCCGGACCGGCATGGGTATGCATGGGTCCGCCCATGTCGGCTCCCCGCAGACCTCGCTGTAAGAGTTGCCACCGATTCAGCAGCGTCGCGCTGGTAATCCAGCGAGTCCCCCCGGGCCAGCCCTTCACGTTGGGCGGATCGAAGAGATCCTGCCCCAGGCGTTTTCCATATTTCGCGAGCACGACCGTGTCCTGAACGGGCAGATTCAGGAGACGGACGGTCCCGACCAGTAATTCGACCGGCGACTTCACGAGCGCCCCGCGCGTCTCCGCGGCCCAAAAATGCGGTAGGGTCAACAGCCCGCGCAGAAGCGGCTTGATCTGATAGCCGCTATTTCTGAACAGCGCGGCAAGCCGCTCGACCTCGCGGGCCTCCGGCTCATCCGAGACGAACTCCCGCCAGAGCTTCGCCGTGATGTACCTGGCACAGGCCGGTTGGTCCAACGCGATCGCCAGAATCTCGTCGCCGCCGAAGGCACCGGTCTTCCCCAACACGTGCTTGACGCCTGCATCATGCTGACGCCGGTTGAACGCAAAGCCACCGCCATGATGCAGGGCAACATGCCAGCCGGTAAAGGCGCGCGCCGCTTCTTTGATGTCGGTTTCGGCGTAGTGGCCTTCCCCAAGCGTGAACAGTTCGAACAGTTCACGGGCGAAATTCTCGTTGGGTTGATCCTTATGATTAGTCTGCGTATCCAGATACAACACCATCGCCGGATCCTTCGCAATCTGAAAGAGCAGATCCCGGAATGATCCCAGTGCATGGTGGCGAAGTAGCACATTCTGGTGGTACAGCAGCGCCGGCCATTTCACTTTATGGAAACTGGAGGTGAAGTGATTATGCCAGAACAGCGTCATGCGCTCGGTCAAAGGGGATGGCGTAGTGAGGAGTTCCTGATACCACCAGCCCTTCAGTTCGAAGGCGTCCTCTCGCCGCTCCTGTTTGAACACCTTCTTCTGCTCAACGCTCAATCCCTTCGCCTTCATCCCCTCGGCAGGCGGCAGGGCATTGAGCACGTGAACGGGAGGACTCGTCCTGGCTGTCGTGC
>Ga0209253_10002127_pt1 | contig 17504 bp, 19 predicted proteins | sample FrelakmetBRP12BR_FD_187145 | JGI IMG/M metagenome (GOLD analysis project Ga0209253, IMG submission 187145) | Freshwater lake sediment microbial communities from the University of Notre Dame, USA, for methane emissions studies - BRP12 BR (SPAdes)... | ecosystem: Environmental > Aquatic >...
AACGGGCCAAGTTAAGGTGTAAACTGGAGCCATGAAAACGCGTTACACCCCAAAACAAAAAGCCCAAATCGTGCTGGAAATACTCAAGGAAGAGCGTTCGATTGCACAGATTGCGTCCGAGTATGGTGTGCATCCGAACCAGCTTTACAAGTGGAAAGCACAAGCGGTTGAAAACTTACCTGGTTTGTTTGAGGATGATCGCAAAGGCGAAAAGGCCCTCAAGGCAGAACATGATCGCCAACTCAAGGAGTTGTACGCCGAGATCGGGAAGCTGACCACACAGTTGAGTTGGCTCAAAAAAAAATCTGGCATTGAACCTCCTGCGGAGTGAGCGGTTGGCAATGTTGGAGCGGGGACCGGCAGAGCTGGCCCTGGCGGCTCAAACCGAACTCCTGGGTCTATGCCGCTCCAGTCTGTACTATGAGCCGGTCGGGCCATCGGCGAAAGAGATTGCCATCAAGCACCGCATCGATGAGCTCTACACCCGCCACCCGATCTACGGCTCCCGGCGCATGACAGCCGTACTGGGTCGGGAAGGCTGGTCGGTTTCACGGCCCACGGTACAAGGTTACATGCGAGAAATGGGCATCGCCGGTGTGGCGCCAGGGCCAAATACCAGCCAGCCCAGCCCGGAGCATAAGGTCTATCCGTATTTGCTCCGTAACCTGGAGATCTGCCGTCCGAACCAGGTTTGGGGCATCGACATCACATATATCCGTTTACGAGCCGGCTGGATGTTCCTGGTGGCTATTCTGGACTGGTTTTCGCGCTTCGTGGTCAGTTGGGAACTGGATCAGACCCTGGAATTGACCTTCGTGCTGCAGGCTGTCGACTGCGCCCTGGCGCTCGCTCGGCCGGAGATCTGGAACAGCGACCAGGGCAGCCACTTTACCAGTCCAAAATACACCCAGCGATTGCTGGAGGCCCAGATCCAGATCAGCATGGACGGCCGCGGACGCGCCCTGGACAACGTCTTCACCGAGCGGCTGTGGCGCTCTGTCAAGTACGAAGAAGTCTACCTGAATGACTACACCAGTCCCAGAGAAGCTCGTCAAGGGATTGGCAACTACCTGACCTTTTACAACTACGAACGCCCTCACCAGTCGCTGGCCTATCTCACCCCAGCGGAAGTCTATTCCCAGGCAGGCACCCCTCCCGTTCAGGGAATGAGTTTATCGCTTTTGAGCCATTGCCAGGGAGAAAAAACGGAGAGCAGAGGGCGGTGAACCATCCACTCAACCCTCTGCCCTGGCAACGGCGTTGGGCAGCGCTCAAGTCGGTCTCCACCGGCGCTTTATCCTCTGCACCAACGCAACGATTGTATCAGGTCAGGAGAAGCGATTTGATCGAATTTGTTAAGGTTCAAAGCAGAACTGCAAATGTTAAAATATTCAGAAAGGAAAACTACACCTTAAACCAGACCGTTTTTCTGTCTAAAGAGTCTTGACCACCCCAGTCGGTGCTCAATTTTCCATCGGTCTCACGGTGGTGGAATGTATTCTTTAGGTGATCCACGATCTCAATCACCCGGACGTAACCGCTCCCGTCTTCGGTGCGCTCAAGGATTTCATCCAACCGTTCGTCAACTGGTGTCACAATCATGTATTTCTTGTTGATCTCAGCGGCGACTTCCATCTCCGGTCCGGAAAGCCTGCCGGTTTCCCCCGTATTGTATAGGGCCTGTGCTTGCGCCCAAAGTTGCACCGGGTCAATCTCGGTTGCGTAGCTCCAGTTGATGTCAATCAGGTGGCAGGTCATGAAGCGCCGGCTGCCAGTGGGGTCAGTGAAAAACCCCTTCTCGGGGTTGATGGTTGCAATGTGGCTGCAAATTGCCGGTCTTTCAATCGCGTATCTGTCGTAGGCTGCCCTCTCGGTGATGATTTCCTGTGTGAGGAATGCCTTCAGCGCCTCACGGTCTGCGCGCCTCGTGGTGGCACCGAACTCGCTGATCTCCCATATCAGCTTATCTGTCAATCGTAACTTATGGTCTTTGCTGTCAGGGTCGATTGAACTCTCAATGAAGGCATTGGGAAACGGTGATGCCAGCCACCTAGCGAAGTACGATTTTCCAAGGTCCTGAGCCCCTGGCAGCACCAAAGTCCGGTTCTGAACGTTCGCCCGTACGTGTCGCGGCTTTTCAATCGCGCCGACAAGCCAGCGCCGGATGTATACTTCAAAGGTATCGTCCACCCCCTTAAAGTAGGCGGCCAGCCGGGTAACGTGATCCACGCCATCCCACTCGAACGAGTTCAAGGTGTCAAGGAATGGATGAAATTGGTGCTCCCACGCCTCGGCAGTCCACACATGCCGGGCGAGCTCATTATTCCGGTACTTGTGCTCGTTCAGGCTGGTGATGAGTTTGGATGCGATGGGGTCAATCATTGGGGTCCCATTGACGTAGACCCTTTGCTCCATCAAATTCCACTGGAAGGTATACCCCATGTCGGATAACGCCTTGAGAATGGCACTTGGCTTAGGGGATCTGGTGCCTGGTATGATGATCCTCTCACCGCCGTCCTCGGCAGCCCACTTCGCAAGGCTGCCGACAGTTATCTGAGTATCCCGGTTAGTGGAGAAGCTGCTCCACTTTTCAGCGCACACGTCCGCCTTGAATTTTTTACTCCTCTGGCTCCAGTCATCCCACATCAACAGAAGGATCTTCGATCGGTCGGGATCCTCCGAAATGGAGTGCAATGCCATCCCTACCTTCAACCATGACTCATAGTCGTCTGCCCTGCTGGGGCGAAGACGGGGGAGGGCTTGGAGCGCAATATCCAGGTCCCGCCCGAAGTCCTTCTCCCGGTGTTCCTGCTCTTGTAGTGGCTCCTCCGGGGCTGGCTTTGGGAAGTTCTTTTCCAAAATCTCAAAGTTGTATTTCAACACCGGATTCCAGCGGATAATCATGCACTCCCGCTGTTCCTCGTACTTGGTGTTCAGGGTGCCAGGCAGCCGCAGTATCCGGGCGATGTCATTCGCGCTTTTGTCACCCCTGAGCATTGACGAGATGCCATCGAGCACCCGCTTGAACCGCCTGCGCTCCTCGTCAGATGTGAACCTGTACGACTCGCTCAGCAACCAGTACACATGGTACCCATGTCCCGTGTCCACGATGATGGATGGTTCAAGCCCGTCGTAGAAGGTGCTATTCATGTGTTCTAGCGCTAGCGCCTTGCCCCTGTCGGGGTCCTCAGCGTCCCAATCCTTACCGTCGATGTCGGCCCAAACCGCTGTCGCGTGGGTGACGTTCTCCGCCTTCCCCCCGTTCCCGTCACGGTGGGCGACACCAAAGTACATGTTAGCGCCCGCCTCATTTGCCCGGCGTATCCTGTCCCAGTCGAACTTGTGCTCGACCCTGAGGCCGCCTTGTCCGCCTATGAGCCGTATCTCCAGCCCGTTGGAGTTCCCAATATCGTAGCCGAGGGCGTGGAGGAAGTGAATTGCCTGCTCATCCCCTACGGGTGGCGACGCGCGCCCGTTCTCCGTTTTCTCATCATTACTTGGGTTATAATCTTCTTGTGACATGAAGCCGTCTCCTTCTTGTCACGCCGCCTTGCCCCGGTCTACCCCGGGGCTTTCTCTTTGCCCCGGACCGTGCTGGCAGGTGTGACTGTCATCTGGTGGGTGGCGGGCTTCAGCTTAAAAGCAAAGAACCCACCTCATCTTCCAAGGCGGGTTCTTAGGGTTACTCGCAAGCTGTTCGACTAGTGATTAATTTATTCACGCGGTGGTCGGCTTCCATTACTTGAATGGAGTTCACCGCTATTTAGTTGTCTTAATAACCGAAATTACATTGTTGTAATTATATACAGTTTCTCAACACGCACCAAACGAGTTTCCAAACTCGAAGATTAGAATTTCCCAACATCATAATAGTTTTGCAAGCACCCGGCGCGGCTCCCGACACGGGGCTAAACTGGTATACTTATGAAGTTGGTACTCCCGGGCAATGGCAGCAGGAACGGCGAGATGGGGTACAAGATCGGTATTGGATTATACGCAAAATGAGATTATACCATCCGTATTTTTGGTTCAGACCGCAGTGTTTAAGAATGAGTGGCGGGTTCTTATTACTGGCGGTTTTCTTTATGTCTGCCTGTGCTCCGCCCGTAGCCACCCAGGCGTTAATCACTGCAAAGGTGACCGTAGATGGGAGTACAAAAGATATAAATTTGCCCGTTGGCAGCACGGTCCAGCAGGCACTCGATGAGGCCGGTATTGTGCTCGAATATCTGGATCGAGTCGAACCGGCGCCATATTCTCTATTGACGGATGGAGTTGAAATTCGGGTTATTCGCGTTAAGGAAGATTTCACAGTCGAGCAGGAAGTGATACCATTCGAGCGCAAGATGCTCCAAACTGAATCACTGCCTTCAGAACAGACCATGCTGTCGCAAAGTGGCGTAAATGGGCTGCGGGAGATCACATACCGGCACGTGTTCGAGGATGGTATGGAGGTTTCAAAGTTTCCCGTAAGAGAGACGGTCGTAAATGAGGCCATCCCCGAGATCATTATGGTTGGCATCCAGACGCCTTTTGTCCCGGTTGAGATTCCAGGGAGGATCGTTTACCTGCTTGGGAGCAATGCCTGGATGATGGAGCAGACAACCGGCAACCGCGAGCCGGTCGTTACCACCGGCGATTTGGATGGACACATTTTTTCTTTATCGAACGATGGTTCCCGGCTATTATTTACCCGACGGTCAACTGAAGAGGGACAGATCAATTCGTTGTGGGTTGCGGATTTGAATACCGACCCAATCGAGCTTTACGATTTACAAGTCTCCAATGTGGTCCATTTCGCTGATTGGGTGCCGGATCCGAAGAACGACAAGGTGGCATTCTCCACGGTTGAACCTCGCTCGACTGCTCCCGGTTGGCAGGCGAATAACGACTTTAACGTTCTCAACTTTAGCCCAAGCGGTTGGGTATCACGTTGGAAAGTGTACGTGGATGCTAATTCTGGAGGCGTGTATGGCTGGTGGGGCACCAATTTCGCATATGAGCCGTCCGGAAGTCGGCTCGCCTATGCCCGCCCGGATAGTATCGGATTGGTCAATCTTGAAGAAGGCAAGTTTACACCTCTGGTTGATATCACCCCGCTTCAGACTGGTGGTGATTGGGCGTGGGTACCAGGTTTTTCCTGGAGTCCTGACGGCGGAAACGTGGTGTTTGTGGATCATTCGGCTCCGCCTGGCTCAACTCAGCCGGAGGAATCTCCTAATTTTGACCTGGGCACCATCCTTCTGGAGAGTGGTAATTCACTTCGGATGGTACCGCAAACCGGGATGTTCGCTTATCCGGTATTCTCTCCTCCACAGACACTGAAATCTGGTGAAATTGGATACCAGGTCGCTTTTCTCCAGGCAATCCTTCCCAGTCAAAGTGAAACCAGCCGCTACCGGCTGGTTGTTATGGACCGTGATGGATCTAACCAGAACATCCTGTTTCCGCAAGAAGGTGAACCAGGGCTGGAGCCGCAGCAAGTTGCGTGGTCACCTGCTCCATTACCAGGAAAAGATCAAAATTGGATTGCCGTCACATACCAGGGGAATCTCTGGCTGGTTGATACTCAGGATGTAGAGGCGCCACAGCAGATTACTGGGGATGGGCTGGTCAGCCGGTTTAATTGGAAGTAGCTCACCACATATTTTTTATATGCAAATCTATATTGTTTAGGTAAAGAGGGAGACAAATGCGGATATTAATTACAGGAGCAGCGGGATTTCTTGGCTCGCATTTATGTGATCGTTTGCTATCGGATGGACATTCTGTCATCGGGATGGATAATTTCATTACAGGCAACCCAAATAACCTGGCTCATCTAGCGGGGAACCAGGAATTTTCTTTCATCCGCCACGATGTTTCAAATTTTATCTTCGTCCCGGGCTCGATGGACGCGGTCTTGCATTTCGCATCACCCGCCAGCCCCAACCCGCATTCTCGGTTTGGGTATGTCAATTTACCCATCCAGACTATGAAGGCGGGTGCGCTTGGCACCCATAACAGCCTGGGTGTCGCGCGTGTACATTCGGCGCGCTTTCTATTAGCATCTACGAGTGAAATATATGGGGATCCGCTTGAACATCCTCAGACAGAATCCTATTGGGGGCATGTGGATCCGATTGGTACGCGCTCGGTGTATGATGAGGCGAAAAGGTTTGCGGAAGCCTTGACGATGGCTTACCACCGATTTCATGGGATTAATACTCGCATCGTCCGAATTTTTAATACCTATGGGCCACGAATGCACCTGGATGATGGTCGCGTGGTCCCAAATTTCTTGAAGCAGGCTTTAATGGGCGAGCCTCTCACTATTTATGGCGATGGCTCGCAGACGCGCAGCTTTTGCTATGTCGATGATTTGATCGATGGAATCGTTAAGCTGCTATACTCAAGTGAGCATGAACCGGTCAACATCGGCAATCCGGTTGAGACGACGATCTTGGAGTTTGCCAATATCATTAATGAGCTCACCGGAAATAAGGGCGGCATAGTTTACAAGCCTGGTCAGCGAGGCGAGGGGGATCCACAACGCCGGCGCCCCGATATCACCCGTGCCCGTGAGAAGCTGGACTGGGAGCCGAAAGTCAGTCTGGAAGAAGGTCTGCGCTGTACAATCCCGTATTTCAGACAGGAGCTGGGTTTAGGATAATATGTCCGAATTTTTCTCCAACCCGGCCGAGCGCGGCCGGTTAATGCGTTTTGCTGTCGTCGGGTTAATGGGCGCTATTATCGACTTTGGGACATTTAACCTCCTGACCGGAATGTTTAAATTTCCGGCTGTCCCGGCAAGCGTTATATCCTTCCTGGCAGCGGTGGTCAGCAATTTTACCTGGAACCGGTTTTGGACATATCCGGATTCTCGTTCTAAGCGCATCTCCGTGCAGCTGACGGAGTTCACCATCATCAGCTTGGTTGGCTTAGCAATTCGTACTCCGTTGTTTGCCTTTTTAGAAGGGCGTCTCCAGAATCTGTTTACATCGATCCATATCAAATATATTGGTATGCTTACCCCGCAATTTTTAGGGCACAACCTTGCCCTGGCGATTGCAGTGATCGTGGTCATGTTCTGGAACTTTTTTATCAACCGTTTTTGGACGTACAGTGATGTTCCTGGTTTAAGCACCGGCAATGATATGTAAATTAACGTATAATAATCTACAAAGAATCTATCTGAAAATTTGAGAGAGGTGGGTGTTTTGCGGTGCACAGCGCCATAAAACACCCGCACCAAATAAATTTCGGATGGATATTAATCATTTCCTTGTAGGAATTAATTCATGACCTCCTCCCAGCATGTCATACCAATCTTCACCTCGAGCGGGACTCTAGGGGCTTACCTGGTTTACCCATATATCTATAACCAGGAAGGTGAGTGGATTGGCTGGATGGCGCGCAACCGCCAGGTATATTCCATCCAGGGGAATTATGTTGGCTGGTTGAGTGATGATCCACGCATTCTACGGAAGAAGTCAACCTCGCACATGAAACCTCGCCTGACGCCTCCGCCAGCGCCCGGAAAATTCACATTACCGGAAATTGACCTCAACCCGCCGCAAATGGCAGATCTTAAATCCGGCACTTTTGACGTGCTTGAAAATGCACGGGATTTGTTACCTTCTTCAGGCTCTCTCCGGCAGAATAATGGCAATTAGTGATCCGGAAATGACTGACCATTATCAGGCACAGGCCTCTTCCGGTGCAGATCAACCGATACCTGGCGCCCAGGTACGCAGCCTTAAAGAGCTGATTGACCATGTTACAGGTCGTAATATCCAGCTACCTAGAGAAGCTGAGGGATCAGGGGTAGCCGAGGTGCTCCCGTTTCCATTCCTTGCTCTGGTAGGCCAGCGGGAGATGAAGCTGGCGCTGTTGATATCTTTGATTAACCCAGCGGTTGGTGGAGTGCTTCTGGTCGGACCACGTGGCACAGGCAAGACTACCGCCGTACGCAGCCTGGTTGAATTGCTACCGATGGTACCGCGCAGCTTGTGCTATTATGGGTGCCTGCCGGAGGATATCGAGGCGGGGGGAATAGACGCTGTATGCCCAGACTGTGCTAAAAAATACGCCCAGGGAGAGAATCTGGCGAGCCTGGATAAGACACGCCTGGTAGAGCTGCCGCTCAACGCCCGCTTGGAAGATGTTGTCGGTGGATTGGATGAGCGCGCCGTCGTTAATGAGCGTTTGCGCGTGCGCCGTGGATTACTGGCCCAGGCTGATCGCAATATTCTGTATGTGGATGAAGTAAATCTGCTCAATGATGATGTGGTCGATGCTCTTCTCGACGCTGTGGCTCAGGGCAGCTACACTGTCCGGCGCGGACCCATTTCTGCTACATACTGGTCGCGTTTTATCCTGATCGGCTCGATGAATCCAGAAGAGGGCCGCCTTCGCCCACAAATACAAGACCGTTTCGGTCTCAGGGTCGTCGTACACGGGCTGTTTGACGCTCAGGAAAGGCTGGAGGCTTACCGCCGTGTCCAGGCATATTTGACAAACCGGCGCCAGACTGTAGCCGAGTTCAAGACGGATACCGAGCTTGTTCGTTTCGAGATCCAGGAAGCACGCCACCTGATCCATCAGGTGATATTACCTGATGAGGTAGCCCATTTGGGATTGTCATTAATAAATCGACTTGGGATTGACTCACTTCGGGCCGAGATCACTTTATTTGAGGCGGCACGCGCCTATGCAGCTGCTGATGGTCGTCTCAGCGTTTCCGTGAGCGATTTACAGGAAGTAGCTCTGATGTCCTTAAGACTGCGCCGGTCTTCTTTCATAACTGAATACTTTCAACACCAAAATGAAGAAGACAGCGAGATTCTGCACATCCAGGACGATGTGCTATCCGGCAAATAGAGGATAAACCGATGACACTAGCGACGACTAATTCCACATCAGAACAAAGGAATACTGGCAACGCATCCGAGTTTGTCAGTAAAGGTTGGGAACAGAAATCAAGTGGAAAGCTGGATGATGCCGAAGCCAGTTTTCGCAAGGCAATTTCCATTGAACCCGGCTCCGTCGAAGCTTTCTATGGGCTTGCGCTCATATATAAAATTCAAGATCGCCGCCAAGAGAGCATCAAGAGCTTCGAAAAGGTGATCGATTTGATCGATGATCACTTTGAAGATAAGGTGCGCGGGCAGATGCTCCAACGCCTTTCGAAAGGGCATATCAACCAGATGAGCGGTGGCGATTGGAATCTTGAAAAAGAGATCTGGAAGCGTGAATGAGAGCGCCGATCAGCCATCGACAGCGATTAGAAAACTGCCTCAGCGGCGATAAGGGAGGGGGGATACCGGTTGCGTTGTGGCGGCATTTCCCGGTTGACGATCAAAAAGCCGACTCTCTGGCGGCTGCCCACCTTGACTTCCAACGATTATTTGATTTCGATCTGTTAAAAGTAACGCCAGCTTCTTCTTACCTTGCCAAAGGGTGGGGAGTGGAAGATGAGTGGAGAGGGGCAACGGAGGGAACACGGGATTATACACGCCGGGTTGTTGACAACGCCGAGGATTGGGCAGAACTCCCGTTGCTAGACCCTTACCAGGGTAGTCTGGGAGAATCCCTAACGGCTCTAAAAATAATCACTCAAGAGCTCGGGCAGGAGACTCCAGTCATTCAGACGATCTTCAGCCCATTATCGCAAGCTAAAAACCTGGTCGGTCGCGAGAAGCTGATCTTCCATTCGCGCCAACATCCGGACGCACTGCATGCAGGATTGCAGGTAATTGCTGAAAGCACCCTGCGGTATATTGAAGCTGCTTCCCATACCGGGATCGCTGGAATCTTCTATGCAGTCCAGCACGCCCAGTATGGCTTATTGTCTTCCCAAGAGTATGATGAGTTCGGACGGGGATACGATCTCCGTGTTTTAGAACCGTCCCGCAATATGTGGCTGAACATGCTCCATCTCCATGGGGAGGATGTCATGTTCGAGAAGTTTATCGATTACCCTGTGAGCGTGATAAACTGGCACGATCAGGATACACCTCCCTCACTGAAAGATGCCCAGACGCTATTTGGGGGCACGCTGTGCGGTGGACTGCGCCGTGAGCGAACCATGGTACTTGGTACGCCGGAGGGTGTCCAAATGGAAGCTCAAAACGCAATCGAGACTACCGGTGGTTATCGGTTTATCCTCGGCACAGGCTGTGTCGTTCCGATTACTGCTCCACGAGCCAACCTGGTTGCTGCTCGAAGCGCGGTGGAGTAATCCGTATTCCGAGGATCGAGCTCCAAAGTAATGAGCGGACTGCGTGTGATTGCCGGCAAAGCCCGGGGGCGTAAACTTCGTCCGGTTCCGGGTGAAATTACCCGCCCAATCACCGACCGGACGAAAGAATCGCTTTTCAATATCCTGGGGGCGGATATTGTCGGCTCTTCGATGCTCGATTTATTTGCCGGGACAGGTGCGGTCGGTATCGAAGCTCTAAGCCGAGGGGCCGTTTTTGTGCGGTTTGTGGATGTCCATCAACCCGCAGTGCAGACCATCCGGACTAATTTGGATGGTACCGGCTTGAAGCAAAATTCCGATGTGCGGAAAATCGATGCGTTCCAGCTGCTTGACGATCCTCCGGATCGTGCATTTCAGTATATCTACATCGCCCCCCCCCAATATAAACAGTTATGGAAACGCGCCGCCCGGAAGGTGGATGAAAATCCAAGCTGGCTGACGGAGGATGCGTGGGTAATCGTCCAGATTCATCCAGTGGAGTATGAACCACTGGTCCTGAAGAATCTGGTTGAATTCGACCAAAGGCGCTATGGAAGCACCCTTTTGGTGTTTTTTGAGCGGACGTAGATATGAGCCTATAAAAACAGGTGGCTGAAGGTACGATATCTCGCAGCCACCTGTCGATTAATCACCTAGCTCTTGAGAAATTCTTCCAGGGCTTCTTTGCTGATCCGGTAAGCATTCCCAAGTTTCTTGGCCTTTAGATCTCCGGCAGTAATCGCGGCAACAACATCCTCCTCCGAGACTTTTAAGATGGTAGCCGCCTCTGCTGGGGTCATCACGGCCGGTATTGCGGCTGCAGCACCAGCAGCACCAGAGGGGGAAGTCCCCCCCGGAGGTGATTGCTGCCCGCTTCCCGAAGTCGCAGCCGCACCCGTCATCCCGGCGAGGGATTGACTGAGAACATTGCCCACTCCCAAGCCGGCGCCGATACCGGCAGTTAAACCGGCCCCACCGCTGGGGTTGGCGGCTGCTTCTCGCAAAGCATCCGCCGCCTGAAGCTGGGTATAAGTCTGCATATCGAGCATGCCCATTGCGCGCAGCTCCTCGGCTGACTTGATGGATGGTTTGAGACTCTCGATATAGAATGATTTTAAAGTGACACCAAGGGCAAGGAAATCGTCCTGACCCTTAGCTCGAACGCCCGCTCCGAGCTCTTCCGTGAGGCCGATCAGTTCCGGCACGCTGGTGTTTGTTGCTGTTTCTGCTAACAAATCTTGTAACTTAGAGAGTAGCATGGAGCGCAGCCGGGAATCGATTTCGGTGGTGCGGTAAGTACCCGTTGTCCCAACTACCTGGGTGACGAACTGCTGAGGATCCTGCACCTGGAAGCTATATGTGCCGTACCCCTGTAGGAGTGCAACGCCGAGACCCATGTTTGGATTGCGTACAATAATGGGCTGAGCTGTTCCCCACTTTTGATCGACGAACTCACGCATTGAGATAAAGAACACTTCCGCTGGGAACGGAGACTGCTCATTAAACAGCCTGCCGAGGACATTGATCAGCAGCGGAATGTTGTAGGTGACGATAGTATGTCGCCCGGGTCCAAACACATCTAACGCGTTGCCGTCGCGAAAGAATACCGCGGTCTGCGACTCACGTACGATCACCTGAGAACCAATGTGGAAGCTCCCCGCCCCTTCTTCAGGGAAACGGTGGACAATTTCATCCCGCATCTCATTTGGATATTCGATGACGTCAAATACTTTTGCCATTTTATTTTCTCCTATAGATTAAGGAAACCACGGGAAATTCGATGGTTAGCTCGCCCGGGCATCACGCCGGGCTCGCCGCTACAACTTCTTCCCTGCGGTTAAATGCATCGATACAAGATTGAGCGGTAGTTACCAGATTACGCATGGCTGCGGGGAGCCCATCGCTCCCGATCGAAGCTTCTACGTTATCGACGGCGCGAGAGACGTCATCGACGCGATCCAGTAAAGCTGCGTCAAATTGGTATAACTGAGCCAGCTCGGTTTCGTTAATCTTCACTGCATCGAACAGGCCTGAGTAGCCGCGGGTTGCCCTCCGGATGCGGTCGGCAAAGGTGCGGAGCTTAATCGCAGCTGCCTCGAGATCATCCACATTCCGGATTTCACCCCGGCTGATAAAATCCCGCTGCAAGGCTGAAACTCGCTGGTACTGCTCCTCAATGCGGGAAGCAACCGTTTCGCGCAACAATTTGTCCGAATCTCGCCGGCTCTGGCGTTCCATATAGCCACCGAAACCGGGGATTTTACTCAGTATTTTCTTGAACGGATCCATATCAGAAGTTACTTTTCCATATAGCTGATCCTGCATGTCGCTCATTCGATTCTCCTTCCACTTATTCGGACAGACATATTTGTTATGATTATAGTCGGTATTTTTCGCGTGCGCAACATACCCGAGAGATGGGTTTTCGTAGCAGTACGAAGATACCTGTACGCCATCCAAAAGGCTTATAAGCGTTTTGATGTTTCCGTCAACCCCATCGAATAGCAGCGATTTGCCACAGGAAGCGATGAGAGCGGCTCTAAAGCCGTTGCGTATAGCGTATTGCTACGAATCCCCGAGATTCAAGGTGAATACATCATTTCTACGGGAAACTCTCCTGCTAGATTGATCCACAGGCTTGAATACCAATATATTTACGCGAGATCTGGCTGTGTGTCGCGCGACGCTCCTGTAATCGATATGGGGGGTCTCATGGGCCATTTGGCAAGGTTGCAAGTGATATTCGATTATAATTTGTGTAGGGTATTAATCTCGGTAATCTAAAACCTGCTACAAGGAGAATACGATGATTGTCACAACGAAAACTTTATTTAAAGCTGCATATGGTAATTACGCTATCGGTGCATATAACATAAACAACCTGGAACAGACGATGGGTTTATTCCGCGGTAGTCTGGACAGCCAGGCACCTTTTATTATTCAGATCAGCAAAGGCGCACGATCGTACACCCATAAGAATATGCTTGAAGGTCTTATGCGGAGTGCAGATGACATCTTCCCAGACGCAATTTTTGCAGTCCATCTCGATCACGGAGATGAGGCGACTTGCTACGACGCAATCGATAGTGGCTTCTACAGCTCGGTAATGATCGATGCCAGCCACGAGGATTTTGAAGGCAATATTGCGACAACCCTGCGCGTGGTCGATTATGCCCATGCCCGCGGAGTGGTCGTCGAAGCTGAGCTGGGACAGCTAGGCGGCGTAGAAGAGCATGTCTCGGTGAGCGAGGCGGATGCCAGACTGACCGACCCAGACGTAGCAGAGGAATTTGTTCAGCGCAGTGGTTGTGACTCACTGGCAGTCGCTATTGGCACCAGCCATGGGGCTTATAAATTCAGCGGCAGCCAGGCGTTACGAATGGATGTGCTGGAACAGATTCAAAATAAACTACCGGGATTTCCATTAGTAATGCATGGTAGCAGCTCCGTACCACAGGAAGAGGTCGAGCGCATCAATAAAGCCGGGGGGGCTTTGAAAGGTGCTAAGGGAGTTGACGCCAGCCAGTTCAAACGTGCTGCCCAGCTGGGTGTTACCAAAGTTAATATAGACACGGATGGTCGATTGGTGTGGACACGCGTCCATCGTGAATACTTTTTGGAACATCCCGAGAATTTCGATATGCGCCCGCCAGGGAAAGTGTTTATGGCGGAATACGCGAAATTCATCGCAGACAAGAATGAGAAATTGGGCAGCGCAGGTCAGCTTGAAAAAGTACGCCAGCTGCTTATAGTTAGCAAATAGGGATAACTACATGCCAGCCTCCGACCAGGGTGTTCAAGCTGGGGCTCGTTACCAGCTCATCCCGCGCACGCTGGTTTTTGTAACTTGTAAAAATCGCATACTATTGATCAAAGGTGCCTCTCACAAGCGATTGTGGGCTGAACGATATAACGGGATCGGTGGTCATGTAGAAAGCGGAGAGAGTTTTCTAGAGGCAGCCCGGCGGGAGCTGTTGGAAGAGGCCGGCATATCTGGAGTGGAGCTTACCTTGGTGGGCGTTGTGACGGTCGATACAGGACAGAATCCCGGCGTGTGCATTTTTGTGCTTCGGGCAGTTCTATCCACAGAAGAGACTATTATAATGAAACCGGAGCTGTCATCATCAGAAGGATTGCTCGAATGGGTGGATCTCGATCGTCTTCGGGAGTTGCCCCTGGTCGAAGATCTGGAAGAATTGCTGCCGAAAGCCCTGGGAACAAACCCCGGTCAAGCACCTTTTTCAGCAGCATACTCCTACGATGCTCAAGGCAGCTTGATGATCCGCTTTCGTTAGCATTTTGATTTTTCAACTCGGAGGTTTGTGACCGATGGCTGATCTGAATCGCACGGATGTGATCAAACTTATTGCTGCCAATGGTGGCAGCTCAGGTGGCGTCGTGCTGCGTGGGGTGGACTTAAGCCAGGTAAATCTGAATTATCTCTCTCTGGTAGAAGCACATCTATCCCTGGCCAACCTCAGCCAGGCTTACTTGATTCAAGCCGACCTGACCAAATGTGATCTTAGCAAGGCAAATCTGAGCTATGCAGATATCAGTGAGGCGACGATGATTGGCGTCAATTTACGCGGGGCTAACCTTGCCGGGGCTGACCTGCGCTCAGCAAATTTGACTGATGCAGATTTGCGAGAAACAGATCTGCGAGGAGCTAACATGCGCGGCGCCGTCCTTGTTCGAGCCAATTTCTGGCACGCTAATCTTTCTGAGGTGAATTTGATGTATGCCAACCTGGAAGGGGCAAAAGGCCTACCGGTGGATATTGATAAATGGATGGAGAAGCAGGGGTAATTATTAATAACGATCACCCATCAGGGATTGAGGGAGCCGTTCTCTGAAGATCGGCTCTCTTTTTATTTGCGACTTTCCGTTTGATTCTTCGTATTAATAGGTGAGTTGATAAGATAGATTTGGAGAGAAAAGAATGAGTGTAGAAACGAATCCTCAGCAAGTACCTTGTTTATTGTGGCCATTCTGGGCGATCTGGCGCCTGGTGGCGTTTATTGTAGGGCTCACGGGCAGGTTGCTGGCGATCATATTAGGTTTTGTGCTGATTCTCGTCGGTGTCGTGCTCAGTGTTACGGTGATTGGCTTGATCATCGGCATACCATTGATCTTGCTTGGAGCGCTGATCGTTATCCGCGGCCTCTTTTAGCTTGGTGCGGCAGGTTCTTCATCTGTCCCTGATATCAGGCTTTGAATCTGCTGGATTTTTTCAAATGATATCGGTTTACTTTTTGATGCCTTGCGGAAAAAATCCTTAAGTTTGTTGAGTGGTAATGTGGCTGCTGGAGGATTGTCATCCTCATCGATTTGAATATTAGCCTTTTCATTGGTGAAAACCAGTGCTGACTTTATAGATGGTATCTCTTCATTTTCCGTCAGTTTTTTTAGATATTTCTCTAACGATTCGACTTCATTCAAGATTTCCAGATCTGGTCTACCGATGCCTTCTTGCGCGAAGAGCTTCAGATAAGACATCATCAGTCCACCCCCGCGTTGCCGCCAACGGTTTCCCTCAAAAGTGATCGTTCCTCGTTGAGTTTTAGGCAAGATTATCCAGATTCCTGCTGGACCGACGAGAAGGTGAGAAGCAGGTGTCAAATAATGGTAAATCGAATACTTACCGTCCAACCCTTTTAGTGCGACGTTGAGCATCTCGTCCGGGCGTGGTCTGCGGCCCCACCGGTTGCCATAAAAAATGCCAATTTGGGATAGTGCGAAGCCCAGCACCAGCGCTACCAGAGATAACCCAAACAGTGAGGTCGCACGGATCGACAAAATCATTCCCGCTACCAGCACGACCAGCCCAGCAATCATGCTGATTTGCCCGATGCGCGCGTTTCGTCGTACCAGTTTTTCGTTCGTCTCAATATTCATCCGGTTTATGACTCCTTAGAGCGTTTTGTCTATTCGTGCTAACCTTGCCTCTCAGTCGATTGAATACCAATTAATAACCCGATGCGTTTATGCAGCTTCCATACTGGGGAGAACGGATAACCTCTCCTGGATGGCAATCCGCAGCGCACTCAACAGATCTGTGTCTACGGCCTGTTTGGCGACGCGGATAGCATTGTACATGGCGCGTGAATCGGATCTGCCGTGACCAATAAACACCAAACCATTGACACCCAGCAATGGCGCTGCACCCACCTCGCCTGGATCCATCATTTTTTTGATCCCGTCGAAAGCAGGCTTTGCCAGGAGGGCTCCAGCTTTGGTGCGCACGCTGCTTGTCAGTGATGAACGCAACATGTCAATCAGCATTTTGGCTGTGGCTTCGCTCGACTTCAACAGGATGTTCCCGGTGAAACCGTCGGTAACCACCACATCAGCTTCCCCACCAAAAAGCTCTTTACCTTCCACATTGCCGATGAAATTTAGCCCGCTGGCTTGGATTAACGGATAAGTATCCTTGACCAGCTGGTTTCCCTTTCCGGGTTCCTCACCATTGGACAATAATGCCACACGGGGATTGTTTTTTCCTAGAACTTTATGGGCATAGATCGACCCCATGATCGCAAATTGGAGCAGAAATTCCGGTTTACACTCAGCATTCGCACCAATGTCTAATACCACGCAGTACCCACCCCGCACTGGAAACAGCCCACTTAGTGCAGGTCGCTTTACGCCGCGTATGCGCCCAAGGCGGAAGAGTGCGCTCGCCATAGCACCACCGGTATTCCCGGCGGTAATGAACACATCTCCTTCGCCGGACTTTAACATGTCCATCCCGACCGCCATTGAGTTCTGACTTTTTCGCCGGGCGTTCTCGGCCGGTTTGTCCGTCATCTCCAACACTTCAGATGCATTTACTACCCGGATGGTAGGATAGCTCAAAGTGAGCAGTCTCAAGCGGGCGTGAATATCATCTTCACGGCCTACCAGGATGATTTCGTCTCTCAGGTATTTGCTTGCCTCAACCGCAGCCTGGATCTCCGGCTCAGGGTGAGAATCGCTCCCCATTGCATCTAAAACAATCCGCATTACAGCATGGCTCCTTAGAAATGTACTTGCTTGACAATGATCAAGAGGTGATTATAATACCACTACTCCCGCGCTGGTGCTGGAATTGGCAGACAGGCATGGTTGAGGGCCATGTGCCGCAAGGCGTGTGGGTTCAACTCCCACCCAGCGCATGTTGGGGCCGCCTGTGAGCGGCTCTTTTTATCTAAGAACTGATGATGGAGCAGGATTATGGCGAAATTTCCACATCCTGAATGGTTGCAATCGTTGATGGAAAAATTAAACTCTGACGAGAGGTATG
>Ga0209253_10002128_pt1 | contig 17500 bp, 21 predicted proteins | sample FrelakmetBRP12BR_FD_187145 | JGI IMG/M metagenome (GOLD analysis project Ga0209253, IMG submission 187145) | Freshwater lake sediment microbial communities from the University of Notre Dame, USA, for methane emissions studies - BRP12 BR (SPAdes)... | ecosystem: Environmental > Aquatic >...
TCAAACCTTTTCAAACCAGCAAAAAGCTGGCAAAGGCTGATTCTTCGCAACTAGCCTCGATGAGAAGAAGTCGAAGAAAAAATGAAAAAGGAGTTTTAGAAAATGAATGAAAAGATTTTTGCCGTAAAGCAACAGAAAGTACTTTTCCTTCAAATGCACAATGTTTATGAGTATTCTCTGAATGTGTGGCTGCACTTCGTGCAACGCAGGAACTGTGTTGACGATTCGTCTGCGCCTCTGGTCTGTACTTGCCAAACGTATGCTGTGTTGTTGCCGCATTTCGGACACTCGATTCTGACGGTTGGCAACGTTCGCAGCTTCTGTTCTTCTTTGCTTATTACAGCCACAAGCTGTTTGGGGTTAGGCTGTGCGGTCTCGGCGAGTTTTGGTTCAGTTTTCTTTTCAGGTGCTTTCTTTTTGTAGCCGCATTTTAGGCAGGCCATAACTAGTGTTGCGCCTTTGCCTTCTTTTCCTTTTTTTGGAACAAGGCGAGTTCCGCATTTGGGACAAAATTCCATACGTGTTTTTCTCCGTTGTCCGTTTGTTTTCCCTTAGTATAGTCTCTTTTAAACCTTTTCTCGCATCAATAATTATTGCCGCTAACCGTGTCACGACTGATGCCGGAAGCAATCAAATGTGCCACGCGTAACGCTTCAGGAACATCGCTTCTTGTGGATGTTTTTTGAAGAATCTCACGGGCTTCTTCCTCACAGATGCCGCTGATTTGCATGTATATTCTTGCCCTATTGTTTCTAGTGCTTACTTCGAACATTTCTCCTGTGCCTCTGATTGCTTTCCACCGTTTCTCGCTGCAAGGAAGATTCTTCAATGCCTTTCTGATATCTTTGAAATTTGGCATCTCTCGAGCAACTGCGATAACAGGAAGACCGGTCTCCTCATACAACTTCTTTATGTCAACCACGTTGAAGCCTGCACAAGTCACACCGTTCAGCAATATCACCCTAAGCTGCTTATAGTGAGGCGAAGCTGTGATCATCGAGACGATCTTGTCTGTTGCATCCAAACCATCCACTTCAACCTTCGTGCTTATCACTCCATCTAGCCAGTAGCCACCGCGAAAAACCACTCCAACTACTGTTGCAAGACCTTCCACATGTGGAATGAACGCCCCGTCATCGATTCCTAAAACCCGAATCTCTGGCTTAATGGCGCGAAACCTCTTGCAAGACAAAGAAGCACCTCGAACTGTCAGAGGACATTGCGGGATATAGGCTTATAAAGCGTGCAGAAACCAGTAGAAACATGCTCTCAGAAATGTTCATTGCAGGCATTCTCTTGATATGCATGGCCTGTTTCTTCGCGGTAAACCTTCACAACATCCTTAGAAAACAAAAAGAGGAAGAGGACACGCAACCACATGCAGAAGTTGAGCAACCATCAAGCGTGATCTTAGCAATTACCGGTTTCGGAACCCTGACATACTTCATCGAGACCATCGTTTACATTATCCTGATTTTCGCTAACCTCATTTCCTCACCGATACTTTCATCGTTTCTTCCCTACGATTTTCCATTCACATTCTACACTCAAGCAGCAGGGATAATATTGACTCTAGCCGGTTACGCACTCTTCATTTGGAGCGTCATAGCCAGAGGTAGATACGCGACCTCTTGGGCAATGCAAAATACTCACAAGCTTGTGACATGGGGACCGTACAGATTTGTCCGTCACCCTTCGTACCTAGCTTACTTCCTGCTGTTCACAGGACTACTTGCAGTGTGGCCAAATTTTCTCACAATTGTTCCGCTAGTAGCAATCCCTAGCTACGTAAAAGCAACAGACAAAGAAGAAAAACTCTTGGAAGCACATTTCAGCAACGAATACAAAGAATATCAGAGGAAGACAGGACGATTCTTCCCCAGACTTTCAAAGAAGAGTGACTTGACTTGAAAACATATGGCAAAACTTTTCGTTTTATAGCAACTCACACAAACCTAACTTCGGTCATGATTGATCACGATCTGGCTGCTCTTGGAGACGCCTTCATTAACTTCGTCCACTCCTTGGCACTATCAAACAAGACAGGGAGAGCTGCTGGTTCGAAGGTTAAGGGTACATTGCTTGCTGAGGCCCTTAGAAGAGCAGAACTGAGGGAGCATATGCCTTCAAGGATGACTACTCATAAGCTTGCTGATGCTGCAGAGGCTCTTTTGGTCTATGCGTGGCTGAATGGTTGCGTCACAATAGAGGAGAGCGTGGCGACGCTTGAAGAAAACTCTGATTCCATTGAGGGCTTGACACTGTTGTTGAAGAAAGCGAAGAGCAGAATTAAGCTTTCTTGAGGGCTTTCTCGAACTCTTTTCCAAATTCCTTGTTCAGTTCGCGTGCTCTGTTTGCAGCCTGTTTCAACACGTCTTCAGGCTTTGTTTTGCCTTTTGTTCTCACATAAATCATGGCGATAGGGAACATGGGGTGTGGAACATCATAACCAGCCAGATCGACACCTGCTTCTTCCAGAATCCGCTTTTGCAACAAGTTGCAGAGAGTGTGACCTATGTCTTCAATTTCCAGCTTGAGCTCGTCTGGAGCCCGTTTCAACACCTTGACTTTCATTCACCCATTCTCCCTTTTAATGCCTAAATCAGGCCTTTGCCGTAATCTACAGTGGCTTTGCGTTCTTCAATTCTTCCACATTTCGAACAATGCATACCCTGTCTTCTAGGTTCCAGAGTGCCTCCGCAGTTTGAACAGAACGCGTAAACCACGCCGAGATCCCTGTCCTTTGTAGATAGGTGATAAACTTGATTTTTGTCGCTGATCACTCTTGCTCTCACGATATCTCCTGCTTTGCAGACTTCGTGCATCGAATCCACATAGCGAATGTTTGCGTCTGACACGTGTAGAACGCCCACGAAGACATTTGAAATTTGTTTGTCGCCAATCTGGAAGATGCGCACGCTCACGCTGTCGGATTGGCCTCCAGCCACTTGTCCCATAACGATACTGCCCACTTTGGGGATAAGCGCCTGTCGGCCGACCTGATGAACTGAAACGCGTCTAGTTGCAAGATCAAGCAAAGCACGGCCAACCACTTTGGAGTAGATGACGCCGTCTTTGACAAACGTTCCAGCGTCAGGAACGAATTCTTCAATAACACCGAGACGCTCGCCTGGCAAAACCAACTGCCCTGTCTTTTGCTCAACTGACTTTGAACCCATATGCCTAACCTTTACCTTTTTCAGACGTCAATCCATTCAGCTAAGTATAGATGCAATATGAGGTGTGAACATTCGCTAAATGAACCTATCTATTTCTTCCGACGCCTCTCAATAAACCTTTTGATTATGTTCTGCGGACAGGTACTTCAGGCTACTCTAATTTCTTGCCTATCGTCCTTTCAAAACGTACAAATCCACGACAAATTCATGTTTCTTTCTAGTGTGAAAGTCAAACATGCGCGGCACTGTCATGATCAAAGCATAAACAGCCTTCACCTTGCCACCATGCGCCTCTACATAGCTTTCCAGAAAAGGCGACGGCTCAACCGGCAACACTCCTTCTGAAGTGGTTTTCAGCTTTCTGAGAAGAGCCTCATCGTCATGCACGCTTCTGTGAAGCGAGTAAACAGCATGACCGGTTTCCAAGGCTTTCTCTAGAAACTTTCTGTCAGCTTGCCTCGTCTGTATACCATATGGAGGGTTTTGGATAACCGTGTCGAAGCTCCCTCGAATGACATTCAAACTGCCTGCAATCCACTGTACGTTGCGGCTTAAATCCAGTTGTATCGAGTTCTCAGAAGCCACATTTACAGCTATTCTGTCAACATCCAAGCCAACAACATCTTTTGCGCCGAGAAAAGCTGCGCCCAACGCAAGTCTTCCGGTGCCGCATCCTAGATCTAGGACCCTCTTATTCACGATGTCATCGTTCATGTATGCGGCAATGTATAGCATCGTTGCAGCTACGTTAGCAGGTATTGTATACTGTTCGAGGTCGGGTCTGGGCGAGGGTTGAGGTTTGACACTTGAAAGCAGTATTTCCAAGTCTAGTTTTCGAACAATCCTCTTCTGCATAGCTCTTCCCAGGACAAATCGCCAACGGCGACCAAAACCTCGTTCACGGATAAGACTGGTTTCCTGAATCTTTTATAATCCTCAACTGATAAGCGGGGACAAGCAGTGTTCACGTAAGCTTCTATTGAAGGAAACTCGGCGAGAGCTTCTGATGTGACCTCGTTGACGGCGAACAGGTATGCGCTCTTTCCTTTTTCTTCAAGTTTCTTTTTAATCTGCATTGCTTGCTCCAGCTTTCTTTGTCCCGGCTTCAGCCCTATCAGCACCGCGAAAATCTTCGCGTTTGTGGCTTCCTGAACGCTACTCCATCGTTGTCTCAGAACCTTTTCAGCTTCACCATTCACCGAAAAAGCTCTGCCTTCGTAGGGGTCGACAGCGATTGTCGGCTTGCCTGTAGATAATGCTACGCCCAACGCGTGAAACATTCCGCCGCCTATGAAAAGAAACGCGTCAATGTCCTTTGCAATGGACTTGGCGTTACTGTAGTCGCACCCAATCACTTGCCCAGGGTAGCCTAATCTTCCTGCGTCGCCTATCACAACTGCTTTTGCTTTTCGAACAAGCATCTCCCTGACGGCGTCAAGCGTTTGAACGTGTTGAACCGTTGTGGTCAAGCCTATTCTGTGCCACTTTTCAATCAGGGGCAAAGCCTTCTCAACGGTTTCAAGTACGTTTACGGTTGCTCTGGCTTCAATGTATATTGTTGGAACTCGCTCGTATTTCAGCAGCTTTGCATGTCCGTAATGGATGATCAAGTCAACTCCCAAGTTTTCAGCTTCTTCAGTTGCCAAATTGCATGCGCCGTAGCAAGGATCTGCGGCAACTATGGGCAGGGCTCCTGTCTTTTCGATGATCTTTGCCAAACGTGGAGCTTCGGGCTTCAAGCCTTCTGGAAGCTGCAGTAAGACACGCTTTGCTCCGGTTTTGAGAATTTCTTGCTTCACTCTTTCTTCTTCAAAATCAAAGTCTCTCATGTGGACACCACCATGGCTACATGAGTTACAAGTGTCAAAAAAGTGAAAAAGGTATAAGATAAAGAAGGCTATTCAAGAGCCCATTCTAAGTCTTGCTTTGACTTCTGAGTTGGTCGACGAAGCGCTCTTTCATGCTGCGCCGCAAGTTCTTCCAGCATAATCTTGCGTTCTATGCTCGCCACGAGCCTCTTGGTAGCAATGACCGCGTCGTTGTTCACAGAAATGCTGTCGATACCGGCACGCACGAGAAACTCGGCGAAATCAGGCAAGTTTGATGGTCCTTCACCACAGATTGAAACGGTGACATCGTTCTCATGGGCAACTCTGATCAGGTGGCTGAGTATTCTCTGAACTGCTGGATCTCTCTCGTCGAAGTAACCCATCTGGCCAAGACGTTCTGAGTCTCTGTCAATCATGAGAATGCCTTGTGTCATGTCGTTTGAGCCGATTGAGAAACCGTCACATAGTTTCGAGAACTCGTCAGCAAGTATAGCTATTGACGGGGTTTCAGCCATAAACCACACTTTGAAGTCTTTTGATCTCTCCAAGCCTTCCTCACGTATGATTTCCAAGACTTTCTTTGCTTCCCATACTGTACGCACGACAGGCAGCATGACCCAGACATTTTTGAGGCCCCATTCTTTGCGGCATTTTCTTATCGCTTGACATTCAAGACGGTAAGCTTTCTCGTACCATTCGCTTATGTACCGGCTGCAACCTCTCCAACCGAGCATTGGATTGGCTTCAACTATCTCGTATTTTTCGCCGCCTTTGAGTTCGCGGTACTCGTTTGTCTTGAAGTCGCTGAACCGCACGATGACAGGGCGTGGTTGTATAGCCCTCGCCACGGTCGCTATTCCTTCAGCCAGTTTATCAACAAAAACTTGTGATCGCCCAGTTTCTACGAAAGACATTGGATGTTCGCCTATGTAGCTAGCCAAAATGAACTCCATACGCATTAGACCAATACCTTCGAAAGGCAGATCCTTGTATTCTTCGACCTTCTCGGGAACACCGAGGTTCATGTAAATCTTCGTCGCCGTCACTGGCACAGACTGAAATATTCCGCTTGAAACTGCAGTGCCTGTAGCGGTGGTTCCTGCCGCAGATGATAGCTGCTCCCGCAGAGCCTGCATGGCTCCTTCGTAGACTATGCCGCTTCTGGAGTCAACGGTGTATTCTGTTCCAGTAACCATCAGTTTTGTAGCGTTCTCCGTTCCAACGACACAGGCAATTCCTAGCTCGCGGCTGACAATAGCGGCATGACAGGTCACTCCGCCCTTGTCAGTAACTATTGCGCCTGCAAGCTTCATGAATGGAACAAAGTCAGGATTAGTCATCTCAGTAACCAGAATGTCACCCTTTTGCATGACCTTCGCTGCTTCTTCAGGGTTAGTCACAACCTTTGCTTTGCCTACTCCGAAGCCTCTCTTTCCAGCAGCAATTCCCCTGACAGCAACTTTCAATGTTTCTGCAGGCTTCTCAATTTCAGCTTTAATCGGTGCTTCGGCAAGCTCTTGGCTCCAAACTGTTTCGGGCCTTGACTGCACTATGAACAAGTTTCCTGGAAAGGCAAGGTCTCTGTCAATCGCCCACTCAATGTCCTGTGCTTTCCCATAATGCTGCTCGATGCGCTTTGCCATTTCTGCAAGCCTAAGAATCTCATCATCGCTTATACATGGCTGCTCCTGCTTGTCAACTGGAACTTCCACGTGAACAGTTTTGCCTGTGTTCGGATCCCGAATGTATTGGATAGTCTTCTTAGCCAAACGACGATCAGTAATCTTCAAGGCTTTCTTATCGACAACGAAATCATCAGGCGTAACAGCGCCTGAAACGACGGCTTCGCCTAGGCCATGGTTGCCTTCAATGACTATCTGATTTCCATCACCAGTTACAGGGTTTATTGTGAACATGACACCTGCCGCCCGAGAATTCACCATTTTCTGGACGCCAACGCTAATGAAGACTTTTTCATGGGCAAAGCCTTTCTCTGTGCGATAAAAGATTGCTCGTGGTGTGAAAAGGCTTGACCAGCATTTGACGGTTGCTTCAATGACTTCGTCTGGGCCTCTGATGTTCAGAAAGGTTTCCTGCTGTCCGGCAAAAGAGGCGTCAGCCAAATCCTCTGCTGTTGCGCTTGACCTTACAGCGACGAAAACGTCGTTCACGCCGATTCGCTTACACATTTCTGCGTATGCGGATCTGGCAGCGTTTTCAATATCCTTGGGCATTGGTGTCGCTTCTACAAGCTCGCGAATTTTTTTGGAAGCAATCTCGAACTGCTTCGGATCATTCGGATTAGTAACTGTTTCCTTTATTATTTCGTAAATCTTTGACGCTATTCCCGTCTCTTCGATGAATCGCTTGTACGAAAAAGCGGTAATCGCAAAACCAGGCGGAACAGGTATGCCTGCGCTCGTCATCTCACCCAGATTAGCGTTCTTTCCACCTACAGAGGGGATGTCAGTTTTTCTAAGAGATTCAAACCATAAGACCAAATCTCTACGCATTTCAGACAACTGCTTTCGCCTCTTCACTCTGCAATTTCTCAACGACTATTCTGCACGGAATCGACAATTTGGAACTTCCACGCTTCAAAGCCAACTTTGCATGTTCAACGCCAGCTCCATTCACGTTTACAACAATAATCGACTGGTAAGCTCTAACTCGCGCGGCTGTGCCAATCGGCCTTCCAAATGATGCTCGCATGCCTTGCTGAAGACGGTCAGCATGTGCTCCGAAGATCATCTTGTTCTCTCTGAGAATCGTGTGTGGATAAGGCAGAACATCTAAGCGGTAGTTGTTGACAAGTTTATCCAGTAAAATCCTGTTTGAAGCTATGCGCGCAGCTTCCAACGAATTGTGACGAATCTGGGCTGCTTCCAACGCAATAAGTCTTGCCTCATATTCGAACTTGGCTTTCGTGTCTCCCATCGTGAAACGAGTTATCTTTGACGGTGGAAAGCCTTTGACGAACTCTCTTCGCGTGTACGCTTGGCCCTTGACGGCTCTATAATTCTTAGCATGCAATTTCTATTCCCTCTCAGCATACCAGTGCCGCAATATTTAAACGTATTTTGACGAGCGCAGATCATATTTCCATCAGTATTGATTTACTTTCTGGCCCAGAAATACGTATCTAGACTCCATATAGTCTTGCAAAAGCAAAATTCTGAAAAGGCATGCTTAACACAGAAGCAAGAGACAACATAGGCAGAAATTCACGGCTATAATCCTAAATATTAGTATCATGAGAGTAGCAGTCACTGAGTCTAATCCTTAGCGATACAACATGTTCAGCATATCTGATCAAGAGCCAAATTATTATGTGTTCATATGCGGAAAGAACTGGAGACTATCTCTTGCAGAACTCGTATCATTTCTGAAAACCAGAGAGACAGAGTTTCGGGTAACCGGATTTTCGAAGTCTTTTTTCACAGTAGTCCTCAATAGGGTTTTGGACCAAAACGTTGTAGGCAAACTTGGAGGCATCATCAAAGTCGGCACAATCAGATCACGTATCCCGCTGGAAACCCTAGAAGAAGCGTTTCTTCGCCATGAAAAACTAGCACGAGAAAACATCGAAACGAAACTCTCAGCAGATTGTCCTGTGGACGAGATATTTGAAGCGCCTGAAAACAGGATTGTTTTTGGAGTCAGCGTATATTCTGAGAATCATTGCCTCTCGCGTTTCTCTTGGGAAATACAAAGATTCTTAGGCACTCATTTCAAGAAAGAACTGGCCTCTGAGGACATAAGATCCAAGTTCATGGGTTTGCCTAAGACGAGGAAACTGCCTCAGTTGACGCATGTTGAAGTATTGAAGAAAAAACTAATCGAAGACAGTGCTGAGATTCTCTTCTGCATAGACGAGCAACAAGCTTACTTGGCAAAAACAATAGCCATTCACAACCCTTTTGAATTTCAGAAGAGAGACATAGACAGACCAGTCCAACGTAAAATATTCTCGATACCGCCTAGACTAGCCAAAATAATGATAAACCTGTCAGACTGCCAATCCGGAAAGACTTTTCTTGATCCATTTTGCGGGGTAGGCACAATTCTTCAAGAAGCCATGTTGGCACGGGCGGAAGTAATGGGTTTGGACAATAATCCGTGGTGTGTGAAGGCTGCAGAAAAGAATCTTGAATGGATCAGAGATCAGTACGACCTCAAGGCGGCGAAGTATAGGGTTCTGCTTGGAAACTCACGTAAACTAACCAACCATGTTGGTGCAGAAAACATCGATTGCATCGCAACAGAACCAGACCTCGGTCCAGCTTTACGCCATCTGCCAACAGAACATTATGCGGAAGAAATTGTTGATCGACTAAGACCATTATACTACGATTTTCTAGAAGGAGCTTACAAAGTGTTGAAGAACAAGGGCAAATTGGTTCTTGTGACGCCCCTTATTAAGACGCGCTCTGAAAAGCCTGTCACTTTGAAAATCGAAGAAAAAGCAGAAACGATTGGGTTTCAGATTGTTCACCCATTTGACAAGGCTGACTTTGCTGAGTACAATAAAGGAATCGGGGAATTGTCGGAAACGTCATCGTTTGTTGACGCGGAGGAAAGGCACAAGATAGGGCGTGAAATTCACATTTTTAGAAAATAGTTTCTTGGCAACTTGGGACAAGATTCGACAGTAGCAGTTTTCAAAAAAGGGCGTCTGTGGTTTTTCATATTGTCTTGATGCTTTCTCCTTTTTTTCTTCCAGAGCTTGTCTGAAAAGCTACATGTGTGGGATCAGAGAGTGTTCTCTAGCCACATGATGGCACTATCACGCATTCTAGGTTAATCTCTTGTTTCTGAACCAGACTTTGGCAAGTTCATCATAGTTTGTGAAGACTTTTTTCATTATGGGAATGTACATCTGCATCTCTTCGTCTCTTAGGTATTGGAATTGATATTCGCCATTGTAAGGTGCTGGTTCGCCTTCTCTGGTTACGAATTCAATGTGCATGAATGGGTCTCCACGCTTGATGGTGATTGGGCGACGGTCGTTGCTCAGGTTTACAAGTTCTAGCGCGAGTCTTCCAACAAATCCGCTGTGAACCTTCGCTGCATTAAGGAAGGACAATCCCATTCGGCCATACTTGCTCTTTGCAGTAAGGTGAGCAACGTTATCAGGTAGAACAAAAACTATTTCATGTGAAATCAGGTTCTTGTGTTCAAGATAGTGCAGGGTTGTTTCTTCTTTGACGGTTAGGATGTAGCCGTCTCCGTCCAACAGGTTGTAGTCATGCGGGTATATGCATCTGTAATCATCAATAAGCTGTTTGAGTTTGTCTTTACCTATTACGCACATTGTCCTAGCCTCTTAGAGCTTTTTCTAGCAATACTGAAGCCTTGTGTTATATAGTTTTTCGACACTTAAACTAAAAGAAAGGGAGTAGCGATGAAGTGCGAGTGCTGTGAGGCAGCCGCGGTTTACAAGTGTAGTGTTTGCGGAAAAATGCTCTGCGGAGAACACGCCAAGCTGAGAACACTATGCTTCTCATGTGTGAAAGACAGCAGCTTGAATGCAAAGATTGACAAGTTGAAAACAAATGCTGAAAGAAACACGATAAGAGAGCTTGTCCGGCAATTCTGGGGCGAACAAGAACAGGTAACCTTTGACCAAAAACTCACTATAGCAGAATTACCTGCCTTTGTAGCCAAAGTCAGAGACAAAATAATCGGATTCGCAGCCTTCACCGAGACAGACGATTCCATCATTATCGCAGCTCTCGGCATACTACCCAAATACCAAGGATCAGGTCTTGGGCGAAAACTAGTCGCGAGAGTTGAAACTGTTACCAAAAAAATGAGAAAGAGAAAACTTCTTGTCTCAACTTCGAATGATGATATGCCTGCCTTAGCGTTTTATCAAACCATCGGATTTCAAATTGTTGAGGTAAAGCCGAACGTAATAGCTGAGAAACATGGACAAGTGTTGAAAGGCATAGGTGGACTTCCAATTAGGGACGAGCTGCGCCTTCAAAAACTCCTTAACTAGCGTTGCAAGAAATGCTTGCCATTTCATTTACATGTTGTTTTCATTTCTTCATGCCCTGAATTGCTTGCTGATCTGCCGCATCTCGCTTCAACAAGAGCTACTGACTCAAAGAGTGGAAGATCCCTTTCTGCAACAACCCTTGTTTGCAAATTTCTTGTCTTGAAGCACTCAATGGTTTTGCCAATATTTGACAGTGATGATTGCAGTAATAAGATTCGTCCTTGGGATTTCAAGTGTTTTGGCGCTTCAAGGATGAATCGATCAATGACTTGTCTGCCATCGATTCCTCCTGTCCACGCGCGTTCGATCCAAGCGCAACCTTCTCCATGTTCTGAAGGCAAGTAGGGAGCGTTGAAAAGAACCAAATCAAACGTCTCTGAGGCGCCTAAAGCTGAGAACATGTCCCCACAAAGAAACGACATTCGATCTTCCACGCCGTTAAGTCGAGCATTTTCTTTTGCACAAGCAACAGCATGAGGGTTTATGTCTATAGCCAAAACCTCTGCAGTTTTTGTTGCAGCGGTTATTCCTAATATGCCGCACCCAGTACCCATGTCAGCTATTTTGCTATTAGGCAGTACAGACAAGTTGTCTGCGAAGAGAAACGTGTCTTCAGCAGGCTCATACACGTCTGGCCAAACGTTGAAGACACTGTGTGCAAAAAACACTTTTCTCTTATGCAAAAACATTTGCGAGCACTCCGAAATCCTCTGGGGCTAGCTCTCTCACTCGTTTGTCACGGAATGGAAGTGTAGCGACGATCTGTGCAGTCTTTTCAGGGCTCATCGCGATTATTCCTTTCAAGAAAGGCAGGATAGCATTTCTGACTTTTCTGTTGCGCTGGGTGAAGAGCGATTTCACGAGCTTTGCGAAAAGTTCTTCGTTTCTTATGTTAAACGGTGGCTGTTTCGGCTGTAGCCGGATGATCGCAGAATCGACCTTTGGCTGCGGGTAAAATCGGTCTTTCGGAACTTCATCAAGCAGTTCACAGTGCGAATCAAAATAAGTGAGAACTGTCAGCACTCCATAAGAACCGCTTCCAACGGGGGCTATGAGCCGCTCTGCAAACTCCTTCTGAAAGATCGCAACTGCACAATCGAATCTTTGCTTGAAGAGCCATAGGACCAAGTGAGATGAAATCTGATATGGAGGAATCGCGACAATCTTGTTAAATTCTGGAATTTGCGTTCGAAGCACGTTGCCCTGAACTATTTTGATTACTGAGTTGCCTTTGAATTGCTCATGTAAAATGCTTGCAAGCTTGCCATCGGCTTCCACTGCTATGACTTTCTTGCATCTTTGTGCCAAGAATTGAGTTAGGAAGCCGAAGCCTGCGCCAATATCTAAGGCCACATCGTTCTTGTCAAGTGTAGCGTAATCAACAAGGCTTTGGAATATTGATGAATCAATCATGAAGTTTTGTCCCATAAGCTTGTTCGGAGAGATTCGGTGTGTTCGAAGTAGAAGCTTCGTTCTTTCGAGGAGGCTCATAATACCCCAGTGGACAGCTAAACCAGTTACTGTGTTCGCGTGAACAAGCGATACTTACTGTCGCCTGAAAGCTCTTCCATGACTCTCTTGGTCACAAGCTTGACTGGGTTAGGAAGCTCAGTACGTTTTTGCAAGTCATCATAATTTTCGAATGATTTTCTTTCACGTTCGTTTATGACCTGCCACATGTACTTCTTTCCTATTCCTGGAATGAGTTCAAGTGCATGCATTCGTGGCGTTATGGCTCTAGCGTTGTTGAAGAAGTTGATGAACCATTTTTCACGTCCGAGCACTATCCTGCTGATAACGGTTGGAAGCTCCGTTTTTGCCGCGGCAGTCAGCTCCTCGTAGCCGATTCGTCCGATGATGTAAGTGATTTCTTCGCGTGGTTCTTTTCCGACATAGACATGGTCGTGTGCTTTTACCATGACGCCGTCTTTTACCAAAGCCTCAAGTAATGTGAAGAATCCTTCGCCTACGAGCTGGACCAAGGCTCCCGCTCGGTAACCGGCTCTTCCTTGGGGGCGTACACCTGGGCGGCCGTGTGGAAGGAAGTCTAGAACATAAGCGTACTCTTCGTACCGCTTCTCCATCATTGTCATTTTCTCCTCTATTTAGGCGGTCATTGCTTAAAAAATAATTGCTAAATCGCACGACCTATTTCAATTTTCGATGCTCATCGAGGAGTGCAACTATCGCCTTCAGTACTGATGGATCGATAATTTTGCGTCCGCTGGCCAAGAAAACTCTCAACTCGTCAACGCTCTTGGGCATGCAGTTGACAATTTGAACTGCTTCATCTTGTTCCACACCGAAATCTGTGACAAGTTTCTGAACGAGCTTTACAGCGGCATCCTCGTCAGACTTGGTGAATTTTGAAACATAGTCAAGAGTACGTCGCTGTAGCTGATCCAGATTTTCTTCGCCCATGGAATCTATTAGTTTTTTCACTTCAGGAAGAGTCAATTTTCTTTCTGTTACGCTTGCTTTCGACATTTCTTAATCACTTTTGATTGGCTCTAAGTGTTCAGGTCTAACGATTATCTCTTTGACTGCATCTCCCTGAGGAACACTTATGACGTAACTTCGCCCTCGTTTTGCCAAGACTATGGCCACTTTGCCGTGGAAGCGTCTGTGAGGCATACCTTTCTGGACGCTGGGTTCTATCCTAACTATTACGCGGTCACCAAGTTGGTACTCGTGCAGTAGTTTGCTTAGGCTCAGCTTACCGTGTGTTCTGAGCCCTTTTGTTAATAGACGACGTGTCCCTGTACGGAAGCCCTTTGACCCTCTCATTTTTCCACCTCTTCAGTCTCCCATAATAACGTTCAAAACATCAAGTTTTATAGGCTTCGCTTTGTTTTTGAGAATTTCTGAGACGCTGGGTGTTGTTCTTCCTTCATCTCCGGTCACCAGCTCTTTAACATAGAGCCCCCCTTGACAGCGGATTTTCATTTCAGCCTTTTTTGGTTTCAACTTCTTAACGTTTACGTCGTATATGTACTTTTCCCGCGTGAGATCAGCACGTCTATGCATGACGCGGATGGGAGTTCTCTGGCTGATTTTGAGGTCTGTGAGCTTCTCTTTCAACATGTGGAGGTCTTTCGCCGTGATTTTTTTCTCGAATTCTATGAGAACGCGATATTCCTTTTGTGTTGATTCGCCTTTCTTCAAATATCTAACTCTGTCTCTGTCCGCAAACCGCAGCTTCGATACCTGAACCTTGCCTTCGCCGAAAGCATTTACAGCTGCTCTAAGCTCTTCGAGGTTCAGGAACCGTTTCTTGGGTTTTGCTATTTCTATTACGAAGGGTCTTCCTGTTCCGAGCATGCGAGCATCTATGTCTTCTCTTCCTGACGCATGGAACGACGATTCTTCGCCGCCTGTAGCGTCTAAGAAAGGTTTGCCGATTATCTCTTCTACTGATTCAGGATACATTTTCCCGGTCCAACCACATTTCTTGCAGCCCTTACCTCGACAACTGGAGCAGAACCATTTTGATTGAGGTATGTCTCGCACCAGTTTCCTGTAACGTCCTGAAGCGAAGAGAGGGTTCACTTGAAGCTTGACTGTCTCAACATAAGGGTTGACTAGCACAACAATTTCTGGTTTCAAAAAATCAACAGATTTTCCGTTGGCTTCAGCTATCTTCTTTCCTATCAACCTTCCAAACTCATTGCGCAGATTCTCTCCATGGTTCACTTCAAACGTGGCCTTGAACTCGTCCTCGCGTTCCTCAACTTCAGTAGGCAACTCGATACCTACGAGAAAAGTCGTGTGCTCATAAGCCGCGAGAAGGGTCAACGCTTGCTTGACTGTAGCTCCGATGTTTCCGAATTTGTCTTCACAGAGAAAACAATGCGCTAGGCTCTTTTTCGGAACACGTTTTTTCATTTTCTGCAGAAGCTGTAGGGCTGGTTTTGAAAAGCCATTCGAAGCCAAGACTTTGAGTGCCTTCACGCTGTCCTTGTTCTTGGCGGCTGTTACGTGCGCTTTGAATGTTAGGACAAGTTTTATGGCTTTTCCTCTTTCGTCGTTTTCGACACCGTGGCCAAGCAGAGCGAACTGTCTCCCCAGACAGTGATCGCACAGAGGGTGTTTCTCTAGCATGCTCAAAGCTTTTTTCAGAATACCCATTCCGTTGTTCCTCAATGCCTGTTCAGGCTTTGTCAATGTTGAAAGGCATGCCTTTTCCGAAAAAGGGAAGCTTCTTCTTTCTTCTCAAAGTTTTGAGCATGCGACGCATCATGACATATTGCTTCAGGAGTTCCTTCACTTCTTTCTCGTTGGTTCCTGAGCCTCTAGCCACTCGCTTCATTCTAGATGAGTTGAAGATTTTCGGGTTTTCTCTCTCTTGCGGCGTCATGGACTGGATCATTACGCGCCATTTTTCAAGTCTTCCCTCAGCCGTGTTAAGCATTTCTTCCGGGATCTTGTATGACATTCCTGGAAGCATTTTCAGAAGCTTCTTGAAGGTGCCCATGCCTTTCATGGCTTCAAACTGTGCATACATATCGGTCAGCGTGAATTTGCCGCTCAGGATGGCTTTGGCTTTCTTCTCTGGGATTTTGACTTCAGCTTCGCGGACTTTGTCAAGTAAAGTTTCCAAGTCGCCCATGCCTAAGAGTCTGCCGACGAATCGGGAGGGGATGAAGGCTTCTATGTCTTCGACCTTTTCGCCTGTGCCAATGAATTTTATAGGCGCTCCTGTCGCTGCTACGGCTGAGAGGGCGCCACCGCCTCGAGCTGAGCCGTCAAGTTTAGTTACAAGTATCGAGCCAATCGGTGTGGCTTCGTTGAAGGCTTTGGCTTGTGCTAGCGCTTGTTGCCCGATGGTTCCATCTATGACTAGCATGACCTCATCAGGCTTAATGCTCTTTTCCAGCATTTTCATCTCTTTGATGAGTTCTTGTTCTTCTTTATGGCGACCTGAGGTGTCGACGATTACTATGTCCTTGTCGGTAAACTGTTTCAATCCTTCGTTGACTACTTTGAAGGGGTCTTTTGCGGCGGGGTTTCCGTATATGGGAACGTTTATTCTGTTTGCAAGCTGCTGGAGCTGTGCATATGCTCCTGGTCGAAAAGTGTCAGCGCAGATTAAGGCGGGTTTTACGCCTCTTTTCTGGAAGTATCGGGCGATTTTGGCTCCGTTGGTGGTTTTGCCTGAGCCTTGTATGCCTACTAGCATGATGATTTTTCTTTTGCCTGGTTCAAATCTTATTGGGACAGGCTTGTCGCCCAAGAAGCGGGTCAGTTCTTCGTAGACTACTTTGATTATGTGTTCGCGTCTTGAAACACCAGGCGGCACGTTTTCTTTTAGTGCGCGTTCTTCGATGCGTTTGGAGATTTCGAGCACGATTTTGACGTTTACGTCTGATTGGAGAAGAGCCTTCTGTATGTCGTGCACAAGTTCTTTGACTGTTGCCTCATCTATGAGGGGGGCTCTGAAAACTTTACGTATAGCATCATAAAGTGAAGAGCCTAAGCGTTCAAGCGCCATGATTTTTCTCCAATCTGAGTTTTGTCACGTGTTTAATAGATATTTGGTTCTTTAAGGTTGCTCTCCATAAGCTTTTTACACTGTAAAAATCCCTATGTAATGTGAGGTTGCCCAGTTTGAGTGAAATCAGAATCATAGAAAAAGTGCAAATTCCTTCCGGCGCTACGATGCTGTTTGGTTTCCCCGATGTTGGCTTGGTCGGTGTTATCGCTGGCTCACATTTGATTGATGAGCTTAGCATGACGGAGGTGGCTTATGTGGATTCGAAGCTGTTGCCGCCCGTTATCGTGGTGCATGAGGGTTTGCCGCATTCTTCGTTGAGGATTTTTGGTAATGACAAAATTCTATTGGCTGTCTCGGAGATTCCGTTAGCTGCTGACATAATCTACCCTATGATGGAAACACTAATCGACTGGGGAAAGAGCAAGAAAGTCAAGATGATGATTGCCTTGAGCGGAATTCCAATGCAGGATAGACAGGATGCAAAGGAGTTGAAAGTTTTTGCAGCAGTCTCGAGTTCTGAAATGCTGAAGAACGTGGAGAACAAGGGTGTAGAAGCGTTGATGGAGGGATTCATGGTGGGTCCACAGGCGATTCTGCTCATGCGTTGCGCTCAGTTGGGAATACCAGCAGTCACCTTGCTTGCACAATGTTTCCTCAATTATCCTGACCCAGAAGCCGCTGCTGAAGTTCTCAAGAGTCTGGACAAAGCAGCCGGAATCAAGGTCGATCTTAAGGGTCTAGTGGAGAAGGGTGAAGAAATTCGCTTGAAGGCTAGAGATGTCATGCGTCGGACGCAAGAGGAGATGTCTAAGACGAAGAAGAACCAAGAATACGACATCCCAGTGTACGTGACATAGCTGAAGGAGTGAATAGTGCATGGCGATTAGGAGAAGACGTTCGTTCGGTGAGATTATAGATAGTCATTTTGAGGATTTGGAGCGGGAGTTTGACCGTTGGCGAGAGGAAATAATGGAGAGACCGAGTTGGAACCTGA
>Ga0209253_10002129_pt1 | contig 17490 bp, 20 predicted proteins | sample FrelakmetBRP12BR_FD_187145 | JGI IMG/M metagenome (GOLD analysis project Ga0209253, IMG submission 187145) | Freshwater lake sediment microbial communities from the University of Notre Dame, USA, for methane emissions studies - BRP12 BR (SPAdes)... | ecosystem: Environmental > Aquatic >...
CGCAGACAGATCATGCGGGCGGGTGGGCTTGAGTATCACGACGTGAGCCGCAAGAGACGCGGGCGGATCTATGTTGACCTGCACCGATGACGAGGCCGAATGGGCGTATGTCCATGACTTCTGCTGCCTGTGCGGCAGTTCTGACGGCTTGGTTCACTGCCCGGAGTGTGGGCACGACTTCTGCCGCGACTGTAAGACTCAGTGGTTCAAACGAGGGCTCGAGGCCGTGAAGACGCTGCTCGGACACTCGACGTTACTCTGTGGCGGAGGACGACATGGCTAGCCAGTACGGCGATCAGTATGAAGAATGGAAGGCCCAGGGTCGTCCCGGGGGAGACTATCAAGCTTGGTTGGCCTCTCAGGGGGGCGGGCAAATCTCCATTCCTACACCGCCACAGATTCCTAGTGGGGCGTACGGGGGTAGTGTTTCCGCGCCTGTGCCGACTCCGACCGCTCAGGGTGGGATTCCTACTCCTGCCGAGCTTCGCCAAACTGCTTTGCAACAGAAGTGGTCGGAGGACTTCCAGAGGTTCTCAGATCCGCAGCTTCAGGCGTGGCTAAGTAGCGGTCTATACGACCCGAGTACCGGGAAGTTCAGGTCCGAGAACGATCCGAACGGGCCTGCTACCTATGACAAGCCCGCCGAATGCCCTCCTGGGACCACGTTTCACGGGAATAGTTGTGTCCCCTACGCTCAACTTCCCAGTTGGGCGCAAGAGTCGTGGATGGGCGTAGGAGGGGCTACGCAGCCCCAAGGGGCTATGCAGCCCGGGGTGGCGGCATCACCCCTCAGTAAGGTACTAGCGCCTCTCCAGGGGCGCGGTGGGGCCCCTGGAGACATTCTCCCGGGTTTCCCACAGTCTCCGGTGAGCAAACCGGACATTACCGGACCACTGCGCCCTGGGATTGTGCCGACCTTTCAGCCTACGTCACCAGTACAGGGTCCGACGTTCCGAGATCAGACCGGGACAGGCGCAAATCCCTTTGGTCCGCTTCAGAAGACGCTTTCCCCGCTTCAGGGCCAGGGCATGTTGGGCTGGAGTTCTACAAGTGGGTTACAAAACCTGCTTCAGCCACTTCAGGCCAAGAAAAAGCCTGCAATGGGGAGTTGGTTTTGACAGATAGAGTAGAATGGAGGAGACGTGGGTGATCTAAGTTCTGCGCTCGACTCGGCCTTTGATGAGGCAATCAGTGCGCCTGCTCCCGCTAGCACCTCTAGCGAGGCGGCTCCTGAGCCCGAAAAGGTTGTGCCGGCGAGTGAGCCCGAAAAGGCGGCCCCGAAGCCCGATGTTGTAGAACCGCCCGCTGAGGAGCCTACCGGGGATGTTCTCCTCGACAAGTTGACACCCGAACAACTCGCGGAAGTGCGTAAAGATCCGCGTTTGCGTGCCATCTATAAGGGGTTGATGAGTTCGTACACCCCAAAGATGCAGGCGCTTTCGGAACAGCAAAAGCTCTGGGAAGCGCTCAACAACCCGCAGACGCAGAGACAGGCCGTTGAAGCTCTGGCCAGGTCGGTAGGACTCAAGTTTGAGCCTACGGATCAGCCTCAGCGTGATCAGGCGGTTAAGGTGGCCGATAGCCTCTCCGATCAGTGGAGCACGGTTGTAGGCCCTGAAGCCGCACAAATGCTGAGGCCCCTCATCGAGCAGACAGCCCTAGCGGCAGTCAATGGGACGTTGCAGCCCTTGCAGCAAGCTACCGAGTACCTGCAAATGGATGCTCGTTCTAGGCAGGCCGAGGCTCAGGTGTCGCAGTTCCGGACTACGGCACAGGAGAAGGGCTGGCAGATCACACCCCAGATCGAGGCGCGCATGACCGAACTGGGACAGCAAATGCTACCGGCCAAGCCGATAGAGTCTGTCCAAGACGGAGTAAAGCATCTCGAGCGGCTGTATCGGCTGGCAACGGCTGACACATCCGAGTCGGACATCGAAAAGCGTATCTATGAGCGGATGCAAAAGGCATCACAGAATGTCGAGCCCGCTCGTGGCGTGCCGAGTACAGGCCGAGAGAATCGAACCAACATCACGAAGGAAATGTCTCTCAATGAGGCTATGGATGTTGCGTTCGAGGAAGCCGTGCCTGGGCTGAAGATGCGTTAGGACTCTCTACTGTCTGTCCCCTCCCGGGGGACCACGTACAGCAGAGACGGAGGAGTAACCGCGCAGGTGGGGACTCTTCCGACTGAGGCCACCTGGGTCCGTTTAACCAGATAAGGAGGCCCCTCAATGGGAGCCACGAGCGTAACTCGTAGCTATACCTCCATCGTGGCTTCGGTCCTCGATAAGGTCCGCGCCAAGGTGGAGGATCAGATCACTTCGTCCGCGAAGTTGCTGTATTTCTATAGGAAATCCGGCAACTGGAAGGGCGTTTCCAGCGGCGGCGACCGTTACCGGGTGTCGCTGATGTACGAGCTTGGAGCGGCTGACAGCTACTCCTCGTTCGGTCAGATTGACGTTACTCCGTCCGACGGCATGACCTCGGCCTTCTTCGACTGGCGTCAGGCTGCGGCTGCCGTGTCCATCTCCGGGCTCGAGGAGTTCAAGAATCGAGGAACCGAGCGCGTGTTCGATCTGCTGAAGGAGCGGACTACGCAGAGCGTTCTCGGGCTCGAGGAACTGTTCTCCAAGGGGATGATCCAGGGCCATGCCAGCGTGGACGGGACGAGCATCACCACTCCGCGGGCAAGCACTGTCAACGGTTCGACGTTCCTCGATCCGCTGCCTCTGCTCGTGGAGTACAGCCCACTTTCGACTGTCGGAGCCATTTCGGCCACTACGGAAACATGGTGGAAGAACCAGCTCGGCGGGTCTGCGGGTAACAGCGCAGCGTCTACGTATGCAGGTTTCCTGAAGGAACTGCGCCATCTGTACAACCTGTGTAGCAAGGGCGGAGGGGCCGCGAAGGGCTCCCCCGACTTCCACGTCTGCGACCAGAACACCTATGAGTTGTACGAGAGTGCTCTGGCCGCAGCGCATCGCAACCCGTCCTATACCTCGGCGGACATTCCGTTTGAGAACGTGGCCTTCAAGGGTAAGCCGGTTGTGTGGGATGAGTTCGTGGCTGATGCTGCAAGTGGCGACCTGATCACCACGAGCACGGGCGGCACTTGGTACGCGCTCAACAGCAATTACCTCGGCGTCGCGTTCGACAAGGAACACAACTTCACCGTGGGCGACTTCGTGAATCCTGAGAACCAGGACGCGAAGACGGCCCTGATCCTGTGGTACGGAGTTCACTGGACCAGCAACCGGCGCAAGCTGGGTGTGATGGGCTCTATCGACACCACGATTGCGGCGTAACTCCAAACAAGCCCCGGGGCAACTCGGGGCAACTCAACTCCCCACTGTGGGGGTAAGTGAAAAGGAGATTCGGAGATGATCTTCCAGCGTGTCAATCGTACCGACGCTGAGAAGGTGTTTACTGTCGTGTACAACGCGTCCGGCGGTGCGTTTACCACCGGGCAGGTGTTGCAGTACGACGTGGGCACCTCTGCGGATGGTATTAGAGTCACTACGCCTGCTGCTGCTGGTTTGTCTGCATTCTGTGGCCTCGCTTCGGCGGGGATTGCAAATGCGGCCTACGGGCTGGCGCAGGTCTATGGTTACTGCTCTACCGCTTCGGTGAAGCCTGACATCACAACCGCACTCGTCGCGGGTGTGATCATGAAGCCTGTCGATGCGTCGGCGGACCTGTCTTGTGCTGCTAGCAGCCCTGACGGGATCGACGCATCTGACGGGCGGATGGGTTTCATCGTTGCAATGCAGACCAATACGACCATGACGACCCCCCTCGCGAGCGCCCATAAGGTGTTCATCCGCGCACTCTAGTCAAAAGGAGATAACGCAAATGCTGTTTCAGAGAGTGAATCGGACGGACGCCGAAAAGGTGTTCGTCATTGTGTACAACGCCTCTGGTGGCGCGTTTACCACTGGTCAGGCGATGCAGTGGGACGTAACCCCTACTGCCGACGGTGTTCGGGTTACGACTCCGACCACGGCCCAGCTTTCGGCGTTCGCTGGACTGGCAACGGCCGGGATCGCCAACGCGGCGTATGGACTGGCCCAGGTGTACGGGTTCTGTTCTACTGCCTCGGTCGTCAATGACATCACCACGGCGCTCGTGGCCGGGAACATCCTGCTTCCGGTTGCCAGCTCTGCAAACTTGAACTGTGCCACTCCGGTTGCTTCGGATGGCAAGTCTGGGTTTGTGGTTGCGATGCAGACCAACACGACCGCTACGGCGGGCGCGATTGCTGCGGCCGCAACCAAGGTGTTCATCCGGGCGCTGTAGTTCTGTCGGGGGGGGGCTTCGGCCCCCCCTATTCAAGAGGTGTTAGTGCCGATTCAGCTTCATATTGCAACGACTAACACCTGTAACGGGAAGTGCCATTTCTGTGTGTACCCGAAGCCCGAGAACACTCTGCCCAAGGGTGTAATGAAGATGGAGTTGTTCCACAAGATCATCGACGAGGCGGCGGGACACCCGGACATAGATTCTATTGCGTTCTCCGCTCTTGGCGAGCCGCTCCTCGATCCGCATCTTGTCGAGCGGGTGGCGTACGTTCGGGCCGCCCGGGACTGGAATCCTGTCGAGTTGTACACAAACGGGGTCTTTCTCACCCCCGCCAAGTTTGATGCCCTACGGATTGCGGGTCTGACGCACTGCTCGATTTCGCTCAACGCGGTGAGCCAGGAGCAGCACACGCGGATCATGGGCATCAAGGGGAAGTTCGACACGGTACGGCAGAACATCATCTATGCGATCAACAACCGTGGCAGCATGGAGGTTCTAGTCAAGGCGGTTCGGAACGACGACCAGTTCACGCTGGCCGATCAGATCGCGTTCTACATGTCATGGGGCATCCGGCGTAACCCGCAGCCGGGCGGTCCGATAGGCCACGGGGACGTGGTTTACGAGTGCAACTGGGGCGGGAAGAACCGACTCATAGCTGGGCGTACGCTCGATCCCAACTCGACGTGTGGAAGAGCAGTCGGCCAGTTTTCGGTGCTTCAGGACGGTACGGTGACGCTGTGCTGCTACGATCCGCTGGCCGAGTACCCGTTCGGGGATATGAAGACGCAGACGATTAAAGAGGTCTACAACTCGGAGAAGTACGTCGAGTTCAGGACTATGCACGTCGAGGAACGCGCCGCAGAGCATCCGCTATGTGCAAAATGCACGAGGGTATGAATGGAATCTGATGGACTGTACTACTTCAATCGGTGCCGACGCTGTAACTCGCTTGTCACGAAGTTACAGGTAAAGAAAGCGTTTGCGAATGACGGGAAGCTTTGCGCCTGCGGATCTTCGATGTTCGGGCCGTCGAACCTACTCTGGTACGACTGGATCAAACCTAGCGTCATTCAGATGGTGGTGTATCAGCTCCTCGGGAAGCTAGACCCGCCTCCCGTGGATGGGCCTACGCTCCCGGCGGCTGATCCTGCTTCGATGCAACCCGTTCAGCCTCTCTCGTCGGAGGAAATCCTACGGTGAAGCGTATCGTATTGGCTCATCCCTGTTACGGGTCGCTTGACGCGGAGGTGAACAAAGCTCTACGCGTTGCCATGATGAGTGCGGCCCGTCATGCGGAGTGGATTGGAGACGTGTCTACCGTGCGGGTGGGATGGGTAGGAGCGCGGAATCTCGCGGTTAAGAGTGCCCTACAGGACGCCCCGGAGTGTGATGGGATCGTCTGGGTGGACGACGACGTACTTCTGCCCTCTACCGCGATCACCCGGCTCGTCGGATACGACAAGGACTTCGTAACAGGGATAGTTTTCCAGAAGGCGGACGGGTTTAATCCACTCGTTGCACGCTGGAACGGCAATGGATTCGCGTGGTGGAAGCAGTACCCGGAGAACGTCCTGGCTCCTGCTGATGGGTGCGGATTTGGGTGCTGTTACACCTCAACAACAATGCTCAAGGCTATCGAGAAGCTGCCTGACTTCAAGAAGGACGGGTGGTTCAACCAGTTCCGCTCCGGCCACTTCGGCCCCCAGTCGGACGAGTGCTCCGATACCGATATGTCCGAGGACTTTTCCTTCTGCATGAGGGCGAAACTCGCGGGGTATCAACTCTACGCGGATACAGGATTGCTCTGTTCTCACATGATCGGCCCGAAGTATTCGACTCGTGAGACGTTTGCCAAGTTCCTCGAAGAAAAGGAACGTGACGAAATGGAATTGAAGGATAAGCAATTGGCTACGCTGCGAATCCTTGACGCGAGTGCGGCATGAGTAGGGATATCTTGATGCTTGGCGCGGGAAGCAATAGAGACCTCCGCGTTTCTACTCCACTAGTGAACGAAAAGCCGACGATTACCACGCTGGACATTGAGCCACGGCATGGGACTGACGTAGTACATGACCTGAACGTACTACCCTGGCCGTTTCCCGACGAGTCATTCGATGAAATCCACGCCTACGAAATCCTCGAACATCTGGGCCAGCAAGGGGACGCCGGGGCCTTCTTCGCTCACTTCGGAGAAATCTATCGGATTCTCAGGAAGGGTGGAGTTCTCGCCGGGTCATGTCCTCGCTGGGATTCAATTTGGGCGTGGGGCGACCCATCGCACCGTCGAGTCATCAATAAGGGTACGTTCACCTTTCTGGATCAGACCGAGTATGCGAAACAGGTCGGCAAGACTGCAATGACTGATTTCCGCTCGATTTGGAAAGGTGACTTCGACGTATTCGCCTGTCAGGACTCGGGCGATCAGATGTATTTCTTACTCAGAGCGTACAAGCCCGCAAGGGCATAGGAGGCGAAATGTCTTTCAGGAGAGAAACCGCCAAGATTCAGGAAGTCTACACCCGGCGCGTTACGCCCGCCGGGGACAAATACCTGCGGGCTCCGTTTAACCTGATTCGGTACGCCGAGGACTCTGTGACCTACATCGAGCCTACGAATTACTCGACTGGTCCTTACACGTATTCGGATGTCAATACCGTGGCTAACGATGCTGAGTTCCTGATCGTTGACGCCATGCCGTTCTCGGGTATCACTGAGTTTAGCTAATGCTGACCCTGAGCGATATTCGCTCGCGGGTCAGAACACGGTTCGAGGCCAGTTCTACAACCCGCTGGTCTGACGCGGACGTAAACTCCGCGATCAACGATGGGCTAGGAGAACTGTCCGAGGCCACGCGCTACTTTGAGCGGTGGGTGTCGTTTCCATTGAAGGAGAAGCGCACCTATTACGACCTCCGGGGACTGACCCCCGAGGGCGTACTGTCGGTCACGGCTGTCTGGCACGAGCCGGGTATCCGCTGGCTCACTCCGATCACACTTGGCGACATTGGCTATGAAGAGTGGGAGGAGACGCGGGGTAATCCCAATTCGTGGTTTGTGCGGGGCCTATGGTGGCTGGGCGTCTGGCCTAGCCCGTCGAGCGATGTGGACGAGTTTATCCGGGTCTACTACACGGGAGTTGCTCCCGCTCTGGCCGAGGATGGGGAGGAGCCCGCGCAGCTACCCGACGAGTTTGTCCCCGCGCTCGAGGAATACGCCCTGTATGAGCTTCACGGGCGAGAGCGCGAGACCGATAAGGCGCTGTACTGGTGGGGCAAGTACAAGGAACGGGAGAGGGCACTAGAGCAACACATCGCGCACCGTGTCACGACTGCCAGAACTGGCAGGATTGGCCGAGCATGAACATCTTGGACCTGATGAACGAGCTTGGCTCCAAGGTCCGGTATGGTGTCGGGCCGGATGAGAAGTATCGGCTCATGGCGTCCGGGGTAACTCCCGGCCAGCCGCAGCCGTTCCTTCCATCTGGGGAGCCCAACCCAGAGGCAGAGCGGTACTTGTCCAACTACCTCGGAACTCAGCAATGGGGTGAGGGGCCATCGACGCTGTTCAATCAGATTCGGTACATCATGGACAACAACTCGCCCGCGTTCGGGGCTGGGGTCAAAGGAGCGCGGGCGGCACAGACGGGCGCTCCGCTCCAGGCGCTTCTCGCGTCTCTCTCTTCGGCTGGGGTGCGACGGTGAACCTCTACACCTCCGTTGATAACGTCCTCAAGCGCCTAGATGACTACCCGGTGGTAGGTGGGGAGTCGGTCTGGACTCGCGCCGAGGTGGAGTTGTACCTAGAGGACGGATACAACGCTTTCTGCCGGCAGACCAAGTGCATCCTGGACTTCTTCTATCCTGAGAACGTCCCTCAAGCGGGGAACTACGTCGGGCGCTGGGAGCGGGGATACTTCGACTCGGGCATGATCGCAGTCGGCCTGCTCGGCTTCACGGGGGGCTATTGGGAGCGCGACTATGCCCAGGCCAGCGCCACAGGGCCGGCCAACTCTACTCAGCCGTGGGAAGCGGAATACCTTGAGACCATCTTCGCGGTTTCCTTGCACCCGATTCCCGAGGATAACGTCGCGGTAGACCGGGCTACTCATGACCGGCATCAGCTCTCGCCGGAGTTTACGAGGTGGTTTGAGCAGGGGGATAGGAGCTTCCAGACGACATCGGGCGACCCTTGGCGCTTTGCCATGGACCGGGACGGGATGAGTCGGCTTCGGGTTGTTCCGGCCGGGACTGGCTCTGCGACGACGTACACGGTCGTAGGGACGTTCGGGTTGCTCAGGGACGCAGAAGACACCGACGGGCTCGGTACGTGGGCTCCTGCGGGCTCCTGGGGCGTTCTGAGGGAGATTCCAGAGCACTTCCCCATGGGCGGGCAGTACGGCATCCCCCGGCGGCTATTCTCGGACGACAGCAATACCCGGATTGAATACTGGAGGCTTGGGAAAGACCCTAACGAATATGCCTTTGAGCTTCCGGCTCGGTTCATGAAGTACCCGGAGTTCTACGCGGTTTCCAAGTGCCTCGAGCGGGACGGGCCGGGGCAGAGCATGGAGCTCGCCGCGCACTTCATGGAGCGGTTTGCGGATGGGGTGACTCGGATGGTGCGCCGCCTGGGAGAGTGTAAGCGTGCAGTGTCCGGTAAGATTGGGGCAGCCGGGCGCGTTCCTACGGTGCCGGCTCTGGCGCGGCTGCCCTGGAGGTATGGGCGGGCGACGCGGAGGGGCTACTGATGAGCCAGAAGTACGAAAAGCTCGTCGAGGAGGATCTCAATGTCGGCACTGAGCCAACGTGGATTTGCTGTCCCGGCAGCGGAGAACTGCGGGCCACTCAGGTTGGGATTCATTCTGTAGCGCGAGGCCAGAGGGCTTACACGTCCACGTGGGCACCGGGAGCCATTGCGGCTGGGCTCAGCGCCACGACAACCATTTCCGTGAAGGATGCCTACCTCAAAGACTTCGTGATGGTGTCGCACGATAAGATCCTGACTTCCGCACTTAGGATCTCAGGGCATGTTTCTGCGGCCGATACCGTCAAGGTCGTAATCCATAATCCGACTGCCGCATCTATCACCGTAGCGAGTGGAACACTGCGGGTCATCGTGTTCCCGCAGTGTTCGGCCCAGGCAACGGCTGCTTCTGCCCCTGAGCCGGTTCCTGCGACACAGGATGTGACTTTCACTCCGACCGTTACGCTGGGAACGCCCCCATACACGTATCTGTGGGACTTCGGGACAGGACTTCCGGCTATTGAGATGACTGATCTCTATGGCTACTGGCCGCTGGATGAGACGAGCGGGAGCACCAGGGTATGTACCCTCGGAGCCGGGCCGGACTTGCTTGAGGTGGGTGGCGCTGTTGCAGACACCACAGGGCGCTTTGGCAATGCTGCGTCTAGTACTGAAGCGGATACCTCTGCCTTGTCGGCTACGCTTGTTCCTCCGCTTGCGGTATCGGCAGGACTAACCATTGCATTTTGGTTCCAGTGGCCCGCCTATTCCTCTGCTTCTCCGAAGACAATGCTGGCACTGTCTAATGCTCCATGGGGAGTTACTCCACCGACTTTGATGGTTTATCGTTACTATGGGAGCGACTATCTCGATGTGTACTTTGCATGGAGTGCCGGAAACGCTATTGCACTTCCAGTCACCAAGTTGGGAAACTTCGAGGTTGGTACGTGGCATCTTTTAGTAGTGACGTATGACCCGTCAACTGGCACCCTTACAGGACGAGTAGATGATGGCTGTATGAGTTCGTCTCAACTCTGGACAGGTGTCCCGTTACCCTGCGATAAGCTGGAGAGTATTGTGCCGGGCGTTTCGCTTGCTGCCGCCAATACAAGCACATTTGACACCCTGCGAATACTCAAAGCGATAGCCGGAGGTAATGTCAACTTCGAGGGTGAAATTGACGACCTTCGCATCTGGTCTACCGTTCTGACCGATGAGCAAATTGCCGACCTCTGGTATCGCTCAGACGAGGAAATCCCTACCTACAGGTACGCCGAAGCTGGCACTCAGACGGCCACCGTAACAGTTACCGACGCGACCGGATGCACAGCTTCGGACACGGTAGATGTAACAGTCGGGGCCGAGTTTAGCGTGAGCGTTACCGCAGAACCGGACTGGGAGAACGGCGCAGACGGCGAGATGTACGTCAAGTTCACCTATACCATTACCGGAGGAACTGCACCTTTCACCTACTCGCTTTCGTGGACTGGTGGAGGGGGCGGGGGGCCAAACACGTCAGATAGCCCGACGATTACCTTCACTGGAATTCCTCTGGCCCCAGAGACCATCCCGTGGGCTCTCACGGTAACAGACGACAATCTCTTCGTGGCATACGCCAGCGGATCGGTGGACGTGGTGTATCAGGACTAGGGGGAGCCGATGAGTCTGCTCTATGAAAAGGTCGTACAGGAGGACCTTAACGTCGGCCTCGGCGCGGCCGTTACAGTCACGAATCCGGGCGGCGGTTCGCTTACCGGGACTCAGATCGGACTTCATTCCGTTGCGGTGGGACAGCGAGTCTTCACGGCGACGTGGAATCCTGACAACGTACTAGCCGGATCGTATACGTCTACGACCATCGCGGTTGCTGGCGCAGCGGTAGATGACTTTGTGCTGGTCCGTCATGACGCCCTGCTGACTAACGCCATGATCCTCTCTGGTCATGTATCCGCTGCGAACATCGTTACTGTGATCCTGTTTAATCCTACCGGTGGAGCCATCAACCTGGGATCGGGTGAGTTGGGAGTCCTCGTCTTCAAGGCTAGAGAATGAGGATAACTTGTCCATAAGTAACCTGTTCAAGCCGGGCGGGCTCGCATGGCGTCCAGACGCCAACGCGATCAACGCGCCAGAGGGGACGTTACTCCGGGCCGATAACATGGTGCCTGACGAGGACGGGGCTCTCTCGGTGCGACGTGGAACGCGAGTGCTCTACAGCTTCCCCCTCGGAACCGAGGACGTACATAGCCTCTACACCTACGAAGGATCAGACGGCTACACCTACCGGATGATGGGTGTAGGCGATCAGATTTACAAGAATCCGGGGCCTGGAAACCACACGGCGATCTGGGAACGTCAGTACGGGGGCGAGGCCGAGAAGGTACTCAATCACGAGTTTACAACGAACCTCTCAAGTTGGACCGCTGGCGCTGGTTGGGCATGGGAAACCGGAGGCTATGCCCGGCACACAGCCGGCAATGTCCTCCCGCTGAGCCAGAACATCAACATTATCAGCGGGAAGACTTACAACGTCGAAGTCACATTCTTTGAAACGACCGCCGGGACGGTGGTAGTCACTCTCGGGTCTGTGACTGTCACGGGTGCCACGGGAGCGGATGGGACTGTCCGGGTGCCCGTCGTCGCCGCAGCTACCGGGTTTATCACGTTGGCAATCACTCCGGTTACGGCTTTCGATGGCGCGGTTGATTCGATCAGCGTTACGACCTCCGAAAAGGATGTCGTTTCCTTCGAGTTCCTGACTCAGCGGAACTATACCGGAGGGAACTGGGAAAAGGCTTACTCGCAGACCGGGGACGTGGGGCCGGTCCCTTACTCTGCTACGTGGGAAGACGCCTACATCTCTACGCTCGTTCCGACACTTGAGCCTGTTAACTGGAATGTGGACTTTGACGGAGAAGGCGACATAGCGTTCGGGGACGATCATCAGCAGTCGTTCTTTGCCCGTGCGACTACAACGAAGAAGTTCGATGGCAAGAGCTTCATGAACTGGGGCATCGCCAAGCCCACCGCCCCGGCGGTCCTCTCTGCTATCACTCCAGAGTCGGAAGATGTGATCACCTGTGCGACTGGGGAGCCCATCGTTACCTATCATCCTCAGACCGGGGACGCTGAGGTCTACTGCCAAGCTTCATTCGTACCCGATGAAACTGGAGTGGCGGACCAGGCGACCAAGATCATCCCGGGCCGGATTGCAGGGTATAACTACTGCGCTATTAAGAAGATGTTCGTGGCCGATACGGACCTGTACAACCTGGGAGGCAACGTAGGGAGCGATCAAGACATTTTCGACATTGCCGTAAAGTTTGACGATCCGAAGCACGTTCGGGAACTGAAATTCCGCGTTGACGTAGGGAGCGGGGTTGGTGGCACGGTTGACTACGCTGCGACTCGGTATGAGTACATCTTCTATCCCCAGTCGCCTATTGCGTCTCTGGTGAGGGACGCGAAGAACGATGGCGCAAACGCCTACGACGCGAAAATCACCATTTCCCTTGACCCAATAGAGCCGAAGGACAAGCCCCGAGTCAACACTCCCGAAGAAGTGAGAACACAGGTTGCCTCTGTGGGCGGGGACAATGTTCCTACGAACACGGGGGGTGTGCCTACCGCTGACGTGTGGATGCACCTTGCGGTCAATCGGGGCCAGTTCTATCGGCTCGGGAACGAGGTGGGCCGAGACTGGAGTACGGTGCGTCAGGTGGTTCTAGAGATTGTGACCACTGACGGGGTATTTCCGGCTACCACTGTAGCCGACTGGGTTGTCTATGGAGCGGGCGCGGGTACGCTCTCGGGCACTTACCGGGTGCTCTATCGGTGGGTTAGAGAGACCGACCGCTACTATGAGACCTCTCCCCCGTCCGATCCTTCCGAAGAAATCGAGCTGCTAGGCAACCAGCTTAGGGTCACGATTCCGGGCGCTACACAAAACGCGGCCGATGATCAAGTCACGTCTGTCTGGGTGTACATCTATGGAGGTTTCCTCGATCAGTATTACCGGGCAGCGGTAGACGTAGCGGACCCTCAGCTAAGCTCCAATCTGGTGATCGACCTCGAGAAGAACGAGATTCAGGTGCTCACCGAGAACGAGAAGCTAGAGCCCTACATAGACGAGCCACGGGACAACATCATCGCCATTGCTGGCCCGTGGAATGGGCGTCTGTTCACACTCACGAGTGAGGGCTACGTCTATCCCTCGCTTCAAACTTCACCCTCCACATTCAATACCTATCAGGTTATCGACCTTAGCAATCAGGGCGATCCGCTGTGGATGGTGAAGACTAGCTCGGGGGTTCACTGCGGGTGCGAGCGTGACGTAGTGTTCCTGGCTGGGTCGGGGGACGAGGACGTGGACAGAGTAGTTATAGACCTGTATCCCCATCCCTTGAACATCGGAACGCCACCGTTTGATCATTCCGTGTTCGTGGAGGGTAACTCGATCCTTTACCGCTCCACTGACGGGCTGATCATGCTGGCCTCGCAGGGCCTTTCCCACGTCCCCGACGACGGGATGCGCCTCTTGTGGCGTGGTCAGGATCGGCACGGAGTCTCCGCGCTCAACACGATTACGGGCCGGTTCCGCATGACGGTAGACGGAAAGATCATGTATGTCCTGGCCCCCGAAGGAGCGACGACGGAGGGGACAACCGTTGTCTACCGTCTCGACTTGACTAAGGGGCAGTGGTCTCGACTGATCTATCCCGATCCGCTCTTGTCTCTTTGGAACGACCCGGATGGGACGATGATTGCCGGTACGAACAACGGCAAGCTCCTCGAGTTCGAGTACGGTACAGGTGACACGTCCGTCAATCCTTCGGTGACAATTCTCACTCCTTACATGGACGGCGGTAATCCGCTAGTCAGGAAAGACTCGTTTGACCTGCAATTCCACACGGATACGAATGGCAATACTGCGACGGTTGATGTGTACAAGGATGGCTCCGCGTCTTCCACGGCGTCTTATACGTTCTCGACTTCGCAATTGCAGGCGTATCGAATCCAGGCCGAAGACGTAGGGGCGTTTATCCGGTCGCAGATCAAGGTGACTGGGACCTTCGACGAGTTCCAGCTTTCCGCGCTGGACATGACGTATCGGGTACGTCCGCAGCATATGACGTACCTCGACACCGGGTATCTCGTGGCAGACGATCCGGCGGATCTAGTGTGGCTGCAAGAGGTGGAGATAGACGCGAATAGCCCGTCCAACCTGTCTGTGCTCTTGTACCTTGATGATCGGCTGTTCACCACTGAGGCGGTGGCGGTCACGGCTAACGTGCGGTCGGTGTATCGGGTGCCACTACCTCGAGGAAGCAAGAGCCGACGTCCACGCCTAGTAGTCAAGACTACGGCGGCAGACGGAGCGGGGGAGATTGGGTTTGATCCCTACTTCGTGCGGGTGCGTACTGCTAACTCTGGCAATCAGGCGGGCGCTAAGTTCCGCACTGTTTGGCCGGCGGGTGAGGCTCCCTAGTGGCTCTCCGTATCCCCCTCACGTCGGATCAGACGCTCCAAACGGAGTTTCATGAGATAGAACGCCGCCTGAAGAAACTGGAGCGTAGGACCGGGATCACGGCGGGAAGCAGTATTACAACGATACAGTCTTTCGGGACTGGTGGAGCGAGCTCGCCGAATCTCAACCCCATCTTGGCGAGACTCGACGCTATCGAGACTGCACTGGCTAACCTGCCCGAGATGGACGACGTTGACTTTGCAGTGTTTGGAGGGGTGGGGCCGACGGCTTCGTCCGGGGCCGTGCCCGCGCCCGAAACGCATGTTCCGCCAACTGGGATAGCCGATGAGGTTCTGCAAGAGTCTGCAACCTGGGGCTTCCCATTTCGTGGGCTGGCTCAGGTGGAGACGAGTGGGGCACAGCTTGACATACCGTACGACGTGCTAGACCTCAACGCGGGTCTACACGTCGGGCACGTCTCGGCGGCTAACGTCAGTTGTTACGATTTGCGGACTCATGGTGACGTGGAGTACATCAATACGTTCTGGGATGATCTGCGCTTTCCGGCACAGGGAGTCAATCCTATTGGCTCTCCTGCCCCTCCCGGGATTGACACGTCTACGGGGTGTCTAAGCTTTGCTGGCAATGCTGATAACGTCATGGGCGGGCTTGCCCAGCTACCACACAGTTGGAAGCGTGGGACGGACGTACATCCACACATACACCTGAGATTTTCCGCGTCGAACCCCGGGACTAATACCCGATGGAAGTTTGCGTATGACTTTGCAAACCTAGACGGGAACTTCGTCAACGCCATCGGGACTTTTACGTCTCTGCCGGCGGTCACTGTGGCGAATCCGGCAAGCACGGTCAAACACGTTTACGCAGACTTGGGTGACGTGCCAATGACCGGAAAAACCGAGTCCTGTGTGATCATCTGGCAGGTTTGGCGGCTGGCTGCTTCAGATGGTGCCGATAACGATACGGGAGCGTGTTTGCTGCTCGAGTTCGACCTGCACTTTGAGATAGGCAAGCCCGGATCGTCGGACGAGATACCCTAATGGCTATTCTTCGCTATGAGCGGATACAGAACCTCTTGGACGAGGGGATCATCCCACAGGACGGAGAAGTCACGACATGGGATTCCGCTACGAGTAGGTGGGTCAACCGTGTGGCAACAGGAGGAACTGAGACGGTATCGGGGAATCTTGACGGAGGCGTGCCGGATTCTCAGTACGGCGGGATCACGGCAATCGACGGAGGCACGGTCTGATGGCTGTTCAAATCCAGCTTAGACGCGGGACGGCTACAGCATGGACTTCTGCCAACCCTACTCTCGCGGCGGGTGAGATCGGGACAGAAACCGACACCGGGAAACTCAAGGTTGGGACTGGACTGACAGCCTGGAACTCGCTGCCTTATCTCACTGGAGCACAGGGACCGCCGGGAGCACAGGGGCCGGAAGGCCCACAGGGACTAAAGGGAGACACAGGAGATACGGGGTTACAGGGCATTCAAGGTATCCCCGGAGATGATGGGGCACCTGGGACACCGGGAGCACAGGGCGACCAAGGGATACAGGGTATTCAAGGCATACAGGGCATCCAGGGGAACGTCGGTCCGCAAGGCCCTGCCGGTCCCGTGGCCTACGCCTTGGCTATTCGTGCGGCGAGCCTTTCTACAATCACTGACGCGGCGACGTACTACTTCGGCGCACTAGCCGGTCTTGCTCCTGGCACGACTGCCGATCTAGCCCCCACCTACATTCCGAAGGCTGGCACCATCAAGGTCGCAGAGATTCTCATGCGTTCCGGTACGGCTGGGACCGCAGAGAGTATCTCTGCTTACGTGCGAAAGAACAACACCACCGATACCCTGATTCAATCGGTGGCGGTTGCCGCAGGAGTGAGGCGTTTCACAAATGCGGCTCTCAGCATTGCTGTTGTAGCCGGGGACAGGGTAGAGATTAAGGTTGTCTGTCCTACTTGGGCCACAAACCCCGCGACGGTTGCGTTCGGGGGTACTCTGTACCTTGAGGCGTAAGGAGTAGATCATGGGATGGATTCTTCCGGCAATCGCAGGCGGGGCCAGCCTGTTCTCTAACATCTTCGGGAACAAGGCCAAGCAGAACCAGTCTAACGAGTCTGCAAAGCTCTATAACGACTGGCTCAAGCAGTACATGGGGACCGGCCAGAATCTCATGCAGGGCGCTATGGGGCAGGGCTGGAATCCCTTCGGCCCCCAGACCTCCACATCCTCGGGGACGTCCTCGTCTACGGGTGGTGGCTCTCAGTCCTACTCGAACATGCCCGTGATCACAGGCCAGTATCAGGGCATTGACGAACTGATGCGCGGCATCATGACCGGGCGGCTTCAGAATCCCTCGTCTCTCCCGGCGGGGTACGCTTCTACGGCTGCGCGTGGCATCAATGAGAGCTATGCCGGGGCCGACGCTGCGGCGCGGAACATGGCCGCCCGGCGAGGGCTCAGCCCTGAGCAGTCGTATGCCGTGGCAACCCCCGCCAACTCGGCCCGTGCGGGTGCTCTGGCTGACATGCGGGCGCAGCTTCCCCTCCTCGAGCGCCAGATGCAAAACGAGGACATCGGGATTGCGCAGGGTCTCCAGTCTGCGTTTGGGCGTGGGGAGAAGGGGCAGTCGCAGTCTTCGACGTGGAATCAGGGTCAGACTTCGGGGAGTCAGACGAATCCGTTTAGCGCGTCTGACTTGTCTGCGCTCATGAAGATCATGGTTCCGCCCAGCCCACAGCAGGGTACCCAGACCGGGACGAGTGGGGTAGCGACCGGGCTTGACTCACTGGGCGCTCTCTTTGGCTTCCTGGCGAGCCAGCAGAAGCAGGGCGTGGGCGGCGGTCAACAGGCTCAGAACGTGTGGGGTTAGGTCATGCCTAACGATTTCCTCCAGCAGTTCATGGCCGGCTTTCAGATGGGCCAGAGCCGGAATGAAAACTCGCGGCGCAATCA
>Ga0209253_10002130_pt1 | contig 17488 bp, 15 predicted proteins | sample FrelakmetBRP12BR_FD_187145 | JGI IMG/M metagenome (GOLD analysis project Ga0209253, IMG submission 187145) | Freshwater lake sediment microbial communities from the University of Notre Dame, USA, for methane emissions studies - BRP12 BR (SPAdes)... | ecosystem: Environmental > Aquatic >...
GAAGTTTCTATTGCCGCCTCTGCGTACGAAGTTATCTACTTGTAGATTGGTGGACCGGGCGGGATTTGAACCCGCGACCTTCCGGCTTGTTGGGTTTTGCCTTGCAAACCGGACGTTCTTCAGCCCCTGAACGGGTATGCCAGACTGAACTACCGGCCCAGTCGTTCAAATGGAGATTGGCTTCTGATTAACTTTCTTGAGATTCCCAAAGAATCATAGCTTGTGATCTAGCCTTGAGAAACCTGAGGGCCGCCGCCGGGATTTTCACACCAGTGAACTGGTGATTTGAACCCGGCCTTTGCCCAAGCACCACTTACATGGTCACTTTCCAGGCTCCATTGGCCAAGGTCGGCGTCTGCCACCTACCTTTCAGGCCTGTACGCTACCAAGGTCCGCGGGAACGAAGTTTGCTCGTTCACTCTACGTTACGGCGGCCATCGGATGGACCAGACCATATAGTCCATATGAGTCTTTCGTTTAGCATCTCCGATAGTCAATTCAAGAATCCGTGACTACTGAACTCTGTTAGGTTTCAGAGGCTTTCTTCGGAACCACTTTCTTTTCATGCGCCGCTGAAACTTTCTCTGGTTGCCCTGTAGAAGATTGTCCGGCCGGAACGTATCCGGCAGTTACTGGAGCCTCCACTGTTCTTCTTCGTCCGTAAAGGAGGTATGCCACGAATATGGCCAAGATAATCGTCGCCGCGACGAATACGAAGGCTAGAATTCGCGTTGTGTTCAGATCTTGGTTTGCAACTGAGAGTTTGTTGTCTAACTCGTTGTTTCTATCTGTTGCTGCTTGATACTTCACTGAGAGCTCGTCGTGTTCTGAGGACAATTGCTGATAATCTGAAGATAACTTGTCATAGTCGGATTTGAGGCTAATGTACTCTGGAGTGTCTGCCAGGACGTACGGCCCCGGCAAAGCCTTTGACTCCACATACTCCTTGGAATAGGCCTCTGGATAATAGTAGTAATAATAGTGCGGATAGTACCAATACGGACCCGTGTAATTATAGTAGTCGTAGTACGGATAGTACCCGTAGTTATATCCGTAGTAACCAGGATAGTAGTAGCCGGGGTAAGAGTAGTAGGAGTATCCCGTGGATCCAGTAGTTTCTGAAACAACTGCCACCAAAGCTCCTCTCAGAGTATTCGTTGGAACCGTTAGCGAGAATTCTTTCTGGAGCGTGTTCCCCTTCGAAACAGACTTGTCGGTTGCCAGAGAGGCGCTTCCGACCGATTGCAGGTCTCCACCTTCCATGTATGCGAGCACTTGAACCGAGAGGTCTCGAACTCTGACCGAGCTTCTTGCAGTGGCACTGACAGAAATCAAGATTGAATCGCCAGGTTTTGTGGTCTCCGGAAATGTCACCGTGACGTCAAAATGCGCAAGCGTAGAAGTTTTCGAAACGCTCTGGGCTTCAATTGGAACTGCGAAGGAGAGACTAGCCGCTAATACTAAAGCTACGAACATCAAATAGTGTTTATTCAAAGTCTTCTCAGCTAGAGGTTCTTTAAGAGTTTCATATCAACATTTCTCGTTGCAAATGTTAGAGGTCAGAGGTCTCGGAATTCTTTTTCAGGGGCTTCTCAATTATTACGTTCTTCGTCTCATTGATATATCAGCCTTAACGATCTACAGGGACGGTCTTCATGGCAACCCACTCCAATCACGCCGACCAGAGAAACTTGGGAATCGCGATGCTAGCAACTGCCGTCATAATGGCCGTTGAAGTGGCTGGGGGACTCCTGTTCAACAGTCTCGCACTTCTAAGTGACGCTTGGCACATGTTCACAGATCTCCTCTCCATGATTCTCTGTTTTGTAGCAGGAGTCATGGCTCTGAGACCTCCCACAATTGACAAGACCTTTGGATACTACCGAGTTGAAGTACTCTCCGCTCTTGCAAATGGCGTCGCGTTGGTTGCAGTTGTTCTATACATCTTCTACGAGGCTATTCAGAGAATCATCAAACCGCATACAGTCGAAGTCTCAGGAATGTTACTCGTAGCCGTTGTTGGTTTAGTTGCAAACATCGTATCTATGACGTTTCTTTCCAAGAGCACCTTCAATATCAACATAAAATCGGCATTCCTTCACGTGATTGGAGATGCCCTTTCATCGGCCGGTGTGGTTGTTGCGGCGATTGTCATGTACTACACAGATTGGTACATAATCGATCCAATCGTCAGCATGATCGTTGGAGTGACCATCATATTTGGAACTTCCAGAATGCTCAGGGAAGTTGTACATATACTAATGGAGGGAGCTCCATCAAAGATCAAACTTGCAGAAGTGATAGAGACCTTGAAGGCTGTTCCAGGTGTGGTGGATGTGCATGATGCTCATGTTTGGAGCATAACCTCCTATGTTCATTATTTGAGTGCTCACGTAGTAGTTGATCAAGATGGACACAACGACTCCGGAAGGGTGTTGAATGAGTTGAAAGAGAAGATCAAAGAAAGACATGGAATAGGACACACGACTGTACAGTTGGAAAAGGAAGACTACGAAGAAGTTGGAGAAGTGCATTCAAACAACTACTCAACCTAAGACCGTGTCATGTTAGCCTATGTTGTTGTGTGTGAACAACCCCAGGAGTGTCTTGACCAACCAAGGACCTAGGGATTCCTGCGTCTGCAAGTAGAATTTGTGGTCCCGCGGGCCTGATTTGAACAGGCGACATTTCGGCTGGGATCATCCCAGACTCCGGTTTCTGTTAGCTTGATAGGCTGACGTGGCCACGCCTTAGGCGCGCACCTACAGCGTCTTCGTTGCTCTCCGGGTTTCTAGAGCAACTCGGAAGCTCTACCAAGCTGAGCTACCGCGGGACTATCTAGCATCGACTAGCAGGTCCAGATAAATATTGCTTGTTGACCTCAGCCATAGGAGAGGCAAACCAAGTTGCAGATTCACTTTCGTAAAGTCTGTTTCTTGCCTCTTTTGGCACTGACACTTGGAAAACAGAAGGGCACGACATCCTACCTACGAATGATTCGCGCATGCTTGAATTACAGGGCGGACTTGAATCCACTGAATACATCTTTCGCTGATTGAATCAAAAGGTGCTTGACTTTGACCGGGGTCTTCATTTTCTCCAAACGGCTGATTCTAAAGTAGACAGGGGGATGTGGGTCCCACATGAGCCACGCCAAGATTCTAGACTGAGGGGCACTCTCAAACTGAAGTCTTCTGAAACCAATCTTGCGCAATCCTTCTGCCAAGACTTGAGGCTCACCTATCACAACGGCTGAGTGAAGATCGGCTCTGGCTTCGAAGAATTTTGCTATGAAATACACGACACCCATCGCGACCATGAAGTAAATAATTGGAGAGATTATCGTAAACGATAACAAGACGTAGACTCGTAGCATGAATTCAGAGGACATTAGCCCAAAAAGCAAGAGTGAGTCTCGACCTTTCAAGTGCCCCATTTCATGTCCTATCACATTGAAGATCTCGTCATCGTTAAGTTGGACGAGCAAACCCGTAGTCACTAGCACCGTTCCATAATTGGGACTTGGTCCAGCGGCGGCTGCGTTCGGCAACATGGTGTTCGAGACAACTACCTTGGGAATCGGCAATCCGAATTTTTCCGCAGCCCTCTTCACAATATCGAATACGTTCACCTTTCTCGTCGACATTCTTTCAGGTACGCATTGAAAACCATACTTCGAGAAGACTTCCCCAGCTAGTTCGCAAGTCGGTTCTATTCCGACTGCAAAAGTCTTTTGGTACACTTCAGTCTTCATCTGTTCGACCAGATCTTTTCCATATTCCTTTGCGAATTCCACGTATCGATCTATTGGAATGTGATACTGCAGAAGGTGAACGTACGGGTTCTTGGAATCGACCTTCCAGTTTCCCAGCTTCATAACAATCTTGTCAGCAAGGATAACTGTCGCAAGCTGGAATCCCACCATTGCAATTGCAGCGTACCATCCCAGGATGCTGAATAACGCTATGCTGATGGCAATTGAGATAACATACATGACTATCATGTTGCCTCTGAAGAGCTTGTTCAGAGACCTTCTCTTCATTGATGGTATCGTCTCTGGAACTATCTTTTCTCCTTCAACCCATGCAAAGTACAAAGTTGTTTTCCTGATTTTATCCTCATACAACTGAACGGTGACGTCCAGATCGTCTCTCAAACGATCCATTGCTTCCTGTTGAACTATCCCGCTGCTAGGCCTCATCTCAAGCTGGATTGGACTTGTGGCTCTTACGTTGACATCTACCCACCAAAGTCCTTCAGGATCCAAAGCTCTGAACGAAAGAGTTGCCTGTTTGTCAACTGTTCCCTTCCAGCCAAATCGAAATAGCCCTGGACTAGAGAGTATGTAGTATTGATGTATGAAGTTCAGCAGATCCGGTAGCTCCGCTGGTGCTAGTTCAGTATCAATAGTAGAAATCTTCGAAGACATTTTCTCCACATATTCCATTCGCGCCTCACATGTTAAGATTTTTCGAAGAACCTAACGTCGCCACAGAAGATTCCTCGGAAGTCAATTGATTCACCAGAGTTTACACTGATGTGTACATTTTCTGCTGCAGAATCTCTCATTTTTGTCTACAATAGTTTAAGAGTCGATGTCACAGACCTGCTATCGTGTTGTATCTATGCCTTCCGGAAGATTTGCTGAGGGCAAAACGAGAATTACAGAACGAACGGATGATAGGATCAAAATCATTCCATGTTGCAGGCAACTCGCACGCCGCGAACTCATCAAGCCAGTTTGGGGTGAGGATCATGTACCTCGTTGAGATAGTCGTCGGAAACAAGCCGCAGGCAAAGGATCCTGAAGGACAGACTATCATGAAGGACCTCATGCACAAGAGCGGGTACGATTGTGTCCGAGATGTTAGAACCGGAAAACTCCTGAAGGTTCAGATTGAAGCCAACAGCGAAGAAGAAGCAAAACAAAAAGCGTTCGACATGTGCAATGACCTACGAATATACAATCCCGTAGCCCACTACTGCAAGATTGAGATTAGGGGCAAAACATGAAAATAGCCGTTATCCAGTTCCCAGGAAGCAACTGTGACCTAGACACGCTACATGTGCTCCGAGACGTTGTCAGAGTCGACACCGACCTTGTGTGGCATAAGGACTTCAGGGGCCAGAACTATGATGCTGCAATTCTCCCAGGAGGCTTCTCATATGGCGATCACCTTAGAGCCGGAATAATCGCGGCATATTCACCAGCGATGGCGTCAATCAAGAAGATGGCTGACGAGAACAAACCAATTCTAGGCATCTGTAATGGATTCCAAATACTTGTAGAATCATCCCTCCTGCCTGGGGCACTTCTAAGGAACTCCTGCCTGAAGTTCGTGTGCAAATGGACCACGCTCAAAGTTGAGACAGAAAGTTCAGCTTTCACTCAACTCTACAAGAAAGGACAGAACATCCGAATGCCCATAGCACATAACGAGGGAAGATACTTCGTTGAAGAGGAAACGCTAGAAGAACTTCGTCGAAATGACCAGGTCATATTGAGATATGTCGGGGAGAATCCCAACGGCGCTATCGACGACATTGCAGGAATCTGCAACAAAGAAAGAAACATTGTCGGCTTGATGCCTCACCCTGAGAGAGCAAGCGAAATCATACTTGGATCCAATGATGGAAAAAGAATGTTCGAGTCGATGCTCAATTGGCACAAATGAAACTTGCAGAAGTCGAGGTTACGTTAACAAAAGATGAGGTGAAGTACGCTCGAAAATATCTCCGACGAGAGCCGAACACTCTTGAGTGGGCCATGATAGACGCTGAATGGAGCGAACACTGCAGCTACAAATCATCGAAGCCATACCTGAAACTACTTCCGACAAAAGGCAAGAGAGTCATACTCGGTCCTGGCTATGATTCTGGAGTGGTGGACATAGGCCGCGGATATGTAGCAACTGTCCACGTCGAAAGCCACAACCACCCAAGTGCCATAGATCCGTACGGTGGAGCGGCAACCGGAATTGGTGGAGTTGTAAGAGACATATTGTGCATGGGCACAAGACCCATAGCATTTCTCGACTCTCTAAGATTTGGATTGATCAACGAGAGCCCACACTCAACATGGCTTTTCAAAAACGTTGTTCGTGGGATAGCCGACTATGGCAACTGTATAGGCGTTCCAACAGTTGCAGGTGAAGTAGAATTCGACGAATCCTTCGAGAAGAATTGCCTCGTGGACGTCATAGCTCTTGGAATAGGCAAGAAAGGAGACATAGTCCTCGCCAGAGCCTGCCAACCTGGAGACTCTGTGATTCTTGTTGGAGGATCGACTGGACGTGATGGTATTCACGGGGTGACATTTGCTTCAAGAGTACTTACAGACAAGAGTGAAGATGATAGATCAGCCGTCCAGATTCCAGACCCATTCACCAAGAAACTGATCATGGAAGCCACCCTTGAAGCGACATCAACAGGCCACGTTCATGGATTGAAGGATCTTGGAGGAGGCGGCCTCACCTGTGGCTTGTCAGAAATGGCAGACAAGGGCAATACGGGAATCGAGATGAGCATTACCAAGGTTCACCTGCGCGAAACAGGCTTGACGTCAACAGAGATCATGATATCTGAATCCCAGGAAAGAATGGTGTTCATTGTCGGAGACGCACATGAACGAGAAATATGTGACATATTTGAGAAATACGAAGTGCCTTACAGGAAGATCGGAAAAGTCATCAAAGAAAGATGTATAGTTGTAAGAGAAAGAGAAGAGGAACTAGCTCGTCTGCCAACAAGGTTCCTCGCCAATGCACCGATAATATGGAGAAGGATGAAACGTCCAAAGAAGCAGGTTAGCCGAAAACGCGAGCCTCCTGAGAATCTCTCAGACATCCTGTTGAAGCTTCTGGCTTCACCCAACATAGCGAGCAAAGAGTGGGTTTACCGGCAATACGATCATGAAGTTGGAGGCAGAACCGTTGTGAAGCCTGGACAAGGCGACGCGGCCGTAATGAGGCTTCCAAACGGAAAATTCGCTGCGATCAAAGCGGATGGAAACGCTCGTCGATGCCATATTGATCCATACGCGGGAGCCGCAAGTTGTGTTGCAGAAGCCTGCCGAAACGTCGTCGCTGTGGGTGCAGAACCGATTGCCATGCTCGATCACTGCCAATTTGGAGACCCCAACAACCCAGAGGTTTTCTGGATGTTCGTTCAAACGATGAAGGGTATATCCGACGCATGTAAGAAGTTCAACCTGCCTTGCATAGGAGGCAAAGTCAGTTTCTACAACGAGGACACGGAGACCAGAACCGCAATCAAACCAACACCGGTAATAGTGGTTGTTGGAATTATCGAAAAAGAGAAACACATAACAACGTCTGGCTTCAAGGAAGGAGACGCTGTAGTTGTAGTTGGAAATACGAAACGGGATCTTGGGGGATCAGAGTATTATCGGCTCATCAAAGGATTCGATAAAAGTCCACCATCCATCGACCTCAGAACTGAAAAACGAACATTGAACACTGTACTGGAATCGACAAGGCGAGGCTATGTTAGGTCATGCCACGACGTATCAAATGGCGGTCTGGTCGTCGCTCTGGCCGAAATGTGTATGATTGGCGATGTCGGCGCATCAATAGATCTAAGAAGACTTCAGAACGCGAAACTTGAAGATGATGAATTCCTATTCTCAGAATCAAACTCTAGATTCGTAGTCTCAACCAAGAAGGAAGAAGATCTTCTGAAAGTCTTCTCCAGACATAGAATTCCTGCAACAAAAGTGGGTGAAGTCAAAGGCAACCGCCTCGAAATCACGACACGCAATAAACACGTTTCCTGTACACTCGAAGACATGAAACAGGCTTACTGCAAATCAATTGAGAGTCTAGTCGAATGAAGCCATTGAGAGAGAACTGTGGAGTAGTAGGCGCCGTCCGTAAGAGCGACGATGCCGTAGAAAATATCTGGCTTGCGCTTCTAACTCTGCAGCACAGGGGTCAAGAAGCTGCAGGCATCTACACACATGATGGAGACAAGTTCTATCATGAAAAGACTCTCGGATTAGTCCCTGGACTGGGAAATTTCGCTCATCTCAAAGGCGGAATAGGGATTGGACATACACGCTATTCCACGGTTGGCAGAGCAGCAGCAGAGGACATTCGAAGAGGCGACTTCTCAATTGACGGATTCGCTCAACCATTCTTTGTAGACTATCAAAAGAATGGAATAGCACTAGGGCATAACGGTAACCTCGTCAACAAGGTCCAACTTGGAAAAAGCCTAGTTTCATCCGGCGTTTTTCTCTCATCTGAATCTGACAGCGAAATAATTCTAAAGATCTTGGTAAACGAACTTATGCAGACAAAGGACCTCGAAACCAGTGTCAGCAACTGTATGACCCACCTAGAGGGAGCATACTCAATAACAGCAGTCACAGGTGAAGGTGAGGTCTTTGCGTTCCGAGACCCAAATGGTTTCAGACCTCTCTGCTACGGCAAGAACGGGGAACTGACAATGATGGGGTCCGAGAGCGTTGCGCTGAACATCAACGGCATCACATCAATCTCCGACATTCAACCAGGCGAACTTGTGGTCTCAAGCCCGCATCACGAGACTTGGAGAAAAAACGTGTGCCCATGCACACGAAAAGCGCACTGTATGTTCGAGTACGTCTACTTTAGCCGTCCAGACTCAACTCTTGATGGAAAAGATGTCTACAGCGTCAGAATAAACCTAGGAAAAACGTTGGCGAGGACATATACTACGGACGCCGACGTGATAGTTCCTGTTCCTGACACAGCCCGGCCGGCAGCGGAGGGCATTTCACGTGAAACGGGCATCCACGTCGCTGAAGGCCTGATTAAGAATCGATACGTGGGCAGAACCTTCATCATGCCTGAGCAGAAAGTCAGAGCAGACGCAGTATCAGTCAAACTGAATCCAGTCATATCTGTTCTGAAAGACAAAAAGGTCGTCCTGGTTGACGACAGCATTGTAAGAGGAACCACATCGGAGAAAATTGTAACCCTAGTCAAGAAAGCTGGCGCAAAGAAGGTTGAGCTGTGGATCACGTGCCCGCCGATCATATCTCCTTGTTTCTACGGGATTGACATATCAACGCACAAGGAACTAGTTGCGTTTGAGCGGTCGATTCCCGAAGTTGAAGGACTTGTGAAAGCCGACAGACTCCGCTACCAGACACTGGAAGGTTTGGTGGAGGCGATAGGAATCAATCGTCAAGAACTGTGCCTCGGATGTTTGACCGGTCAATATCCAACCCCCACGGCACAAAAGGTTTCAGACCGGATGAAAGGCAAGAAATCCGATCAGCCAACAAGATACTGGGAGATGAAACAGTGAACAATATTCTTCTGGTCGGATCTGGCGCAAGAGAACATGCCATAGCTGAAAGCGTCATAAGAGATCAGAAAGCCAGACTCTTTGCGGTCATGAGCGGGCGAAACCCTGGAATCATGGCACATTCAACAAGATTTGTGGTAGGAAACATAAACGACTCAGACTTCGTCACCAATTTCGCCAAAGAGCATAGAATCGACATCGCAATAATTGGACCGGAAGCTCCTCTAGTCAGCGGCTTAGCTGACGCACTCGAAGAAAAGGGAATTGGCTGCGTCGGTCCAAAGAAATCTCTAGCAATGATTGAGGGAGACAAAGCCTTCTGCAGGCAGTTGATGAAGAAATACTCGATACAAGGTCTTCCTCACTTTCAGGTATTCACGAATATTAGGGAAGCAACGGGCTTTATCGACTCGATCGGTACAGCCGTTGTGAAACCAGCCGGACTGACCGGAGGAAAGGGCGTCCGGATAGTAGGAGAACATCTCAAAGGCCCAGACGACACTAGCCGATACCTTCAGAGCATACTGGATCAGAAACCTGGCGGACTTGGAAAAGTAGTCGTTGAAGAAAGACTTGATGGAGAAGAATACACACTTCAGGCTTTTGTAGATGGAAAGAACCTGAAACCAATGCCCTGCGTCCAAGATCACAAGAGAGCCTACGAAGGAGATATCGGCCCCAACACTGGGGGCATGGGAAGCTACAGCGACAAGAACCATCTTCTGCCGTTTCTTTCAAGAGATAACTTCGACAGGAGTTTCGATATAATGAAGGACACGGTGAGCGCGTTGAAGAAGGAAACCGGTCTCGCCTACAAAGGCATCTTGTACGGACAATTCATCGTAGGTCGCGGAAACATAAACAAAGACTTTGGAGTCAGCGTCATAGAGTTCAACTGTAGGTTTGGTGATCCCGAAAACATGAATGTGCTTCCACTCCTTTCCGAAGACTCTGATCCCCTTGAAATCTACTATGGAATAGCTAGTGGCAACCTCCTTAAGTCTGCGAAGTTCGATTCAAAAGCTACGGTCTGCAAGTATCTCGTTCCTGCAACCTACCCAGAGACTGCGAAACCTGGAGAACCAATCCTTGTAGACGAGAATGCGATAGAGAGAGATGGAGCACAGGTTTTCTATGCAAGTGTCGACATGAAAGACAGCAAGCTTGTTACAACCTCTTCCAGAACCATAGCTGTAACAGGTTTCGCCGATACAATCACAGAGGCCGAGAAAATATCAGAAAAGGCCACTCAACATGTCAAAGGAAACCTCAGACATAGAAGGGATATCGGAACCGACGAGTTGATACAAAGAAGATTGGAACATGTGAGAAGGCTAAGATGAAAGAGCATGTTCTAGGCGTCTTAGCATCGGGGCGAGGCTCAGATTTCCAGTCCATAATTGACCATGTGAGACTGAATGTCCTTCAGAACGTCAAGATTGGTATGTTGATCAGCAACAATAGCGAAGCATACGCACTGCAGAGAGCACGACTTAACAAAATACCGGATCTGTTCATTGAAGGAATAACTGGAAAGAAGTTTCCGACGAGAGAAACAAAGGAGAAAGAGAGAGAGATCTTCGACAGAAAGGCAGTGAAAGCTCTCAGAGATCATGAAGCTGACATAGTTGCTTTGGCGGGATTCATGCAAATACTAAGCCCGTACTTTGTTCGAGAGTATCCAATGCAGATAATGAACATTCACCCAGCGAAGGACCTCCAGAAATATGGTGGACCCGGAATGTTTGGACGTCACGTTCATGAGGCCGTCTTGAAAGCGGGGGAAAAGGAGTCTGGCTGTACAATACATTATGTCACGAACAATGTTGACGGTGGACCCATAGTGCTGCAGCAGACTGTTCCCGTGAAGTCCAGCGATACACCAGAAATGTTGGAGCAGAGAATTCTCATTTATGAACACAGAACCTACTCTAAGGCCGTCCAGCTTCACGTTGACGGGAGACTCAATGTCAATGAAAAGTCAGTAGAAGTTGACTACAGTGATAACTGGCTGAAACGCTGGGAAGCAAGGCAGAGGGCCTACGTTGATTTTCAGGCCAGGGAACTCCTCAAACAGGGGAAACAGATAGAGGAGATTCTATGACGGCAACGATAATGGACGGCAAAAAGGTTGCACAAGAAATCAGAAACAACATTAGGCTCGAGGTCAACTCGTTAAAGCAGAAGGGAATCCAACCCTGCCTAGCCACAATTCTAGTCGGTGACGACCCAGCATCGAAAATCTACCTGAGAATAAAACACACATGCTGCCAGGAGGTTGGAATCCAATCAAGAAACTACGAACTTTCAGCCAACGCCAGCGCAGAGGAACTCTTCAAGCTCATCGAGACACTGAACAACGATCCTTCTGTTCATGGAATGATAGTTCAACTACCTCTTCCAGAAGGTCTCAACGGCGAAGACCTTATCGAGAAGATAGCGCCTCAGAAAGACGTTGATGGACTTCATCCAATAAATGCCGGCCACTTGTCCTATAGGAAGTATGAGCTTGTCCCATGCACACCAAAAGGCATCATGACACTACTGGCCCATTACAAGATAGACTTGGATGGAAAACATGCAGTTATCATAAATCGAAGTACACTGGTTGGAAAACCACTTTCATTTCTACTCTCCACACTTGATCCTGTACAACTACTCTTCCTAAGCACGGATATTCTTCTCCTGAACGCTGATGCGACAGTGACTATATGTCATTCAAGAACCAAGAACCTTGAGAAGTACACGAGAGATGCTGACGTGCTGGTCAGCGCAGTTGGAAACAGACCTGAATTCCTCGTGACTAGAGATATGATTAAGGACGGAGTGGTCATAATCGATGTCGGCGTTTCCAAGATCGAGGGAAAAACCTATGGTGACGTGGACTTTCATAATGTCTTAGACAAGGCATCATACATTACACCTGTTCCAGGCGGAGTTGGACCGATGACCGTGGCACTCCTGCTTCATAACACCCTCGTAGCAACCGCAAAACAGGAAAGAGTCAAAATAGAATATGACCTCATGGAGCTTTGGAACGTCGGGAAAGCCCGCGAGAAACAAGAATATTGAGTGAACATCCAGATGAAAGGTAAAGTCTCAGTCATAGTAGGCTCGAAAAGCGATCTTGAGATCGCGAAGAAGGCTGAAGATACCCTAAAAGAACTAAAGATTGATTTTGAGACAAAAATTCTTTCGTGCCACAGAAACTACAAAGATCTCGAAACATATCTCGCAACTTCAGGTACAGATGTCTACATAGCTATAGCCGGTCTGGCGGCTCATCTGCCAGGTTACATAGCCGCCAGAACCAAGAAACCTGTGATTGGAGTGCCAGTCAACAAGGCGATAGGCGGATTTGATGCCCTGCTTTCAATCGTGCAGATGCCGAAAGGCGTACCAGTAGCCTGCGTCGGCATAGACAACGCTGAGAACGCTGCACACTTGGCACATAGAATTCTCGAACTGAACAAATAGGCTCAAGGACAAAACACGAAGGATCGATCCTGACATGGCTTTTACCTACGCTAAGGCTGGAGTAGACATACGAAGAGTCAAAAGACTTCACGGAGACATTGACAAACTACTTTCCAAGACGTTCACAACGAGAAAAGGAAGATTCGGCCAAGTACTGGATGTAAGGCAACACTACGCCGGGTTGATCGACATCGGCCATGGACAAGCCCTGGCACTTCACAGTGACGGTGTTGGCACTAAGGTTCTGGTTTCTCTGATGCTAAAGAAGTACGAAGGTGTGGGAATCGACTGCGTCGCAATGAATGTCAACGACCTGATATGCGTCGGCGCCGAACCGGTAGCCCTCGTGGACTACTTGGCAGTTGAGAGACCAGATCAGAGATTGGTCGAAGGTGTCATGAGGGGTCTACACCAAGGAGCACTGCAATCTGGTGTCGCCATTGTCTCAGGAGAGACTGCGATAATGCCAGACGTGATAGAAGGATTTGATCTATCCGCAACAAGTATTGGCATCGTCAAAAAGACTAGGATCATTGAAGGTAACAAAACAAGAGTGGGAGACTCAATAATAGGCCTTCCAAGCACGGGGATACATAGTAACGGACTTACCCTCGCGAGAAAAGTCCTCTTGAAGAAATTCAACAGACGTGCCGCCGAGATGCTACTCACACCGACTCGGATCTACGTAAAGCCCATAATGAAACTCCTGAAATCAACAGTGAACGTTCACGGCATGGCGCACATAACAGGAGGCGCCTACTCCAAACTCAAGAGGATTGGCACCAGAGCCAACGTGGGCTTCTACCTTGACAACCTGTTGCCACCACAGGAAGTATTCATGCTGATTCAAAAAAAGGGGAGGATCACAGACAGAGAGATGTATCGAACATTCAACATGGGAACCGGATTCCTAATTATGGTTAGGAAATCAGATGAAAAGAAGACGCTGATGACTATACCTAGATCACGAGTAGTGGGAGAAGTCATTCAGGAACAAGAAGTAATTGTCAAGACGCATTCGGATGAATTGCAGATTGAACGATGGTAGATTTCGGAGCATCCCACAAGACATGCGTTCTAACAACTTTACAAGTTCACGGTCATAAACATCAGTAGAGGAGAACTCAAAGGATGGAAGATTTAGCCAATGCTGCTATTCGGAAAGCACTGGATCTCGGCGCGGACTACGTCGAAGCAAGAATCCAAACGGATGTAGAAAACACATACACCATGAAGAATGGAGTCCCAGACAGTTTTCAAATAGCACGAATGTTTGGTATCGGAGTGCGCGTCTTGGTTGATGGCGCCCTAAGCTTCGCCTCCACCGACAGATTGACAATACAAGAAGCAAAACAAACTGCGGAAAATGCCTACAACATGGCGAAATCCTCGTCACACCTCGTCAAGAATCCAGTCAAGTTATCAGCTGAGAAGACCATCGTAAAAGAATGGGAGACAAAAGCCACCAATCCGCCCGAGAATGTCAGTCCCGAAGAAAAGTTCGATCTTCTTGCAGATATTGAACGAGCGCTTAGTCCGAACGAGGTTCGAGTCGAACTACCATCGCGTTATCTCACATTGTCGCATGACATGCAAGAGAAATTCTATTCAAACAGTGAAGGTACCAGAATTCGTGGCAAAGTTCCTCGAATTAGCCTTTGGTTTTTCCTGACAGGATCAAAGCCCTCCAAGGGTACACTTCAGAGGTGGATGCATGTTGGAGAAAGCGGAGGCTGGGAAGCCGTCAAGGAATGGGATCCGCCCAGACTTGTATCTGACGAGGCCAAGGTGCTAGGTCGAGTCCTTGAAGAAGGGGTTGCCCCTCCTAAGGGCGAAATAGATCTCGTTTTGGGATCAGAGGTTGTTGGCATCATCTGCCACGAATCCTGCGGTCATCCTCAAGAAGCTGATAGAATACTTGGACGCGAGGCAGCTCAGGCAGGAGAGTCATACCTCCAACCAAACAATATTGGCATGAGAATCGGTAGCGATCATGTCACTGTTGTCGACGACCCAACACTGCCGAAATCATTTGGACACTATCTCTATGATGATGAAGGCGTTCAGGCACGAGAACGCGTATTGATCGACAAAGGAGTAGTTGCGAGTTTTCTGCAGAATCGGGAAACCGCAGCCGAGCTAGGAGTCGCGAGTAATGGAGCCGCACGTGCGGTCGCCTATAGCCGTGAACCAATGATTAGAATGGCCAACACGTACATGAAACCAGGTGACTTCAATAGCGACGAATTGTTTGAAGGCATGAAATCCGGAGTCTACATCAAGACTTTCATGGAATGGAATATTGACGACAAGAGATTCAATCAGCGATATGTTGGTCTTGAGGCCTACCTGATACAAGATGGTGAAATGGGAAAGCCGGTAAGAAATCCAACACTTGAACTCACCACACCAACCCTCTACGGTAGCGTAGACGCGGTCTCCAAGAATCTGGATTTTCAGGCTGCAACATGTGGAAAAGGGGATCCTCAACAGGGGGCTCCCGTTTGGACCGGGGGACCTGAGATCAGAGTTAGACACCTGCGACTCGGAGGAGGACCTCAAACTTGACCCCTGATGAAATCGCAACGCTAATCGTAGCTTTAGGTGAGAAGCTTGGAGCAACCGATGTGTCAACAGTCATCATCGAAGAGAAGAAACAGATGCTCAGATTCAGTAACAACTCGATCACAGTTCTCCAAGCCTGGAACACAATAACCCCCGTGATCTATCTTGCAATGGGACCGAGAAGAACTGGATGCGTGATCGAAGATCCAACACTTGCAGCAATCTCTTCCACAGTCGAAGCACTAATTAAGACTATGAGATTGATGAAACCTGGAGACGTTGACTCAAAGCTTCCCAGAGGACCATTCACCTATCATACGATACAAGGAAACTACGATGCGAGGGTGTCACGCTCAACAGAGAAGTTGACAGACGCCGTAGAGACCTCGATCAATTCGGGGCTCGATGCAGGAGCGAAAAGGGTCTCAGGGGTACTGGCGGCTACTGAATGGAAAAGAACCCTCATGACATCCACTGGAAATGCTGGAAAAGAAAGAGGGACCCTGCTTGAACTTACCGTAAGGGCATTTCTTGACGCCGAATCAAGTGGACAGGGAGTATCTTGCTCAACGACTTTTCAGGATTTCAATCCAAGAACAGCTGGAACAGAAGCAGGTCAGATAGCGAAAATGGCTACGAAACCTATCCAGGGAGATGAAGGAGTCTATCAAGTTGTCTTCGGACCTTCGCTAATGGCCAACTTACTTGACACAGCCGCCATGTCAGCTTCAGCCTACGCAGTTGAGATAGGAATGTCTTACTTCGCCGACAGAGTTGGACAGAAAGTTGCCTCAGACAAGTTCACTCTAACAGACGACCAACAATTCCCAGGAGGCCCTGGAGCACATGCATTCGACGACGAAGGCTATCCAACGAACCCCACGTCAATAGTGGAAAATGGCGTACTGAAGACTCTTCTACACAGTTCCTACACAGCCAAGAAATTCAACGCAGAATTGACGGGACATGGATACTATAGCGGCTCATCGGGCATTGTACCTTCACCATCAAACCTCGTAGCTACGGCTGGAGACTACTCAAAAGAGGAGATGTTCAGAGAAGTCACCGATGGAATCTATATCACGAACAATTGGTACACTCGCTTCCAGAACTATCATACAGGAGACTTTTCGACGATATGTAGAGACGGCATCTTCAAAATATCAAATGGAGAGATAACAGCCTCTTTGAAGGATCTACGCATAAGCGACAACATGCCAAGAATCCTACAATCAATAAATGGAATTTCCAAGGAGCGTCAGTGGATGAAGTGGTGGGAAGTGGATATCCCAATTCTCCTCTCATATTTCCTGGTAGACAAGGTCAGAATAACGAGATCAACCAAGTGACCTCATCCACTCTCGTTTGTGACCACCTTTTCCTACCATATTATCCACAAACCTCATACGTGTCCTGCAGCGAATAAGCACCGTTCGAGACGGTCTGCCAATGGCACTTGACAAAGAAGCCTCGGCAATGCATCTGATAGAGAAGTTAGCCGAATACAGAGTCGGCGCCATAGCGCTCACAAAAATTGAGAAGCTCGCTGCAAGAATTGGCATAGACGAGACAAAGCTCCTAGAACTATATGTTAAGGCAAAGAATACCGTCTCCAAGAGCACGTTTGCCAAGACGCCCTTCGATAAGAGACTGCTATTCCTTCCACAGTGCCTCAGATCAAGGAACTGCCCTGCTTCGTTGAGCGACACCGGATACATCTGTCAAAAATGTGGAAGATGCGGCTTGCACGGGGTCATTTCCAAAGCTCTCAAGCTTGGATACAAAGGCACATTCATCCTTTCGGGTGGAAGTATGGTAGGACAGATTCTGAAACGAGAGAAACCATTGGCCTGTCTGGGTATCGCCTGCGCAAAGGAGCTTTTGCTCGGAGGCTTCATCTGCGAGAAGTTTGGAGCGATAAGTCATTTTATACCTTTGTCACGTGATGGTTGCGTAGAGACTCAGGTCAACTGGAAAGAAGTTGACCAAACTCTGGCTCTTGGCCCACGGTCTCTTTAGTTTCCTTACAAGATTCTAAGACACTAGACTCCAGAGTTGCGTCGGCAATGCTGAGATTATCTCATCGTTTCTAGTGACCTAGTTAGAAGATTTTCATCGAGTCAGGTGGCCT
>Ga0209253_10002131_pt1 | contig 17484 bp, 11 predicted proteins | sample FrelakmetBRP12BR_FD_187145 | JGI IMG/M metagenome (GOLD analysis project Ga0209253, IMG submission 187145) | Freshwater lake sediment microbial communities from the University of Notre Dame, USA, for methane emissions studies - BRP12 BR (SPAdes)... | ecosystem: Environmental > Aquatic >...
ATATAAGGTTATCAAAGAAAGAGCCGGGCACATGAGCGATAAAGAGCTCGGCCTGCTTTTGATCAATGCAAATTACATCAGCCAACAAGATATCCTTAACAGCCTGCAAAACTATTTCTTAAGTGTAGTCAACCGGCTCTTTACATGGCTGGATGGATTTTTTCGGTTTGAGAGCGGCATGCTGCCTCCAGGAGAAAAAATCACCGTGCGGGTTAACCTGGAGAATATCATCATCGAAGGCTCCCGCCAGATTCGGGAGCTGGAGCAGCTCCAGGATGAGATACCCAGCCTGGATATGGCATTAAAGTTTACCGACCGTCCCGGGACAAATTTACGGAATGTAAACTTGAGCGTCGAGGAATGGCGCGTCGTATCCTATATCAACCCCAAGAATTCCATGAACCAGATCGCCAGGGCAACCAATCTGAATGACCTGGAGATTCGCCGGATTGCGTACAGCTTGCTGCAAGCTGGACTGGTGGAGATTGTGCGACCGGAAGGTGCTCGCCATATCCAACCACCTGGTCGTCCTACCGCAGTTCAGAAGGGTTCTCAAGAAGAGCAAAAGTCGTTGATCAACCGGATAATCGGCCGGATTAGATCGTTGTAAAAATAACCATGCTCAGCAAAATGCATTACACAAGTGTAAGGATAGCGCGCCATGCAAACTGTTAAAATGGTGGTCACAGGACCTTTCAACGCTGGAAAAACCGAGTTCATCCGCTCCGTCAGTGAAATTGATGTCGTCTCAACCGAGCGGAAGATCTCTTCTGAAGCGGAACGGGTCAAGGAGACCACCACCGTGGCTATGGATTTTGGCCGCATTACGGTGGATAATGATCTGGTACTCTACCTTTTTGGTACTCCTGGCCAGAAACGCTTCGATTTTATGTGGGAGATCCTCTCGGAGGGGATGTTGGGGTTCGTGGTCATGGTGGATAGCACTCGTCCGGAGACCTTCCGAGAAGCACGCAGCATCCTGGAAACTTTCCGTGCTTATGCCCCGACCCCGTATGTCGTAGCAGCGAACAAGCAAGACCGGGAGGATGCCTGGGAACTCGAGGATATGCGCATTGCACTGCGCCTGGATCCAAACGTTAAACTGCTGCCTTGTGTAGCCACTGAGAAGAGTAATGTAAAAACCGTGCTGCTAGAGCTACTTTACAGCATATTGGCAGAGATGGATTCAGGCGAGGCGTAGGCCGTGCGCGCAGAACAAACGCCGTGTCATCTATTACTACCGATCAGGGCATTGTACATTATGAGGTTTTCGGGCGAGGACGCCCCGTTATTCTGCTGCATGGCTGGATTGGGTCGTGGGGGCTCTGGCAGGAGACAATGGCCTATTTAGGCCAATATTTTCGCACCTATGCCTTGGATTTTTGGGGGTTCGGAGAGTCCGGAAAAAAACTAGAAAATTATTCGGTACCAGTTTTCGTCAGTATGGTCGACCAATTTATGGAACAGCTGGGGATCGTCCAGGCGCCGCTTGTCGGTCACAGCATGGGCGGTACCGTCAGCCTGTCATTAGCCATTGAGCGCCCTCAGCGTGTGTGCAAAGTAACGGTCATCGGGTCACCGATTGTCGGCTCCTCACTTTCCATCCTTTTAAAGCTGTTTGGACATCCAACAATCGGTTGGCTGGTTTATAACAATATGTGGGCATTCCGGCTTTGTTATTATGCTCTTGCACCTTTTTATTCTCACGATCCACGCTGGCCTTCAATGATGGATCGTGATCTATCGCGCGTCTCCCTGGAATCTTTCTTACTAAGCATTTCATCGCTCCGGAAGACAGACCTGAGATCGAGGATCCAGCAAGTAAAAATACCTGTGATGGGAATGTACGGGGATAAGGATATCATTGTCAGCCCTCACCAGTGGAAGCCTATGTTGGAAGGGATCCCCCACGCCCGAATCGAGCGCTTTCACCAAGCCGGGCACTTCATCATGCTGGATGATCCCAAAAGATTCATGGAAACACTGCGAAACTTCCTGGATAACGAGGCAGCCTGAAGATGGTAGATATTGCCAATTCCACCTATTATTTTCCAAATAAATTAGTGCGCATCATTCTTTTGGCGATGGAAGAAGTCTTAGGGCGAAATGGCGTCTACGCTATCCTCAATACATCAGGGCAATCCGAGCTGATTAACAACTACCCGCCAGCCAATATGGACAAAGTGATTCCGTATGGGAATATCAGCAAGCTCAATATCGCGTTGGAGGATGTATACGGAACATTGGGGGGGCGCGGGCTGGCAATTCGATCCGGCAGAGCTTGCTTTAAGTATGGACTGCGAGAATTCGGAAAAGATTTGGGGCTGACGGATCAATCCTTCAAACTGATGCCGTTGAATGCCAAAATCCGCACTGGAGCCAATACCTTAGCAGATATTTTCAATAATCAATCCGATCTAAAGGTCAGTCTGAGGGAGGATAATCATTACTTTTACTGGCAAATCCAATATTGCCCACTCTGCTGGCAACGGAAAGTTAGCATTCCAGTATGTTATCTCGCCGTCGGTGCTTTGCAGGAGTCGCTCTATTGGATCAGCAGCGGCAAGTTCTTCGGGGTAGAAGAGATCTTGTGCTCTGCAAAAGGTGATCCCAGCTGCACGATTCGTATTGGTAAAGAGCCTTTTGAATAATGTTAAAAATAATCCTCCAAGACCCACGACATATATATCCTTTCAATGAACGCGCACGTGATCTTCGTGTGCAGAATAAGCCTCTCTGGCTCGCCCAAAGGGATATCTTGGCTCCCTACACTCATCGGGAGATGGAGCTGCTCAAGAGCGCACCGCTGCCTAATATAGAAGGGGAATGCCTGATCTACCGAGACAATTTATATTTCGACCAGCCTTATATCGACGCATTCCTGGCTGAAGCTAAACTCCGCAAACAACCTTGCCAGGCAGCGTTCTCTGCAAATGACCCGTCATTTCGCGAACACGCCTTACCACTGTCAACATCCTACCTACCTGACGGCGATATTTACCTGGCAGAGCTTTGGTACTACCCCGATGGAACCCAGCCGCAGATCGATACTACGGCAGCTGAGCCCGTAGTCATCGACCTCGACGCAACCGAGGCAGGATATTACCACGTCCCGACTTATATGGCTTACGAGCAGGGCGATCTGATATTCCAGGTACCCCGGCGTAGCCTGATCGCCATAGATTCCTGGGTGCATATCTTTGTCACGGATGTGATTTTTGGTCTCTTCACACGCGGGGCTCGCTTCGAAAGAAAGCTTGAATTCGATCCCCTGTTTAAAATAAAAACGCTGGCGACAGCAATGTTCGAAGGAAAACAAGTCCTGGAATGTTCCGAGCTGGTGCAGATCGGGAGGAATTGCGTTATCGATCCACACGCAGTCATCCATGGCCCAACGTCAATTGGCGACAACGTCACAATAAACGCTGGAGCAGTCATCGAGAACTGCATTATTGGCGACAATGTAAATATCTCACAAGATTGCCAGCTGATGCTATCTGTCATCGGAGATGGCTCATTCTTGCCCTTCAGAGCTTCCCTTTTTATGACCACATTGATGGACAACAGTATGGTCGCCCAAAACACGTGTTTGCAAATGTGCGTCATCGGGCGGAATACATTTGTGGGTGCTGGCTCAACGTTTACAGACTTCAATTTATTGTCATCCCCGATTCGCGCCCGCGATGGAAACGGACAGCTGAACTACTCCAACCGGCCTGTGTTAGGTGGTTGCGTAGGGCATAATTGCCGTTTGGGTTCCGGATTGATCGTTTTTCCAGCCCGGGCGATTGAATCGGATGTGGTCTTGTTTGCCTCTGCCGAGCGGCGGGTGATCGATCGTGACATCCGGTATGAGGACAGCGACCACCACCGGCTTTCATTCGCCGCAACACACCCCCGTTTGTATCCTCGCATCGATGAAGCGGTAGTAGAAAGCTGGTAAAGCAAGTGGGTTCAGGCAGAAAATCTGTTGAAATCAAGATCATCTGGCAATTAGCTGTCAGGCAGCAAATCCAGGGAGGCTGCGATGAGTAAACCCCGGTTATTGATCGTTGAAGACGATTTTGATATATCCAATATGTTGAAGATCTACTTCAGCAGTCATAATTTTGAAGTAGATATCGCGCCACGAGGCAGTGAAGCACTAGAGAAGACCCGGCACAGCCTCCCGCACCTGATCGTATTGGATATTATGCTGCCCGATATCGATGGCTTTGAAGTGTGCCGTATCCTGCGGACGAATACGCGCACCAGCCATGTGCCAATTATTTTCTTGACTCAAAAAGATGAACGCAGCGATAAACTGCAGGGCCTCGAGCTGGGCGCTGATGACTATATAACCAAACCGTTTGATATTGAAGAGCTAAAACTGCGTGTCCAGCGCGCTATCACCAGGGCTGATCAACAAAGTCTAACAGATCCATGCTCTGGTCTGCCGTCCGGACGACTGATCGAAGAACAGTTGCGCCGCGTTATCCGGCAGACAGATTGGGCGTTGATGGACATCCGCATTAACCACTTCGACACTTTCAAAGATGTGTATGGCTTTGTCGCCGGAGATGATGTCCTCCGATTTGCAGCAATGCTTATGGGAGAGGTGGTGGATGAGTATGGCACTCCCAAAGATTTTATAGGTCACTCAGGAGGGGACAGCTTCATCATCATCACCGGCGAAGAGAATGCGCCTCATATACGCCAGGAGATAAAGACACGCTTTGCTGAGGAGGTCCTCTCTCATTACAGCTTTTTAGACCGTGACCAGGGATATCTGGTGACTTTTAATGAGGCAGGCAACCAGGTGAAAACAGCTATGATGGAGATCGCAGTAGGCGTCGTTGCTCCTTCACAGTACCAATTTGCCGATATTCGTGAAATCACAGAGCTAGCTGCAGAGGCCCGGCGAACGCAGGGGTAGCCGCGAAGTTCTTAATACTGGAGTAACTTACCACAGGATATGTACGGGATAGATTCTTCGCTTTTAGGAATAATATTTTTGATATTGGGTGTGGCTGCGTCCCTGTTAACCTTCGTGTTGCTGAAGGTTTTTTTTCAGACACAGCCGCTCGTCCAGGGGGCACATGCGATGACACCCGATATACAGGCATCCAACCATTCTGAAGCTATCCTGATCATCCTATCCGGGGGACGATTGGCGTATTTAAACCAAAATGCCCGTGAATGGTTCAACGCCTGGGAAGATGCGCCTTCTCTGGAAAGGCTCAGTCGGAGAGTTCGTCCGACGGAAGACTTCCTGGGGGTGTGTGCAGCAGAGAGCCAGGCACGCCTATACCTGGAGGGCCGGGTAGTTGAAGCCAAGTCATACACAATCATTTATGGGGGCGATAGGGCCACACTCGTTTCTATGCATCTTCCGCAGCTGGTGTTGGATGTAAGCAACCAGCCAACTTTGGCTGGTGATAATAGTGCATCAACTCAAGCAATCCAGGTATTGAATGAATTGAATGAAGCGATGGCCACCAGCCTGGATCTGGAGACGACCATCAAGGCAATTTTGGAAAACATCCAGCGATTGATCCCTTCTGATTTTCCCGAGATCTCCGTCTGGCAAGAGGAAGCGCAAGAGGCGATCCCTTATCGCCTGATCGGTTTGCGAGATGCAGATATTCAGCTGGAGAAAATTAGCGATCGTTATACACCAGACCAGGGATACTCAGGATATTTGATCACGCAGCGCAAACCGTTGTTGGTTCCGGATGTGGAACAATTCCGTTTGGTTAAACCATCTGTCCAACGAACCGATCTGCCAATCAACTCTTATTTAGGTGTGCCGCTCCTGGTAGCAAACGAACTGATTGGGACTTTGGAGCTAGCCTCGCTTTCAAAGGAATATTTCACCCAGAGAGACCTAGAAATCCTGCAAATTCTCTGCGGGCCAGCCTCGATTGCTCTCCACAACGCCCTACTTTACCGCGAGGAAAAACAGCGCGGCCAGGAGCTAGCCGGATTGGCACAGCTGGCCCAAGCCGTGAGCTCTGTAGGGGATACGAAAAACTTATTTGCCCGACTGGTGGAAAGCATCTCCCCGCTTCTGGAGGTGAAAATCCTTGGCTTCTTAATTTATGACGAGAACCGGCATTCCCTTCAGGGTCAGCTGCCTTTTATCGGTTTGCATGAGGAGATGATCGAATACGCGAGCTCTGTAATTCAGGCTGGCAGCCAGGCAGAGGAGATCTTGCTATCACAAGCGACGATTGTCGCCACGGATGCTCCCAATGACTCGCGAGTACAGGCCTTTGGATTAGACCGTCTTTCTCTCGCCGCGAGCATCGAAACCATGGTGCTGGTACCCCTGACATCTGGGGGGCGGATGCTCGGCTACTTGCACGTGGGAGATAAACACGGTGGGACCGCGTTCAACCAGGATGATTTGCGACTGCTGGCAATTATCGCCGGGCAGGCAGGCTCCATCGTGGAGAATGCCTCGCTGGTACAGCAATCGGAGCGCCGCGCCCAGCGGGCAGAAACCTTGCGCCGTATTGCCAGCCTGACCGGATCATCTGCCACATTGGATGAGGTTTTAAAATATTCTGTCCAGGACCTCGCCCGACTGCTAAAAGCGGACAAAGCAGCTCTATTTTTAGCCGATGAAGGTCGAGGGGAGCTGCGTATTCAGAAGAACTCATTATTTGGCGTTTCACCGGAATTTATTTCTCGGATGGGACGCATCTCGTTGGACGACTCCCAATTCCGCGCCTCAGCGACCGGTAGCCAAAACTATATTTTTAGCGATGATGCGCCAAAGGATCCACGCGTATCCGCGATCTATAAGCCAATCTATATGAGCCTTGCCCTCCGATCGCTGGTGATCGTCCCACTGGTTGTACGCGACCGCGGCATCGGAGAGATTCTGATCGGCAGCCAGGAGCCCAACTTCTTTGTGCGGAGCGATCTCCAGACAGTCAGCACTGCTGCCGGACTGCTGGCGAATATCGTCGAACGCTCGGCGCTATATGCGCAAACCGACGAAACCCTTCGAAGACGGGTGGACCAACTTACTGCACTAACGCGTGTGGGACGGGAGCTTAACGACACGCTGGATCTGCAATACTTGCTACAAAGAGTATATGAGGAAGCCCTTCAAACTACGCGAGCTGACTGTGGATCTATCGTTCTATTTGAAGTGAATGGTTCTTCACCTAAAAATTCAATCGGAGAACAAACCAACGGCTACCCCTCCAGAGAATTACTCCATCTGGGTGACCCTTCTCCTGATAAGTTATTACCACTAGAAAAGCACGTCCTGGATACCAAAGAAGCATTGGTCATCGATGATTTTGATCAAGAGTCCAGTTTAAAGGATCAATATCTGCAAGAGGTGCTGCCAGCACATTCCGGGATCCGATCAGAATTAATTGTGCCTATCGCTTACCAGGAAAAAATCGCCGGTCTGATCCACTTGCACGCCAGCACACCGGCCAGGTTTGACCAGGCAGCCCTTGATATCACTGAGGCTTTGGCGATCCAGGCATCCGTGGCTTTAGGGAGTGCTTATCGATATCAGGAGCAACTGCGCCGCGGTGAAATGCTCAACCGGCGTGTCGAGACACTGGCTCGTTTGCTGGAGACATCCCAAGTGCTTCAATCTGAACAACCGTTAGAGCAGGCACTAGGGAACATTGCTGAAGCCATCCAGGCAGCTACTCAATTCGACATCGTGTTGATCAGCGTCTATCGCGCAGATAGCGGCGATTTACTCCGGACTGCTGCAGTGGGCATCCCGGAGGACCTCAAGGCAGAGCTTTGGGCACATCTCCAGGCTTGGGATAAAGTTGAAAAGATCCTCGATCCTGAGTTTCAAATAGGACGCGCCTATTTCATCCCTAACGAACGCATGCCAGTCCTGCCTGCTGACATTCACACACTCACCGTCTCACCTCTCGTCGAAGACCCTGGCGTCGAACCACAGCAGAGATGGCATCCTGATGATATGCTCATTATTCCTTTATATAGCAGCAATGGGCAGCCGTTGGGATTGATCAGCGTAGATAATCCACGGGACAACTTAAGACCAGACTCGCCCGCCATCGAGGCTTTAGAAGTATTCTCCGGACAGGCTTCACTGGTGATCGAGAACCATAACCAGATGCATGGATTGCAAACTCGGATGCATGAGATCCAGGGTGATCTACTGCGGGCGCAGCAGGCAGCCGAAATGGCGCAGAATCATCTCCCGATCTTGCTGCACAAAGATCTGGAGCAGACGATCGCCGTCCAGCGCCTGAGCCAGCGAGCAGCACGTATCCGGGCAGGGATGGACATTGCAGAAATCGTAAACCGGCAGGGTGACCGGTCAAGCGTGCTACTTGCCTTTGGACGTGAGATCCTGACCCGCATGGATATGGATTTGGCGATTGTAGTGGAGCCCAGTGCCCACGGGCCGCGTCTCTTGCACAGTCTGGGGCGTATCCCCCGGGGAATTAATATTGAGGCCTTGATCGGGCAGCGAAACCCGCTTCACCAGTGCCTGCAGCATGGCAACAACATATTATTGGCACGTATGGACTCAGGCTCCGAATGGATCCATTCTCCCCTGCTGCAAGCGCTCGAGGCGATAGGCTTTATTTGCTTACCGATCTACATTGGTGCTCGCCTGGATGCAGCCGTGCTTGCAATAAGTCAGACTCCGCTGGCGCCTTTCACCAACGAGGACGAACAGTTATTTACTTTGCTCGCACGCCTGGTTGCAATTACCTTACAGAATCTCAACCTGCTAACTGAGATCAGTCAGCATCTCGCAGAGGTTAACTTACTGCTCGATTTCAGCAGGCAGCTAAGCAACCTGGAGTCGGACCGGATCCTGCAGATCCTGGTCGAAAGTGCGCTACATGTGCTCCCAACAGCGCAAACCAGCCTGGTGGTATTATGGGATGAAAAACAGGGCACCCTGGTTCCACGGGCTGCTTCAGGTTATGCAGACAGCACCCGTATCATTGAGATCAACTACCTGCGGGGAGAAGCCCTGCCTGGCAGAGCGTTTGATCAAAAACAACCCATTCGCCTGGACGAAATCGACTTCCCAAGCACTTATAACCTGTCATCTGAGAACTTACTGCGCTACCATAAGGCGACAGGGGGGCGGCTGCCCATATCCTGCCTGGCTGTGCCAATCCAGAGAGCGCCAAATTCAGATCCTCTCGGCGTTCTCGTGTTGGAGAACTTTAAAATACCTGGGGCATTTCCTTATGAAGCTCAAGCACTGGTCACCTCTCTAACCCAGCAGACCGCGCTCAATCTAGAAAACTCACGGCTTTACCGGGCTGCCGAACAACGTGCCAGCCAGCTGCACGCTCTCACAGGTGTTTCAGCCATCATATCTTCGAACTTGAAACCTGATCAGCTTATCGAATCACTATTAGACCAGCTGCAAGCCATTCTCCCTTATAAGACAGGCACGCTGTGGCTTCGCCAGGGAGATCACCTGGTGGTACGTGTGGCGCGCGGTTTTGTGGATAGTGACCAACGACAAGGTTTATCCGTTGCAGTCGAAGACAGCGCCTTACTAAAAGAAATGATTGCGACCGGACTACCGATACTGGTAGGAGATGTGAATAAGGATCCCCGGTTTTCATCCCTGGTAGAAAATCCGAATCTATCCTGGTTAGGCATCCCGCTAATCGCCAGCGGGGAGGTCACGGGAGTGATCGCCCTGGAAATGGATGAGCTCAATTTCTATACAATCGAGCATATGCAGATCGCCACTGCCTTTGCGGGCCAGGCAGCCGTGACTTTGGAAAACGCCAGCCTGTACCAGGAGAGTGTAAACCGGGCCGCGGACCTGGATCAACGCTCGAGTCGCCTGGAGATGTTAAACCAATTTTCAAAAGCTCTGAGTGAGTCTCTCGATCCCACGGAGCTGCTCTATATTACGGTTCAGGAAGTATTACAAACTATTCACTGTACTTGTGTATCCGGCTTGTTATTCACAGCAGATTGTCAGGTCTTCTTACAAGCAGAAATTCCACAAAAGACTGGTGATTTGCCTGTTCCTTTCCCCAATGCACCCTTATTCGACCGGCTGCGCGAGACGCTAGGGGTGTTTAACTGCGAGGACGTTGAGACCGAAGACGAGCTGGCACCTTTGACCAACTATTTTGAAAATCTGGGTACCCGTTCTTTGCTTGCTTTGTCACTGGCTACCGGCAGTGAGCTGCATGGAGTCTTATTCGCTCACGCGGACCATCCGTACCGGTTCAATGCCGATGAAATTGGTCTGGCGCGGACGATCAGCAATCAGGCCGCCATTGCGATTCAGAATGCCCGGCTGTATGCCGAAACACGCAGCCTGACGAATGAGCTTGACCAACGGGTGCGGGAGCGCACGGAACAGCTGGCGCGCGCTCACCAGCGTACCGAGACTCTACTGCGCTTGATTACCGAGTTATCTGCCAGCCTGGATCTCGAACAAGTCCTCACCCGGACCTTGAATGTGCTTAACCAGCTCATCGACGCAGAGCATATCACCGTCCTACTGGCTCGCTCAGGGGAGAGAAAACTGCACCATCTGGCTTCTGTTGGCTACCAGACGCCGATCGTGACGGAGGAGTATTTCACAACCCTGGACTCCAACCAGGGGCTGGCTGGCTGGATTATCAAGGAGCATCAACCGGCCTTAATACCCGATGTTAAGGAGGACCCGCGCTGGTTGGAGCTACCTAATATAACCACAAAATACCGCAGCGCAATCGGTGTTCCGCTGCTCATCGGCGGAGAAGCATTAGGAGCGTTGCTCTTCTTTCACCGCCGAGTTGACCATTTCTCTATGGATCAGCTCGATCTGGTTCAGGCAGCCGCGAACCAGGTCGCTATTGCAGTGAATAATGCAGAGCTGTACCGGTTAATCCGGGACCAGGCGGAAGACCTCGGAAACATGGTTCGAAGCCAGCAAGTTGAAACCCAGCGCTCTAAAGCCATCCTGGAAGATGTAGCCGATGGCGTGCTGGTCACCGACGAAAACACGAAGATCACCCTATTTAACGATTCCGCTGAGAAGATTCTGGGATTGAGCCGGAATAACGTGGTTGGGAAAACTTTAGAATATTTTACCGGTCTGTTCGGCGGTGCAGCACGCACCTGGATGGACACGATCCGCACCTGGTCACAAGATCCTCCATCGAGCAGGTCGGGCATCTTGTTTGCAGAGCAAATAACTCTGGAAGATGAGCGCGTTGTATCCATCCACCTGGCGCCCGTCAGCCTGCGTGACACTTTCCTGGGCACTGTCTCGATTTTCCGGGATATCACCCACCAGGTGGAAGTAGACCGGCTGAAGTCGGAGTTCGTAGCCACCGTCAGCCACGAGTTGCGCACTCCAATGACATCGATCAAAGGCTACGTTGACATTCTCCTCATGGGGGCAGCCGGGTCGCTTAACGAGCAACAAACACACTTTTTAGATATCGTGAAGAATAACACCGAGCGACTTTCGGTGCTGGTGAATGACCTGCTGGATATCTCACGAATTGAATCTGGACGGTTGAATCTGGCAACACAGCCCGTAGACCTGGCCAACCTGGCTGATCAAGCTGTCACTGATTTGCGTCTACGCTCAGAAGAAGATGATAAAGGGATGCAGATCAATCTCGACCTGCCGCGCAAATTACCCCGCGTGGTTGCCGATCCGGAACAGTTACGCCATATCCTGGATAATCTGCTTGAAAACGCCTACTATTACACTCCTGAAAATGGCCATATTCTGGTAAAAATTTGTCAGAAAACTGGCGAGGTGCAGGTTGATATTAAAGATGACGGTATCGGTATCCCGGAAGAGATGCAAGCGCGCGTATTCGAACGGTTTTACCGTGGTGAGCACCCATTCGTATTATCAACTTCCGGTACCGGATTAGGGCTGTCGATCGTCCAGAACCTGGTGGAAATGCAAAACGGTAGAATCTGGTTGGAGAGTAGTGGCGTTCCCGGCGAAGGCAGCACCTTTTCCTTTACCTTACCTGTCCACAAACCTGATAAAAAACGATGAGGCAGCATGGGAAGAATACTGATCGCTGAAGACGAAAAGGATATCCGTGACTTGATCAGTTTTACACTGAGCTTCGCCGGTCACGATGTCACTGCGACTTCAAATGGCGAAGAGGCTTACAAGAAAGCTGTAGAGATCCTCCCAGACCTGATCTTGTTGGATGTCCGCATGCCGCGCATGACTGGTTATGAGGCATGCGAAAAGATCAAAGCGGATGAAAATACTAAAGACATACCAGTTGTCTTCCTCTCTGCAAAGGGGCAGGAAGCGGAAGTGAACACAGGCCTGGCGGTTGGGGCTAAAGAATATATCTTAAAGCCATTTGCACCCGACCTGCTTGCAGAACGGGTCAGAGCTATTCTCGCAGAGATGGGAAAGAAATAGTCCTCCCTGCTCCAGTCATCGACCTGCCGATTCTGCGTATTGTAAGCCGCTATTCATATGAGCGCGATCATCCTGCGAGACGAGATCATCCATTACGAAGTGCTTGGCCGCGGCAAGCCGTTAATCTTCCTGCACGACTGGATCGGGTCCTGGCGCTATTGGATTCCGACGATGCAGGCTGCGTCGCTCTCCTTCCGAACTTACGCTCTTGATCTATGGGGATTCGGCGACACGGCCAAAAATCCCAGCCACTACTCACTGGAACAGCAGATGGACCTGTTGAATGAGTTTATGGAAGAGATGGGAATCGGGAAGGTGGCGTTAATCGGGCACGGTTTCGGTGCGGTTCTTTCAATCCTGTTTACTCTTCGCCATCCAACCAGCGTGGATCGCGTCTTAGGCATTAGCTTTCCAATGGATGAAGAGATGATCAACCCGCGCATCCGTTCCGGCAGTCCGCTGGAGCTGGCAGATTGGCTCTTAGGCAGGAACTCATCCCACGAGGCCGCCTGGGCAGAGGCGACAAAAGCCGATCCCAAAGCAATCCTTCTCTCTCTAACCGGGCTGCAGGCTGTGGACCTGAATACATTACCTAAGCGGCTGCAGACACCACTGCTTCTGGTTCATGGGTTGAATGATCCAGCCATTCCTGTTCCGAGCTCCGATCAGGTTGCCAGTCTGTCGGAGAATACACACCACATTGTTTTCGAGCAGTCCGGACATTACCCAATGTTGGATGAGACCAGTAAATTTAACCGGCTGTTATTTGATTTCCTTAGCCTTACTTCCGGCGCCAGCCCGCGCCAGCTACAGCTGAAGGAAGAATGGAAGCGCCGTGTTCGTTGATGTGCTTTATGCTTCCTGTCGAGCGTCCAAGGGCTCACGCTTGAGCAAACAATTCACATAGCAGCACTGCCACTTGACAGGTACTCAGGACTGCGCTTATACTATTTGCAGATCCAATAAATTTGCACGGGGAGCCTGGTGGAGCCAGGCTGAGAGGAGGGCCAACAGCCCTCGACCCGCGAACCTGATCCGGGTAATTCCGGCGGAGGAATCGCAGACAACACCGAACCAAAACCCTCCTCCGGCATAGAGGAGGGTATTTTATTGTCCAATTCAACACGTGCTGTTATTTTCGCCAACGGGGAAATGGAAAATAGCGCAGCAGTCAGGGAAATCATCCTCCCCAATGATACCGTCATCGCCGCAGATGGCGGGGCCCATTACTGCATCCTGCTTGGCATAACCCCTGATGTATTGATCGGTGATTTCGACTCTATAGCCGGTACCGTGCTGGCTGAGTTTCAGCAAGCAGGCACTCAGATTATCCAGCACCCCGCCCGCAAGGATTTTACCGATCTCGAGCTGGCGGTGCAACATGCCTGCTCGATTGGGGCTGTAGAAATCCTGGTCCTCGGAGCATTAGGGGCGCGTTGGGACCAAACTCTGGCCAACTTACTCCTCATAGCTTCGGAAAGATTTCGAGATGTCGATATCAAGCTCATTGATGGCGAGCAAGAGATCATCCTGGTGAAGGAAGGGATGGCACACAAGATCACAGGCAAACCTGGGGATATTGTCTCCCTGATTCCATTAAGTGACCATGTTCAAGGTATCAGCACTGAAGGATTGGAATACCCACTACACGATGAGCCGCTTCTCTTTGGCTCCACTCGTGGTATCAGCAATGTACTCATCAATAGTTCTGCGATGATAACACTAAAACAAGGTGCACTACTCTGCGTCATCATCCATAGGAAAGGCTAAAGGGTTCATGAAAACGGTTAGATGTCGTTATCCCTATAGGATGTTCAAACCGAAGAAAAGAGGGAATGGATGATCGCCAAGACGATTCAGTATTTTCTACCAGCCATATGGATGGTTTTAATGATCTCCGCATGCGGCAAAGCCCCCCAAGTCAACACTTCCTCTCCTGCCGCGACCGGTACTCAAGCAACCTCGGCACAGGGGTCGCTGACCGTCATGGTCCATGATTCGTTTGCGATATCTGAGGGTGTAATCGCTGAATTTGAATCTCAGAATAATATCAAGGTGCAGTTCGTGAAAGCTGGCGATGCTGGTACAGCGTTGAACAAGGCGATACTCTCCAAAGACATCCCGCTGGCTGACGTCTTTTATGGGGTTGATAATACCTTTCTCAGCAGGGCTTTGAATGAAGGCATCTTCGAAAGCTATACACCGGTTGGGCTAAAGGATATACCGGACCAATTCAAGCTCGATCCGCAAAACCGGGCTTTACCGGTAGATTATGGGGATGTATGCCTGAATTACGAGAAAGCTTACTTCTCGGAGAGGGGTGTTGCCCCACCCCAGGCTCTGGAAGACTTACTCAAACCCGAATACAAAAGTCTGTTAGTGGTTCAAAACCCCGCCACTTCCTCCCCTGGACTGGCATTTCTGCTCACTACCATCGGCCATTTTGGCGAAGAGGGTTACTTAGACTACTGGAAGGGATTGGTCAAGAACGATGTCAAGGTGGTCAATGACTGGGAGAGCGCCTACTATTCAGAATTTAGTGGGTCTTCCGGAAAAGGTCCGCGCCCGCTGGTTGTTTCATACGATTCGAGTCCGGTATTCGAGGTGATTTACGCGGAGACCCCGAAAGTTGAATCGCCCACAGCGGCGGTTGTCGGGGAGGACACCTGTTATCGCCAGGTTGAGTTTGTGGGTATATTGAAAGGAACGAAAAACCGGAGCGCCTCGGAGAGATGGATAGATTTTATGCTCTCACCCACATTCCAAGAGGACATGCCACCCTTGATGGGTGTCTTCCCGGTGAATCCTGATGCACATCTGGATGAGAATTTTAAGAGATATCTGGTTATACCAGAAAAGACCGTGCAGCTCAACCCGGAGCGAATTGCCGGGAAGCGAGAAAAGTGGCTGAATGATTGGATCGAGACGGTGCTGAGATAATGATGAGATTTCCGGTGAAAAAGGTTCGTACTGCTGCATTGTGGGCAGTGCCGGTAACTTTTCTGTTGTTGTTTTATTTCTATCCCTTGGGCCGAATCCTGTCGATCAGCCTGAGCCGTGGGGATGCTGGACTATTTGAACCCTTTGTAGAAGCGCTCACATCCCCATCGATGTTGAAAATAATTGGGTTCACGCTTTGGCAGGCAACGCTGTCCACAATACTGACCTTAATGTTAGGGCTTCCCGGCGCTTATCTGCTGGCACGCTATGATTTCCGGGGAAAGTCCTTGGTGTTAGCGCTAACCGGCATTCCGTTTGTAATGCCTACCCTTGTCGTCGCGGCGGCTTTCAACGCACTGCTTGGACCTCAAGGACTGGTGAATGTAGCTCTGATGAACTTGTTCAATCTAAGCCAGCCTCCGATCGAGTTTATTAACACCTTCACTGCAATCCTGATTGCCCATATCTTTTACAACCTGACGATCGTGCTGCGAATGGTCGGAGATTTCTGGTCGCATATCGACCCCAGGTTTAACCAGGCAGCAAAAGTACTTGGGGCGAACTCCAGGCAGGCACTGATGCGGGTGACATTGCCCCTCCTAATGCCTGCAATCGCAGCAGCAGCGCTTCTGGTCTTTATATTTGATTTCACCTCATTCGGAGTTATCCTGGTGCTCGGAGGGCCAAGATTTACTACTTTGGAAGTCGAAATCTATAACCAAACCATCAACCTGTTCAACCTGCCTCTTGCGGCGGCATTGTCAGCGATCCAGCTCGGATGCACGTTGGGCTTCACCGTGCTGTACACTCGCCTCTCTCGCCGGGTATCCCGGCCGCTCTCCTTACGCCCTCAAGCAACCACCCAAAAACGCCTGACCACTTGGCAGAGCCGTTTGTTTGCTGGAATTATCCTGACACTGCTGGTAGGGTTGGAAACCGTCCCGCTGGTGGCCTTAGCCGCGCGCTCGTTCACAGTGTTAAGCCCAGAGCGCGGCCAGTCAACTCCGGTTTCCCAGCGACTCACCATGGCGTATTATCAAGAGCTGACTATCAATCGTCGAAATTCCCTGTTTTACGTGCCCCCAACCAAGGCGATTTCCAACTCTTTAATATACGCCTTCACTACTGTGATTTTGGCCCTGGCGATCGGGTTACCAGTTGCCTGGTCTCTGGCTCGCGAACGAGATTCGCCGATCAACCGGGTGATGGATCCTGTCTTAATGCTGCCATTGGGCACCTCAGCCGTCACGCTTGGATTGGGTTTCATCGTTGCCCTCAACCGCCCACCTCTCAATTTGCGTGCCTCGCCTGTGCTAATCCCTCTGGCACACACCCTCGTAGCTCTTCCGTTCGTGGTTCGCAGCCTGACACCAGCAATACACAGCATCCGGCCACGCCTGCGTCATGCAGCTTCCGTGCTGGGTGCTCCGGAAAGCAAAGTCTTCCAGCATATCGATTTACCCATGGTCGGACGCGCGCTGCTGGTTGCGGCCGTCTTTGCATTCACAATTTCCTTGGGAGAATTCGGCGCTACATCCCTGATTTCCCGACCCGAGAATCCAACCATTCCAATCATGATCTACCGTTTTATATCGCAGCCCGGCGCAATCAATTACGGTCAGGCACTCGCACTGAGCACAATTCTGATGTTGATCACAGCGATAGGTATGCTGGCAATCGAACGGTTCCGGTTTGCCGATGTTGGCGAGTTCTAACGATGGATGGGCTGCAAATCGTTGGTATTGAAAAATCATTCGGTGAAACACGGGCGGTATACGGTGTTTCGTTCGACGTGAAGCTCGCAGAGATCGTAGCAGTCCTTGGGCCCAGCGGGTGCGGCAAATCTACCATCCTTTCCATAATTTCCGGGCTAGAAAAGGCAGACCGGGGAGAACTCTATTGGAACGGCAGCTCGATGGAGGGTGTCCCTACACACAAGCGTGGCTTCGGTCTGATGTTCCAGGATTTCGCATTATTTCCACATATGAATGTGCACAATAATGTTGCATTTGGGCTTCGCATGAGCGGCTTAGCAGAATCCGATATTCGGCCGTCCGTAGAGCAGGCACTGGAGCTGGTCAGGCTGCCCGGATTTGGGCTTAGAGATGTCAACACTTTATCCGGAGGCGAGCAGCAACGGGTAGCGTTGGCGCGCTCGCTCGCGC
>Ga0209253_10002132_pt1 | contig 17483 bp, 20 predicted proteins | sample FrelakmetBRP12BR_FD_187145 | JGI IMG/M metagenome (GOLD analysis project Ga0209253, IMG submission 187145) | Freshwater lake sediment microbial communities from the University of Notre Dame, USA, for methane emissions studies - BRP12 BR (SPAdes)... | ecosystem: Environmental > Aquatic >...
CGTTTTTGGGCGGAACGGACGCCGGCCGCGCGCCGGCGTTTCTCGTGGTGCGCCCGGCCGGGCGCACGAACCAAAACCCGGTCGTTCAGGTGGGATAGCGGGTTACGCGGGCGAACTCATCGAGCTGCTCCTCGCTCGTGAGCAGGTCGACGCGGCCGGCCTTCCAGGCCTCGTAGATCCGCGCCGGCGTACCTGTCGGACTGATCAGCGCGGCGAGAAGGGTTGGCGAAGCGCGGTTCGATTATGCGGGACAGGGCGTGGTGCACCACGCGGTCACGAAAGCGCGCCGCGCTGAGCTTGCGCCGCTTAGGTTCGTGAATGAAGAAGTGGGTATGGATTTGCTGATGCAGATGGTTCAGAAGGTATTGGACGGTCAGAAGGACATCCGGGAAGACGTGCGCGAGATCAAGACCCGCCTGGGGCGGCTTGAAACGGACGTGGCCCAACTGCATGTGTACAGGGCCGAGCAATCGACACGCCTCGATCGTTTGTCGGATCGACTCGAACGTGTCGAACGGCGTTTGGAAATCGTCGAGACTAACGTCGAGCGCCAGAGCCAAGTCTCCGTTTGGAATCGACCGCCGCGCCGCACGCGACATGTGAGCGAGCTCCACTGGCCAAGACCGGGCCAAGACCTGTAGCGCGAAGGCCCCAACCTTGGTCCTCCGGTCGCTCCCGCTTCGTGCTGTCGCAAAACCGGTCGTAGTCATCGAACGTTACCGCGTACACGCCCATGGCAAAGGGCTTCGCGATTTGCACTTCGTGCTGCGGACCTTCAGTGTCCAACCGTTCCGGCTCGTCCGGCGGCGAGCCCATGACAAACCGTCCTGCGGGGATCACCACCATCAGCGGGCCTTCGCCGCCGATCTTGAGCTTGTCGCGGAAGGTCTGGCCGGGCGCGAGTGCGCGCGGCGCTGCGGGTTCGGTTGGCGTCGGCGGCGTTACAGGTTGCACCGGAGCCGCCGGCGCTGCTCCGCTCAGCTTCGGAGCGCTCTTCCCGCTCTTCGCGCCCAGTCGGCTGCGCAGCGCCGCCAGAAGACCGAGCAACCCGGCGTGATCTTCCTCCCCCTTCCAGCCGACGAGGCTCGAGGTCTGCACCCCACGAAAGCCATAGGGCAGTGGCATCGACTCGATGAGCGCGGGAACCAGAATGTTCCGCTTCCTGGCGTCCTCCGCCTCGTCCATCACGTAGTCGCTCTCTTCGGCGGCAGCCGACCAGAGCGCGACGACGCAGCGCGCCTCCGCGAGCTGCTTCTGGATCTCCTTGCGCCACTTGGCTCCCGCAAGCAAATGCGTGTCCATCCACACGCTCCAGCCTTCGTGGCGCAAGCGGCCGAAAAGACGGTCCGCGTCGTCCCGGTTCTTGCTCGAGTAGCAGATGAAGATGTCGGTCATCGACGCACCCCGGATCGCCTGCCCGTCAGGCCGCGTTTCGCCAGCGCTCCAGCGAGGCGATCCGGCCTTGGGCGCCCGCCTTGCGCAGGTAGCGCAGATCAGCGGTGATGAGCGTGCAGCCCGGCGACTCCAGCGCCACCGCGTGGTAGAGGGTGTCGAACACGTGCTGGTTCAGTTCCACGGCTAATCGGGTGGCACGCTGGTAGACCGCAAGGCTCTCCGCGACATCGAAATCCAGTGCGTGGAGGTCGCGGATGTCCGTGGCCAGCGTGGCGGGACTAAACCGCGCCATAACCGCCGCCACTTCCGCCAGCCAGTGGGGTGGCTGCAACACTTGCACATCGCCGCCGGCAACGGCTTCCATCAGGCCCGTCAGGGATAGGGCTGCGGCCGTGTGGGGTTCGCTGTCAGCGTCGCGCAGCAGCCATTTGACGATCACGCTGGCATCGAGCACACACTTCATGCCCGGCCCGATTCGCGGGCCTTGCGGATGGCGGCGTCGTTCGCGGCGGGACGCTTCCCACGCCGCCCGCCCAAGCGACGAATCGCCGCTGCCCGGCTGCGCTGGCGCTCCGCCTCGTCGATCGCACGGCGCATCAACGCGGCGATGATCGCGCTCTTGTTCTGTCCCTCGAAGGCCTGGTTGAAGGCTTCTTTCACCTCGTCGGGAACGCTGAAGTTCACGGTGGCCACGGCGCTCCTCGCGTTGTTGAAGACTTCAACAAGTATAGAGCAGCGGCGGGCAGGACTCTGACCGGCTTCGTCGTCTACGCCAACTGCACGATCTGGTTCAATATGGCGCAGGCTTCTGCGAACTGGGCGTCGGGAACTCGCTTCATGGGATGGGGCGAGGCGCGACGCACACGCCAGTCGAAGGACTTGGGTTGGTGACAAAGCACGTAGCTCGTCTTGCCGGCCTTTCGGCCCGCGGCCGACCCGATCGCCACGGCAAATGGGTTGTCGGCGTTGTACTCGGCGGTCGTCATCGGAAGCCCTATCACCAGCGACGTGCGCTCGTTGAACGACCGCGGCGACAGCACCACGAACGGATGCACGTCCCGCATCTCGCGGCCCGCCTGCGGATTGCAATCAATCCAGACGACCTCCTGGCGGTCTGGAATCCAACCCACGCGCGGCTTTGCCGATGGCCGCGGTCGGCTCACCAACGTTCGGCGCCGAGCGGCTTGGCACCCATGGCCTCCTCGCCGTGCCGCGCCGGGTCGAAAAGCGCCAGCCGCTGCTCGAGACTCAAGGCTCGACCCCCGATCGGCGTGATGACCACGCGCCCCTGCTCCACCGACACCCGCACCCGCTGGTCGATGTGCAAGTGCGCGGCTTTGGCCACCGCTGCCGGCAGCCGGACGCCGAGATTGTTGCCCCACCGCTTGATATCGAGGACTGCTTCCGCCACGATCCGCCTCCGCATATGTTTATACGCAGTCTAAACACCACGATCGGCGCGGTCAAGCCGAGGGATCCCTCGCGACCGGCAACGACGGCCGTTGGCGTGTCGTGAAAAGTCAGCGCTTTTCGATGGTGGCATGCTTCCCTCCCGCAACACGCGTTCACACACGCAGTGGACGCGCCGCGCGCGGCGCGAAGGTCGAGCGCTGCACGTCAGCCTTCGGGGACCGCTTGCGATGGGAAGGAAAGACGCCGCGCGGGACGAACTGTCCCGCCAGTGACTCCGGACCTGCGCCGAGCGACCGGGGGTCGCGGCCGGGGGTCGCGGCCAAGTCCTTGATAGAGTGGTGGTGGCGAGTCAGGGATTTGAACCCCGGACCAACGGATTATGATTCCGCTGCTCTAACCGCTGAGCTAACTCGCCGCGCCGGAGGGGCGAAATTATCTTTCTACGGCCCGGGCGGGTCAAGGCGAGATGGACTCGCGGCTTGAACCGCGGTCGATGGAAATCGAGGGCCGCCCTGCAATATGCTGATTCACTTAGGAGTATTCTTGCTGCCCGGGGGCGGGCGCTGGTGCCTTCGGTGCCCCCTCGCGCACCCCGGCGCCGGGGAAAGTGGTCGCTCTCGTCTCTCCAGGGTCGGTCTTCACACTAATCTGCACGCCCCGCCGGGAAGGAACGGAACCCCGCTTGCCCGGCGGAAGGAAGGAGCTCAATGAAGGTCTGTATCGTCGGCGCCGGGTCGATCGGTGGCTATGTTGGCGTCAAGCTTGCGCTCGCCGGTGAAGACGTCACCTTGATCGCCCGCGGCGCGAATCTCGCGGCGATCCGCGCAAACGGCATGCGGCTCGTGATGCACGACGGTACCGAACACGTCGCGAAGAACGTCCGCTCGACCAGCTCGCTGGCGGAAGCGGGCGCGCAGGATGTTGTCATCCTCGCGATGAAGGCCCACCAGGTCGAGCCCCTCGTCGGCGACCTCCACCACCTCCTGCATGAATCCACCGTGATCATTCCCATGCAGAACGGCATTCCGTGGTGGTACTTCCAGAGGCTTCCCAAGGCGCTCGGCGGCGGTGTGTACGACAACCGCGTCGTCGAGACGGTGGATCCGGGTGGCAAGATCATGCGGACGGTCGATCCCGGGCGTGTCATCGGTTGCGTCGTCTATCCGGCCGCGGAGCTCGCCGCTCCGGGTGTGGTGCGGCATATCGAGGGCGATCGCTTCCCGCTTGGCGAGCTCGACGGCCAGACCACGGAGCGTGTCGAGCGCGCCGCAGAGATGTTCGTGAAGGCGGGACTGAAGGCGCCGGTGCTGGACAACATTCGCGCGGAAATCTGGCTCAAGCTCTGGGGCAACCTGACCTTCAACCCGATCAGCGCCCTGACGCACTCGACGCTCGTGGACATCTGCCAGAACCCACACACGCGGCAACTGGCCGCGGACATGATGCGCGAAGCGGAGACCATCGCGAACAAGCTCGGCGTCACCTTCCGGGTGACGCTGGAAAAGCGCATCGCCGGCGCCGAGAAAGTCGGCAAGCACAAGACCTCGATGCTGCAAGACGTCGAGGCGGGCCGCGACCCGGAGATCGATGCGCTGGTCGGCTCGGTGATCGAGCTCGGCAAGCTCACCGGCACGCCGACGCCGCACATCGATGCCGTCTTTGCATTGGTGAAGCTGCTCGGTCGCACGATTCGCGATGAGAAGGTTTCAGTGCGCGCGCACCCGGTCGCATAGACCGTCGCAGCGGCGGACCGTTTCCCGATGACCTACGACGTCATCATCATCGGCGCCGGCCTCGTCGGCGCGAGCGTCGCGGCAGCACTTGCCGATACGCCGCTTCGACTCGCGATCGTCGAGCGCGAGCCGCCCCGGGACGGCGGGGGCGAATGGGATTCGCGGATCTACGCCATCAGCCCGGCGAGCCGGGGTTTCCTCGAATCGGTGGGCGCCTGGCAGGGACTGGACCCTGCGCGCATCCAGCCCGTTCGGCGCATGGAGATCCGTGGCGACCGCGACGCGCAGCTCGCGTTCTCCGCCTACGAAACGGGCGTCGCCGCGCTCGCGTACATCGTCGAGTCGCGTGCCATGCAGCAAAGGTTCTGGCGAGGACTCGAATCGCAGGAGAACCTGGACGTGGTGTGCCCGGCCCGATGTGCCGCGCTGGCGCGCGAGGAGGGCGGCTGGCGGCTGGTGCTCGAGGATGGGCGCAGGCTCGTCGGCAAGCTCGTCGTCGGAGCGGACGGCACACGCTCCTGGGTGCGCGAGACGGCCGGCTTGAAAGCGAAGATGTCACCCTATGGACATCAGGGCGTGGTGGCCAACTTCGCGTGCGAGCGGCCGCACGACGGCGCCGCTTCCCAGTGGTTCCGTGCCGATGGCGTCCTTGCCTATCTACCCCTGCCTGGGGACCGGATGTCCATGGTGTGGTCCACGCCCGACGCCCACGCGGCCGAGCTGCTTGCTCTCTCGCCGGCAGCCCTGTGCGACCAAGTCGCCAGCGCCGGGCAGGGCCGGTTGGGGAAGCTCTCGCTCGTTACCGCGCCGGCGGCGTTTCCGCTCGCGCTCATGCAGGTCGAACGGCTCGCCGTCGCCGGGCTTGCGCTCGTGGGGGACGCTGCGCATGTCGTGCATCCGCTTGCGGGCCAAGGCGTGAATCTGGGCTTCGCGGATGCACGCGTCCTGGCGGCCCTGATTCGCGAGCGTGAAGTGTTCCGCGAGCCAGGCGACCCGACACTGATGCGTCGATACGAGCGGGCGCGGGCTGAGGATATACTGGCCATGCGGGTCGTGACGCATGGCCTGCAGCGGCTGTTCAGCCTTCCCGGTCGGATTCCGGCGACGATGCGCAACCTCGGGTTGAACCTTACCGATGACCTTGCGGTCTTAAAGGGCTTGCTCGTGCGTCACGCGCTCGGGTGAGAAGCATCCGGACAGGAGTTCGAGCGTTCGGCGGACCGCTCGGGCGGCTCGTGATCGGAAAGCGCATCGTCAGTCCGGCGTTCCTTCACCGCCCGGCGGCCCGTCTGCACCCCTTCCCGGAGAACCTGATGCTGAAATCCCTCGTATTCGCTCTGACCCTCTGCCTCAGCGCGCTCGCGCTGCCTGCGGCCGGTCAAGACGCCGCCCAGAAGGACAAGGCGGCCACGGCGCCGGGAACCGTGGAGCAACGCATCCGGGAAGTGGTCGAGAAGATCTCCGGCCAGAAAGTCGACTCGATCAACAAGGCGCCGTTCCTGGGGCTCTACGAGGTGATGGTGGCCGGCGACCTGTTGTACACCGACGAGAAGGCCACGTTCCTCATCGCAGGCGACGTTTACGACCTTCGCGGAGCGCAGCCTCGCAACCTCAAGGAGGAGCGCCTTTCCAAGCTGAACGCGATCAACTTCGCCGAGCTGCCGCTCGACCAGTCCTTCAAGATCGTCCGCGGCAACGGCAAGCGGCAGCTTGCCTATTTCTCCGACCCCAACTGCCCGTACTGCAAGCGGCTCGACAAGGACCTGATGGGCGCGCAGGACGTGACCGTGCACGTCTTCCTTTACCCGATCCTGTCGGCCGATTCGAGCGCGAAGGCGAAGGCCGTGTGGTGTTCGCCCGACCGCGCCAAGGCATGGATCGACATGATGGTGAACGGCGTGGAGCCGAAGGCGAGCCCCACGTGCGACACGCCGATCGACAAGAACCTCGCGCTGGGCCAGAAGTACCGTATCACGGGGACCCCGACGCTCGTGTTCGAGAACGGCCAACGGGTGCCCGGCGCCATGCCGGTGGACAAGATCAACAGTCTGCTGGCCGACGCGGCGAAGAAGTAGCGCGCCGGCGCACTCGCGTCGGCGGGCGGCAACGTCACTGCGGTGTACCGTTGGCGCCGATCGGGTAACCCCGCGGGAGCAAAACCCAAAGGCGACCCTCCTGGCGCATGCGTCCCGCCGCCTGTCCTGCGGCCGGTCCGAACCCCCAGAAGAAGTCGGCACGCACCGCGCCACGGATCGCGCCGCCCGTGTCCTGCGCGACGACGAGACGCTGGAGCGGCGTCACGGCGTTCGGGCGTGTCGTCGCGAGCCAGACGGGGGCACCGAGCGGCACGAAGCGCGGATCGACGGCAATCGAGCGCTCCGGGGTGAGCGGTACGCCCAGCGCTCCGAGCGGCCCGCCTTCGGAGTTCGGCAGCTCGCGGAAGAACACGTAGCTGGGATTGGCGTCGAGCAGCTCCGAGAGTCGACGCGGATTGGCGCGCGCCCAAGCCGCGATACCCTGCATCGATGCGTCTGAGAGCGGCAGCTCCCCACGATCGACCAGGTAGCGGCCGATCGAGCGGTACGGGTGCCCGTTCTGGTCCGCGTACCCCACGCGCAGGAGCTCGCCGTTCTCGAGTCGCACCCGGCCCGAGCCCTGGATCTGCAGAAAGAACGCTTCGATCGGATCGTCCACAAAGACGATCTCCTTGCCCGCAACGGGCGCCTTGCCGCCCTCGATCTCGGCACGCGAGAAGTAAGGCACGACACGCTTGCCGTCCAATCGCCCGCGCAACCGCATGTTCTGGAGGTCCGGGTTGATCGACGCGAGATCGATGACCAGGAGATCGTCAGGCGGCGCGTAGAGCGGGTTGACGTAGGGCGCTCGCTTGTCGCGGCTGCCGCGAAGGAGCGGCTCGTAGTAGCCGGTGACTAGACCGGTCGTCGCGCCGTCGCCGTTGGCGACCCGATAGGGGATGAAGCTCGACTCGAAGAAGGCACGGATCGATGCAGGAGACGCCGTTCCCAGGGCGGCCGCGCGTGCGCAAACGTTCTGCCACGGCGCGCGTGACTTGACCGCGCTGCAGCTCGCGAGGAATGCACCCCACGCTTGCGAAGGATCGTCCTCGCGCCATCCTGGGAGGTCCGCGAAGCTCCCGGGCGAGAGCGCCGGCGCCTGGACCTCGGGTTTCGCGCCGGGGCACGCTGGGCAGGCCGCGCAGGGCGGGCAGGCGGCTACCCGCGGACGCTGGTCGGGTGTGGTCGTGCAGGCGGCAAGAAAAAGGAGCAGCGTGACGAGGGCGCTGCGCAGGTGGGTTAACATCGATGCGGAACGAGCGGACGGCGACGATCGAGTATAGCGATGCTGGAAGGCGGGTTCTGGGTGTTCATCCTCGAGGCCTTGCTGGTCCTCGGCCTCGCGATCTTCATCGTGTGGTGGACGCTTCCACGCAAGCGCAAGGACGACAAGCGTCGCTGAGCTCGGCCCCCTACACGCCATGAAGGCCGACCTCAACTCCGCTTCTTCAGTCTGATCGCGCGCACCCAGCCGCCCGCCAGGAGCGGCTGGTCCGCAACGACCTTCAGCGACGGCGCGGCCGGAAGCACCTCCTCGAATACGACGTCGAGCCGCGTCGCGATGCGAGCGGTGATCGGGCTGAGGGCGCGTCGCACGAGACTCAACTCGCCTGGTCGCAGGAACTTGTCGAGCACCAGGACGAGGCCGCCTGGTTTGAGGACACGCGCGGTCTCGGCGAGCAGGCGCTGCGCGTCGGGCACGATCGCGAGGATGAAATGCAGCACCGCCGCGTCGAAGCTCGCGTCCGGAAAAGGGAGCCGCATCACGTTGCCGCGCACGAGCGCGAGGTTCGGGTGGTCCCGCGGCACGCGTTGGAGCATGGCCCGCGTGAGATCGACACCCACGTAGCGATTGCCCTTCGGCAGGAGCGGCACGTCGAGGCCGGTGCCGATCCCGGGGAGGAGGACCACCTTCCTCGGATGCGGCAAGTGCTCGAGGCTTGCGCGCCGGAGCGGCGCGGTGACGCGGGCGATCGCCGCATCATAGAGCGGCGCGAGCAGAGCGTAGCTGTGCTGGAGCCCCACCGACGCCCCGGATCAGTGCAGCACCCGCGGTATCGAGAGCGTGAACTCGGGAATCGGCGCATCGAACCGCTTGCCGTCCTCGGCGACCATCTGATAGCTCCCGCGCATGGTCGCGACCGGCGTCGCGACCGCCGTGCCGCTCGTGTACTGGTACGTCTCGCCAGGCGCAAGGCGCGGCTGCTCGCCCACGACGCCTTCGCCGCGCACCTCCTGCACCTGGTTGCGCGCGTCGGTGATGATCCAGTGGCGGGTGAGCAGCTGCGCGCCGACGCTGCCGGTGTTGCGCACGGTGATGGTATAGGCGAACACGTAACGTCCGGCCGACTCATCCGACTGGTCGGGGAGATACTGCGCGACGGGTTCGACGGTGATCTCGTATTTCTTCGCGGGCGTCACGGCGGTTTGCCTCCAGGACGGACCGCACTGACGGGGAGCGGTGCCTGCCGGCGCCTTGCGGTCCAGGGGCCTAAAGCTACGCAAGGTCCGCGAGACTCGCAAGCGTCCCGGATGTGGATTCCGCAAGCCGCGCGGCCTTTGGCGCGGCGTCGGGCCGTGTGTCGCTGCGGCGGGGTGCCCTCAAGGAGGATCTTGAATAGCGCTTCCGGAAGCCCGCGGCTTGACCTCTCGCACCGTGGCGGCGAGCGGGAAGCGTCTGTCGGCAGCCCCGAATCAGGCGGTCAAGGGGACATGCCCCCTTCGCCGGATCCGGTCAGCGCTTGCGGCTCGGCGAGAGCGGATCGTCGATCCATACGTTGTCGTCCGGGGCGAATCCGAACTGGCGCTGATGCTGCTGCGAGAGATCGAGAAGCGCGCGCAGCACGTCAGGCGGGAAGCCCGCGCGCGAGCCGCGTTCGTCGACGATGAGCCTGCTCAGGTACGCGTCGCATTCGCGCGTGCCCCAGGTGTCGGCGATCGCCCTCGCGATGCGGGGGAAGCGCTCTTCGATGAGCGGCAGCGGGTGGCGCACTTCCGCCGGCGGCGGGGATTCCCTGTGCAAGCGCTCCTTGCGCAAGATCTCGATCTCGCCGCTGTCGAAGAGCTGCGGCACGCTGCTGTCTGCTCGAGTTTTCACCTTCATCGTCGTCTCCTGCCCGCAGCCGTGTCTTCTAGCATCGTCGACGCCGTCGGGCGAGGAATATGCGCACATCTTGGCGCTGCCCCGACCCGAGCGGCGAGCGGCGGGTAAAATCGGGCAAAAGGCGGCCTTGTTCACTGCAACCCTGCAGCCTTTTCCCTCACTCACGTTCATGCCCAACTATCGCATCGCCCCATCGATTCTCTCCGCCGATTTCGCCCGCCTCGGCGAGGAAGTGACCACCGTACTCGCGGCGGGCGCCGACATCATCCACTTCGACGTGATGGACAACCATTACGTCCCCAACCTCACCATCGGACCGCTGGTTTGCGCGGCGATCCGGCCGCTCGTTACCGCGCCGATCGATGTCCATCTGATGGTTAAGCCGGTCGACCGCATCATTCCCGACTTCGCGAAAGCGGGCGCGAACATCATCAGCTTCCATCCCGAGGCGAGCGAGCACGTCGATCGCACCATCCAGCTCATCCGTGACTCCGGCTGCAAGCCGGGGCTCGTCTTCAACCCGGCGACGCCGCTCGAATGGCTCGACTACACGCTGCACGCGGTCGACCTCGTGCTGATCATGTCCGTGAACCCCGGGTTCGGCGGACAGAAGTTCATCCCGCACTCGCTCGACAAGATCCGCGAGGTGCGGCGGAGAATCACGGCGTCGGGCCGCGACGTGATGCTGGAGGTGGACGGCGGCATCAAGGGGGACAACATTGCGGACGTCGCACGGGCAGGCGCGGACACCTTCGTCGCGGGCTCGGCGATCTTCAGCACGAAGGACTACAAGGCGACCATTGCCGAGATGCGCGCCGAGCTCGCCCGAGTCGGCTGACTTTGGCTGCTAGGGTTGGGCACGACTTCTTGAACGGCTGACCGCTCTTGTCCGCGCGGTCGTCCGCACGAACGCGACGATCGCCTTCTTCGCCTGCTCCCCGTTCCAGGAGGGTGGCGGGTCGGACTGAGCGTGGAGTAGCGCGGTCTCGATGACCGCTGACTGTCAGCAGGTGACGTGAAACAGCCCGATCTTGTGCCCCTTGGCCTTGTTGAAAGCGGCGATGGCATCGGGCGTTGGCTTGCCGAGCACCTTGCAACCCTTGCGCGCCAGGAACTCCGCCGCTTCGGGTGAAAGGCGCAAATTGTCGTATTGGCCGGTCCCCAGCACCAGCAGATCGCCACCCTTGTCGTAGATGTGCTCGGCCTCGTCCAAAGACAAAATATGCGAGGTGCCGAAGATCTTCTTGGAGAGCTTCTTCTTGCGTTTCTCGATCTTTCCGGACAAGCGGATGACCACATCGTGAGCGAAGGTTTCCCCGTCGATGGTGATGCTGCCGAACTCGGTGCGGTCGATCTTCATGGGGCCCCTTTGCACGGTGATCTCCGACGCTCAACTTAAGCGTCCGATCGCGCAATCACTTTACACCTATGCCGGCGTGGTTGTAGCGCACGCCGCACGCCCCGTGGCCGCTGTGACGCCGCCACCGTTGTGCACGACGCTCGTCTGTATTCCGTCTCACGGTATTGCCCGCGTCTCGCGCCGGCTGCAACACGAACGTAAGGCGCGAGCCTTCGAATACGCAACGTCGAGCCCGACGCCGTCGGCGGCCGGGGTGGCACGCGTATGCCGTTGGTCCTATTGCACCTGCCGGACTTTCTCGCCACACTTACACGCGAGTCGACTCTCGGGGAATGACATGCAGCTGTCCCGCTTCTTCACGCTTGCCGAGATGACCCGGTCCGAGACGGCGGAGAGGGAGAACATCCCCAACCAACCCGGCGAGGGTGAGATCGATCGCCTGCGCGCACTTTGCAGCGCCATGCTCGATCCGCTTCGCGAGGCGATCGGACAGGGCATCCGGGTCAATTCCGGCTACCGGAGCCCCGCGCTGAACCGCCGCATCGGCGGAGCCAGCAACAGCCAGCACGTCGAAGGCAGGGCGACCGACATCCAGTCCCCCGGCATGCCGGTCCTCGAGCTCTTCAAGACGATCATCCGTCTTGGCTTGCCGTTCGACCAGTTGATCTATGAGGCGAAGAGCGCGACCGCCAAGTGGGTACACGTGTCGCACAATCCGGTGGGCAACCGCGGCCAGATCATGAAGGCCAAGTTCAGCCCCGATGGCCGGCCAATCGCCTACCCGACGATCACCCGGGACGAGGCGCTCGCCATGACCGAGCCGGCCGTGCGCGGGTTCGGCACGGAGCCGCTCGAGTACCTCGAGATGCCGGACGAACCGCTGCCGATCCGTCGCGCACGCAAAGCCCGCGAGAAGCCCGGCACGGCACCCGCGCGGAAGACCATTAAGGCGGCGAAAAAGCCCGCATCGAAGAAGGCCGTGAAGCGCGGACCGACGACACGCAGCAGCAAGAAACCCATGGCACGCGCCTCGGTCGCCGCGAAGAAGCCGACTCCGAAGCGCAAGACAGCCAAGTCCATGCTCTCGACCGGAAAGAACCGCGGCGCGAGCAAGACAACCACGAAGAAGGGCTGAGCGCACACGAGCGCTCGGGCTTGGCTCGACGGGTAGCTGCGCGCGAGGCGCGCATTTAACGCGCTCTTGTCCCTTGAGTCCACCCGCTCCAGCGCGGACGGGAGCGGCTCAAAACACTACCAGCCACCCTTCCCGCTGCGCCTGCTCTTTGGTGTAGCTGACGCCATCAACCTTCAGCCCATCGGCGTTGAGCAGGGTGATGATGCCGCCGGAATTGCCGAGTTGGGTCGGTGCGGCCAGCGTGGCCGTGAGGACGCCGCCGGCGGGGAGACTACCCGCGAGAGGGCACTTGCGCTTCTGCTGGTCGGCGATTCTCCAGCCGGCAAGGTCGATCGCCCGGGGTGTTGGATTGAGCAGGATCACCGTCTCCACTTCTTGCCCACCTCCCACGGGATTCACCATTGCAGCCATGATTCGCACGGTCTTGTCCGGCTGCTCCACCAGCTCGATGGCATGTCCGGTGACATCGTCCGTATGCCACGCCTGGGACTGGAAGCCCAGGAAAAGAGCGACCCACCGGTTGCTTGAGGGAAAGCGCAGGATCAGCCCGCCGTCTTGCCATACGCCGTCATCATTGCGATAGGCGGCGACGTTGCCCTGGTTCATGTGAATGTCATGAATGCCGTTGCCGGGCTGGAAGCCGAAGATCTTGTCTCGCTGGCCTTGCTCCGGGCCCCAACGCTGGCCAAAGGCGAACACCAGAGCGCCAGGCTCGTTGATCGCGCGCTTTACGTAGTGCTCGATGCGGTCGCTCAGATCGTTGTCGGGGCCCGGCACATTGTGCGGCAGCAGGCGCATCTCGCTGCGGTCGAACAGGTTGCCGCGAATGAAGTCGAGCGCCATCCCACCCGGCTGCGAAGGCAGTAGGGCGAAGCCCTCGCGCAGATCGGCCAGCCGTGCCAGGATCGGATGGCTGAAATCCTCCTTGATCAGATACAGCAGCTCCGACGGTTGCTCGTTGGACTTGACGTTGACAGCGATGCGATAGTTCGTGCCGGAGGCGCGTATCTGGACCTGGTAGTGGGGTGTGTCATCGCTGTCTTCGCGGCGAGCGGCGATGGCTTTGCCGACCAGGACGCCATATTTGCTCAGCGGCATTTCGATCTCCTTGGTGCACGAGGCACGACCTCATGGAGCCCCGAGTCAGACGCCCGCAACGGGCCTGTGTTGCGAGCGAATCTTCCCGCAGTAGACCCGGCGGCGCAATCCGATGAATGGTCTAGGCCACCCGCCCTGAAGGCTCAGCCCTGCCCGTCGTACCCGATGCGCAGCAACGCCGTCACCGAGTCCACGCCCAGCTGAGCCCAGGCCCGCCTTGGCTCGCCCCCTTGGTGTATCTTCGTGCCTGCATTCCATCACCGAATAACCGACCTGGACCCCTGTCTCGCCATGCTCATTCGCGCAGTCCTCATCGACCTCGATGGCACTCTCCTCGACACGGCTGCCGATCTGGCCGCAGCCACCAACCGCATGCTTGCCGCGCTCGGGCGGCCGCCGGCGACCATCGACGCGGTCGCGACCTACGTCGGCAAGGGCATCGGCATGCTGGTGCAGCGCGCGATCGCGGGAGATCTCGCCGGGAACGCCGACCCGGCGCTCGTGGAGCGCGGCCTGCCCATCTTCGAAAACGCCTACGAGCAGGAGTCGGGCCGGGCCACGCGCATCTATCCGGGCGTGATCGAAGGCCTCGACCGGTTCCGCGGCCTCGGGCTCAAGCTCGGCTGCATGACCAACAAGGCGGAGCGATTCACGCGCGAGCTTCTGCGCCAGCAGGCGCTGGAGCCGTACTTCGACGTCGTGGTGTGCGGCGACATGCTTCCCCGGCGCAAGCCCGACCCGCTGCCGGTGCTGTGGAGCTGCGAGAAATTCGGGCTTTCGCCAGCACAGGTGCTGGTCCTCGGCGACTCGCTCAACGACGTTCAGGCGGCACGCGCCGCCGGCTGCCCGGTGTTCTGCGTGCCCTACGGCTACAACGAGGGCATGCCGGTGGCCGAGCTCGATTGCGATCGCGTCGTGGCGACGCTTGCTGAAGCGGCGGACATCATTGCGCGAGGCGCGAGCGGCGCATGACGGGTGCGCTCGCCGCGAGGCTCGCCTCGATCGTCGGCGCGTCGCAGGTTCTCACGGCAGCCGCCGACACGACGCCGTACACGACCGACTGGCGACGGCGCTACTTCGGTCGTGCGCTCGCCGTGGTCCGACCGGGATCGACGGGCGAGGTCGCAGCGGTGGTGAAGCTCTGCGCCGAAACGCGCACCGCGATCGTGCCACAAGGAGGGAACACCGGCCTCGTCGGGGGGGCGACGCCGGACGCGAGCGGCACGCAGCTCGTACTCAGCCTCGCGCGCATGAACCGCATTCGCGCACTGGATGTCGGCAACAACACGCTCCTCGCGGAAGCGGGATGCACCCTTGCGGCGGTCGCCGTAGAGGCACGCAGCGCAGGCAGGCTCTTCCCGTTGAGCCTCGTGGCGGAGGGCACGTGCGAGATCGGCGGGATTCTCTCCACCAACGCAGGCGGCAACGCCGTGCTCCGGTACGGTAACGCGCGTGAGCTCGTGCTCGGACTCGAGGTCGTGACTGCCGACGGCTCGGTGTGGGACGGCCTGCGCGGCCTGCGCAAGGACAACACCGGTTACGACCTCAAGCAGCTCTTCGTCGGCGCCGAAGGGACGCTCGGGATCATCACCGCGGCGGTCCTGAAGCTCTTTCCGTCGCCGACCGCATCGGTGACGGCGATCGCCGGCATCGACTCTCCGGCCCACGCCGTCGCACTGCTCGAACGCCTGCAGGCGCTGTGCGGCGAACGTCTCGTCGGCTTCGAGATGTTCTCCGCACTCTGTCTCGAGCTCGTCCGCAAACACTATCCGTCGCTGCCGCCGCCCTTTGCCGCCGCGGCGTACCCGCAGTACGCGCTCGTCGAGTTCGCCGACATCGGCGATGAAAGGACGCTGCGTTCGCTCGCGGAGCGTGCGCTCCGTGATGCACACGCAGAAGGTGTCGTGGGCGACGTCGCGCTTGCGGAAAGCGGCCTGCAGGCGCGCGCAATGTGGGCGCTGCGCGAGAACATTGCGGAGGCGCAGGCGGCCGAGGGCGGCAACATCAAGCACGACATCTCGCTGCCGGTGTCGCGAATCGCGGAGTTCGTCATCGCGACCGACGCGGCGCTTGCGCAGGCGTTCCCGGGCGTGCGGATGGTCACCTTCGGTCACGTCGGCGACGGCAATCTGCACTACAACGTCGCGGGCCCCGAGGGCGTTGCACCGGAGCGCTGGCTCGAGAACGCCGCTGCGGTCAACCGCATCGTGCACGACTCCACGGTCCGGTTCGGCGGCGCCATCAGCGCCGAGCACGGTATAGGGCAACTCAAGCGCGACGAGATCGTGCGGTACAAGTCGCCGGTGGAGATGGACCTCATGCGCCGCGTCAAGGCGGCGCTCGATCCGCTCGGCATCATGAATCCGGGAAAGGTGCTCTGAGGGGCACGTGTTCGGCGCAGATGCGGCGCGCATCTTGTCGGGGCCCGGTCGGCGCGGCGCCGGATCGCAAGCGATCCTCTTGCCTTGCCCTTCGGCGTTGCCGCGCCCAGGCTTCGGCCCACCGACGAAACGCGCCGTTTTCACGGCCGCGGTCCGGTGCTATAGTCAGCGTGCCATATCGATTCGCCCATTCATCTTCGCCGACATGATGCTCCGCCTCTTCGAGGCTCGCGTGTACTTGGCTTGGGACAGCTGGCGTCGCTGGCGTTCCTGATTCCACACGCGCGCTCGCGGGCGCTTCCCTCCCGCGACCCTCGAACGAGTTCCCACCTACGGAGCAGTCCATGACCGAGCACGATTTCAAGCGGCTTGCCGCCGCAGGCTTCAATCGGGTTCCCCTGGTTCTCGAGACCTTCGCCGACCTCGACACACCGCTCTCGATCTATCTCAAGCTCGCCAATCGCACCAACACCTACCTGCTGGAATCGGTGGTGGGCGGCGAGCGGTTCGGCCGCTACTCGTTCATCGGCCTCGCGGCGCGCACGCGCATCAAGGCGGTCGGCCGCCTTGTAACGGTCATGCACGGCGAGGCGACGGTGGAGAAAGCCCAGACCGGTGATCCGCTGGGTTTCATCCGCGAATACCTCAAGCGCTACCGTGTCGCGGAGATTCCCGGCCTGCCGCGGTTCGTGGGTGGGCTCGTGGGCTGTTTCGGCTACGACACGGTGCGCTGGATCGAGCCGAAGCTCGCGGGCGGATGGCTCAAGGAGGACCCGCTCGGCTGTCCCGACCTGCTGCTCTTGCAATCGGAGGAGCTTGCCGTGGTGGACAATCTCAGCGGCAAGCTCTACTTCGTCGTCTATGCCGACCCGTCGCAGCCGCGCGCGTACGACGATGCGCAGGCGCGGCTGCGCGAGCTTCTGGGCGCGCTCCGGTTGCCGCTGCATCTTCCGCACGACGCGCCGCGCGAGCCCCTGCCCACGGTGTCGAACTTCGGCCGGGAAGCCTTCGAGGCGGCGGTCGAGCGCGCCAAACGCTACATCTTCGACGGCGACATCATGCAGGTGGTGATCTCGCAGCGCATGAGCCAGCCGTTCGAAGCTTCGCCGCTCGCGCTCTATCGGGCGCTGCGGGCGCTCAACCCGTCGCCGTACATGTTCTACTTCGATTTCGGCGACTTCCACGTCGTCGGCGCGTCGCCGGAAATCCTGGTGCGCAAGGAGCGCTCGGCCGTGACGGTGCGCCCCATTGCCGGCACGCGGCCGCGGGGCAACACGCCCGCCGAGGACGAAGCGAACGCGGCCGACCTGCTCGCCGACGAGAAGGAGCGCGCCGAGCATGTCATGCTGGTCGATCTCGGGCGCAACGACGTCGGCCGTGTGGCGAAGGTCGGCACGGTAAAGGTCACCGAGCAGATGGTGATCGAGCGCTACTCGCACGTCATGCACATCGTTTCGAACGTCGAAGCCGAGCTCCGCGAGGGGCTGGACGCCATCGACGTCCTGCGAGCGACCTTCCCCGCCGGCACCGTCAGCGGCGCACCCAAGGTGCGGGCGATGGAGATCATCGACGAGCTCGAGCCGGTGAAGCGCGGCATCTACTCGGGCGCGGTCGGCTACCTCGGATTCAACGGGGACATGGACGTGGCGATCGCGCTGCGCACTGCGGTGCTCAAGGATCACGTGCTCCACGTGCAGGCGGGCGCCGGGATCGTCGCCGACTCGGTGCCGGAGAAGGAGTGGGAGGAAACGCGCCACAAAGCGCGGGCGATCCTGCGGGCCGCGGAGATC
>Ga0209253_10002133_pt1 | contig 17479 bp, 18 predicted proteins | sample FrelakmetBRP12BR_FD_187145 | JGI IMG/M metagenome (GOLD analysis project Ga0209253, IMG submission 187145) | Freshwater lake sediment microbial communities from the University of Notre Dame, USA, for methane emissions studies - BRP12 BR (SPAdes)... | ecosystem: Environmental > Aquatic >...
TAGATCCATCGCAATCCAGTCTGGATCTGTCTTGCCATCACAGATGACTAAAATCTCTGACGGGCCTGCCACCATATCGATCCCCACCACACCGAACACACGGCGCTTGGCAGCGGCTACATAGGCATTGCCCGGCCCGACGATCTTATCTACCTGCGGCACAGTTTCGGTACCGTAGGCCATAGCGCCCACAGCCTGCGCCCCACCGATACAGAATACGCGATCCACGCCACAAACCGCTGCTGCGGCCAGCACCAGCTGATTCTTTTCGCCATTAGGCGTTGGCACTACCATGATCAGCTCTTGCACACCGGCTACTTTTGCAGGGATGGCATTCATGAGCACAGAAGAAGGGTATGCCGCTTTGCCGCCGGGTACATACAAACCAACACGATCCAAAGAGGTCACTTGCTGGCCCAACAATGTGCCATCTGCCTCGGTATAGCTCCATGAGCTCATCAATTGTTTTTCATGATAGCTGCGCACGCGGTCTGCTGCCGTTTGCAATGCTGCACGCTGATCGTCAGGCAAGGCATTCAATGCTGCATGCAGCTCATCTTTGCCGATTTCCAGCTCAGACAATGTCTTGGCACTGGTTTTATCAAATCGATTGGTATATTCCAGCACTGCAGCATCACCGCGCGCTTTCACATCCTTGAGTATATTGGCAACCACAACGTCAATGCTGTCATCCTGCGCAGTTTCAAACGCGAGCAGTTGCTTCAGATTAGCGTCAAAGTCATTATCTAGTGTAGAAAAACGTCTGATTTTCATACGATTGAACCTATTACCTTAAAATTATTTTTTACTCGCGATTGCAGTCTGGAAGGCATCCATGATGGGCTGCAATTTGGCACGATTGAGTTTCAGTGAAGCCTGGTTCACGACCAGCCTCGAGCTGATATCACCAACCTCTTCTACCGCTTTGAGATTATTGGCACGTAGCGTTCCGCCAGTACTGACCAAATCAACGATCACATCGGCCAGACCAACTAGCGGACCCAATTCCATCGAGCCGTACAGCTTGATCAAATCGACATGCATCCCTTTGGCAGCAAAATGTTCACGTGCGGTTTTTACATACTTGGTGACCACTTTCAGACGTGCACCGCTGCGGATTGAACCGAAATAATCGAAATCCTCGCGTACAGCCACCATCATCTTGCATTTAGCGATTTGCAGATCGATTGGCTGATACAAACCTTCACCGCCATGCTCATCCAGCACATCCTTACCGGCAATCCCTAAATCGGCAGCGCCATACTGCACATAAGTCGGCACATCGGTAGCGCGAACGATAATGAGTCGTACGTCTTCACGGTTGGTTCCGATGATGAGCTTGCGTGATGATTCAGGATCTTCAGCCGCATGAATGCCCGCTGCTGCCAGTAACGGTGCGGTTTCTTCGAAAATACGGCCTTTTGATAATGCTATCGTAATCATTTTATTCGTCTGTTTTCTCTTTAAGCGATTCGCTTAACGTTTGCGCCCAGCGCATTTAACTTGTCTTCCAGGTGCTCATAGCCACGGTCCAGGTGATAGATACGCTCAATCACTGTATCGCCGCGCGCCACCAAGCCAGCCAGTACCAGACTGGCAGAAGCACGCAAGTCCGTCGCCATCACAGTCGCTCCATCCAGGAAGGGCACACCTTTGACCAAGGCCGTATTACCATCGATGCTGATATCCGCACCCATGCGCTGCATTTCCTGCACGTGCATAAAACGGTTTTCAAAGATGGTTTCAGTGACTTTCGCAACGCCCTCTGCAATCGTGTTAAGCGCCATAAACTGAGCTTGCATATCAGTAGGAAAGGCTGGATGCGGTGCGGTGCGGATATTGACCGCCTTTAACTTACCGTCACTTTTCACGGTAATGGTATCGGCTTCCGAAGTAACGGTCGCCCCTGCTTCGCGCAACTTTTCAATCACGGCATCCAGCAAATCAGCACGCGCATTGAGCAACTTCACTTCACCGCCTGTCATCGCAGCGGCCACCATATAAGTGCCAGCCTCAATACGGTCACATACGACATTATGTGTTGTGCCGTTAAGCTTCTCTACGCCTACAATCGTAATCACATCCGTACCTGCGCCGGTGATGTTGGCACCCATTTTAATGAGCATCTCGGCCAGATCGACGACTTCGGGTTCTTTGGCGGCATTTTCCAGTACGGTCGTGCCTTCTGCCAGCGCAGCAGCCATCATCAGGTTTTCTGTACCGGTTACAGTCACCAGATCCATGTAGTAACGTGTGCCTTGCAGGCGTCGATTAGGCAGGTGCAAGGTGCTGGCTTGTATATAACCATGCGTGATATGTATCGCAGCCCCCATTGCCTGCAGACCTTTGATATGCAGATCAACCGGGCGCGAACCAATCGCACAGCCGCCAGGTAATGACACGCGCGCCGTGCCAAAACGCGCCAGCAGCGGTCCCAGTACCAGAATGGACGCACGCATGGTTTTCACCATCTCGTAGGTCGCTTCAAAAGAAGTCACATCACTGGCATCTAACGTCACCTGATCTTGCTTACGAACGATTTGCACGCCCATCATACCCAGCAGTTTTAGCGTGGTATCAATGTCTTTTAATGCAGCAACACCACTTAATTGCAATGGAGTTTCAGCCAGCAACGATGCGCAGAGAATTGGCAGCGCAGCATTCTTGGCACCAGAGATGGTCACTTCACCATGGAGACGGTTACCGCCGGTTATGAGTAATTTATCCAATTATTTAGCCGCATTCAAAAGAGTTTGCAATTCACCGCTCTCATACATGGCGCGCATAATATCTGAGCCCCCGATGAATTCGCCATTAATATACAACTGCGGAATCGTAGGCCAGTTTGCATATGCCTTGATGCCCTCACGAATGTTTTGATCAGCCAGCACATCAATCGCGACATACTGCGCATTACATGCATTCAGAATCTGCGTTGCAAGGTTTGAAAAACCACATTGCGGAAACTTGGGTGTTCCCTTCATATAGAGCACAACCGGGTTAGCTGTTACCTGGTTTTTAATGACTTCCTGTATGTCCATTACTTTTTCTCACAACTTTTAAAAATTAAATTATTCAATCCACTGCGCCTATTCGCCTCACATGGCTGCAACCGATACATTACCTGCTATACATTTAACCTGGCCCATGCATCCGGTGTTAATGTTTTCATGGACAGTGCATGTATCTCAGCGCGCATTCTGTCACCCAGCGCCGCATATACAAGCTGATGCTGCTGCACCATGGATTTACCGATAAATTCAGGACTCACGATCAATGCTTCAAAGTGTGTACCATCATCACCCAGCACCTTGATATACTCGCACTCCAGATTCTGCGTAATATAGCTTTCCAGCTGCTGCGCACTCAACATTTATGCATACCTTTGCAAATCACTCACATCAAGACCTTAGTTTGTAGCCCGATTTTAACATTTTTAAGCAGCCCCATGCTAATGCGAACAAAAATGCACTAACCACCGCCAAACTGAACCATGGTGAAATATCACCTTTGCCAAAAAAACCATACCTAAAGCCATCGATCATATAGAAAAACGGGTTGAATCTGGACACCGTCTGCCAGAAAGCGGGCAGCGAATGGATGGAATAAAACACGCCTGACAGGAACGTCAGCGGCATAATGACAAAATTCTGGAAGGCAGCCATCTGATCAAATTTATCTGCCCATATACCGGCAATAATGCCGAATGTTCCAAGCAACGCGCTCCCCAACAAGGCAAATGTGAGTATCCAGCCGAAATGAACCAGTGGCAAATCAACAAACCAGATTGCCACCAGATAAATCGCCACGCCAACAACCAGTCCCCGTATCATGGCGGCACCTAATAGCGCCATAAAAAACTGCAGATGGGTAAGTGGTGTGAGCAGAATAAATACGATATTGCCCATCACTTTTGACTGAATCAGACTGGATGAACTGTTTGCAAAGGCATTCTGCAGCAAAGACATCATGATCAGCCCTGGAATCAGAAATGCGGTATAGGCAACCTCATCATATACTTTCACATGATCCGCGAGCACATGGGAGAAAATCAGCAAGTAAAGCAAAGCCGTCAGGACTGGTGAAGCGATCGTCTGAAAAGCCACCCTCCAGAAACGCAACACTTCTTTCTTGAACAAAGTATAAGTGCCACGCCACTTTGAACTGATCAAACTCATGGAATTGATCAAACTCATGCCGTCACCGTTTCTTTCGCTTTAACGGTACCGGAACCGACCAGAGATAAAAATACGTCCTCCAAGGCCGCTTCATTAAGCTGAACATCCTCAATCACCGCGTTTGCCAGTCGCAACTCACTTAACACAAACTCTATCTTTCCAATTTCACTCAGCGTCAATGTGTAAACGTTTTGCTCCCTTGATTTAAGCATAGGCATCAATGATGCGGGCAACTGAACATTGGCAAACTTCACTGTAAGGTTCTTACCTGCAAACTGTTTGAGCAAATTTTCCGTACTATCCAGCGCAACGATTTCCCCCTGCTTCATCATTGCAACACGCTTGCACAGCGTCTCGGCTTCTTCAAGATAATGCGTCGTCAGAATGATCGTATGACCTTCACGATTAAGTTTCTTGATAAACTCCCACAACATCTGCCGAAGTTCGACATCCACACCTGCCGTAGGCTCATCCAGCACGATGACTGGCGGCTTATGTGCCAGCGCCTGGGCAATCAATGCACGGCGTTTCATTCCGCCAGAAAGCCTGCGCATATTCGTATGCGCCTTATCAGTCAGCCCCAAACCCTCGAGTATCTCGTCCACCCACGCATCATTCTCACGGCCACGGCCAAAATAGCCAGCCTGAAAACGCAGCATCTCACGCACGTTAAAAAACGGGTCAAATACCAGTTCCTGCGGCACAACTCCCAACAACTGCCTCGCTTGCTGGTATTGTCTCTCTACATCAAAACCCATCACAGATGCATTACCGGATGTAGGCTTAATCAAACCAGCAAGAATATTAATGAGTGTAGATTTACCTGCACCATTGGGGCCCAGCAAACCAAAAAACTCACCTTGCTCAATCGTTAAATCAATCCCTTTCAATGCATGCAACGCACCGAAACGCTTATGTATTCCATTGATTTTGATTGCAGATTGCTTCAAATTTATTTCTCAACAATGTTTCACCATTCAGGTGAAACTTAAAAATACAGTTAGATTTTAATAAAGGCCGAACGAATGATTGATTGATACCTGACGATACAAAAAATAAAGCTTTGCTATCAGGCAAAGCTTTAATGTGTATGTACTGAAATAAAATCTGTAACGCCGTAAAGTGCTGCCAGACTTACAAGACTCTCAGGGAGATTTACAAAACTCACCTGCTGACCAGATGTGTTCGCGCGACGTTGCCACTCCATCACCAAACTCAAAGCAGCCGTATCCACACTGGCAACAGCAGAGAGGTCTATGCTCAGATTATCCGGCATATCCAAGGCTCGACTGTCGTTCAACACGGCATTGGCATTATCCATCAGGATATCGCCAGAAACCTGCCATTTGCCATCTTGCAATATAACGCTGGTCATACCCCTGCCGCTTTATTTTTATCCGCAAGCTTTTTGTTCAAGCTATCGATACCGTTCTGGCGGATTTCATTACTGAACTGACTACGATAGTTTGTCACCAGGCTCACCTGTTCAATCACGATATCGTAGACTTTCCAGCCATTCTCGACTTTGACCAGGCTGTAATCTACCGTAATCGGCTGACCACCCGGTTGTAAGATTTGTGTTTTCACGCTTACGTTTTTTGCGCCCGGTTCAGCACGCAATGGTTTGTACTCAATCACCTGATCTTTATACTTACCCAGAGCCGTCGCATAGGTACGCAATAAAAGGCTGCGGAATTCTTTCTGAAATGCAGCCTGCTGTTCAGATGTGGCAGATTTCCAGTTTTTACCCAGCACCATACGGCACACACGGTCAAAATCAAAGTTTGGCATGATTTTCTCTTCTGCCAAAGCAAAAATCTTTTGCTGATTACCCGCTTGAATTTCTTTATCATTTTTAACAACTGCAAGCACTTCATCCGCCGTCTGCTTTACCAGTTCATCCGCCCCGATGTCTGCATTTGCTGAAGCCGCGCCAATATATAAGCCAGTTAAAAAAACAGCTTGTGCAAAATATCTTAAAAATGTCTTCATTGAAACCCTCTAAATTACTTAATAATCGCTATATTGAAAAAATAGCCTTTCAATTAAAACGGCGCATCACCCAATTCAGTTGACTTGCTATCTGTTGACTTGGTATCTGCAGCAGAAGCATCCGCTTTAGTATCAGACGCTTTTTTATCTGTATTAGTTTCCGAAGCTTTGTTGTATAAAAACTGGCTAATCATTTTTTCCAGAACAACAGCATCTTGCGTTTGCGTGATTTTATCACCATTCTTCAATATATCTTCCTCACCGCCAGCCTCAAGGCCAATGTACTGCTCACCCAGCAAACCGGCTGTGTAAATATTGGCAAAAGTATCCGTCGGGAAGGCATAACGCTCATCAATATTGATTTTTACAATGGCTTCGTATTTTTTCGTATCAAAGCTGATATCGGCAACTCGCCCGACAACCACGCCAGCGCTTTTTACCGGCGCATTGGGCTTTAACCCGCCAATATTCTCGAAAGCGGCGCTCACGGTATAAGTGTCACCAATCTTGCTCGAAGTTAAATTACCGACCTTCATGGCAAGGCCCAGCAAGGCTGCCACACCAAGCGCCACGAACATCCCGACCCACAAGTCTATTGTTGTTCTATCCACTTAACACCCTCTCACTTTCACTCTTACTTTCATACTTTGCTTAGCCAAGACCTAAACATCAAGCATGAAAGACGTCAATACAAAATCTAACGCCAATACAGTTAACGAAGAAATCACCACTGTGCGTGTTGTCGCGTGGCTCACTCCTTCTGCCGTTGGTGGCGCATCGAATCCTTCAAACAAGGCGATCATGGTGCAGGCCACACCAAATACCAGGCTCTTGATTACACCATTCACAACATCTTCCCTGAAATCCACGTTAGCCTGCATCTGCGACCAGAATGCACCATCATCCACACCGATCAATGGCACCGCCACAAGATAACCGCCCAACACGCCCACCATCGAGAACAATGCCGCCAATATTGGCATGGCAATCACGCCCGCCCAGAAACGAGGTGCCACTACACGTGCAATCGGGTTCACTGCCATCATTTCCATTGCAGATAACTGCTCGGTCGTTTTCATTAAACCGATTTCTGCCGTAATTGCCGTGCCCGCCCGTCCGGCAAATAACAGCGCGGTAACCACAGGCCCTAACTCACGTACCAATGAAAGCGCAACCAGCACGCCAATTGCTTCAGATGATCCATACTTTTGCAAAGTGTTATATCCTTGCAAAGCCAGTACCATGCCCACAAAAAAAGCCGATACAATAATAATCAGTAACGACATCACCCCCGTGAAATATACTTCACGCAAGGTAAGATGGAACCTTCGGAAACTTTCACCCGAGTAGATAATGGTCAGAAAAAACAGTCGCGCACCTGCACCTAAACGCCAGATACGTCCAATCATGCGGTGACCGATACCGCTGAATAATTTGAATAGGTTGGATTTAATCATTACGTTTACGGTTGCCTGGCAATTTTTTATTTATAGCTGCGGGTTAAGCAGTTCAGATTGATAATTTGATGCAGGGTAATGGAACGGCACAGGGCCATCTTTTTCGCCATGTACGAATTGATGAACAAATGGCATTGTGGATTGCATCAGGTCATGTGGAGTGCCTTCAGCGGCCACTTCGCCATTCGCAACAAAATAAACATAATCTGCAATCAAAAATGTTTCTGTCACATCGTGAGACACAATGATCGAAGTTGCACCCAACGCATCATTTAAGCTACGAATCAAATCGCAGATCACCCCCATCGAAATCGGGTCCAGGCCGGCAAACGGTTCATCATACATGATGATATCCGGATCAAGCGCAACAGCACGCGCCAGCGCGACACGCCTGGCCATGCCGCCAGAAAGCTCAGCAGGCATCAACTGATTTGCACCACGCAGGCCGACTGCGTTGAGCTTCATCAGCACCAGATCCCTGATCATCGACTCGGGCAGATCGGTCAGCTCGCGCATAGGAAAGGCGACGTTATCAAACACACTCAAATCGGTGAACAATGCGCCATGCTGAAAAAGCATGCCCATTTTGCGACGCAGCTTGTAGATGCCCTCACGATCCTGCTGATGGACAACATTGCCATCCACTCGCACCTCACCTTTACTTGGCTTGATCTGACCGCCAATCAGACGCAGCAAGGTTGTTTTGCCGCTACCGCTGCCGCCCATGATGGCCACGACTTTACCTCTCGGAAAAGCCATGTTAATGCCTTTATGCAACAACCGGCCTTTATAGCCAAAGGAAAGATTGTCAATTTCTACGATATTGGATGTCATGAGTAACTTAGCGGTTATTACTTTTTTATTAAGGCACTATTCTAAAACAATTTAGCTTGTAAGCAAGCAGTAATAAGAATTAGGTAGCATACAGCCGTTTAAAATCAAAAAGGCCCATCTTTAAATGGGCCTTTTAAAATTCACGACTATCCGAATTAGAATGACATACAAACTGTGTATGGATCAGCTGGCGCAGCATTCACCACTGCGGAAGTTACAGCATTGCCTGTATTCGCAGTTGCGATTGCGCGAACTGACCCCGTTGAAGTTTCACCATCGTCCAAAGTAGTATCAAGCTGCGTCGCAAACTTACCTAAAATACCATCTGAACATATTACAAACGCACCGCTCATCGTCGTAGCTGGACCGGTAATTTTCGTAAACCCAGAAACACTTTGCACGCCAATCAAGCCTCCATCGGCATTTCGAGGCTGGTAAGTATTATTTGCCGCGCAATTTACAACCGTAGGCCCCGGAGCCAAACCTGCAAGGCGCACATGCTGCCAAAATACGCATGACTCATCTGCATCCGCAGCCGTATTCCACTGCCCCTGAATTACTCCATTTTGCGTACCATTAGCTGCAGCAGTGCCACCGGCGACATGGTTAGCCACTGCATGATCATCACCTGGCAACACTTTAAACTTATCCTGATATCCGTATATGTAAACCTGAATATTCTTAAAATCAGTTGCCATGTTTTTCACTTTAGCGCTGTTAATCAGCTCCTGACCCTTCAGCACACCACCCAGCAACAGGCCAATAATAACCAGCACGATTGCCAACTCGATTAACGTAAAGCCTGCTTGTGTTTTTTTCATTAAAATCCCCAACTATGTATGCCTTAGCGCACCTCATTAAAAAGCAATGACATGCAATTTCAACCATAAAAAAGCAAATATCGTACCACTTGCGAATCAATGCGCTACTTAATTGTATATTAAAGTATTTTTTTAAGATCGCCGTAAGCGAAAACTTAAAAGAACATATAAATTATTGTCAAAATTTGGACACTTATGTTCAAATCCTAACAATATTTACATGTATCATTTGTTAAGCGCTTAAGAATACAATAGCACTAAATAGCTAATTAGCCCCTGAGTAACCAAGCCATGCAACTACTGTACAAATTCTACCGTCTCGCACTCAATGATGCTGATCGTTTGATGGCATTGATGATTCTATCATTACATGGCCTGCTTGTGTGGGGCGAAACCAACCATCTTTACTATAGCGCACTGATGCTCTGTCACTATGGCTTCTTCCTGTTATGGCAGCCAATCCTAAGGCAAAGCGTTACCCTGTCATGGCAATTAACCTTAGCCATCGTCATCGGCGCCGGCTTATCTCTTTTGTATGCAAACTGGTGGGTGACTGCATTCTGGATAGCAGGTCTTTTTGCATTGATTGGCGGACGTGTACTGTCCGGCGGAACCCTGCGCACACGATTACCCAATATACTGGCAGCCACTTATCTGCTTTCAATACTGCTGTTATGGATAGTTCCCAAACTATTGCACGCAAATGATGATTTAGTCGCTGCTGAATTCTTACTCACTTACTTTCTGCCCATCTTGCCGCTTACCATTTTATTTTTATCGGCCAAGAACAACCCTCTAAAAGATTCTCCGAATATCGACTTTTTCTACACACTGCTTATCTTTTTACTGACGCTGATTGTCGTATTAGGCAGCTTTGCCATCGGCGTAATCTGGCAGATCCACTATATCCAGTTACTCATTGTAGCGGTGCTGGGACTAGCAGCGACCCTGGTGGCCCTAAGTTGGCTATGGAACCCGAGCGCAACATTCTCCGGCCTTGAGCTGCTTATGTCGCGTTACCTGATGAGCCTTGGCTTGCCATTTGAACAGTGGATCAGAAAAATCGCCCTGTATGCAGAAAGCAAAGCATTACCAAATGATTTTCTGCAGGCATCCATGCAGGAACTGGTTTCTCTTAATTGGGTCAGCGGGGTAGCGTGGCAAATTGGCAACCACAAACAGCAGATCGGTGAGACTACAAAATTCATATCCACCTTTACATCCCAGCCCTTACACCTGACGCTTTACTCACGCTGGTCATTTACTCCCGCCATGTACCTGCATGTTCAATTATTAACTCAGATTCTAGGAGAATTTTATGAGGCGAAGTGTCGCGAAGAGACCATCAGCCAGAATAGTTACATGCAATCACTGTATGAAACCGGCTCACGATTAACGCACGATATCAAGAATATCCTGCAGTCTTTAGGTACACTCTCTTCGGCTGCGGAACAAAGTCACAATGCCGATGATGACGCAAGGCTGATCGAGCTGATCAAGAAACAACTGCCCAGGCTGAGCCAGCGCCTTGCCAGCACGCTGACCAAGCTCGAAATGCCAAGTATCGAGAAAAAGAACCAGGCCAAGGTTGGCGTCTGGTGGAATAATTTCAAACAGCTCAATGCGCATTATCAGGTGCAGTTCGAAGCGCCGTCCAACTTACCCAAGACAGATATTGACCCGGACGTACTCGACAGCGTGATCGACAATCTGCTACAGAATGCCTTGGAAAAGGCCAAACTGGAAACCAATATCACCATCAAGACCGAACTGATGCCGTCACAGCACTTCTGCGTCGAAGTAAGCGACACGGGATCGGCGATTCCTGCCGAAATTGCGGATAAACTGTTTCAATCACACGTCAGTTCGAGAAATGGCCTGGGTGTTGGCCTATACCATGCTGCACAGCAGGCAAAACAGGCAGGGTACACGCTCAGCCTGGTAGACAACCGTGATGGAGAAGTGCGGTTTAGACTGGAAATGGTGGCGGATCCATTGCGGTAAAAATCATGTCCACGAAGTGGGGTTGGCAGGTATTTCACCGAATGGTGAAAACTCGCAAAAACACCAAAAAGCATGAAAGAAGCTTATAGCTGTTCTATCGTCATACCGGCGCAGGCCGGTATCCAGGCAAGCTTCATGACCAAAAACGTTTCTATTCATAAAAAATATCACCCTGATTTTAGCTTCCACCTATTACACGGTAATTAAGCAATTCAAGGTGAGCGCATCAAACAAGCTGACTGGATACCGGCCTGCGCCGGTATGACGAGATTTTTATTGTTTCAGAAATAAACCAACATTTTAATGACGGAGTATTTAGTGGACAAGGCACCGCCATAAACTTACCTTGCTAAAGCGTGCCGTATGAATGCAAGCCACTCAAAAACATGTTCACACCTAAGAAAGCAAAGGTTGTTACCAGCAATCCGATCAACGCCCACCATGCGAGCAATGGCCCACGCAAGCCTTTCACCATACGTAAATGCAACCATGCGGCATAGTTAAGCCACACAATCAGCGCCCAGGTTTCTTTTGGATCCCAACTCCAGTAGCCTCCCCACGCCTCAGCTGCCCACATTGCCCCCAGGATGGTCGCAATCGTGAAGAAAGCAAAGCCAACGGCGATGGATTTATACATCAAATCATCCAACACTTCTAATTTAGGCAGGCGACTGGCAAGCAACCCTCGACTGGCCAACAGGTAAGCACTCGCGACCATGGCCGCCAATGAGAAGGCGCCATAACCAACGAAGTTTGCAGGGACGTGAATCTTCATCCAGTAACTTTGCAAGGCGGGTACCAACGGCTGTATATTGTGCGCCTGACGGTCAAACGTGTACCAAAGAATAAAACCTACAGCAGCATTCACTACAACCAATACAAAGCCGCCCAGCTGCTTGGTATTAAGACGCTGCTCGTAATGCAGATAGAGCATGGCCGTAATCAGACAGAACAGTACGAAAACTTCATACAGGTTACTTACCGGAATATGCCCCACGTCCGGCGCGATCAGATAGGATTCATACCAGCGCACCATGAGGCCGACAAACCCAAACAAAACAGCGGTCCACGTGAGCGCTGTCGCAACCTTGCCAGTAAATTCACTGCGTTTAAAGAGCGCTAACCAATAAGTAGCCATCGCGAGCACAAACAACACATTCATCCACATGATTGCAGACTGGCTTGAGATTAGAAACTTCAGCAGAAACACCTGCGTGGCACGCGCCTGGTCACCTTGATACAGGCCGATTGCAGCCACACTGATCATACCGACGCCGAGCACGAGCAGTGCAAGTCGCCTCCACTGCCAGCCAAGGTAGCTAAACAGCGCTGCGGCACCGAATAAAAACCCGATCTCGTAAACATCCATATACTGGGCGTATGTGGAATATGAAAAGATTGCGCCCGCCACCAGAATGAGCGCATAAAGCCAATCTTGCCAGTTGAGTCGCTGCAGTAATGTTTTTTGCTGATAATCCAATGTATTGCTATTCATAATCTTTCCTTAAGCGAGTAAGCTTTTCAGTTGCTCGCGGTACAAATTGAATTCCTGCTCAAAATCCAGGTTTTTACGGTTTGATGCCATTGCGAAAAGTACTTGCTGATGATCAGGTTTCAGCAACAGCCAGATACGTCTTTCCCGGATATACATCATGGCAAAGATACCCAGCACTAATAGAACCGACCCCAGATAGACCCATTTCTGACCAGGCGATTTTGTCAGCTGCAACCCGCTTGCTTCCTTGTGCTCAAACTGCTCAAGCTGCAGGAAATAAGGCGACCCGTAAAAGAACATATCACTGAATGAATTCAGGCTGTCTCGAATTAACGCCTCAGTTTCGGTTCCGCTGACCAGCAATGGTTTTTTATTCGCCGCCAAGCCCATGTTGTAGGCCTCATATGCGGCTACCGTAATCATCTTGATGTAAGTCTGCGCTACCATCTCGCGCTCTTTTTCTGGCACGTTCTTTTCGATAATCTGTGCAACACCGGTGTAACCACCCTGCGCAAACACCTTCAGCAACTGAATGACACTCTCTTCAAACTGCTTGGCCACGGCAGGCTCTTTACCTGCTTCCAGCGAATTACGTGCGATTTTTTTTGCGATCTCCGGATATTTTGATTCATCCAGCATGATGGCTCTGAAATTCATAAATCCATTGATACTGGCGTCATCATCAATGGGGATTCTCAGGTAACGGAAATCATCCTGCACGGTTTCACGCATACCCGAAATAAAGTAATGCTTGCCATCGATACGCATCGGCTGCATGTACGTCACATACTCGATCGCCTGACCTTTATTATTTCTCAATTTATAAGTGATGTTCGGGCCTACGTTATGCGGCTTGCCTTTACCGTCTGGTGACAGGTTAATGATATTGAATTTACGGAAATCGTTATATTCAACTTTTAAAGCCGCATCACCCTCGCCCAATAGGCCTTCTTCGAAAATTGCGCCTGCGAGTGGCCGGGGCTGGTTATCAGGTGTGAACAGATTCCACACTTTGAAATCAAGCTTTGTGCCGCCATCCTGGAAATCGGATTGGTAAATCGCAATCCCTTTATAGGTAAGCGGATGATTGACACTGATCGTTTTAGTAATCGGCTCTTTCAAGTCCGGATCGATGATCACCAGATCACTTTCAAACGACTTTGGCTGACCAGTCGCGTAGTGTTCCATACGAAAATCTTTAAGCGCTATTGAAAACGGAAGCTCTTGTACCAGATAACCATCACGAACACGCACAAAAGCAACATTACCACTCGAACCTTCCGGCAGGGTCATGTTGGCACGGAATGATGAATTAAACACACCCAGCCTGCTGACCTCGGGCACTTGCGAAGAAGGAATATCAAGCGTTTCAATCCGTTTATAGCCCAGCATCTCCTGCACTTTGAAAGGCAGGTTACCATCTAGCAAGCCGCCAAATAAAATAACCACCATCGCTACATGGGTAAATATATAGCCCCAGCGCTGATGGGTACCGGCTTTTGCTGCAATCAGCTCGCTACCGTTTTCCTGCGGCCTGAATTTGTATTGAAATCCTTTCGCCTGCAGGAACTTGACCAATTCCCCCTTGGTAGCTTCCATACCTGCATTCATGCTGAAAGTCGCCTGATGGCTGAATGCATTCAGCGACTTCTCGCTCGCATGATCTTTAAACGTACGCCACTCCTTGATCATGAGCGGACCATTCCGGTAAACACAAAGGCTGGTGGAAATCACCAAAAACAGCAGTATCGCCAGAAACCATCCACTGTGATAAACATCGTAAAGACCCAGCTTTTCAAATAATGAAAACCAGAACTGACCGAATTTCACGATATAGTTTTCGTAAGGCTCGTTTTGCTTTAATACCGTACCTACGACAGAAGCCACACCCAAAATAGTGAGCAGGCTGACAGCAAAGCGCATCGAGCTTAACAGGTCGTAAAAATTTCTGGAAAATGATAATCTTGGATTCAAAATACGGCACTCTAAGAGATTTGAATATGGTGGCTTAAACAAGTAACACTATGACTTTAAATGCCGTGCGTTAGTTGCCAGATATTAGGACAATTCATACGTTAAAAGCACAGGTCTAATAAAATTAAGCCAAAAAAAGGGTAGCAACGCTACCCTTTTTAAATGTTGATGGATTAACGCAAACCTTGAATATAATCTGCAACTGCTGCCATCTCTGCATCTGACATTTTTGCGACTATCGCCATCATCATCGGCGCGTTTGCACGCTCACCTGTACGGAAAGCCTTTAACTGGGCAAGCGTATAATCAGCATGCTGGCCATTCAAACGCGGGAATTGTTTTGGCAACCCAGCGCCGTTAGGACCATGGCATCCAGCACAGGCTGGGACGCTATTCGCGAGATTACCGCCACGATAGATCTTTTCACCCAAAGAGCCTTTGCCATTGGTAGCCGCTTGACCCAGATTAAGTTTCTTCGCTGAGAAATAAGCAGCCAAATCTTTCATTTCATCGTCGCTCAAACCTGCTGCCATGCCAGACATCACGGCATTGGCACGTTTACCAGATTTGAATTCGGTCAATTGTTTTTGCAGGTATTCAGGATGCTGACCGGCCAGCTTGGGATTCAGCGTAATTGCACTATTGCCGTCAGGGGCGTGGCAAGCTGCACAAACAGTATTTACAATTTGCTCTGCGGTTCTTTTTGCCGGCGCTTCAGCAAAAGCCCCGCTAGAAACTACCAACATTACACTGGACATTAACCATGCTAGATGACGAAATTGCATTACCGCTCCTAAATCTAAATTATTCAACCAATTAACGCGCTATTTTAGCTAAAAACGACTATTCGTGATAGCATTTTTCACCGCAATATCAATTCATTTATTTAAATCAAAAAATATATCGCTGCAACCTGTCAATCGGCCAAATCATCCCCATTGTCAGATGTAGATATACCAACCTTTGATTTTTAATGGATACGCTAACAGAATCGGATTCATATGCCTTTGTTTCAAAACGCCACCTTCTTTATTTCCGCGCATCATTTACGCGACTTGCCGCCTGCCAGCGGCATTGAGGTCGCCTTTGCCGGCCGCTCGAATGCGGGAAAATCCAGCGCGCTTAACACACTGGCCAATCACAATCGTTTGGCATTCGTGAGTAAACAGCCAGGCCGCACGCAACTGATTAACTTTTTTACATTAGGCAATGATCGCCACCTGGTAGACTTGCCTGGCTATGGCTACGCCAAAGTGCCGGAAGCGATGCGCGCGCACTGGCAGAATGTACTGGCAAGATACTTAAGTGAGCGCTCCAGTTTAGGTGGTCTGGTATTGGTCATGGATAGCCGCCACCCGCTAACACCACTCGACCGCCAGATGCTGGACTAGTTTTGTCCTAGCGGCAAGCCGGTACACGTACTGCTGACAAAATCTGACAAGCTTTCCCGCAGCGAGGCTACGCTGACGCTCAACAGAGTACGCAAGGAACTGATTGAAACATGGGGAAACCACTATCACAGTGAATGCACCATACAATTGTTCTCCAGCCTGAAAAAACAAGGCGTGGAAGAAGCAGAGAAAGTCATTGGCAAGTGGTTGTTCTCAGATGAAGCTGCTAGCGAAGAAGCTGAAACTTGAGCTGATGCAATATGCAGCCATACGTAAACAATTTGCGTATGGCGCTTATGAAATTACCGACGAACGAACACCAGATCCCAAACGCCATGACCTAGCTTGATGCCCCGATTCTCAAATTTCGTGAGCGGTCGATAGCCGGGTTTCACCGCATAATCCTTAGCAGTATTTTGCAGCTCAGGTTCTGCGCTCAACACTTCCAGCACCCACTCGGCATACTCCTGCCAATCGGTTGCCACATGCAGATAGCCGCCTGTTTTAAGTTTACTGCACAGCAATTTTACGAATTCAGCCTGAATCAAGCGACGCTTATGGTGACGCTTTTTATGCCACGGATCCGGGAAAAAGATATGCACACCATCAAGACTGGCATCCGGCAGCATATTCTGCAAAACTTCGACCACGTCATGCTGAATCACACGAATGTTAGTAAGTGCTGACTCTTCAATCAGCTTAAGCAGGGCGCCAACACCTGGGGTATGCACTTCTGCAGCCAGAAAATCACAATCCGGCAATGTCTGCGCAATTTTAGCCGTGGTTTCACCCATGCCAAACCCGATCTCCAGGATTTTTTTACTGTCAGCCCGATTGAACTGGGCGTTCAAATCAAGCAGCTGCGGCGCATAAGTAATGCCAAATTTAGGAAAGCCTGTTTCCAGCGCGCGCGCCTGGCCTTTTGTCAGGCGACCTTGGCGCAGCACAAAGCTGCGAATACGGCGTTGCGTGAGGTCTTCATCCTGTGTGAGTTCTGTGTGATTTTGTTCATTCATGCTGCGTATTATCCTATAAAAAGCCATGTCCACGAAATACACGACAATCTAAGATGATTGTCTCAGTTTAGATATTGCCCCGTACGTGGCGAGCTTGTCGAACCATGGCACCACCCTTCGACAAGCTCAGAGCCTGCCCCGTACTTGATACGGGGGCGAACGGTTGGTAGTGAGTTAATAAAAACTGAGCTGCTGCCAAAAAATACTTGAGTCGATTTAGAGCGTATGGGATTTATCGCCGCAGGCAAATCCCAGTAACGGCTCTTCAATATGTTTGCTAAAAGCAATTGCCTTGAATAAATCGCCCATTTCAGCCG
>Ga0209253_10002134_pt1 | contig 17473 bp, 16 predicted proteins | sample FrelakmetBRP12BR_FD_187145 | JGI IMG/M metagenome (GOLD analysis project Ga0209253, IMG submission 187145) | Freshwater lake sediment microbial communities from the University of Notre Dame, USA, for methane emissions studies - BRP12 BR (SPAdes)... | ecosystem: Environmental > Aquatic >...
CAGGGTCTCCTACAACTGGGATGCTAGGGCAGTGAACGACAGGAAGAGGGCCGACGGTGCGACCACGGTGCGCCAGGGAGCCGGTGTGGGCCTGAGCCTGCGCACTTCGAGCAAGCTCCTGGGCTGGCTGGGCGTGTCGCCGCACGCGTCGCTGACGCAGAACTGGTACGACCGGGACAAGTCGGGGAACCGCTTCCCGTCGAGACTCACCTACGGCGCCGGCGTCTCGGCGACCCCGAGCCGTTCGGCGGGTGCCGTCGGCTGGCCGAGGACGTCGGCGGGCTTGAGGGCCGCGGCGAGGCGGGCGCGCAGCGCCGACACGATCAGCTGGTGGGCCGCGGCCGGTCGGCGGAAGCGGACCTCGAGCTTGGCGGGGTGGACGTTGACGTCGATCTCGCCCGGCGGTGCCGCCAGGAAGACCATGGCCACGGGGTAGCGGCCGCGCATGAGCAGGGACTCGTAGCCGTCGAGCACCGCGCGCAGCAGCAGGCGGTCGCGTACCCAGCGCGGGCTGGCGAGCGCCCCACCCTCGCCCGCCAGCGCGACGAAGGTCCACACCAACCGCGCCGTGGCGAGCGACTCGCGCGGCGGCGCGAGGAAGGCCTGCAGGTGCATGCCGTTGCCGCTCGCCTCGAGATCGATCATCGCCCCCGCCCGCTCGGTGCCGAGCACCTGGGCGAGCCGCTGCCGCGTGGTGCGCACCGGCGGGTAGCCGATGACCTCGCGCCCGTCGTGCTCCAGGCGGAAGCCGGTGGTCGGACGCGCCACCGCCAGCCGCGTGAGCAGGTCGACCACGTGCCCGACCTCGGTAGCCGCCGTGCGCAGGAACTTGCGGCGCGCCGGCGTGGTCGCGAACAGCTCGTGCACCTCGACCGTCGTCCCCTGCGCACCAGCGGCCGGCCCCGCGAGCCACGCGCCTCGCGCGCCGGCCTCGACCGCGGTCGCATGCGGCGCCTCCACCCGGCGCGTGACCAGCCGGACGGAGCCCGCGGCGGCGATGCTCGGCAGCGCCTCGCCGCGGAAGCCGAGGGTGCGCACGGCCGGCAGGTCCGCCGCATGGACCAGCTTGCTGGTTGCGTGCCGCGCGAAGGCGAGCACGGCGTCTTCGGGTGTCATGCCCTCGCCGTCGTCGCGCACCGTGATCCGCTCCATGCCGCCCTGGGCGAGGCCCACCTCGACGTGCTGCGCACCGGCGTCGAGGGCGTTCTCGACCAGCTCCTTCACCACCGACGCGGGCCGCTCCACCACCTCGCCGGCGGCGATCTGGCCCTGCACGTCCAGGGCGAGGATCGCGACCGCGCCCACCGAGCCTCCCGCGGCCCGCTAGAGCACGAAGCGCGGGTCCTTGCCGGCCACCCACGCCTCGATCTCCGCCCGTCGCGCCTCGAACCCGGGCCGGCCGAGCAGGCCGAAGGTATACTGCTTCACATCGTCGATCGCGGGCTGCCCGAACGGCTCGACCCGGGTCAGCAGCGCCCCGGCGGCCGTGGCCCACTCGAGCAGGTAGACGAGCTGGCCCACCGTGAAGGCGTTCACCGCGGGCAGCACGATGGCGGCGCTCGGCCGCCCGCGCCGCGCCAGCGCCAGCTCCGTCGCCTGCTGCTCCCCGTTCAGCAGCGCGCCGAGCGCGTTGCCGCCGAGGCACCCCACCTCCTCGATGTCCTGGTAGGCCGCCGGGATGTCGAGCGCCTCGCCGTGGTCCTCGACGCGAAGGAAGAGCACCACCTTGTCGCGCGGGCCCTCGAGGTAGCACTGCAGGTGCGAGTGCTGGTCGGCGCTCCCGCGCGCGCGCACGGCGGTCTGGCCGATCTCGACCGGCCGGCCTTCACGGTCGACCGCCTTCGCGAGCGATTCGTTCCAGCACTCGCAGAACCAGTCCGCGAGGGCGGCGAGCCGGTCGGCGTAGGGCATGGCCACCAGGATCCGCTTGCCACGCGAGGCCGCCAGCGTCACCAGCGCGCCCGCGAGCGCGAGCGCCGGGTCGGCGAGCGGCCCGTCGGCCTCGGCCATGCGCTCGTCCGCGCACGCCGCGCCCGCGAGCAGCTCCTCGACGTCGACGCCGGCGCAGGCCGCCGGGAACAGGCCCGGGGCGCCCAGCAGACAGAAACGCGCGTCGACGTCCGGCGGCACGGCGAGCGCGCGGAAGCCCTCGTCGTTCACGATCTGCCTGAGCGAGCCGCGCTGCGCCTCGGTGGTGACCACGAGGTGGCGCTTGTAGTCGACCGCGCCCAGCTCGCGCAGCAGCCGGTCGCGGACGACGAGGAAGCGCGCCATGGTCTCGGCCGTATCGCCCGACTTGCTGACCACGTTGAAGCCGGTGCGGCGGAGGTCCAGGCTGGCGAGCAAGGCGTGCAGCTCGGCCGGGTCGATCGAGTCCGACACGACGACGCGCATGCCGCCGTCCGCGCGCAGCGCCCGCACCAGCACGCGCGCGCCCTGCGACGAGCCGCCGATGCCGAGCACGACCAGCGTGTCGAACGCCTGTGCGGTCTCGCGCGCCACCGCCGCCACCTTCGCGACGGCGTCGGTCGCGTAGGGCAGCTCGGCGAAGCCGAGGCCCCCGCGGCCGCGGCGGTCGCGCAGCTCGTCCCGCACCGCGAGGAGCGCGGGTCCCAGCGCGTCGAGCGCCGCGGCCTCGAGCCCGTCGGCGCCCACCGCCGAGGCGAGCAGCCCGTTCAGGTCGATCCGCACCGTCATGGCCTCGCGCCACCGACGGCGCCGGTGCGTCGGCATCTGCCGCGGTGTAGCCCCTGGCCCGGTGAGGGTCAAGGCGGAGCCCTCCGCGCACCAGACCCGCTCGAGGGCGCGCTCGCGCCGCGGCGGCCGTGGCGGGCCGTCGCGCCCGTGGCCGGCCGCACCGCCTTGCGCCCCGCCGCTACGCGCGTTACCTCGACGGCGTGTCGATCGCGAAGCTCGCGCCGAGCGCCGAGGCGCTGGTCGCCACGCTCGCACCGCACCGCCGCGCGGGTGCGCGCGTCGTGTTCACCAACGGCTGCTTCGACCTGCTGCACCCCGGCCACGTGCGCTACCTCGCCGCGGCCCGCGCCCTCGGCGACGTGCTCGTGGTCGGCCTCAACGACGATGCGTCGGTGCGGCGGCTGAAGGGCCCGGGGCGACCGATCCTGCACGCCGAGGAGCGGGCCGAGGTCCTGGGCGCGCTGGCCGCGGTCGACCACGTGGTGCTCTTCGGCGACGACACGCCGCTCAGCCTCATCGTCGCGCTCGCGCCCGACGTCCTCGTGAAGGGCGCCGACTGGGCGCTCGGCGACATCGTCGGTCGCGCCGAGGTCGAAGCTGCCGGCGGGCGCGTCGCGCGCATCGTGGTCGTGCCCGGCGTCTCGACGACCGAGCTGCTGCGCCGGATCCGCGCCGCCGTCGACGCCGTCTGACGCGCCGGGCGCACGGCCCGTGCCCGCCGCACGGGGCTGCACGTCCTCCCGGCCGGCGGTTGCCTGGCCGGAGAACGCGTGGTAGCTCCGCCCGACCATGGCCCGCTCCTGCGAGATCTGCAGCAAGCACCGCTCGGTCGGCAACACCGTCAGCCACGCGAACAACAAGTCCAAGCGCACGTGGCAGCCGAACCTGCAGCGGGTGCATGCCAGGGTGGGGACATCGGCCAGACGCCTGCTGGTCTGCACCCGCTGCCTGCGCAGCGGCAAGGTCGCGAAGGCCGCGTCCGTGCCCCGCACCGCCTCGGCCTGACCAGCCGGCCGCGCGCGTCGCCCGCCCTACCCCGCGCTCCGCACCGCGATCGCCTCGATCTCCACGCGCGCGCCCATCGGCAGCGACGCCACGCCGATCGTCGACCGGGCCGGCTGCGGCGCCGAGAAGTAGCGGGCGTAGACGGCGTTCACGGCCGGCCCGTCCGCGAGGTCGGCGAGGAAGAGCGTGGTCTTGACCACATCGTCGAGCTCGAGCCCGGCCACCTCGAGCACCGCGGCGAGGTTCTCGAGCGCGCGCCCGGCTTCGGCGACGGCACCGCCCTCCACCAGCGTCCCGCTGGCCGGGTCGAGGCCGATCTGCCCCGCGCAGAAGACCATCTCGCCGGCCGCCACGCCCTGGCTGTAGGGCCCCACGGGCCTGGGCGCGCGGGCTGTCTCGATCGCCCGCCTCACGAGCGCACCCGCGTGACCTTCATGACGCCGCGCACGCGCCCCAGGTTCCGGATCACCATGTTCAGGTCCTCCAGGCTGCCGATCATCAGCTCGAAGGTGTTCTGCGCCTTCGAGTCGCCCATCGAGTGCACCTGGGCGCGGGCGATGTTGATGCCGGTCGAGCTGATCGCCTTCGACATGGCGGCGAGCAGCCCGGGGCGGTCGACGCAGGTCACCTCGAGGCGCACCGGGCGCGGCGTGCCCTTGCCGTCGTCCCAGGTGACGTCGATGTGGCGCTGCGGATCGGTTTCGAGCACCTTCGGGCAGTCGTGCCCGTGCACGGTGACCCCGCGGCCGCGGGTGATGAACCCGGCGATCCGCTCCCCTGGCAGCGGCTCGCAGCACTTGGCGAACCGCACCAGCATGTCGTCGACGCCCGACACGCGCACGCCGCTCTTCGTCTGACGCGAGACCAGCCGCATCAGGCGCTGCAGCGCACCCTCCTGCTTCTTCTCGCGCTTCTCGAGCTCGCCCTCGGGCAGGATGCGCGCCAGCACCTGCTGCGCGGTGAGCTTGCCGTAGCCGAGGTCGGCGAGCAGCGCCTCCTCGTCCGCCACGCCGAGCTCCCGGAGCACGCGGGCGAGCGTCCCGTCCTTGCGCAGCGCGCCGAACTCGAGGTGGTGGCGGCCGAGATCGCGCTCGAGGATCTCGCGGCCGACCGCCACCGAGCGCTGGCTCTGCTGGCTCTTGATCCAGCCGCGGATGCGCTGCTTGGCCCGCGAGGTCTTCACCAGCTTGAGCCAGTCCTTCGACGGCGTCTGCGTGGCGGTGGTGACGATCTCCACCGTGTCGCCGCTCTGCAGCTGGTACTTGAGCGGGACGATCCGGCCGTTCACCCGGGCGCCGGTGCAGTGGTGGCCCACCTCCGAGTGGATGCGGTAGGCGAAGTCGACGATCGTCGAGCCGACGGGGAAGTTGAGGAGGTCGCCCTGCGGCGTGAACACGAACACCTCCTCGCTGAAGAGGTCCTCCTTCACCGAGCGCAGGAACTCCTGCGGGTCCTGCAGCTGCTGCTGCCACTCGAGGAGCTGGCGGAGCCAGACGAAGCGCTCGTCGGGACCGGGGCCGTTCTGGCCGTCGGCACCCTGCTTGTAGCGCCAGTGGGCGGCGATGCCGTACTCGGCCACCCGGTGCATCTCGCGCGTACGGATCTGGATCTCGATGCGCTCGCCCCAGGGGCCGATGACCGTCGTGTGCAGCGACTGGTAGCCGTTCGCCTTGGGCAGCGCGACGTAGTCCTTGAAGCGGCCGTGCACCGGCTTCCAGCTCGCGTGCACGACGCCGAGCGCCTCGTAGCACTCGCCGATCGAGTCCACGATGACCCGGAAGGCGATCAGGTCGTAGATCTGGTCGTACAGCAGGTTCTGCGCCTGCATCTTCTGGTAGATCGAGAAGAAGTGCTTCGGACGGCCGTTCACCTCGGCCTCGAGCCCCGCCTCGGCGAGCCGCTTCGAGAGGATCGCCACCACTTCCTTCGTGTACTTCTCGCGCTCGACCTTCTTCTTCGCGACGCTGCGCTTCAGCTGGTGGTAGACCTCCGGGTGCAGGAAGCGGAGCGCCTGGTCCTCGAGGTCGCTCTTGATCCACGAGATGCCGAGGCGGTGTGCGAGCGGGGCGTAGATGTCCAGCGTCTCCTGGGCGATGTCCGCCTGCCGCTGCGGCTTCAGGTGGCCGAGCGTGCGCATGTTGTGGGTGCGGTCCGCGAGCTTCACGAGGATCACGCGGATGTCGCGGGCCATCGCGAGCAGCATCTTGCGGAAGTTCTCCGCCTGCTTCTCCTCGCGCGAGGTGAAGCTGATCTGGCCGATCTTGGTGACGCCGTCGACCAGCGCCGCCACCTCGGTGCCGAACATGGCCTCGAGCTGCTCGAGCGTGGCGAGCGTGTCCTCGACGGTGTCGTGCAGCAGCCCCGTGACCACGCTCGGCACGTCGAGGCGGAGGTCGGCGATGATGCCCGCCACCTCGAGCGGGTGCGTCAGGTACGGCTCGCCGGAGAGCCGGCGCTGCCCCCGGTGCACCTCGGCCGAGAAGTCGTACGCCTGCTGGAGGAGGTCGAGGTTCGCGCCGGGATTGTAGCCGCGGACCTTCTCGACCAGGTCGGTGATGGTCATGCGCGGCTCACCGGGGGGAATCGCCGGCGCGCCTCGCCGACGATGGTGCCGGCGATGTCGCCGGGCGTGCGGCTCGCCGTGTCGAGCACCAGGTCGTAGCGGTCGTGCGCGTGGTAGTCGACCCCGTAGATCTCCTGGTAGCGCCGGCGGTCGGATGCCTCGCGGGCCTGGATCTCGCGCAGCCGGTCGGCCGCGGCCCCCCCCTCCCGCCCGCTGATGCGCTCGGCCCGCACGGCCTCGGAGGCGTCGAGGAACACCTTGAGCGCCTGCACGCCCGCCTGCTCCGCCATGAAGGCCGCCAGCCGACCCTCGAGCACGGCCTCGCCGCCGGCGGCGCGATCGCGCATGCGGTGGTCGAGGTCGCGGTCGATCGACGGGTCGGTTTCGGCCCGGCGGACGTACTCCTCGAGCGAGAGGCCGTGCGCGCGGGCCTGCTCGCGGAAGAGGTTCCCGGCGTACACGTGCTCCAGCGCCAGCTCGCGCGCGACCAGCCGCGCCACCGTGGTCTTGCCGCTGCCGGGGAGACCCGAGATCGTGATCAGCACCGCCGGGCATCATAGCGCCCCGCCGCCGCCGGTGCACCCGCCCGCACCACCCCGCGGGGCGCGGGGCGCGTCACTCGACGTTCTGCACCTGTTCCCGGAGCTTCTCCACCTCCCCCTTGGCCTCGAGCACCAGCCCGCTGGTCGCCAGATCGGACGCCTTCGCACCGGTGGTGTTCAGCTCGCGCAGCACCTCCTGGAGCAGGAACTCCACGCGCTTGCCCGCCGGCGCCGTCGCCCGCATGGCCGCCTCGAGGGCAGCCAGGTGGCCGTCGAGGCGAACCAGCTCCTCGGTGACGTCGCCGCGCTCCGCCAGCGTCGCCAGCTCCTGCGCGAGGCGCCCCGGGTCGAGGCCCACGCCGTCGCCGAGGCGCGCGAGCCGCTCCTCCACGCGACGCCGCACGGCGCGCTCGATCTGCGGGAGACGGGCACGGATCCGGGCGGCGAGCCGGACCAGCGCGCGCACCCGGCGCTGCATGTCGCGGCGGAGGTGGCGCCCCTCGCGCCGCCGCTCGCCGTCGAACACGCGCAGCGCCGCGCCCAGCGCCCGGCGCAGGGCCGGCAGCTCGCGACCGGGATCGGACGTCCGCTCGGACACCTCGAAGAGCTCCGGCAGCCGCAGCACCTCGGCGATGCCGACCTCGCCGGCCAGGCCGAGCCGCCGCGCGAGCCTGCGCGCCGCCTCGACGTAGGCGCCCGCCAGCTCCTCGCGCACGGCGACGCGGTAGCGCCGCTGCGCCGCCACCGGCGTCCGCGCGACCGTGACGTCCACCCGCCCGCGCTCCACCCGCGTGCGCACCCGATCGCGGATCTCCGCCTCCCAGGACGCGTACTCGCGCGGCGCCGCGATCTTCACGTCGAGGTGGCGCTGGTTGACCCCGCGGATCTCCACCGTGATGCGCGCCCCCGGGGCCTCGGCCACGGCCGTCCCGAATCCGGTCATGCTCCGCACGGCCTACCTCCCGCGCACGGCCGCGCGCAGCTCGCCGGCCGTGACCGTGGCCGTGCCCACCTTGCCCACCACCACGCCCGCGGCATGGTTGGCGAGCATGGTGGCCTCTTCGAGCGTGGCCCCCGCGCCCAGCGCCAGCGCGCAGGTCGCGACCACGGTGTCGCCGGCGCCGGTCACGTCGTACACCTCGCGCGCCGCGGTGGGGAACGCCCGCACGCGCCCGCCGGGCCGGAACAGCGCCATGCCCTCGTCACCGCGCGAGATCAGCACGGCCTCGGCCTCCCACAGCGCGAGCAGCCGCTCGCCGGCGGCGCGCAGCGAGGCCGCGTCCGTGATCTCGATCCCCGACGCGGCCCCCGCCTCCTCGCGATTCGGCTTGACCAGCGACGGCCGCCGGTAGTGCGGGAAGTTCGCCCGCTTGGGGTCCACCACCCAGGTGAACCGCCGCCGCTCGTGGGCCTCCGCCAGGGCGGCCAGCAGCTCGGGGCCGATGGCGCCCTTGCCGTAGTCGCTCACGACCACCACGTCGTAGCGGCGCAGCGCGCCGAGCACGCGCTCGCACATGCGACGTGCGACCGCGCCGTCGGCCGGTGCGGACCCCTCGCGATCGAGCCGCACCAGCTGCTGGTTGTGGGCGATGATCCGCGTCTTCTGGGTGGTGAGGTGCTCGCGGGCCACCACGACCTCGTCCGTACGCGCCCCGAGCGCGGCCAGCGCCGCGAGCAGCCGGGTGCCGGCCGGGTCGCGCCCGACGATGCCGCACACCGCCGCCCGCCCGCCCAGCGCCGCGACGTTGCTCACGACGTTGCCGGCGCCTCCCGGGCGCGCGTCCTCGCGCGTGACGTGGACGACGGGCACCGGCGCCTCCGGCGAGATGCGCTGTACCCGCCCCCACACGAAGCGGTCGAGCATCAGGTCGCCAACCACCAGCACGCGGACCCCGGCCAGCCGGCGCACGAGCCCCACCAGCCGCGCCGGCGTCATCCCCCGCATGCGCCCCCCTGGTAGCAGGCGAGCGTTCCGGCCGCCATCCGCGCGGCGGTGTAGCGTGCGAGCACGTGCGCGCGCCCGGCCGCGCCGAGACGCTCGCGCCGGGGCCGGTCGGCCGCCAGGCCGGCGAGGGCGGCGGCGAGCGCCTCCACGTCCTGCGGCGGAACCAGCAGGCCAGTCTCGCCGTGGCGCACCACCTCGGCCAGCCCGCCGACGCGCGCCGCGACCACCGGCTTCCCGGCCGCCATCGCCTCCAGCGCGGCCACGCCGAGGCCCTCCCAGCGCGACGGCATCGCGACCACGTCCGCGGCCGCCAGGCACGCCGCGACGTCGCGACGGAACCCGGCCACGATCGCCGGCGGGGCAAGCGTGGCTGCCGTGCGGCGGAGTGCCGCGGCCTCGGGGCCGTCGCCGCAGAGCACGACGCGCAGCCGCGGCGCTGCCGGGCGCCCGGCCGCCGCGAGCAGCAGATCGTGCCCCTTGCGCTGCACCAGCGCCCCGATCGCCACCACCAGCACCTCGTCCTCGCGCACGCCCCACGCCGCGCGCAGCGCCGCCCGCGCCCCGGGCGGCGGCGCGAAGGCGTCCGGGTCGACGCCGCTCGGCACCACGCGGATCCGTTCGGCCCGCACCCCGGCACGCACCAGCGCGTCGCGCACTCCCTCGGAGATCGCAATCACGGCGTCGACGGCCCGGTTGTACAGCCAGCGCACGTAGGGGCCTCCGGCCGGCGCGTAGTCCATGCGCCGGGTGACGACCAGCCGGGCCCCGAGCCCGCGGCAGGCCGGGGCCATCGCATGCGCCCGCGCGGTGTGGAAGTGCACGACGTCGTGGCCGCGCACCAGCCGCCGCAGCCGCAGGGCAGCCAGGACGTCCACGTGGTTGGCGATGCGCAGCGGCGCGACGGGCACGCCGGCGGCCTCCGCCGCGGCTGCGAGCGGGGCGCCACGCGGCGCGGCGAGCGTGGAGCGATGCCCGCGCGCGCCGAGCTCGCGCAGCAGCGTCAGCACCTGCACCTCGCCGCCGCCCCAGCCCCGCTCCGGATCCACGTGCAGGACCTTCACCGCGCGTCGTCCCGGCAGGCCACGAGGAGCGCCACCGTCACCCACATGGCGGTCGCCACCTCGTTGTCGCCGAAGTTGTACTGCGTGAGGCCGGCGAGCAGGAACGCGCAGACGGCGACCCACGCCCCGGCCGCGGTCGACCAGGCGCCGGCGTCGGGCGCGGCCGCGATGGCCTCCCAGCCGAGACGCAGCACCACCGCGAAGAGCAGGCAGAAGGCGGCGAGCCCGAGCAGCCCGGCCTCGGCCGCGAGCTGCAGCAGGTTCGAGTGCGCGTGCGAGCGCCGGTCGGCCGCGGGCCAGGCGTCGTAGTACGGGCGCGCGGCGGTGCGGTAGCGGCCGAAGCCCAGGCCGAGCAGGGGGTGGTCGCGGACGATGTCGAGGTTGGCGCGGTAGATCGCGATCCGGCCCGCGTTCGCGCCGCCCAGGGTGAAGATCGGCTCGGCCTGCGCGCGCAGCCCCGGCGAGAGCGCCGCCACCACGCCGGCCAGGGCGATCAGCCCCGCCAGCCCCGCCAGCGCACGCCTGCGGCCCACCCCGGCGAGGACGAGCGCGGACGCCCCGAGCGCGAGCCAGACGCCGCGCGCGGTCGAGTACGCGATCGCGGTCACCAGCAGGCCGGCCGCCACCCACGCCCAGCGGGCGCCGCCGAGCGCGAAGGTGGTGGCGAAGGCGAGCGGGAAGATCATCGCGTGCGCGTAGGTCAGGTAGTTCTTGAAGAAGCCGACGACGGCGAAGCCCGCCGCGCCCTCCAGACGGGGACGGACGCGCGTCGGCCGCCCAAGCGCCTCGCGGTACCAGTCGGCTCCGGTGTGGTGCTGCAGGATTCCGTAGGCGCCGGCCACCGCCCCCGCGGCGATCAGGACGAGCGCCAGCCGGCGGGCGTGGGCGCGGTCCTCGAGCCACCAGTACACGCCGAAGTAGCCGACCACGATCCACGGCCGGTCCCACCCCCCCGCCTCGAGGGGACGCCCGCTCGCCAGCGTGCTCACCACGAGCGTGCCGAAGAACACCGCGAGCGCGCCGTCGAGCGGCGTGGCGCGCGCCACGCCCCGGCCCGCCAGCCGCGCGCCGAGCGCGAGGACGGCGAGCGCGACGATGCCGATCTGCATGCCGCTGATCGACAGGGGCAGCGACGCCACCGTGAAGACGAGCAGCGCGCGGGCGAGGCGCCGGACCGCGCGCGGCGGCGCGAGTGCGCCGGGCGGGAGCCGAGGCGCCGGCGTCACACGCCCCGTCGCGTCAGCATCACCTTCACGGTCTCGGAGAGGATGCGGAAGTCGAGCCACAGGGAGCGATTGTGGATGTAGGCCAGGTCGTACTTGAGCTTGGTGGGCGCCGAGGTGTGATACTCGCCGTTGACCTGCGCGTAGCCGGTGAGCCCCGGCCGCACCCGTAACCGGCTGGCGTAGCCGCGGACCTCGCGCTCGAAGCGCTCCACGAACTCGGGCCGCTCGGGCCGCGGTCCGACGAAGCTCATGTCGCCGCGGAGCACGTTCCAGAGCTGCGGGAACTCGTCGAGCCGCGTCCCGCGCAGCAGGCGCCCCAGCGCCGTGACGCGCGGATCGTGCCTGCGGGCGAGCACCGGCCCGGTGGCCCGCTCGGCCTCGGCGTGCATCGTGCGGAACTTGTACATGACGAAGGCGCGGCCGTCCTTGCCGACGCGGGTCTGGCGGTAGATGACGGGCCCCGTCGAGGTCAAGCCGATCGCGGCCGCCACCGCGAGCAGCACGGGCGCGGCGACGGCAACGAGCACCACGGCCAGGGTGACGTCGACGATTCGCTTGACGAGCGCGCCCGCCCCGTCGGCCGGGGTGTCGTCGAGCACCTCGATCAACGGAATGTCGTGCAGGCGGAGCGTCTCCCGCCGTCCGATCAGGATCTCGAACGGCGACGGCACCACCGAGATGCGCGCACGAGACGCCGCCCGGCGCGCGAGCTCGTCGAGCAGCTCGTCCTGCCAGCCGGTGTCCGAGGCGATGATCACCTCGTCGACCTGGTGGCGCTCGAGCAGCAGCGGCAGCTCGTCGCGCGTGCCGACCACGGGGACGTCGGCCAGCGTCGGCGGGCGCGCCCCGTTGCCGCCGTCCACCACCGTGCCGACCACGTCGAGGCCGAGCCAGCCGTGCCCCCGGATGGTCTGCAGCACCTCGGTCGCCGCGACGTTGGAGCCGACGACGAGCACGCGCCGGCGCGGCCAGCGGCGCATCATCCGCCGGCAGCCGACCCGCCAGCCGAACAGCAGCGCGCCGTTCAGGACGGCGAGCACCACCAGGATCGAGCGTGGGAACAGCAGGTCCTGCCGGAAGAAGTACACCGCGACCAGCAGCAGCGCCTGCAGCATGGCGGCCGCCACCACCGCGCCCAGGTGGTGCCGCGGGTGCATCACGGCCCGCGTCTCGTAGAGGCCGAGGAAGTAGAGGACGAGCAGCTGCGCCGCCAGCATCTCGACCCAGTGATGCTGCACCTCGCCGAAGCGGATGTAGGGCAGATAGCCCTGCGTCCACGGGAACGGGACCAGCATGCGCAGGACGAAGGCGAACAGGTACGCGAGCAGGCATGCGAGGAGGTCGCCAGCCGCCAGGATCCCCCAGCGCAGGCGTGATGCGGCGTCGCGCCGGTGCACGTTCGCTGCTTACCAGACGCCGTTGCGTGCGCAACACGGCGCGTCGCGATCCGGCGCCCCGACCCCGTCCCGGGCGGCCGCGACAGCCGCCTCCCAGGCGGCTTCGACCGCCGCGGCCGAGGCCTCCCAGCGGTAGCGCCGCTCGACCAGGGTGCGCGCCGCGACCGCCAGGGCGCGGCCCCGGCCCGGGTCGGTGAGCAGCGCGACGGCCGCCGCGGCGAGGCCGTCCGCGTCCCCGGCAACCAGCAGGTGCTCCCCGGGCACGACCTCGAGCGCGGCCGCCACCGCGGGCGTGGTCACGACCGGCGTCCCCACCGCCATCGCTTCCAGGACCTTGTTCTGGAGCCCCGTGCCCGAGCGCATCGGGACCACGGCAACCGCCGCCGCGGCCAGCTCCGGCGCCATCGCCGGGACGTCGCGCACGACGGTCACGCCGGGCACCGCGGCCAGCGCGCGAACGGCCCGCGCCGGCCGCGCGCCCACCAGGCGCAGCTCCGCCGCGGGCACCTGGGCGCGGATGCGGGGGAAGACGTCCCGCACCATCCAGCGCGCGGCGTCGACGTTGGGGAAGTAGCCGAGGTTGCCGGAGAAGACCAGGCGCGGCGTGCGCCGCGGGGCCGCGGCGAAGGCGAAGGCGGCCGTGTCGACGCCGTTCGGCACCACGTCGATGCGCCCGGCGCCGATCGCCGCCCGGTCCGCGGCCGATACCACCAGGCAGCGCGCCACCTGCGCCGCCAGCGCCGGCTCGAAACGCCGCAGCCGCGCCGCCTCACACGCCGCGACCGGGGCGAGCGGCCCGCCCTCGAGCGCCGCCCGTCGTGCCATGTTCAGCGAGAGCGCGTCGATCAGGTCGATCACCACCGGCGGCCGGGTGGACGACGGCAGGTAGGCGGCGGTGCGGACCAGCTGCGCGTGCACCACGTCGAAGCCGCCTGCCGCGATCCGCGCGGCCACGCGCCGCCGCGCCCGCCGGCGCTCGTAGAACAGCACCTGCAGCGGACGCCGGTCGCCGGCGAGCGCACGGGCGAGCGCCGGCACCGCCCCCAGCCAGCCGAGCGGCTCGACCACGAGCCGCACGCCGAGCGCTTCGACGGCGGCACGCAATGCCGCCGAGGGCTCGCGCGGGAGGAGCGCGCAGCAGGTGATGTCGTGCCGTGGCGCGAGGCAGCGCAGGTGGTGGAGGGCGCGGATCTGGTCGCCGCGCCACGGCGGCAGCGGCAGGCGGGTGATGAGGACGAGGACGCGCACCACGCCTCTACGCCGCATCCCAGCGCTTGGTGCTCTCCGCCTGCCGCCACACGCCGGCAGTCCGGCCCTGGCGCCAGCGCCGCTCGGCGATCAGCCGGCAGGCGTGACGCAGGGCCAGGTACACCGCGGCCCGGGCCGCGTTCGCGGGCCCCAGGCTGCGCACCGCCGCCCAGGTCCCCGGCTGCGGCGCGCTGCGCGTCTCGAGGCCGGCGTACCCGCGCGCCAGCTGCACCTTGCCCAGCTCGATGCGCACCCGCTGGCGCACGAAGTCGCGCAGCGTGGCCGGCAGGCGAACGACCACGCGCGCCTCGGGGACGCGGACGACGCGCTGATGGCCCAGCGTGAGCTCGAGCCAGCGCTCGGGCTCGACGAGGTCGTCGGGCATGCGGGCGGGCAGCGCCGCCAGCCGCGCGGCGTAGAGCTGACCCGACAGGTTGGGCCAGTCGATCGCGTAGGGGGCCGCCATGATGCGCTCGAAGGCCGTGCCGCGCGGCGCGCACGTGGTCTTCGGCGAGGCGACGGCGGCCTCGGGCTGCCGCTCGAGCGCGGCGAGGAGCAGCCCGATCGCGCCGGGCCCGAGATCGACGTCGGCATCGAGGAAGACCGCGATCGCCGAGCGGGCGCCGGCGCGGAGCAGGTTCCAGGCGACCGGCTTGCCCTCGCGCCGGGTGGCCAGCGCGAGCACGCCGAGCGGCGCCACGGGCGCCGGCCAGCCGCCGCCCGCGTCGGCGTCCACCAGAGGGCACGGCGCCCCGTGCCGCACGGCCAGCGCACGCAGGTCGGCGAGCGCGCGGCTGCCCGCCGCCCCCGCGCCGTTCAGGCAGACGAGGATCTCGAGCGCCGCGCTGGACGCCTGGGGCGCCGCATGCCAGCCCGCGAGCGCCGCCTCCAGGGTCCGGCCGAGCGAGGGCTCGTCCGTGCGGCACGGCACGGCGAGGGTGATCAGCGCCTCGCGCTCGCGCGCGGCGGACTGCGAGCCTGCGCTCATGCCGGCAGCGGGGCGAGGCAGGCCCGCACCACCCGCCCGTAGGTCGCCGCGGTCGTCGCCCGTCCGAGCACCGCCGCCAGCGCGGCCTTGCTGCCGAACTTCGCCGCGGCGAGCGCGCGGAAGACGAGCAGCTCGGCCGGCCGGCCGCGCCGCGCGTAGAAGCGCAGCTCGCCCTGCACGACGGCCGCCTCGCGGCCGTCGCCGAAGCGCCGCCGCGCGCTCGGGCTTCCGCCGTGGATCGCGCGCGCCGCGGGCACGCAGATGGTGCGGGCGCCGAGCCGGGCGGCGCGGTGGCAGAGATCCATGTCCTCGCCGTAGCAGAAGTAGGCGGGGTCGAAGCCATGGAGCTGGAGGAAGAGGTCCCGGCGCACCGCCATGAACGTGCCATATACCCAGTCGACCGCGTACGGGCGACGCCGGCGTCGTGACGCCAGGCGCCCGAGCGTGGTGTCGAGCAGCAGGTGGCGCACCGGGCCGAAGCGCGCCGCCGCGGGCTGCCAGCGGCCGCGGGGATCCACCAGCCCGCCGCCCGCGACGCCCGCCGCCGGGACGGCGAGGAGCGCCTGGGCCAGCGCCCCGACCGCGCCCGGCAGGACGCACGCGTCGGGGTTGAGGAAGACGAGGACATCGCCGGACGCTGCCGCGGCGCCCCGGTTCGCCCCCTGGGCGAAGCCGAGGTTCGCACCCGTCTCGATCACCCGCGCCCACGGCGCCCGCGCGCGCGCGGCGGCGAGGCTGCCGTCGCCGGAAGCGTTGTCGACCAGGATGGTCTCGCGCACGCCCGTGCCCTCGGCCTCCAGGCTGGCCAGGCACTCGAGCAGCGCCGTCCCGGCGTTCCAGTTCACGACCACCACCGACGCACGCACCGGGGCCGAGCCTACCACGGCCCGCGCTCGCGCTCCCATACGCGCGCCCAGCGCAGGAAGGTGTAGAAGGCATCGGTCGCGGCGACGAAGCAGCCGGCCACGCCCTCGAGCGCCGCGCCCCGCAGCAGCCACGCACGCAGGAAGCGCCACGCAGGATCGCCTGCGAGCCGAGCGAGCCCGACCCGGCGCCCCGCCGGCACCTGGCGCGCGGCGACGGCCGTCAGCTTGGCCACGCTGCGCAGGTGGTCCGCCACGTCGGCGTAGGTGTAGTGCAGGATCGGCGCCTCGAGGCGGAGCACGCGCCCGGTCACCTCCAGCCGGTCGTGCGGATCGGTGCCGCCCCACACCGCGCGCTCTCGCCGGACGAGCCGGACCACGGGCCGCGGGTACCAGCCGCCGCGGTACCACCAGCGGCCGAGGTACGACACCAGCCGCGGCACGCGGAAGCCGCCGACCTCGGCCGGCAGCGGGCGTGCGAGCACTGCCTGCACCTCGCTCGCCAGCTCTGGCGTGATGCGCTCGTCCGCGTCGAGGCTGAGCACCCAGTCGCCCGTCGCCTGCTCGAAGGCGAACTGCTTCTGCGCGCGGTAGCCGGGCCACGGGTTGTGCAGCACGCGGTCGGCGACGCTCTCGGCGATGGCCACGGTGCCGTCCCGCGAGCCGCCGTCCACGACCACCACCTGGTCGCACCAGCGGGCGCTCTCGAGGCAGCTCGCGATCTGTGCGGCCTCGTCCTGGCAGACGACCGTGCAGCTCACGATCACCGCCCGCCGCGCCGGGCCGCTGCGCTCGCGCGACCGCTCCTTGCGCGCCGCGGCCCGCAGGACCGCGCGCACCCAGGCACGCCGCGAGGCGCGGGTGGAGGCGGGCCCGAGGTAGGCGTCGAGCAGCCGCAGCCGGGCCGCGCGGTTCGCCGCCCGCCCGAGGGTGCGTTCGAGCTGCACCAGGTTCTTGCGCCGGCGTCGCAGCCCCGGCCCGCGCCCGAAAGAGACCCGCTCGAGATCGAGCAGCACCAGCGCCGGCGCGTCCTCGGAGCCGCGCACCAGCAGGTTCACGTCCTTGAGATCGTTGTGGTAGACGCCGGCTGCGTGCAGCGCGGCGAGAACCCGGCCGAGCGCCCGCGCGAGCTCCCGTCGGGCCGGTGGCCTGCCCGCGAGCGCCGTCCAGCGCAGGTCGGCGGTGGTGGCGCCCTCGACCTCGCGGCTCACGAAGAAGCTGCGCACGAGGCAGCCGAGCCGTCGGAACTCGAGGGCCGCCACCACGGCCGGCACGCCGAAGCCCCGCGCCTCGAGCGCCTGCGCCGCCGCGAACGCCCGCGCCGCCGGCGACGGCCGGCCGAGGCTGCCGAGTCGCACGCGCATGGCGTGGACCGTGTAGCGCTTGATCCAGAGCGGCCCGAGCCGCGTCACCACCCGGCCCACCACGACCTTCGGCTGCAGCTTGACCACCCGGCAGCGCGGATGCGTGAGCAGCCGGTCGGCGTCGCCGTCCGGCGCCAGGTCGGCGTCGAGGTCGACCCCAGGCGCCAGCCACGCGCGCAGCGGCCCGCGCACGAGCCGGCGATCGGCCTCAGCGCCCACCGGCGGCCTCCGCCAGCACGCGCTCCAGCCGCTCCAGGTGGCGCTCCCAGGGCAGGGCCTCGGCGCAGCGGCGCGCGGCCCGGCCGAGCGCCGGCCCCTCGACCCCGAGCGCGCGCTCGAGCGCCGCGCCGAGCGCGGCGCCGTCCGCCGGGTCGTCGATCACCAGGGCATCCAGCGGCGGCTCGAGCAGCTCCGCCGCACCGGTCGAGCGGCTCGTCACCACCGGCACGCCCGCCGCGCAGGCCTCGAGCACGACGTTGCCGAAGGCCTCCTGGCGCGACGGCACGCAGACGGCGTCGGCGGCGGCGAGCACGGCGTCGACGTCGCGGCGCGGGCCGGTCACGTGGACCCGCCC
>Ga0209253_10002136_pt1 | contig 17470 bp, 21 predicted proteins | sample FrelakmetBRP12BR_FD_187145 | JGI IMG/M metagenome (GOLD analysis project Ga0209253, IMG submission 187145) | Freshwater lake sediment microbial communities from the University of Notre Dame, USA, for methane emissions studies - BRP12 BR (SPAdes)... | ecosystem: Environmental > Aquatic >...
ACCCGCACCCCCTCCGCCATCAGCTCCTCGATCCAGGCAGACATCTTCCCGCTCGCACGCCCGCTCGGACGGCCCAGGATGAGCTCGAGCTGGACGCTCGCCCCGGGGAAGGGCTGCAGCGCGTGGATGTGCGTGCGCAGGTTGTCGAGGTCGAGACGCGTCGGTTCGGCGGCGACGTACAGCGACCCGCGGGACGAAACGATCCGCGCATGGAACATCGACTGCCTCGATGCAGGTGGGAGTACCGATCTGCCAGGTACTCTACTGCTCGGCTTGCACGATCGTCAATCACGGTTTTTCTCGCATGGTCCTCCACAGAGGCGTGACCGGCGACGACGCGCCGAGTCAGCGCCGCAGGGACGGCCGTCGCTCGACCTGCGAATGGTAGAGCCGGTCGTCCAGGCCGGCGAGCAGCGCGCCGGGATCCTCTCGCCTCGCCCCGCCGGTCGCGTCGATCAGGTAGGAGGCGACGAAGTCGTACCGGATCCAGTAGATCACCCGCTCGCGCGGCCCCGCTTCGGTCCGCGACGAGCGGTAGATCCACTTCTCGTTGAAGCGGTGCCCGTGCTCTTCCATCTCCCGCGCCTCATTGACGCTTCCGATCGTGACGTCCGGGGTCCCCCAGCGCTGCACGACGAGGTTGCGCTTGACTTCGCCTGCGGGTGTGGCGCTCACGGCTCGAAGCTCCCCGGCAGCGGGCAGCGCCGCCCGTCGACGTGAGCCTCGAACTCCGCGCGGAAGCGGCGCAGGAAGCCGGTCGCTGCCCAGGCGGCCGCATCGGAGAGGGCACAGATGGTCTGTCCTTCCATGTAGCCGCCGACGGCTTCGATCGTCCCGAGGTCCGCGTGCTCGCCGGCTCCGGCCTCGATCCGGCGCAGCAGCTTGTAGAGCCAGGCCGTCCCCTCGCGGCACTGGGTGCACTGCCCGCAGGTCTCGTGACGGAAGAACCGCGCCACCACGATGGCCGCGCGCACCATGCACGTGGTCTCGTCCATGACCACGATGCCTCCCGTTCCGAGGAGCGTCCCCGCCTGCCGCAGCGACTCGTGGTCCATCCGTACGTCGACCTGCTCGGCCGAAAGCACGGGCATCGACACCCCTCCCGGGATGACCGCCTTGAGCGCGCGACCATCGCGCACGCCGCCAGCGTGCTGGTAGATGATCTCGCTGAGCGTCGTGCCGAGCGGCAGCTCGTAGACGCCGGGGCGAACGACGTGCCCGCTCACCCCGAAGAGCGTGTTGCCCGTGCTGGTCGAGGTGCCGATCGTCTTGAACCACTCGGCGCCGCGCCGCACGATCGCCGGCACGTGGGCGATCGTCTCCACGTTGTTGACCGTGGTCGGGCACCCCCAGAGCCCGTAGACGGCCGGGAACGGCGGCCGCTTGCGCGGCTGACCCTTCTTGCCCTCGGCCGACTCGATCATCCCCGTCTCCTCGCCGCAAATGTAGGCGCCGGCCCCGCGCATGACGTGGACGTCGAAGTCGCGATCGGTCCCGAAGTGCCGCCGACCCAGGAGACCGGCCGCGCGCGCCTCGACGATCGCCTCCGACAGGATCCGGAAGGGCGCCACGTACTCGCCGCGCACGTACACGTAGGCGGCGCGGGCGCCGACCGCGTGGCCGGCGATGATCAGCCCCTCGATCAGGAGATGCGGGTTGCGCTCGAGTATCTGGCGATCCTTGAACGTGCCCGGCTCGCTCTCGTCGGCGTTGCAGGCGATGTAGCTCGGCTTCGGCCCCCCGGGCTTCGGCATGAAGGTCCACTTCTGACCGGTGCCGAATCCTGCACCGCCGCGACCGCGCAGTCCCGAGGCCTTCACCTCGTCGACCACCTGCTCGGGGGTCATCGCGCGGAGCGCGCGCGCGGCTGCCGCGTATCCGCCGGCGTTCCGGAAGGTCTCGAGCCCGCGCCAGTCGGTGCCGTCGGGCGGGAGGAGGTAGCGCTCGGAGGCCATGGTGCTCAGCCGATTGCCTTCACCAGTTCGTCCAGGCGGTCCGGTCGCACGTTCTCGATGAACGGCTCGTTGTTGACCTGCACGCACACCGCGGTCCCGCACGACCCGAGGCACTGGACCTCCTCGAGCGAGTAGGCGCCGTCGGCGCGGCGCTCGCCGCAGCGGACGCCGAGCCGCTCCTCGAGGCCGCGGATGACCGCCCGCGACCCGGTGAGCGCGCAGCCGAGGTTGGCGCACACCTGCACGTGGCGACGCCCCACCGGGTGCTCGTGGTACATCGGGTAGAAGGTGACGACCTCGCGCACCTCGATCGGCCGCAGGCCGAGGATCGCGGCGACCTCGCGCTGCGCCGCGAGCGGGACGTACCCGAGCTCCGCCTGTACCATGTGCAGCGCCATGAGGAGCGCGGAGCGCGGCTCCGGGTACTTGCCGGTCTCGGCGACGATCGCCTCCCGGACCGCTGCGGAGAGGAGCGGTGCCGCTCGTTCCTCGCTCATCGGTCGCACTCGCCGCCGATCATGTTGATCATGTCGAACGTGGGCACGATGTCCGCGAGCAGCGCACCCTGGATCATGTCGCGCATGGCCTGCGTGTTGCTGAAGCTCGGGGCTCGACAGCGGCACTTCCAGGGCTGCCCGCTGCCGGTGCTGACGAGGTAGAACCCGAGCTCTCCGTTCGCGCCCTCGACGGCCTGATACACCTCGCCCGCCGGCGGGCGCATCCCCTCGGTCACCAGCTTGAACTGGGCGATCAGCTCCTCCATGCGATTGAAGACCTTGCCCTTGGGCGGCAGGCGCAGACGGGGATCGTCGATGTCCACCGGCCCGTCCGGGAGATCGCGCAGCGCCTGCTCGATGATGCGCACGCTCTGCCGCAGCTCCTCGACGCGCACCAGGTACCGATCGTAGTTGTCCCCGGCGTTCCCGACCGGGACGTCGAAGTCGAGCCGGTCGTAGACCAGGTACGGCTGCGCCCGGCGGACGTCGTACGCGACGCCGGCCGCGCGCAGCAGCGGCCCCGTCACCCCGTGTGCGATCAGGGTCTCGGCGGGGGCCCTGCCGGTGCCCTCCATCCGCTCGCGGAAGATCGGGTTGTCGGTGAGCAGCCGGTCGACGTCGGCGAAGATCGCGAGCGCCGCCTGCACCTTCTGGCGGCACAGGTCGGCGAATCCCGGCGGCAGATCGCTCTGGAGGCCGCCGATCCGCACGTAGTTCGTGGTCACACGCGCGCCGCAGAGGGCCTCGTGGAGGTCCCAGATGTGCTCGCGCGCCTGCACCGCGTAGAGGAAGGGAGTGGTCGCGGCGAGCTCCAGCGCGGCCGCGCCGAGGCAGGTGAAGTGATCGCTCATCCGCGAGAGCTCGCTCGCGATCACACGGATGTACTCGCAGCGCGGCGGGACCCTGACGCCGAACAGCTTCTCGACCGCGAGGCAGTACCCGACGTTGTTGATCATCGGGCTCACGTAGTTCAGGCGATCGGTGTAGGGGATCGCCTGGTACCACTCCCCGCTCTCGCACTCCTTCTCGAAGCCGCGATGCAGGTATCCGACCTCGATGCCGGCGTCGATGATGCGCTCGCCATCGAGCCTGAGCGCGATTCTGACGGTGCCGTGGGTCGCGGGATGGGAGGGCCCCATCTGGATCTCCATCGGCTCGGTGTGGAGATCCTCGGTGAACGGCACCTTATTGCCAGCGACCGTATCCCGCACGCTCGCGCTGCTCCGTTCGTTCCGCCTGCGGCGCGTCGAGGTCCTCTCTGCGGACGAGAGGCTGCCGCTTCTCCTTGGGGTAGTCCTTGCGTAACGGATGTCCCTCGAACTCCGGGTAGAGGTAGATGCGGCGGAGATCGGGGTGACCCTCGAAGACGATGCCGTACATGTCGTAGGTCTCCCGCTCGAGCCAGTTGGCGCCGCGCCACACCGGCGTGACCGACGCCAGGCGCGGGCTCTCCTCCGGCACGCGTGCCTTCAGCCGCAGGCGCTGATTCCTGGACAGCGAGTAGAGATGGTACACCACCTCGAAGCGCGGCACGCTTCCGAGGTAGTCGACCGCGGTGATGTCCACGAGGAGGTCGAACGCGAGCGCCGGGTCGTCCCGCACGAAGGTCGCGATCTCCAGGATCGAGGCCGCGGCGACCTCGGCGGTGGCATCGCCCCGGTGGGCGTGCGTCCCCAGGATGCGCTCGTCGAAACGCGCACGGAGCCGCGCGAGAGCCGGATGTGCCTCCATGCCGCCCTCGCCGCTCACCTGCCCTGCCCCTGCGCGACTGGCTGCTCGGAGGCCAGGCGCGCGCCCGCGCGCTCGTACCCGCGGCGGATGTGCGCCAGTCGCGTCCCGAGCTCGCTCCCCGGCACGAGCAGGTCGCGCTTGTGCCACACGCTGCCGCGCCAGTCGGTGGTCGCGATGTCCACGCGCTGGCTCATCACGATCGCCTCCTCGGGGCAGGCCTCCTCGCACAGGCCGCAGAACATGCAGCGCGACATGTCGATGTCGAACAGCTCGGGATAGCGCTCGATCTCGTCGGCGGTCTCGGCGGGGTAGATCGTGATGCAGTCGACCGGGCATGCCCACTCGCACAGGCCGCAGGCGACGCAGCGCTCCTTGCCATCCGGCATCTGCACCAGCACGGGCATGCCGCGAAAAGCCGGGGACAGACGCTGCGACTCCTCGGGGTACTGGATGGTGAAGATCCGGGGAGTGCCGCGCACGAACCCCCACAGGTTGCGCAGGAAGTGCCGGCCCGTCACCGCCAGTCCGCGCAGGATGGCGATCGGGCCCAGGGGATCCACCACCCGCGGACGCGGGCGGCGTGCGACGGTGAGGACGCCGCCCGGCACCTATGCCTCCGCCGTCGGCGCCCCCAGGCTGCCGAGGGTCTCCCAGCTGAGCCCGCGATAGGCGGGAACCGTCGCCACGATGTCCCGGAAGATGCGCGCGGGCTCGAAGGCTTCGGCCGGGACCTCGATGCCGAGCCGGCGGCCGATCTGCAGGAAGATCTCCCCGTCCGTCGGCTGCTGCGCCGGGTCGAGCGCCCGGCGCACGCGCTGCACGCGGCCCGCGACGTTGGTGAAGGTCCCTTCCTTCTCCGCGAACGTGAGCCCGGGGAGAACGACGTGGGCGAGGTCGACCAGCGGATGCGCGTTCGCGAACTGCACGACCAGCGTCTCGAGGCGCCCGAAGATCTGCGGGCTGTCCGCTCCCCAGATCTCCCACGCGTCTGTGCCGGTCACGAAGAGACCGCGGATGCGTCCGGCCTCGATGCCGGCCCGGATTCCTCCCAGACCCTGCTCCGCGGGGCCCGCCGCGAGGCCGAGATCGCGTGCGCCACGAGCGTTCGCGGCCTTCTCGGCCTTCATCAGGAAGCCGTCGGCGCTCCCGATGCGCACGGCGAGGTCGTGCTCAGCGGTGCGGAGCCCGCCAGCGATCAGATGCCGGAGCACGAACAGCTCCTCGTTCGTGAGATGCGGGGAGACGATCGCCGCGAGTGCGGCCCCGCCGTGCCCGTGCGCGAGACGCCCGAGCCTGCGTGCCGCCTCGTCGAGCGCCTCGGCCCAGGACACCACCGCCAGGCCCTCGTCCCGTCGCACGCGCGGCTCGCGCAGGCGGGCGTCGTTTACGAACCCGTAGCCGAGGCGACCCTCGTCGCACATCCAGGTGTCGTTGACGTGATCGTTCCGCCGCGGCAGCAGGCGATAGACTCTGCGGCGCGCCACCCCCACCTTGATGTTGCACCCGTTCGTGCAGCCCGGACAGACGCTCTCGCTCTCGTCGAGGAACCAGACGCGCAACGCGTGGTGGAAGTCCTTGCTCAGCAGCGCACCCACCGGGCAGATGTCGGCGGTGCAGACCGAGTAGTCGTTGGCGAGCGCTGTGCCCGGGAGGACGTCGACCACGGAGCGATCACCCATGTTGAAGACGCCGAGCTCGCGCGTCCGCGTGATCTCGCTGCAGAAGCGCACGCAGCGCCGGCACAGGATGCACCGCTCCTGATCGAGCACCACCCGGGGCCCGACGTCGACCCGCTTCAAGAGCTTGCGGCGCGGCTCTTTGGTCCGCGCCTCGCGCGTGCCGTACTCGAACGCGTAGTCCTGCAGGTAGCACTCGCCCGCCTGGTCGCAGATCGGGCAGTCGAGGGGATGGTTCAGCAGCAGGAGCTCGAGCACACCCTGCCGGGCCTTCGCCACCTCCGGACCGCGGGTGTCGACGACCATGCCGTCCCGGACGGGCGTGTTGCACGCGATCGTCAGCTTCGGCATGCCCTCGACCTTGACGAGACACATGCGGCAGCTGCCGTCGATCGAGAGCTTCGGATGATAGCAGTAGTGTGGGATCTGCCAGCCGCGGTCGAGCAAGGTCGGCAGCAGCATGCTGTCGTCGGGAGCCTCGAGCAGGACGCCGTCGACGGTGATGCGCGCCATGCATTCACCCGCCCAGGGGCCGGCCGCTCCCGTGCCGACCCTCGTAGGGCACACCGCGACGCTCCCGCTGCACGCGCTCCTGCAGCTTGAGCAGACCGTCGAGCACGGCCTGGGGATGCGGCGGACAGCCGGGCACGTAGACGTCGACCGGGATGATCGTGTCGATGCCCTGCACCACGGCGTAGTTGTTGTACGGGCCGCCGGAGCTCGTGCAGGCGCCGAACGACATCACCCAGCGCGGCTCGGCCATCTGTCGATACACCCGTTGCAGGATCGGCGCCTGGCGGTGCGTGATCGTGCCGACCACGAGGAGGAGGTCGGCCTGCCGGGGGGTGAAGCGCGGCAGCGCTGCACCGAAACGGTCCAGGTCGAATCGCGGACCTGCAACCGCCATGTACTCCATGCCGCAGCACGCGGTCACGAACGGATAGGCGAAGAAGGAGAACTTGCGGGCCCACTGGATGGCGTCGGTGAGACGGCTGAGCGCGACGCCCTCGCCGAGGCCCCCGCCGGCACGGGTCGCGTCGTCACTACCGCCACGGTCTCCCGCAGCCAGGAACCGTTCGCTACGCATGATCGCCTGGCCTCTTATAGAGGGGATGAAACGGACGCGCAAAGGTCGCCGGCCGCGGCGTGCGAGCACCGTCGCCCGCGCACGCGTGCCCGGCGGTGGCGCCGGTCAGCGACGACATCCGCCCGCGAGGCGCGGCCGTCACCGGTGGTCCGCAGCGGGAAGGCCGACATCGGGCGGGCGCTGCCGTCGTTCCGCGAGCGGGTGCCGACAGCCGGGGCGCTCGCACGCCATCGACGTCGCGCAGCCGCGACAGCAGTACAGGACGCCACGCCAGCGCATGCCGCGGTCGACCGCGATCGCGCACCCGCACCGAGGGCAGAGGATGTTTGCCACGGTTGAGCCTCTAGCGCCCGTGCCGCTGAGCGTCAATGCTCGTGGCGCGGAGTGGCCCCTGGGGGCTGGCCGCAACGGCGCGCCGCCGTGGCGCCGCCTCGGCCCGTGGCGCTGCCTGGGCCCGTGGCGGCGCACGCGCGGCGGCCGGCGCGGCCGCCGCGAGAGCTCTCGGGGGTGCGGTTTTCGCGGCCGAAACGCGTGTCGCGGCTTGACAGCTTCCCGACGACTGCCCTAGGGTGCGCGATCGGTTTCACCACAACCACAAGGGGGGGAGCGCAGAGATGACGAAGACACAGTTGGTTGGGAAGCTGGTGGAGGAGACCGGCCTCTCCCGGAAGCAGACCGAGGAAGTGCTCACGACGCTCGTGGACACCATCCGGAAGGCAGTGAAGAAGGGCGATACCGTGAAGATCCCCGACCTCGGCGGCTGGCGTCTGCGGTCGATGAAGGCGCGCATGGGGCGCAACCCACAGACCGGGGAGGCGATCAAGATCCCGGCGCGCAAGAAGGTCGGCTTCACGGTCGCGAAGAGCTTCAAGCAGGCGGTGCTGGGCGGCAAGAAGTAGGCGCCCGCCTGCGCCGAGCGTGTCGCCGGGCGCTCCCGCGCTCGCCCCCTGCGGCGAGCGGAGCGCCCCGGCGACCGCGGCACCACCCTTCACGAGGAGGACGGTGACGCCTTCTCGAGTGGTCGCACGTGCGCGACCCGGACCACCTTGGTGAGGCCGGACGCGCTGACGATGGTGAGCACGTCCCCGCGCACCTCGACGACGGTGAACGGACCCGGCTGGGACATCGTCACCACCATGTCGCCGATCTTCACCATCGCCCTCTCCTCGACGCGCGGTGACCGCGCACTCCTGCACCATTGCAGCCCTGCGCCGGGACGGCAAGCGCCACCGTGCCGACGCGCGTTGCGAGCACGTGCGGCATGTCAGCGGCGCGAGATCCGTGCACGTTTGCCCGGCGCGCGTGTTGCCAAGCTGCCGAGCCGCAACGGCCGACGCTGGCACCATCCTTGCTCTCTCACCGAGCAGCGGAGGGAACGCCGCGTCGCACTCCCCTCCGACCCGACCAGCCGGACGCTGCCCGGGTTCCCTCCGCCCCCCCCTCGCTCGCACACTCACCGGGGTCCGCCGCGTCGAGGGCCGCTACCGGAGCTCGAACACGAACGGCAGCCGCCACTCCCAGCGGTGGCGCTTCTGGTCCCCCAGTGCCACGTAGAGCTCGCCCGCCGGCGCGCGTAGAGGCGCATCGAGCGTGAGCGTCCAGCGCAGGTCTCGCTCGATGAGGCCGCCACCCGGCACGTGCAGCGCTCGCCACTCGCGCGGCACCTCGAGCGGAATGCGGCGGAAACCCGCGATGATCATCATCTCGGTCCCACCCACTTCGGCGTCGCCGCCCTCGTTGACGAGCGTCAGCCGCCCTGACAGCGTGATCTCACGAGCGAACTCGTCGCTCACGCCCTTTGCATCCGAGAGACGGGCCCGCAATCGGGGCTTCCGCAAGAGACCGAACATCCCCACGCTCCTTTCTCGACGTTCCGGCGATGCCCGCTCCTCCCCGGCCAGGAGCCCGTCCGAGTAGTGCTACTTCTGCTGCGACGCGCCCGGCATCCCGGCCCGACGCCGTCGCCGACCCCTCGGTGTATCGCATGGATACGCGGTCGGGGTCGGCTCCTTGCGGGCCGGGCGCCGGCCGCTTCTCGCGACGAACGCACTACTCGGACGGACTCCCGGATCGCCGCCGCCGCGTCAGGCGCCGGCATGCAGCGCGCGCCGAGAGTGCATGCTCCAGAGTGGAACAAATCGTACGGGGTGAACGTTGCAGGAGGGGTTTCAGGTCAGTCGCCTGGCAGGGGTCCCGCGCCCGGCGGGACTGTGGTTCGAACTGAAGGCGTGCGCGGCGGGCGATCAGCGGCCGTGGCTGCGCTCGCCACCTGGGCCGGCGCCGTGCCCACCTTCGCGGGGCTTCGCCTCGCTCACCCGGAGCCCGCGCCCCTTCATTTGGTAGTCGTTGAACTTGTGGATGGCGGCCTGGGCCTCGTCATCGCTCCTCATCTCAACGAACCCGAAGCCGCGGGACTGTCCCGAGAAGCGGTCCGAGATCACGTTGGCAGAGACCACTTCGCCGGCCTGAGCGAAGAGATCACCGAGCTCCTGCGAGGTGACGCTGAAGGGCAAGTTCCCGACGTACAGCTTCGTACTCATCGTACCTCCACGGACGGAGAATCACGGAGTCCAGCAGCGGCCAGGAGCACGCAGCCCGGCTCGGCCCGAACCCCGCGCGGGAAAACCTAGGACGGGCCTCTGCGCGTTGTCAAACACCACGCCATGCAGCAGGCGTGCCGGCGATGCGACGGGCCCTGCGGGGAGAAGCCGGACGCGCGCGCACGCGCCGCCGCGTCCGCGCCCTTGCCCTACGGGACGCTCTCGCGCTATGTGCTCTCGTGCGCGCGCTGCCTCGAACTCGTGCGCTGCCTCGAGCTCGTGCGCTGCCGTCCGCTGCACGTCACACCACGTCCACCGATGCGTGAACCGAAGATCGACCTCCCACAGCAGCTGCTCGGGCGCGTGAAGCGAAAGCTCCTCGACGTCCTCGATCGCGACGAGCGGGCAGCCGTCGAGGCCGCGACGGGCGAGATGGGGAACAAGCCCGATGCGGTGAAGCTCGGCTGGCTGCGCATGCGTACCGGCGAGGGCTGGACGAAGCAGCGCTACACGGGAACCGTCGGCCGTGCCCTCGAAAAGCTCCGGAGGATGGTCGAGGAGCACGAGAGCACCGGTCACGAAGGCGACGGCTGAGCGCGACCGCGCGCCCTTGCTGTCGTCTGCCGTGGCGTGCGAGCTCCCGGCCGCGGCACGCCGGGGCCCGGGATCCCACTCCCCGCGGGAGCTCGAGATCAGCTGCTGCGGTAGACGATGAACCCGTGGGTCAGATCGTAGGGGGACACCGCGATGGTCACGCGATCCCCGGGCACGACCTTGATGTGGTAGCGCCGCAGGCGTCCGCTGATGCGGGCGAGGAACGAGTGGCCCTGCTCGTCCTCGACGCGGAAGTGGCCGCCCGCGAGCGCCTCCACGACTTTACCCTGAATCTGGATGAGATCGTCTCGTGCCAAGGAATCCTCTTCGACGCTGCCCGCTCCCACCCGCGCATCGACGCGGCCGCGTGCCGCGGGACGGGGATGGGATCCGTATGTACCAGCAGGGCGCGCACTTGTCGACTCGCAGCCCACGCGCGCTGCAGGATCGCGAGCACCCCCTTTTTCCCCGGCTGTCCACGCGCCGATTCCTTGACGCCCAGCCTGTCGGCGCGTACTTTCACAAGTCGGATTTCTCCTTCCCGGAGGCCTCATGGGATCGATCGTCGAGTTCAACTGCCCGGGCTGCGGGTACACGAGCGGCCACCTCCGCGTGGGATGGGGCCGAGAGGGCCGGAGCCGATTCTGGGGCGGTCTCGGCGTCTGCGCCACGTGCAAGCGACTCTCCGTCGTGGACCTCGCCGCGAAGAAGGATCCGCATCGCTGCCAGGAGTGCGAGGCGCAGCTGCAGCTCCTCGAGGGCCTCGCGCAGGACATCGCGTGCCCCGCGTGCCGCAGGACCTTGCGCTCCAAGAACCTCGGCATCTGGAACTGAGCTCCGGGGCGAGACCAGCCGCAGCGCAGTCGCGCCGAGGCGGCTGATCTCGGGCCGCTCACCAGCACCCGTTCGCGCGCGCGGCGCGATCGATCTCCTCGAGGGCGACCGTGAGCTCGTCCACCAGCTCCCTCGTCTCGCCTGCGATCTGATCGGCCTGTGCCACGTGCGCCTCGACGATCCACGGCGCGATGCCCCCACGACCGTCGCCGCCGTCGAGCGTGTAGCCGCGCGCCGCGACAGCGGCGAACATCTCTGCGATCTCTCGGAACGATCGCGCAACGTACTGGTTCCGGTTCCCCGTGATCCCGACCTGCGCAAAGGCACGGCGGTAGTCGGCACAGAGTCCCTCGCCTGAGGGCGGTCCGCCGCCGTTCACGGGATAGCGCGAGAGCGCAGGTCGCGAAGGGCAGGCTGCACTCGCCGGGTAGGCGATCGCGGCCTGATCCAGGGCCGCACCCGCGGCCGCGGACGGCTCTCCCGTCCACACGCGCACGACCGCGTCCGGGCCCCACGCCACCGGTACGCCGGCGACGAGGAGGGCGAGACGGCCGAGGTCGTTGGTGTCCGCGAGCCGCCGGCTCACGGCGTCCACGATCCCCCGGGCATCGGGCGCGTCGCACGCGGCCGGCTCCATCGCCGGCGTGCCGCCCTGGCGTCGAGCCGGGGTTGCTGCCGGCGCGCCCACCGGGCGCACCTCCGTGCCGATGGCGACGGGTCGGACCTCCACGGCGATGGCGGACGCGGGCACGCGCTCGACGCGATTCGAGAAGTGGAGCGCGCCCGTCGCGTCACGCCAGCGGTACACCGTATCGGCGGCGACGTGGGCGCTCGAGAGCAGGGTCCCGAGGAGAGCGGTGAGGAGAGCGGTCGCGGTGTGGCGGGGCATGGGGGGACTCCTCGCGTCAGGGGCTGCACAGGTTCTGTGTCAGAAAGCTAACATTACTGCACGCGAACAGTCAATAACAATCACGAAACACCGGGCATGCCGCTTGCATAACGCTCGTGCTATGGACTCGGCCCTCGTCACGATCACGGCGCTTGCGCTCCTGCTCTCGGCCGCACCGCGGTCGTCGTCCACCCTCCCCGGGCCGAAGGAGAACGCGAGCGGAATCTGCGCGTCGTACCAAGGCCTCGCCTTCACGTTCTGCGTCGCGCTCTGCGAGACCCGTGTGTGCGAGCGCCCGCGTGCGGAGGAGCGCTGCGCGGTGTTGCGACGTGGCTTCCGTCGGGTCAGCGGAGGCGCGCGCCTGCCCTGCCCGGATCGCGCCACGGAACGCTCCTCGTCCCGCCGGTAGCGCCCGCCGCCGTCCGGCGGTCAATGGCAGCCTCGGGCCGTCCTGCTGGAACCTCTACGTTGGGTTCCGGTGCGCCCGCTTCGCATCGCTTGCAGCGACGCCCCGCGTCGTCTATAGCGTCGCGCGACGCAGCCCCGCACGCCCCGGGGGGTATCGCGTCCCGGCGTGCGCGCAGGCTTCGACATCAGCTGCCTCAAGGCGCCCATGGGTGGCTACGAGCGCTACGCGCGCGCGCTCCTCGCCGCCCTCGCCGCGCTGCCCGGGGACCACGAGCTCGTGGTGTTCACCGAGAGACGGTACGGGCCGGGGCTGATCCCTGCCGATCCACGTTTCCAGGGGCACGCGCTCGCGACGCTGCCGCTGTTCATCGCGAAGGTGCTCCTGCAGGACCAGACCTACTGGCCGGCACTGATGCGCCGCGCGCATCTCGATCTCGTGCACACGCCGATCTTCGCCGGCATGGCCCGCCCGCCCCGGCCCTACGTGCTGACCCTGCACGACCTCATCCCCCTGCATGCCCGGCAGACCCTGACCCGTCTCGCGGCGTGGTACTGGCACGTGATCCTGCCCCGCGCCGTGGCGCGCGCCGACCTCGTCATCACCGTGTCCCAGTTCTCCCGCGCCGAGATCTGCAGCCACTTCCGGCTGCCGCCCGAGCGCGTCCGCAGCATCCCGCTCGGCGTCGCGCCGCACTTCCGGCCGGTGCAGGACGCGGCGACGCTCGCGGCGGTGCGGGCACGCTACCGCCTTCCGGACGACTTCCTCCTCTTCGTCGGCATCCTCAGCCCGCGCAAGAACGTCGACCGGCTGGTGCGCGCGTTCGCCGCGCTGCCCGCGCACGTGCGCGGCGCCACCCACCTCGTGCTCGCCGGTCCGCCGGGGTGGAAGAACGCGGCGCTCGAGCGCGTGCTCGCCGGAGCCGCCGGCGCGTGCGTGCGCCGTCTCGGCGTCGTCGCCGACGCGGATCTGCCCGCCCTGTACGCGCTCGCCCGGGGAGCCGTGAACCTCTCGAGTTACGAGGGCTTCGGGCTGCCGGCGCTCGAGGCGCTCGCCTGCGGCACACCACTGCTCTGCGCCGACGCATCGGCGTTCCCGGAAGTCGTCGGCGACTGCGCGCTGCTGGTGGACCCGTGCGACCAGGACGCCGTCGCGGCCCGGCTCATCGAGCTCCTCGCCGGTGGGCCGCGCATCGCGGCGATGCGCGCGCGCGGCCGCGTGCGCGCCGCGACCTTCACGTGGGAGAAAACGGCGGTGGCGACGCTCGCCGTCTACCGAGAAGTCGTGGGCCGCTCCTGAGCGCGGCGAGGCCCTGCGCCGCTCCCGAGGCCGGTTGCCACCTGCTCTCGCCCATGCTCGACACCGCCCGGCCTCACCCCGACCCGCCCCTCGTGCCCGGGAGCCCGCGCAGGGCCGGGTCGAGGGGGACCCGTCGCCCGTGCAGGAACCCCGCCGTCCAGCAGGCGTAGCCGGCGAGCAGGAGCGGCAGCAGCGCAACCACGAGCGGCATCCGGGCGGGGTGCCGGCGCGCGATGCGGCCGAGCGTGCCCGCCAGACGCACGACCGGCAGCACGGGAGCGAGCAGCGGCTGGCGCAGGAACAGACCGCCGGGAAGCGGGACGAGCCGGCGCGCGACTGCCGAGCCCGCACCGAGCACGTACTGGTGCGAGAGGTAGGCGCCAGCACGCGTGCGGTTGAGATGGGTCACGACGATGCCGGCGTCGAAGAAGATCGTCCCCCCGGCGCTCGTGAGGAGATGGTTGAACGTCAGGTCCTCGGCACAGGGGGGGAGCGCGGGAAAGGGCCCGTCGGTCGGGAGCGCGTCGCGCCGGAAACACACGTTGCAGTGCGGCACCTGCGGCACCGGTCCCGAGGGACGGCCGGGCGTGAAGTCGTTGAACTCGATCCAGTACGCAGCCGTTCCCACCAGGCTGCGCGGCGTGCCGTTGGCCACGGCCCCTCCCACCGCCGCGTAGTCGCCGCCCGCGTGCCGCCCGAGCAGTCGCGCCAGCCAGTCCCGCGGAACGAGACAGTCGTGGTCGGTGAGCGCGACGTAAGCCCCGCGCGCCGCGGCAACGCCGACGTTGCGGGCCATCGCCTGGGGCGTGCGCGTCGCGAGCGCGATCGTGCGACAGGCGGGGAAACGGGCCGCGAGCCGCTCCGCCGTCCCGTCCGCGCTGCTGTCCACCACGATGACTTCGTACGGTACCGGCGCCTCCTGCCGCAGCAAGGCCTCGACGCAGCCCTCGAGGAGCGTACCCGGACGGTAGGACGGCACCACCACGGAGATCACCGGTGCCCCCATGAATCTAGCGGCTGCCGCCGCGCTGGTACCGCGCCGCGACCTCCACGGGCCGCCCCATCACCACCATCGCGCCCCGCTCCAGCAAGAGCGCACGCGAGCACGTGGCCTCGAGGAGCTCCATGTTGTGTGTCACCAGCAGGACGGTCACGCCGCGCGCGTGGAAGCGCGCGAGGCGCTCCTCGCACTTGCGCTGGAACTGCGCGTCGCCCACCGACAGCACCTCGTCGACGATGAGGATGTCCGGATCCGAGTCGGTCGCGATCGCGAACGCCAGCCGGGCCGCCATGCCGGACGAGTAGTTCTTCAGCGGGACGTCGAGAAACCCGGTCAGCTCCGCGAACTCGGCGATCGCGGTCGTCCGCGCCTCGAGATGCTTGCGACGGAAGCCGAGCAGGCAGCCGTACAGCTGGATGTTCTCGCGCCCGGTCAGCTCGGGATCGAATCCGGCGCCGAGCTCGAGCAGCGGGGACAGCCGGCCGCGGACCACGACGCCGCCATGCGTCGGGGGCACGATGCCGGCAATGACCTTCAGCAGCGTGCTCTTCCCGGCGCCGTTGCGCCCGACGATGCCGAAGCTCTCGCCGGCGCCGACCGTGAAGGAGACGTCGCGCAGGGGCCAGAACGTCTCGCTCGGGAAGCGTTCGCCGTGCAGGCGACGGATCAGGTACTCGCGCACCGACATCACGCGCTCGCGCTGCAGGTCGAAGCGGACGGAGAGGCGATCGACGCCGATGCGTGGCTCGGGTGCCGGCTGGGGCCGCTCAGACATAGTCGACGAAACGGGTCTCGTAGCGGCGAAAGACCGCCAGGCCGATGGCGAGCATCGCGGCGGCCTCGCCGCCCGCGATCGCCAGCGTCGTCCAGGGCGGCGCCGCGCCGCTGTAGAGCGGCAGACGGAACACGTCGACGAGGACGTGCATCGGGTTCCAGCGCAGCACCGCGTACGCCGCCGGCGGCAGGATCTCGATCGGATAGAAGACCGGCGTGGCGTAGAACAAGGCGAGCAGCGCCGCCTCGTAGAAGTAGCGCACGTCGCGGAAGAAGACGTTGACCGTCGCGAGCAGCAGCGCCGTGCCGAGCGTGAACGCGCCGATGAGCACGACGCCGAAGGGCACCCACAGCACCGCCCACGTGATGCGAACGCGAAAGACCAGGACGATCGCCAGGAGCGGGACCAGGGAGAGGAGGAAGTTCACCAGGTTGGCAGCAACTGCCGCGATCGGAAAGATCGCCTTCGGCACCGCCACCTTCCTGATGAGCGGTCCGGAGTCGACGACGCTGGAGAGCCCCTGCGTCGAGCCGAGGGCGAACAGGTTCCAGGCGAGAAGGCCGATGATCACGAACAGCGGATAGCTCGGCAGGCTCGAGGCGAAGACAGCCGAGAAGACGGTGGTGAGGATGGCCATCGTCATCAGCGGGTTCAGCATCGTCCAGGCAAAGCCTAGCACCGAGCGCTTGTAACGCTGCTTGATCGCGCGTGCGACGAGGGTGTGCAGCAGGTCCCAGTAACGGCCCGCGGAGCCGGGACCTCCCCAGAGCGGGGGCGCGAGCGCGTACATGCCCGGCCGAGTCCCGTGCGTCGCACTGCTCCCGGGCCCGGCAGGCCCCCCGTCACCACCGGCCGGCACGATCACGGCAGCGAGTCCCCTGGGGAGGTCGCGCCGCAGCGCGCCGGCGAGGTCCGTGCGCGTCCCCGGACCAGCCGGGCGCCCGGGGACATTCCGACCCGGCACTCCCTGGCGATGAGCTGTGGACACAGCATGCGCGACTGCCCTCGGCGTCCCGTTGCTACACGAGCGCCGGCTCCCCTTCAAACCACCCCTTCCACGGGCGGGGCCGCGCGTGTATGGGTCTCCGATGCGTGACGTTCCCGCCATCTTCCACCGCACGAAAGAGGTGAACATCTACCCGCTCGAGGGCGACCGCTTCCTGATCGAGGCCTGCCTCCGCGACGAGGTCCACGACGTCCACGCCGAGGTCGAGATCCTCCATCCCTCGCTCGAGATCGTCGCGGCACGCTCCGAGGTGCGGAACGGCCCCTTCACCGCGGTCTGCAATCTCACCCACCCGAACATGCAGCGGCTCGTCGGCATGCGGGTCGCGCGCGGGTTCACGCTCGAGGCCCGCCGCGCCGTCGGCGGCGCGACCGGATGTCACCGCGTCTCCGAGCTCCTGGTCGAGATCGCCCAGGCCGCCTATCAGCTCCACTTCGTGCGCTTCTTCGCCTCCCTCCCGCGCGAGGTCCGGGAGGCCGAGGACGACCCGGTCGCCCGCCGGCGCGCCGTGCTGGAGTCCATTCCCGGCATGCGGGACACCTGCTTCTCCTACAACGAGGCGAACGCGCACCTCGTCGCCGAGCGCGCCACGCCCCTCGAGCTGCGGCCGCAGGAGATGCCCGTGCGCCGGCTGCCCTGAGCCCGGAAACCCCGCTTGCCACCTGCTGCGGCGCGCGATCTGCGGGCTGCGCTTGGGTTTCGGCCCTCCGGGCCCTGCACCGAGTCTGCCACTACGGCCCGGGTCCTCGGACCTGCAACCCGGCGCCTCGCCGCGCCGCTCACGCGCCTCGCGACGGCGGCAGCTGAGGTTGCCGGGGTAAGGCTTCGGGCCACTGCGCGCCCGGCGCCGGGCGACAGACGCGTCGCGGAGCACTGCGGCTGGCTCGCGTGATCGGGTACCGCCGGGCTGGTGTCTCGCGAGCACCAGGCGCACCCGCCAGTTCGGCCTCCACGAGCGCGGGGGGAGGGGCCGGCTTCCGCTGCCGACCCCTCCCGGTCATCAGGACGATCCTCGCAGGCGCATCGTTCGAGTTGCGGGGGGAGGATTTGAACCTCCGACCTTCGGGTTATGAGCCCGACGAGCTACCGGACTGCTCCACCCCGCTGCATCCTCGCGTACGCGATCAGCGATCCGTTTTGAGTAACGGCTCGCCACGCTGCTGTCAACTGCCAGCCCGGGG